>Ga0209123_1000154_pt1 | contig 106032 bp, 105 predicted proteins | sample BarGraIncu00431A_FD_184500 | JGI IMG/M metagenome (GOLD analysis project Ga0209123, IMG submission 184500) | Arctic peat soil microbial communities from Barrow, Alaska, USA - Barrow Graham LP Incubations 004-31A (SPAdes) (version 2) | ecosystem: Environmental > Terrestrial > Soil > Wetlands >... | reverse complement strand
TTGATTTCAGGAAGTGACAGATACGAGACGATGAGTGAGGTTTTGAAGTTTATGGGGATATAATTTATTCCAAGTAGACCTAAGCAGGCAAATGGCCTGCTTTTATTTTGCTCAAAATGAAAGGGGACTAATAAGAATGGATATTCAAACAATCATTTCTAGTGGCTTAACTGATACCGTAACTGCTCTCGCTGGGGTGCTTGTTGCCTTCTTGGTAGCCTATGTTAAGCAACATTTCTCCGCTACCCAAATCAGTATGGCGAGTGGAATTGCAACAGAGTCCGTACACTTTGCTGTACAAGCGGCTAAGAAGCTTGGCGTAACCCATGACTTAGCCAAATATAATTTCGCACTTGCGAAAGCCAAAGAACTGGCTTCCAAGGCGGGACTTAATTTCACTGACTCACAATGGGAAACTCTTTTAGAAAGCGCTTACAAGAAAGCTAAAGATGGATTACAGCCGCTTCAAACTGGGACAATCACTTCTGACGATATTGCCAGTATGGTTGCCACCGAAGTGGCGAAGGTTGCACCAAATGTACCGGTTGATACGATAATGAGTTTTATTCAAAAAGAGTTGAGTAAGGTGATCCTTTCTGTGAATGTTGCTCCGGTTGCTACAACCGAGACACCTTCAGCAGGGTAAGTTGTACAACAGAGATAGGACCGTGAGGGATTAATTGGTACTAATAGATCCAGACTCTGATTAAAGAAGACCTTGGTAATTTGGGTGTATTGTTAGATTTATCGGAACCGAAAACTGAGGCGATAGGAGAATTGTATCCGACTAGTGCGGACAGCGCAGGGACTTCCACATGTAAATTATTATTCTACATGGTGAACAATCTAATAGACACTAAGACTGATTACGGTGTATCTGTTAGATTGGTATTTTATTATTCTAAATAACAAATGCTACGGGTGTAAACAACTATATTCTAAGCTGAGGAGGAAAAATTAAATGGACACGAAAAATGCAAAACAGCATGTTGCAGATGTGACAAATCATCTTTCAAATGCAAGAAAATGTTTAAACAATGCGCTGAGAAACGCAGAAAAACCAGTTGAGAATGAACAACAAATTCAAGATACTCTTAATGCTGTGGAAGTAGCATTACAATCTGCCACCGCTACACTTACAAATTATAAGGGGTAATTTTTTTGGACAAGGGGGAGCTTATGCTCCTCTTTTCAATATATATCACATGAAATAAGGGTGATCATTTTTTGAATAATTCATGAATTAAGAAATGGAAGCTCCGAGGGAAACCTTGGAGCTTTTGATGTTCAACATCGAAGGGGCTATATTTATAATCTTTTCATTGTTCAAGTAGATCAGCAGATGTAGGACATTTCCCATTGATATTTTCTAAGAATTTGGCTATAATAAGAACACTAGTTCGTATAACATCAAATATATGTACTGTGAGGTGGATGAAATGAAAGATGTTTGCGCGGATTGTAATCGAAAATCTTATTGCATGGAACCGTGTGAAGACTGGTTAATTGCTCATAACCAATGCCCAGTGTGCAGGAATAAACTCATACATATCGGAGGCTGTACTGAATGCATCACTGGTGATTGGGCGAAGTGTGGTTGAGATGCGAGTACTAATGAAACCAATTGAGACCATTGTGACCCACTCCAAAGAAGGAATCATACGTCCGGAGAAATATAGGATTATGGAAGACGGGGAGACAATCGTCGTTCGTATCGATAATTGTCGCGTGTCCACGGATAATGAAGAGCAGTTATCAAGCTACGAGGCGCAGGTGAGCCATTATACAGACTATATTAAAAACAACCCAGCCTGGGAATTCGTCGGAATTTTTGCCGATGAAGGAATCAGTGGTACCAACACAAAGAAACGGGTAGAGTTCAATCGAATGATTGAGGATTGTATGGTGGGCAAGATTGACATGCTGATCACCAAATCCATTAGTCGCTTTGCTAGGAATACACTCGATACTTTGCAATATGTACGCCAGCTAAAGGAAAAGGGAATCGCCATATTTTTCGAGAAGGAGAACGTAAACACTCTCGACAGTAAAGGATAGTTCCTGATTACCTTGCTTGGAAGTTTGGCACAGGAGGAGAGTTCAAATATTTCACAGATCACTCGGATGGGGATCGCCTACCGCTTTCAGGAGGGCAAGGTCATCGTAAATCACAATAGATTTCTTGGATACACCAAGGACGAAAATGGAGAACTGGTCATAGTGCCAGTGGAGGCAGAAATAATAAAAAGGATCTATAGAGAGTTCATGGAAGGCAAGTCTGACTTGAAGATCGCAAAAGGCTTATTTAGCGACATTAATTTTGGACGCGTAGTGGCTAATAGGGGCATGTTGGATAGGAAATGCTATTAAAAGGTAACTCAGACGCAGTATCTTATAAAATTCAGTTATGTTCCTGTGCGAGATCCGTAAGGTATCTGAAAGGAAGTAACGGAATCGCCAATGAGTCCCATCATGGTACGCATTTTACGCATAGGATGTTTCTTAGAGAGTTCCAAAAGGTCGGTAATCGTAATATGCAAATAGATCTGAGTGGTTGTCAAACTTTTATGGCCCAGTAATTTCTGGATAGAGACCAAATGAGCCCCCTCTTGAAGGAGATGAGTAGCGCAAGTATGCCTAAGCTTATGTGGGCTAACCACCTTGTCAATCTGAGCGTTTTGAGCATACTTTTTCACCATGAATTGGATGGCGCGAGGCGTCAATGCTCCGCGTTTTTTTGCTCACAAAGAGTTCGGAAATTTCACTCGTTCTGGATAACAAATAATCTTGAATGGCTTCGTCTACGATGGGATCTAGCGGTACATAACGCTCACGGCCACCCTTACCGGAGATAAGGATGCGTCCGTCAATTCGATTAATGTCTTTCAATTGCAGAGAGCAGACCTCACTCACGCGCAGACCCACCGAATAAATCAGCATCAAGATGGTGCGATCACGGCGGCCGAGGATCGTTGACGTATCCGGTTGATTGAGGATATCCTGCATTTTTCAATTTTATTATATGAGGGTAGTGCCATTTCTTTTAGTGCTTTTATAAGGGATATTTGATGATATGCTAATTACGAGATTTTATAGCAAACCCCACTTGGGTAGCTGTCTTAGTAATGTATTAGTTATAAGAAATATTTTGACGAATCAAATATTGATCATAAAATTTCTATCGTATAAAGGAAAGTAAGTTAGGTTGAAATCCTAGAAACCATACGTTACCATAATATATGTTGGTTTTCATTGTCAAGCACTTGTTTGAGCGCTGTGATGATAAACACAATAATAATAAAAGCAATAATTGATAATAATGGGGCAAAGTAAGCAAAGGGCCGTACATATAGAGTAGTGCCATGAGCCCACAAATACCAAAAGTGCGTAAAGAAACTCCCCCTTTAAGCTTTTTTACCAAATTCATATATTTTTCCAGTCATAAAAAGCCCCACGGAAAGCATCATAACAGCCACCTGTAATGGGAACGGAGCGGAGAGGTCAAGGAATCTAATCAAGCTAACAATGGTTTCATTCGGTTCTAAGGATTGTTTAATGCTCAGTTCTGCGTGTCGGAAATCGATTGTTAAGAAACCTATCGTCGTATGATTGTCTAGAACAGGAAAATATATAGACATTCTCGGTGTTAACTTTAATGGGTCGAATGACCTAACAAAAGTTTGGTTTTCTTCTATATCATGTTCTAAATTAGTAAAATCTATCTTCTTAAGTTTGTCTTCATATTCTGAACGAGTTGCCTCAATAATATTGTAAGATGCATCAGTAATGACTAGGCCAAATGCTGCAAACATAACAAGTAACGTAAGTGGGAAAGGAGGATTGAATTCTAGTATTTTGAACGACACAAAGATTGTTTCATTAGGCTCAATTTGCTGCCGCCAAAACACTACAACCTGGTCAAGACTCAAAATTGTAATACCAATGGCGCTGTAAGGAGGAACCAAGAACCAAAAAATAATGGACTGCGGGCACAGGTTAAAAGGATTCAACTTATTTGAAAACTGTTTACGCAATTGTGTTAATATCTGTGAATAGGAGTTTGCAAAAATGTTACGTTCTTCGAACAATAAATGAAATAAGATGGGTGGGCGGGAACAAAACTTGTTTAAATATTGCTGTAACACAGTGCTTATGCGCAACGAATCCCCCCCCCTTAAAACTGATCAATTATACCAGCACCTGCTTTTTCAATAGCTGATTCTGAATAACCTACAGTACTCAGAATTAGCTTCAGGAAGGCAATTTAGAATTGTACAAGATATTGTCGGTCGTGGTGATGAACATCAGAACTAAATGCGAGAAAGGATACAAACTGGGAGTGAACCTTTGGCAAAGAAACATACTTTACGCGCGAGAATATATCCTAAATACAAGAAAAATGTCATAATAATGGCATTTTATTTTGTTATCATTCTAATTAGGAGAAAAGAAATATTGGTAAAACTCGATATACTACAATAAGGCCGCTTGAGTGAAGTAGTTCGGTCTGGAAAATCAGTTACTTTTATAAAAGGTCACCTTATATCTACATAACTTTCTCAGCATATAAAAAGTTACAGCTCGAGTGCCGAGGAATAGTTGAAACTGATCACAAGTCAGAAGTTGCTAACATTGTGATTGATTTAATTTTCTAAAAGGGGGTAACCTTTATGAGCAGTCAAAGACCGTTAAGCACTCATATTTTAAGAAATTATATGCTGGAAGTTATGGGGGATGCTGAATTTTGCCGAAAACATTCGAATAGATATGAATATTTACAAACTTCTGGTTCAGATCAACATACTTTGTTCTGGCTGGTAGAAATCATGGCTATTGAAAAGCAGTTGGTAAATGAAGATAAAAAGCCAAGTGTTTCGGCATGGTCATCTCCTAGGCATCTTATATGCAATGAAGAATATACTAATTTCACGTTAATCGAGATACAAAGACTTTGGGAAGCGTTTAATACGCTTCTGAACAACTATATAATCGCACCAGGGTATTACGGAGGTTTTTCAAACCTAAACTTACCCTATTTTCACATTACTGAAAATGGAAGGGACTGTATTAATGCTCTTGATGTTCTTCCTTATGATCTTGATGAATATTTAAAGATGCTTAATGAAATTGAAGGCCTTGACGAATGGGTTGGGTTTTATATGTATGAAGCACTAAAATGTTTTAATGCAAGTTGTTATAATGCTGCAACAGCTATGATTGGCTTATCTTCAGAGGTATTAGTTGAACAACTAATAAAACAATTTTCAAAATTACTCGATAACACTATCTATAGATTTCAATCGAAAGGGAGCTTGAAGAACGATTTAAGCCAAAATGAAAAATTATTAATGGAGTTTTTTGATGATAAGATAAGAAAAGCCTATCTTATCTCTGCTAAATATGAAGTATTTAATTATTTCTTCGTCAATATTGAAAATATGCCTCAAAAGCTTATAGATGTAATGGATAGCTCTGCTCGAAATTCGTTCTCTTCCTTCATCCGTTTGAACCGAAATGAGGTATCCAACTGCATGGAAGTCAAAAAAGATATGTCGGAAACGTTTCTGATTTTCATGGGATTTACAAAGTATTGTAGTCTTCTGACTAATATGATAAATACAATAAAAGAATTCAATGGTTCAAAAAAGAACTCAGCTGTTGTCCAGACTCCCTTATTTTACTACCAAAGAACAAGGCAACCGCCTTGGGCTTACAATTTGTTACTCAATTGTTAAAAAACATGGCGGGAACATTTCAGTACAATCTGTGGAGGGGAAAGGAACAAGCTTTACACTATACCTGCCTGTCTCCAGCGTTCAATCGGAAGAAAAAGTACACGAAGATATTCTTATCATGGGGGCGGGCAAAGTTTTATTGATGGATGATGAGGAGAGTGTGCGAGAAACGGCTAACGAGATGATGACATTTCTCGGCTATGATGTAGCGTTAGCAAAAGACGGTGCCGAAGCGGTCAGACTATATAAAGAGGCGTTTCTCGCAGATCGTCCTTTTGATGTTGTGATTACCGACCTGACGGTACGTGGTGGTATGGGTGGTATAATGGTTGTGAGTGAGCTCATTAAAGTTGACCCGGATGTTAAAGCCATTGTTTCGAGCGGTTACTCTTCTGACGCACTATCAAACTATAAGAAGTTTGGCTTCTACGACGTGATTGCAAAACCTTATAGGCTTCAAGAGCTGGGCAAAGTCGTGTCTCGTGTCATCCTGGAAGAATGAAATAGAATAATACCGATACGTTCTTTTTCAGATAGGTTTAATAGGATGCTGGGAGCTTGAACAAAAAAGCAATTCCAAACCCCAAAATTCAGGAAAGTAACCATGCCACAGGGGGGGGCTTTTGGTGTGTTAAAAGTAATGGGAATAATACGCAATCAAACAAAACGGAGTCTATGAAATTCCAACCATTTGAATGTTGCATATAGTTGTATCTAAGCGCAAGAAACTCCAAGAGAGCATAGAGGCAAATCCAAAACATGATATGACATAGTTTCTTTATCGCACCTAATTTCGAACAAGTCGGTAAAAATAGTAGGACTGTGCATGGGTAGATTATAAGTGCGACAATCAAGGTAGTTGCGGTTCCATGAAACAATTTTGCGGTATATTGCCAAAGCGGTTTAGATCCTGCAACATAAAGATAAATAAAGTCCCCTGCTATAAGAAACAGCATCGTTGGATAATAGGTCTTCCAATTTGTCCAGTCTCCCCATTTATAGCATGAGAGAACAAATAGACACGCTAACAGTAGAATCATAATAATTTCCTTTCAGATTCACTTAAATGTTACAAGAGATTGTTGCTTTAATTTGGACCTAATTTTCCAACTCCCAGAGCATGGTTTTCCCAAAGTAAGTCTTTTACCATTTCCAACTGAGTTTCTTTACACTCAATGATTAATACTACCTCCGATCCCTTTAATTTTTCCTGTCTATTATCGTATTTCTTAGTGGTTATCAACTTTATGATTAGACCTAGACTGAAACCACCCAATAAACCGATTAGACCCCATAAAACTGGCCCCCATGTCAAAATGAAACCATAGATGCTTCCTAAGAGACAAAATAGGGTTCCGAGAATAATAGGCAAATCCAACAAACTTAACCCGTCTGAGGAATGCAAAGTATCAAATAGCATCCTCTCTTCTCCTCTTTTATCCATTGATACACCAAGAATATTGTCTTTGGCAATTCCTTTCATTTGAATTGCCGTAATAGCCAATTCAAGATAATTTGAATGGTCAAAAGTTGAGATAATATACATACGTTCACCGCTTCCATCCATTTCCTGAACGGGCATTTTAAAATTTTTATTTTCATAATTTTTCTTTAAGAACTTAGTTTGTTCCCAATCAAACAATTTATTATTAGAAACGGTATTCGAATAGGCATCATAGATTGCAGAGAGCCAGACACTAGGAAGGTTTAAGAACCATTGCGGATTAATAATTGATTTAGCGTGATCAAATTGACCCAGGAAAGTGTAATGGACAGCAGGGGCTATTTTGGACTGCTGAGCGATCCATATAAACGCAATAATAATAAACAAAGCACTAGGGACACGATGAATTAAGACCTGTCCTAGTCCTGGCATCAGTGCTGACCACATGGCCGCATTCCATGGTGTTCTCTTATCTAAATAATTAATTTCAATTGGGCTTATGTTAAACGTTTTAATTTCGGCATCCTCTCTAGCCCCTAATATATATTGATGATTGAGGTCAACGGTCGTTCGATAGGCATCCCAAATGGCGAAAATGAAGGCTGGAATATATAGCATTACCCAGTTTATATCAAGAACATCTTTAGCCATTTGGAATTTACCGGTAAAGGAATATAGAATTGCTAGATTAATATGTGCATGCGTATTAACGAAAAGTTCCCACACAAACAGAAGGTATCCCCTTAGGTATTTCGATAACAATAAGTGACCTAAGCCAGGAAAGGCAAGAGACCACCAAGCGATCACGAAGGGGTTTCTTAAGTGAAGTTGAGTCGTCCCAAATGGACTGACATAGGCTATGTAACGTCGTACAGATGAATTTGATTCTGGCCGATCCATACGTACCTCCAAATACATTTCTCTTAGTTTGTCCTGATTTTTGTGGATAAACCAAGCTAGAAAATGTAAAATATGTGTATTTTTATTAATCGATTGTGAAATAATAACACATAAAAGACACGTATGGTTTTAAGGAGATAAATGTAATGGATAATACATGGACAGCGCCAGAACAATATACTGATAATACTCAACATCATATTGATAATATAAGATTAACATGTTCAGAAATTGGATTTCTCTGGACTTCTTATATGGGGGATAGTATGATGATCGCCTTCAATACGTATTTTGTTCAAAAGTCAAAGGATCCGCGGGTTCGTTCAGTGTTACAATTTGCATTAGATTCAGCAAAAAATCGTCTGCTAACTGTAACAAGTATGTTTAATACAATACAACACCCTGTTCCACAAGGCTTTGGAGTCAGCGATTTAAATATCAATGTAAAGCAACTCTATTCCGATACCTTCATGCTTCTATACGCGAAGTATTCAACACGGTTCAGGTTATTTATTTATAATTCAGCGCTATCAATGACAACTCGCGTCGACGTACGTGAATTTTTTGACAGTGTTATTAATTCAACTAAGGAAAATCTGAAACAAATTGATGATTTGCTTTTACAGAAAGGGCTTTATGTAAGGCCTTTATGTAAGGCCTTTATGTAAGGCCTTTATGTAAGGCCTCCATATATAGCCATCCCCGAGATGGTGGAATTTGTTAATAAACAAGGTTTTATTGCCAACATCGCTGGAGTTAAAAGACCCTTGAATTCATTAGAAATTGCCTATTTATTCAATAACATTCAAACAAATAACTTGGGTAAAGCTCTTCTGTTAGGCTTTAGTCAAGTTGCCAAGTCTAAAAAAGTTAAGGAGTACATAAAACGAGGCGAGGATATTGCTGAAAAACATATAAGTGTTTTGGACGAATTTTTAGAAAAGGATGATTTACCTGTATCTATGAATATGGACCAAGAAGTAACAGATTCAACAGAATCGCCATTTTCTGATAAACTCTTGTTATTTATTACAACTTCATTAATTGTCCAAGGTGTTAATGAATATGGGCTTTCATTGTCATGTGGTTCGAGATTGGAGTTGGCTACCGCATATAGTCGCCTTATAGTAGAAAGTTTGAAGTATTCAGAGGATGGGATGGAGCTATTAACTGATAACGGTTGGTTGGAAAAGATTCCTGAACAAGCTGACCGTAAAAAACTATATAGTTCAAAAAGTCATTGAGAGTGAGGGGAAATATTTTAAGGGCGATTCATTCTTTCCATTTTGTTGGAAGGAAAAATCGCCCCACTTATTGACCATAAGGTCGGTTATAAACTAACGTGCAGAAGTTACAGTTGAACATTACTGGTGTTTTGCCAACCTATCAAATATGAAACTGTCAACTGTTTTCTAAACCGTCATTTCAAGCACTCAGCGTGTTTGCTAATCAGACTAATCGAGCACACCACGCATGTGGAGACGGTGACTTGTCTGCAAATTAAAGACAGCTAAGAATGGCTTGTGGCGCGGGTTTGAGAATTGGGAGTGAATTGTGTATCAAATCTAATAGGACTAGCTACATCCACGGGAACAGTGCGTAGGGTTTGGTTGAGACCGTTTTGAGGTGTAGCTCGTCCGCGAAAACATGTCGATCATGTAATTTTTGCCAATAGCGTTGGTAATTTCTGTTGCGGAGGAAGAACTGGGCCTTTATGGAAACATCGAAAAAGAATAGGTTTTATAAATCAGACCGCTTTGGCCGGTCTGATTTTCCATTTTATAAGATTATTTCGGTTTTATTGGAGGAACTTGACGTAAAATGGCGAATATTCAAAGAAGGCTTATACAGTAAACATGTGATTAATTAGGGGGCATAAAATGTCAAACAAAAGAATTGATACTAATGGAAAGTTTATCTTAAGAATAAAAAACATAGGTGAGTATTTCAGACCAAGTAATTTTGGTTATAAAATATCATCCAATTTAAAGTATTATTTTAAAATTGATTATCAATTGATTCAAAATATATTACATGGCCTTGGTATTTTGGGGGCTTTGGCTTATCCTTTGTTTTATTTCATATTAAAAACATATGCTTCATATTGGGAATCATTTTTTCTACGGATGCTTGTAGCAATACTTTTCCTCAGCTTCCTCTTTCTACCGCAAAAAAGACCAATGAATAAATTCCAAACCTTTTATTATGATATTGCAATTACTTTTTCTCTTCCTGTATTTTTTCTAATAAATCTTTACTACAATAACGCAAACCTATATTGGTCTATTTCTGTGTTGTTTGCATCAGTCCTCTATGGCTTATTTGTTCCCCCAGCTAAAGCATTGATACTATATCCATTAAGTTTATTCATAACAGGATTAGTTTTGTTGAACGTGAATGGAGAGTTTCTTAATCTCTCAGAAATAATGCTAATCCATTTTCCCTCTTATTTAATGGTGGTAATTTTAGGTATTATGCAAACCATAATTCGAAAAGCTTATTCAATCGCGGATGAAGAGAGACTTCGCTCCGAGGCGGCAACCCAGGCCAAGAGCGAGTTTCTGGCCAACATGAGTCATGAAATCCGCACTCCGATGAATGCGGTTATTGGAATGACTTACCTGGCTTTGCAGACCGAACTCACTCCTAAACAACAGGATTATTTAGGAAAAATTCAATCCTCAGCTCAAGCTCTATTGAGGATAATCAACGACATTTTGGATTTCTCAAAGATTGAGGCTGGCAAACTGGATATTGAAGTGGTCGAATTCAGCTTAGACGACACCTTGAATAAGTTGGCCGAACTGCTCAATATGAAGGCCTCCCAGAAGGGTTTGGAACTGCTCTTTCAATATGCGGCGAATGTACCACAAAAGCTGAAAGGGGATCCCCTGCGACTCGGGCAGATTCTCACCAACCTAACCAACAACGCCATCAAGTTCACGGACAAAGGTGAAATCATCGTCAAAATTGAGCTTCTACACACGGAACCTCACGAAGTAATCCTACAGTTTTCGGTCAGTGACACCGGCATTGGTATAACAGAAGAACAGCAAAATAAGTTATTCCAAGCGTTTTCTCAAGCGGATACTTCCACCACACGCAGATATGGTGGCACTGGTTTGGGTTTGGCGATCAGTGCTAGGTTTGTGGAACTCATGGATGGAAAAATATGGGTAGAAAGCGAACTGGGTCAAGGTAGCTCGTTTATTTTTACAGCAGTATTCGAATACGGTCAAGCCAAAGAGCACAACTTAAACATGCCCTCTGAACTAATTAATAATGAAATGAAGGTCTTGGTGATCGATGACAATCCGATTGCATTGGAAATCTTGACTACTATGCTAGAATCCCTGCATTTTAAGGTCGTGGGCGTCGGATCTGGGGAGCGGGGTCTGGTAGCTCTCAAGCAGTCTGATCCGAGCAATCCATTCGACTTGGTATTTGTGGACTGGCAGATGCCAGATATGGATGGATTGGAAGCATCTCGCCGCATTAGCATGATGGATGGAATGGTCCGGAAGCCGGAGATTATCGTGGTCTCGGCTTATGATCTATCAGAGCAGGCTGACGAGATCAGAAAAATTGGAATTACAAAATGTCTTATAAAGCCGGTAACGGGTTCCCAGCTATTTGACGCTGTCATGGATGTATTTGGTGCCACCAAGGACAAACCTAACATTTTTGGTCTTGAAAAGATAAATGGTCATATTGCATACCGGTTCGCATGTCTTAAGGGTTGCAAAATTTTGTTGGTCGATGACAACGAAATCAATCAACAGGTTGCCCAGGAAATATTGCAACAAGCGGGCTTGGAGGTAGATATAGTCAGTAACGGATTGCTTGCTTTGGAAAGACTGAAAAAGGTTAAATATGATGCCGTGTTGATGGATGTGCAGATGCCGGTAATGGATGGCCACGAAGCAACGTTCCAGATACGAAGCAAACTCGGCTTGGTTAACCTGCCAATAATCGCTATGACTGCCAGTGCTATGAGTGGAGACCGGGAAAAAAGCTTGGATGCAGGGATGAACGATTATGTGACCAAACCAATCAATCCAGAAGAAGTATTAGCAACCTTAGTTAAATGGATTAAGCCCGGTAGGCTGTCGACCCTCGGCGCTGGAAAATTCATTCGCGAAGTGTACAATGCAAGTGATATTCTAGATATGCCTGGAATATCGTTCACGGACGGATTGGCTAGACTGGGCGGTAACCTGAAACTTTTCAAGAAGCTTCTCAGCCAATTTCATTCCAGCAACACCAGCACAGTAGATAACATTAATACTGAAATTTCCAATGGTAATCACAAGACGGCGATCATACTGGTCCACGCCGTAAAAGGCGTAGCAGCCAATCTAGGGGCAGATCAGTTGGCGGCCGCTTGTACGGAATTGGAGACAGCTCTGAAACAGGGAAGGATCGCTAAAATTGATGCCCTGCTCGCAAAATTTTCCGCAGAATTTACCATCGTTATGGTCGGAATTAGAACTTTTGAAAAAGCCTTGGCTTCGCCCGAAACCAACGCACAAAATAAAGTGAGCCCGACCGCTGATATTGCTTTATTACGGCCACTCTTTGTAAATATGGCGAAGATGCTAGAGAACGGCATGGCTGAGGCCATGGAACAAATAAGCATTTTGGAAGATCATTTAAGCGATGCCAGGGTCCAAAAGCAGTTTCAACAACTTAAGCAAGATTTGGACATGTTTGATATGGACAGTGCCTTAATAAATCTAAGATTGATTGCCATGGCACTGGAGATTTCTTTATATGAAAATTGAAAAAACGGATTCACTTTCGCAAAAACAAAGCGTACTGATTGTCGATGATACTCCAGAAAATATCCATATCTTGATGAGCATGCTTAAGGATCAATACCTAGTGTTGGTGGCGATCAATGGAGAGCGGGCCTTAAAAATCGCCGCGAAGAACCCATCTCCGGACCTGATCTTGCTTGATATCATTATGCCCAACATGGATGGTTATGAGGTTTGTGCAAGACTGAAAGCCAATAGTAAAACCGCCAACATCCCTGTGCTCTTTGTGACGGCTTTAACATCCGATGAGAATGAGTCCAAAGGCTTGGAGCTAGGAGCTTTGGACTATATAACCAAACCATTTAATCCCGCTTTTGTTAAGGCGAGAGTAAAAAATCACCTTGAATTAAAGAAGTACAGAGACCAACTGGAAGAGATGGTACGGGAAAAAACTAACGAACTGATGCTTACACGGGATGTAACAATTGAAATTTTAGGCTCATTAGCGGAATTTCGTGATCCCGAAACGGGCGGACACATTAAACGCACTATGCATTATGTCCGACTCCTAGCCGAAAAACTTAAAGACCATCCGAATTTTAAAGGGCTCTTGAGTCCTGAGATTATCGAACATCTGTGGAAATCGGCCCCTCTTCATGATATCGGCAAGGTGGCTGTGCCGGATGGTATTCTTCTGAAGCCAGGCAAGCTGACGCCAGATGAGTTTGCTGAAATGAAACACCATACAATCTATGGACGGGATGCTCTTAATATTTCAGCAACAAAGCTGGGCCCTAATTCATTTCTCAAGATCGCCCAGGAGATGGCATACAGCCATCATGAAAAATGGGACGGGTCAGGATATCCATTAGGTCTAAAAAGTTCAGAGATTCCAGTATCCGGACGTTTGATGGCTGTGGCCGATGTATATGATGCGTTAATTACCCGGCGTATTTATAAACCCCCCCAATCTCATTATGAAGCTGTAGATATTATTAGAAAATCCAGAGGTACCGCCTTTGATCCCGAAATCGTGGATGTATTTCTTGCATTCGAAGACAATTTTCGGCGTATTGCCTTGGAGTTTGTTGATCTTGAGGAAGAACAGAATGATTTGCAATCGGCTTCTATATGCAAATCATACAATAAAAATCCTTAGACCTACAATTGAAATACTAGCGTTCGCATGGCTCTCATCAGAAATGGTGGGGTCTTTTTTGCATATTTTAACAAATGTTTAATTCATCTCGGATTTTTGTTTAGGCTTGCCAAAGAGGTGAGCCCATTTATTTTTCATAGAAATTTAGCAGGGGAAGGGGAAATATATTTTATGGAGAAACAACAAAATGTTGAGTATTTGCTGAGTGTTCATTATCTCAAGAAATTGAGGACAAAGGGGTTCATAACATACGAGTAGTATGATGAAATAGATAGATTGAACAGAGTAACCTTTTTAAGGGGTAGTGGGCGGAAAACCGCCTAAAACCCCTTTCTTTTACTTTGCTTATTGCCACGATAATTATATTGTGTGTGTACCTGAATGCTATAAAATAGGAAGGAAGTTTTTTATGGCTAATACAAATCTAGCTAAAAAGGTTCAAGTATTACAGGCAATTCTTAAACCGAGTTCTTGAAGGAGAAGAAAATCAGGCAAATAGGAAGAGGGTTTGTGCTTATTGCAGGGTGAGTACAGATTCCGAAGAACAGATGGAAAGCTATAATACTCAAGTAAGCGAGTACACAAAGAAAATAATTGAAAACCAAGATTGGGACCTAGTTGATATATACGCCGATGCCGGATTTAGCGGTACAAATGTTAAACACAGGCTAGCCTTTAACCGGATGATCAGAGACTGCGAAAGTGCAAAGATTGACCTTGTGATTACCAAGTCCATTTCGAGATTCGCTAGAAACACAGTAGATTGACCTCAAGCACGTCAGAGACCTTAAGAATATCGGGGTAGAGGTTTTTTTGAAAAAGAGAATATATATTTATACAATAGCATTGGTAATTTTTGCTGTTGAGAATTGCAATCGACCAAAAGAAACCTGAAAAAGTATAGGGTAATAAACAGCTAGGACGTTGTTTTCAATGTCCTGGCTATCATTTTGGGAAATTTGTATTTTTGGCAGGAATATTTAGGAAACATGTAGAAATCATTAACCTTATAAAGATGCACGCATGGTCCCAGGCAGTGATGGATGGGTGTAGTACTACAGATAAACCTACCCGCTTTCAACTTGAAAATACGGGACTATGGGGCGAAACAGTACGGCAAAGGAAGCCAATCGTTGTCAATGATTTTGAAGCCCCTAATCTGTTGAAGAAGGGGTATCCGGAAGGCAACGCCCTGTTGACGCGGTTTATGACAATTCCGGTGTTCATCGATGCTAAAATCGTCGCGGTTGTCGCCGTAACTAACAAGAAAACCGAATACACAGACCTGGACGAAACAGAATTGACGCTGATGATGGATTTGCTATGGAATATTATCGAGCGTTGGCAGATGGAAAATGAACTGCGCCTAGCCAATAAAAACCTGGAACAAAAAGTTGCTGAACGGACTTCGGAATTATTGGCAATAAACAAAGAATTGAAGCGCCTTGTTCAGGTGGATGGACTCACTGGTACTGCAAATCGACGCTATTTCGATGAATATATTGAACGTGAATGGAATAGAGGAATGCGCCAGCAAAAACCGCTGTCGGTGATCATGGCAGATATTGACTTTTTCAAGTCCTACAATGATACATATGGGCACCAGAAAGGAGATGATTACCTTAAGGTTATTGGCGCCGCTTTGATTAAAACTATCAAACTATATCTTTGAAGAAATAACTGAAGGTCATAAGAATTAATCTTACCAAAAAATATTCGACATTTATTTTGGATTATGAAATGGGATTACGATTGACTAGACAGAAAGTGTTGAAATTCTGCAAAATGAGTTATTTTTCCTCATACTATTCTTAAGTAAACTAAATAAGTAAAAAAAATGAGTATGAAAAATAATTGACAGAATATTATAGGAACAATTATGATGTAATTACCAGAATATTGTTTCTCTTGTGGCATTGCTGGCGTATGATTTAGGGATACAGAAACGATTTGTGTAAAAAACAAGCATAATACATATATCCTCAATACTAATATAGTCCCATTGAAGGTATAAAGGATGGTTGGATATGAGTGATAATAAGGAGAGCGGAATAGAGTATGCGTTTCAAGAACTTGAGGAGTCACATCGTATACTAATAGACAAGTCCTCTGATCCAATTTTCTCTATCAGTTCAGAGGGCAGATATCTATATGTCAATCAGGCCTATGCAAAGGAAGTAGAAGAAAGTGTTGATGGGATTATTGGAAAAACGATATGGAACGTGTTCGACAGGGAAGAAGCTGACAAACGTTTCGCCACATTAAATTATGTATTTCAAAACGGCAAGGAGAAAGTTATCGAGGTACGAGTTTCGCAGGCCGATGGTGACAAATACTTTACAAATACGATCATACCTATAAAAGACAGTCATGGAAAAGTCATAAAAGTGATTTGCTCCTCAAAGGATATCAGTCAGCGTAAGTGGGCAGAGGAAAAACTTTTAGAGAGCAAGAAAAGGCTTGATAAAGAAAGCGATCAAATGCAAAAACTTCTAACTTTCTTACGTCAGTCCGAAATTGGTGGCCCTGAAATCACATCCTTTGTTATTGAGGGATGTATCAAGATCAGCGAAAGTGAACTGGGTTTCTTTGGATTAGTTGACGACGCTGAAACAGTTATGATGGCGCATTTGTGGTCCGAACAAGCGATGAAAACTTGTGCCATAGACAATAAGCCCGTTAAATTTCCTATAAAGACCGCCGGTATCTGGGCTGAATCAATTAGGACAAGTAAGCCATTTGTTGATAATGATTTTCAAAAATTGGACTTGCGCAAGAAGGGTTACCCAGTTGGGCACTTAGCAATACAACGTTATTTAAGCATACCGGTTATCAGGGAAAACAAAGTTGTTGCCGTACTAGGTCTTGCCAACAAGAAGCAGGATTATACCGATGCTGACTTAATTCATCTTAGTCTGTTTATTGAAAATGTATGGATTCTATTTGAAAAGAAAGAGGCGGAAGTAGCAATAATCCGAAACGAAGCGTATTTTCGTGCACTGATTGAAAACGCATCGGATATAATTACAATTCTCAATGACGATGGGGTTATCCGATATAACAGCACCTCAATAGAAAGAGTATTGGGGTATAGGCAGTCAGAGCTAATCAATAAACATATATTCGAATTTATTCATACTGATGACTTGCCTGATACGATCGATATATTCACCTCCATCAAGCAGAAACCTGGCTTAACCTCGTCAATAGAATTTCGAATTTTGGATAAAGCCGGATCTTGGCGTTATTTTGAATCAACTTGGAGGAACCTTCTAGAAAATGATATTGTGAATGGGATTATTATTAATTCACACGATATCTCTGAACGCAAATATTCAGAGGTATTTGAAAAAGAAATGTACCGCTTCGATCAATTGAACACTATTGGTCAAATGGCCGCAGGTATTGGGCATGAAATACGTAATCCAATGACAACTGTTCGTGGTTATCTTCAATTACTTCAAAACCGTGTCGAACTGCAACCGTTTACGAGTCAATTTGAATTAATGATAGATGAGCTGGACAGGGCAAATTCAATTATCTCAGAGTTCCTTTCTTTGGCGAAAGATAGGGTTGTAGAGTTAAAAGTTCAAAGCCTAAAAAAGATAGTTGAAAAAATATTTCCATTAATCCAAGCTGACGGATTGATTTCCGATAAGTACATACATATGGAACTAGAAGAAGTTTCAGAAATCCCCCTAGACAAAAAAGAAATTCATCAGTTAATCCTCAATCTTGTTCTAAATGGTTCTCAGGCTATGTCCCCTGGTGGGACAATGAAAATAAGAACCTTCATGGACAAAGGAGTAGTTGTGCTGACCGTACAGGATGATGGCGCAGGAATAGCTCCGGAAGTGCTTGGGAAAATAGGCACGCCATTCTTCACTACGAAAGATAACGGAACGGGTTTAGGATTAGCGGTTTGTTATAGCATTGCGGCCCGACATAATGCGAAAATTGAAATTGAAACTGGTCCAACTGGGACAACTTTTTTTGTGCGGTTTAAACAGTGAAACTTTGTAGTAGTTCGGCTTAAAGGACCAAACCGTGTGTGTATCTCTCGATGTTCACGGACCACCATTATAAAATTCCTATTAGGGCGACCACCGCCGGGGTAGCCGTCTGCCTTAACTTTTTCGTTATTATATGTGTAGATTTGTGGTATTTCTACCATGGAGAGATAGCGCATTCAGTCCACGTTGTAGACCCGCCGGGGTGGCTGTCTTTCGTAACTAGTACGTATGTTTATGTGTCGGTGACTGGTATTTCTAACAATGAGAATTGAACATCCGCTCCATGGCGTAGTCCCCGCCGGGTTGGCAGTCACGATTAACATGTTCGTCTAAATCGAGAAGTAATTAGGATTAGCTAATTAGCATTAGCATGAACAGATCAAATTGGAATGATTAACTAAGCATAGTTTTTTTGAATTATTTGAAAGATTTTACGATCTGGAGGAAATTGGCAATGAATCTTTTTAAAAAGGCACCTTGTGATGAAGCCGTTTGTATAATTAAGCATGTTGAGGATAGACTTGATGGGAAAAAAGTAGACCACCTTAAAGTGGATTATCCAATTCATAAGGATTTGTTTAGAATTTTTGATAAACTTCTAGTAAATGAAGAAACCATGTCAAAGAATTCTAAAAAGATGATTAACATTACATCATCTCTAAGTAAGTTTGATGTAGAGATGACACATTCCTCGTATGAATTAATTAAATTTGCAAGTAATATGGCAAATATCAGTGAATCGAATTTAGCAATAGTAGAAGAGATTACTGCGAATATGAGTGAGGTAAATGGTACTATTAGTAAAACCTCCGATATAATGTTTCGGCTCGAAAAATCATCTAAGAATTTAGTTCAAAAGAATGATGAAAGTATATTGCAATTAGATGAGGTCAACGTACTAAAAGAGAATGTTAAAAATGATGCAACATTAATGAGTGAACAAATAAAATTGTTAGTTGACATGGCTATTAAAGTAAATAGGATAGTTGATGGTGTTGAATCAATAGCAGATCAAACCAATTTGCTAGCACTAAATGCGTCAATTGAAGCTGCAAGAGCTGGGGAAGCAGGCAGAGGTTTCGCGGTTGTCGCTGATGAAATTAGAAAGTTGGCGGACAATACTAAAGCGAATTTAAATGATATGAGAACTTTTGTAGGTAATATTCAACAAGCAGCCATTGGCGGTCAAGAAAGTATGAATAACACAATGAGTTCTACAAATAACATGAATTTAAAGCTAGACGGTATATCTGATACCATCAAAGAAAATGTCTCTATGTTAAAAACTACAATTGAAGATGTGGATAAAATAACAGAATCATTGGGAGATATAAGTGAAGCTGCTAAGCAAATAAATCAAGCTATGGAGTCATCGGCTAGAGATGCAGAAAAACTAAACTATATGACACAGATTATTCAGTCTGATGCAACTCAAAGTGCAGAAAGTGCCAAAGAAATTTCAGAAATAGATGAAGAACTTAGTGAGATCGTAAGAGATATGATTTCATCCTTAAATGGTGGTAAAAATGCAATAACGAATGAGGATTTGCATAATAATCTTTCAAAGGCGAAGGAAGCCCATAGTCATTGGATAAAAGATTTAAAACGAATAGTAGATGAAATGAAAATTTACCCCATTCAAACTAATTCAAATAAATGTTCTTTTGGTCATTTTTACCATTCGATTGATGTTACGCATTCAGATATAGCTAAAGAGTGGGCAGCCATTGATAAAGTACATGATGAGTTCCACGGTATGGGCTTAAAGGTAATAGATGCAATTAACACAAATAATTCAGTACAGGCGAATGATCTTTACTCACAAGCAGAGAAGCAATCTAAAGAATTGGTCGTTCTTATAGATAATCTAATTAAAATTATTGAAAAGAATTCTGAATTAGGAATCGAAATACTAAGAGCTATTACGGAATAACCCTGTATAAGGGTATGTAAAATAGGTTAGATGTTTGGACTTGGTTTTATATTCCTTTTAGCGTTACAACGCACTCAGGAATGATGCGGATTAGACATTCAAACAAAAAGAAACATGAGCTGAGGGATTTTTTGAGTGGTTAAAAGTAAACGTATTTTGTTATCAGTTATTATTCTGTTTTTCGCTCTTTTCTTTTTTTATGAAAAGACATTAGTTATAGTGAAAGATAACAAACCAAAAAATAACAACCCATTTGAACAGGTTTTGTTCACTGGCCGTTTTGATTTTAGTAATCCATCGAAAGTTTATTTTAGTAATCCAGGATGCTTGCTCGAAGCGAATTTCGATGGCACAGGCATTTCAGCCTCGTTTGCCTCGGATAGTCAAAATCCGAGCTATTTTTTGGTTGTCGTCGATGGAAATGCCGATCCTAAAAAAAGAACGTTAATAACGATAACTGAAGATAAACCCACATCTTATGTCTTGGTACAAGGTCTTCCTTCTGGGAAACATAGAGTTGAACTGGTAAAAGAAACGGAATACAACACACAGGTATCATTTTACGGTTTTAGCGTAGAAAATGGCAATCTCATTAACCCTCCAGAAAAACCGCCCCTTAAGCTTGAATTTTACGGTGATTCTAATGCAGCGGGAATGAACGTTTTTGATCCGATGGATCAGGGACTGGATATCAACCATAGTGGATACTATTCCTTTCCTTTTATAACAGCAAGAATGCTGAATGCTGAATGCTCCAATATCAGCATGTCTGGCGTTGGCATGACAGATAAACCCTGGAGAAATCTTTTTGACTTTTACAATTTAATCAACATGGATGATGTGCATTCTGGGAACAACGTTTGGAACTTCAGGCAATACACCCCCGATGCGGTAGTCATCAATCTTTCCTCTAATGATTATCCGTTAGGAGCTACGAAGGAAGAAATTAAGACGGCATGGAAGAAGTTTGTGAGTACAATACGCTCCCATTACCCAAATGCTCATATCGTTATCGCAGAATCTTATGGATTAGATTTCAATGAACCAGCAGACTATCTCGCAGAAACAATCGAAGAGATTCATCTCTCTGGAGATAGCAATGTATCTTATGTCAAGTTCCCTTGGTTGTGGGGGTGCCAACATGCGACTATATCAGAGCATGTTGGATTTGCCAATATTTTAGCAAAACACTTAGCGACAGTATTAAATTTGCCGCAACCAATCTCATCAACCCGTTCATCATTTGCTCCATATGGCACTATTTCAAATGGTAGTTTTGAAACAAGTACCATTCCCGGATTTGCAGACGGATGGCGGCCTGAAGGAAGTGTGGAGTTAAGGAATAACGGTACTGACGCAAAAGATGGAACGAGTTATATCAATTTATATCGAGATGCTTCGGCTAGATTTGCCAACAGTGCAAATCCCGGCGATACGTTTACCCTATCAGCATGGGTTAGAGGAAATCAAGAAGGAGATCGTGCAATACTGAGAATCGAGTTTAATGATCAAGGGAGAAATGCAATATATGTTGCGGAAAGAACAGTTTACCCAACAAGCGGTTGGCAGCAATTCACAATTACCGGAACAGCTCCGCAAGGGACATGGGCAATGTGGGCTGTATTAGTTGGCGAAGGAGAGAATTTTGTTTCGTTTGACGATGTGAAAACGTCAAATGTTAAATGATGAAAGAGACAAGATTCTCGAAAGTAACAGTATTTACGAACACAGCCTATTTTTTAATATTGAGGGATGTGCTGGATGGGTTGAAGCTATAGAGTTAGAGGTGAAAAAATACAATGTCAGTTTAGTGATAGGATTGTCCAAGCATTAGACGACCTGATACTCCAAAGACATCCGTCATATAGGTTGAGATTTTTATGTTGGCATCTTCAAGGATCTTATGAATACGATTGCGTTCAGAGGTTTCAGCTCCCTTAAGCTTCTTCCGATACCGTGTTAAATCACGAAGTTCTCGAATGGCTTGGGGAGCAACAAAGCTTTTGCGGATGAGGCCACTGCGATGTAATTCAGCAATCCACCGAGCATCATTGATATCCGTTTTTCGCCCCGGAAGATTCTTAATATGTCGGGCATTTCCTAAGGCAACATCACAGGTTGATTCTAAGACATTATTGACGGGTTTCCGTAGGCTAAGCACACAACGCCTTACCCAGTAGTGGCAGGTTTTCGTGTACTCGCCTCCGAACCGTACGTGCAGTAGAGTAGGTGACCAGCGAGTTACTATCCACAAAGACAATACTTTTCCAATGACTCCGGGTAGAAGGGTCACCTTCGGTGACCCCACCCCCACAGAACCTGGCGTGCAGATTTCCCGCACCGGGCTCTTCGGAAATCGACTCACAGCATTGCATACGTTATGTGATGTGCCAACGAAGAAAATTTAAGGCTTGTTTCCTTTCGAGCTTTTGCTGCTACTCTTTCCAGATTCGTGTTCATGGCTGGGTTTCTCCTCACTTTGTATTAAGGCCCGAATTCTCCCATTGTATGGAGCCCATGTTTCCTTGGAAAAGATTCAATTTCCGCTGACCGCTTCCCCATGTAGCAGGCTCTCCCTACCTCAGAGTACTATCAGTCAGTAAGACTTCCGACAGACCATCGGATTATCCTCACTTTGTCAGCTTGTCAAACCCTATCCTTAAAGGAAGCCTGCCGGATCTCCCTTGTTCCCAAGAAGTCCATTGATAGGATACAAACTGGGACTGGAGTCTTCTAGTAGAAACGTGCTTTTTAAGCTAGTAGTATATAATATGTAAACTTTTGAAATGTCATAAAAATGGCATTTTTCTTTGTTATTATATGGTTAAGCTAACAAACTTAAACACGTATTTCAAGAGAACGGTGCTTAAATACTAACCTTGTTACGACTATATTTCGAACCCGTTGACCTAGGATTTCCTCAGAGAAGGTTGGCAAGTATGAATTGTGAAAGACTAGAAACTGGCCACTGCTGCAAGAACTTAGGTCGTGACCCAAATGATCTACTTGATGAGTCGATTGTTAAGTTTCATTCAAGGTATCAGCAGTAACAGCAGCATCCGCAATAGTGGCAGTGACAACGGAACAGTGATGGATTAACATCTAGAAAAATATAGAGGTGAGAGGATTTCAATGATGAACTTCGCAAATGGGATGACCTGTGAAATCATGATCTCTAACGGGACATTCACAGTGGGCTATGTCAATGGCAAACCAGCTGAATGGGTTGGGAATAATAAACTACTAACTGATGGAGTGGATTTCCGACTTATTAAAGATGAAGGGTCCACAATCATATTCCGCAAGCACAAATTTCGGTCAACTGGTAACTATGGTTCAGAATACTAACCTCCATAATGTGGTCTTATATATACAGAAAACTATTAGGTATGAATCCGCACAGATAATGTGTGCTGGAAACGTAAAAATTCCCAGAGTATACTAGATTTTAAAGGGGAACTATTCAATGACTAAAGGTATCATGGAAACTAGTCCGGACATTAACTTGAACCTTAACACCGATGAAATTGTACAAGCTAGTGGTGTGTCTATGGGGGGCCAGTACCGGGTAAAGATAAGGTGTACCAAGAAAGATAATGATTTGAAAACCGTAAGGCATGCTCAATTGGAGGATCAAAATGTGTATATGAATAAGCTTCAAGAGGATCTAGCGGAATATCATACAAGATTAGTCGAAATGAAAACAAGAGTTGCTGAAGTTCAGGATGATATGAAAGAAGAGTATCTTTCCCGAGTGGAAAACCTTGAAAATATTCGGAATCTGTTTGCAGTGAAGAATGGAAAACTCAAGAAATCTAGTGGAGATGTATGGGACGATTTAAAAGTCGCAATTGAAGAAGCTTGGAGTGAGCTAGAGTTCTATTAAAAAGGGTGGAAAAGGAATATGCTTATATATATAATAATTGGAATTATTGCGGGATGGTTAGCGGGTAAGATTGTTAAAGGTGGAGGATTAGGTCTTGTCGGCGATCTGGTCGTAGGTGTTGTAGGATCGTTCATCGGTGGATACTTGTCTGAAATTTTAGGTTTCAGTGCCAATGAAACCATTGGTGGAATTATTACGGCAACAATAGGGGCGGTTGTACTGGTGTGGATTATACGTTATTTGTACTCTTTAATGATATTGTACATGTATAAGATGATAGAACTATCATAAAACTATCATAAAACGAGTCTTTCTATAAGAATATAAGTATCACTATCACTAGAAATGTCATAGAAATGGCATTTCTTTTTGTTATAATGCTAGTAAATAGAAAGTGCCAGGCAGAAAGATCGAGCGCGTTAGTTGGGACGAGAAGACAGTATATGTCAATCTTCTTCGCGAGACCATTAAGCAGTCACCAGAATACACGGAGGAGTCTCTACTAACCCGGGATACTGGGCCGATGAACCGAATGCCAAGGAGCATTCCCGTTGAAGCAAACACGATAGTTGATGATAACTTCAAGAGGTTTCCAAGTCGACTGTGGGTGTAGAGCTTAAGATATGGGTTTAGTTAAATATACGATAGATGTTCGCAATAGGCGACATTAAATTAAAGGGGGACTAAAAATGAACGAAGATATTTTGAAAGGTAAATGGAAAGAGCTAAAAGGTAGTGTTAAAGAGAAGTGGGGAAAACTCACAGATGATGACGTGACTGAAGTAGAAGGCAAGACAGAAAAGTTGGTTGGTATCCTTCAAGAAAAATATGGTTACAGCAAAGATAAAGCCCAAGAAGAATATAAAAAATTTATGAATGATAACAAATAGGTGCGAAAATAAGAAGTTAAAATACAAAGGACCTTCGACAAAAAGTGCTATGGTATTACTAGGAGGGATGTTTGAATGATGATATTGTGAGGTTCTCACCCCGTAGGTAATCGTCTGATAATACATTTAATGAGCAGAAAAAAAGAGTAAACTGCTACTCCATCAGATACAAATACTACTCCTATCACAGAGCAAACGCATCTCAATTCGGCTAATTTTATATGGTTAACTTTTTAGTTTTTTTTGCCACTTCTCTAAATCGGAAAGGGGTCATTAAAATGACGAGTAAAGCGAAAACAAAAACAATCGTGATAGCTACTGCTATTACACTTTTATCGGCAACTGTCGCTTTTGCAGACACGACAAGCAGTAATACGGTACCAGCTCCAAAATTTTCTCAAACACAATCAGGTGAAGCTTCTGGCTGGTTCAAAAGCTATCTGGATAGTCTAGTAAAAGACGGTACAATTACTCAGGCTCAAGAAACCACTATTAAAATTGCAATCACAATAGCTAAAGAGGAAAGTACTAATAACCGCGATGTAAAGAGTGGAGATAACGGTGGATTTAAAACTGTTCTGGATGGTCTAGTGAAAAATGAGACAATTACCCAGACTCAAGAAGCCGCTATTCAAAGTGCAATCATAATAGCTAACGAAGACGCCGTAGCCAATGGTGATTTTAAGAGTGTAGATAACGGTGGGTCTAAATACGTTCTGGATGGTCTAGTAACAGACGGTACGATTAATCATACTCAAGAAATCGCTATTCAGAGCGCCAATCTCAACAACTAAGGGTGATCATACTAGATTATCTTTCGGAACTTATTATGGAAAATTTTTTTCTTGTGTCCGATGATCCAACGTTGTGATGATTCTTTATGTCTCAAAACTTCCTAGCTCTTTTCTCATCTTCAAAATGGAACTTCCCCCCACAATGGCTCACTTTAGGGATACATAGGAATGAATTGCTTGATTTTGTGACGGTGATTCCTCCGGCGGAAGTGAAATAGTTAAGAAACAAGCTGCGGGTTGGTCCTACATTTGTCCCTAAGAATAGTGGCAAATCGGAAGCTATTAATAAGGACGTTAGGGACGGTTTCCATGAAATCACCTAGGATATTCATGAAGCTTCTGGAACTATTTTGAATGACTAAATAATCTGCAAACTATTCGATCATATAACGGTATTTTATCCAATTCAATGAATGAACGGGGGCAAAAAAACATGAGCAAAATTATGATGAAAGATGGTACACAGATCTATTACAAGGATTGGGGCGATGGACAGGCAGTTGTGTTTAGCCATGGCTGGCCCCTCAGTGCAGATAGCTGGGAGTCCCAGATGGTGTTCCTGGCCTCCAAGGGATATCGCTGCATTGCCCATGACCGTCGTGGCCATGGACGATCGGGCCAGCCTTGGAATGGCAATGAGATGGATACCTATGCCGACGATCTCTCCGAGCTCATCGAATCGCTCAATCTGAAGAACGCTACCCTGATCGGCTTCTCCGCTGGTGGTGGAGAAGTTGCTCGCTATATAGGGCGCTACGGAACGAAAAGGGTTGACAAAGTCGCTCTGATCTCCGCTGTCCCGCCACTGATGCTAAAAACAGAGTCCAATCCTAACGGCCTGCCAATTCAGGTATTCGACGGGATCCGACACGGTTCAATTGCTGATCGCTCGCAATTCTATAAAGATCTTGCCAGCGGTCCGTTCTTCGGGGCCAACAGGCCAGGCGCCAAAGTCTCGCAGGGAATGATTGATTCGTTTTGGCTCCAAGGAATGCAAGCCGGTCATAAGAACACCTACGATTGTATCAAGGCGTTCTCCGAAACAGATTTCACAGAAGATCTCAAAAAGTTCGACGTGCCCACGTTGATCCTTCACGGGGATGACGACCAGATCGTGCCGATCGGTGCTTCGGCTCTAAGTTCATCGAAGCTGGTCAAGAACGCGACCCTAAAGATCTACGAGGGGGCTCCTCACGGCCTCGCGTACACGCACAAAGACCAGCTCAACACTGACCTGCTTGCATTCCTTAAAAGCTGAGGCGGCTTAAACTGTGCAGCTTGACGGGTTACGTTGGTTAATGATCTTAGCTAGGGCAGTGCCGACCAAGTGTTCAAGAAAATTGAAAACCTGTAGGACTTCTGAAAAGGGGTAATGATTATAGAGAATAAATCGTGGAACCCTTAATTAGATCAGCGAAGTGCAGTAAAAGCTAAGTGAATAGGTGACTAAATAATTATGTTTGAGAAAATAAGAACTTCTATTATTTATATATATATACGGCAATTAATAGTTAGATATAAAGAGGCTGATTTGCCCGCAATGAGTGCACAAATATCATACTACTTGATATTAGCTTTTTTTCCTTTTTTACTATTCTTAATTAACCTGTTAAGCTTCACTCATCTTTCGAGTGAACTATTAATTTCTAACTTTAATACCCTTCTTCCTTATGATGTAGCTATATTAGTAAAAAATTTGTTGGTACAGACTGTTCAAGCAAAAAGTAAAACTCTTTTGTTTGTTGGCATGATAGGAAGTCTTTGGGCTGCTTCTAGTGGAATATCTGCTATTATACGGGGTCTTAATAACTCGTATTCTGTGGAGGAGGACCGTAACTTTATTGAACTTAGTTTTATAGCCCTTATCAGTACCATTAGTATAAGCATTATGATAATATTTGCACTTACAATGCTAGTATTTGGGAGAATTATTGGGTCTTATGTATTCGGATTAATAGGAGCTCAATCTTTATTTGGTATTATTTGGTTCTTTCTCAGATATGGTATTACTCTTGCGTTAATGTTAATCACCTTTTATTTATTATATAGGTATGTACCCAATAAAAAATTAAAATTTAATAATATTGTAGTAGGTGTTATTTTTACAACGGTTGGTTGGGTTACTACTTCCTTATTATTTTCCTTTTATGTAAATAATTTTGCAAATTATGAAAGAGTTTATGGAAGTTTAGGTGGAGTTATTGCTCTAATAAGCTGGCTATATATTAGTACTTTGATAATACTCCTTGGAGGAGAGTTAATTGCAATTAGCAGCAATTCTGAAAACAAAGAAAAAACTTTAACTAAATCCTATGTAAGTGATTATTGATCTGACGACCGCAGAAGGATAGTAGCGGAAAAAAGGTTGCCTTATTTTGTTGAGGCAGCCTCTTGCTATGTACGCCGTATGTCCAGAGAAGAGTCTTATAGGAAGGCAGGAATATGTTCTTTGCCAACTTAGATGGTTTTATTCACCTTAATCTAGCATGTCCGAGAGCAATCCTAGAGGAAGGGATGAAAAGGATTTGCGCGGCGTTGTGTCAGGCAAGGTAACTGGCCTCTCAAAAGCACAATCAATAAATAACAGTTACGACTAAATACTGAGAGCTTCACATTTGGTGAAGGTCAGTATTCGAGGCGTGCAGATACATTTATCCGCTACCTCATGGTGCATTTGAATAACCTCTTTAATTTTCCTGAATACCTTCTTCAGTGAATAATTTACTTTTATTTTACTTGTAGTATCTTCCAGTTGCCCTACAGTGGGTCAACTGTTCGTTAATTGAGAGGTAAGTGTTCAGTAAACCCTCCATCAAAAAGAGAAAGGGGAACTTTTGTTGTTAACAGTCGATTCCATAAAAAACGGTGAACAAGAAATTCCCATGTCTGAGATTTTGCATCTTCGTCAGTGGGTTTATCAATTCTTAGGCCGATCTTACTACGCGGGTCCAGTACTAGAAGAATTTCAAGAGTTGGCTCGTTCTAATCCCTTTCAGAGTCTAGCAGTAGAGGCAGAAGGGAGCCAGGAAGGCATTCGGTATCTCACTGATTACTTTGAAAAAATTCCGTCGTTAAACACTGAAGGTTGGATTAATCTACTCGAAGAGTATCAGAGGTTATTTATAGGCCCTCAGGAGCTTCCCGCTCATCCATGGGAATCTGTGCATTTAAGTCTGCAACACATCATTCTTGATGAACATACTTTGGCCGTTCGTAAATTCTATAGGGAATGGGGAGTAGAAGTTATTCTCAATGATCCGGATGATCACGTTGGTTTAGAACTAGAATTCATAGCCCACTTGATTGGTAAAGGGCTGGAATATCTGAACCAGGGGGATTTGACAGGGCTGAAAAATGTGTTGTTAGCACAGAAGACCTTCTTGAACGATCATTTGTTGCGCTGGGTTAGGGAGTACTGCAATCAGTTAGCGAATAGTACAGAGCATCCTTTTTATCGTGGTATTGCGTTATTTACGCCTGACTATCTCGAGTCTGATTTAGATTTTATTGATGAGCTTGTGTCGTGCCTAGAGAAAAATAACACAATGAAGGAGGGCTAGATTGATGTTAACAAATGAACCAAGTAATGTGCCTCAAGGGATTGGCAAGATAGGAACTGCCTTTACCCGTCGGACATTTCTGAAGTGGAGCGTTGCGGTGAGTAGTGCGATGGCACTTACCGGGTGCGGTAGTTTGGGCTTAAAGGCAGCCAGTTCGAGTGTTAACCTTGAAGATGATAACAGTGTGAAAATCATCTCAACGGGCGGTTCGAACAACTGTGGCGGCTGCTGCGTCATTAAAGGCCATGTGAAAAATGGAGTCGTGATCCGACTCAGTACGGACGAGCAACCGGACGAGCCTAACAATCCTCAAATTCGGGCTTGTGTAAGGGGTCGTTCTTACCGAAAGACCTGGTTCCATCCTGATCGTTTAAAATATCCCATGAAACGAGTGGGTAAAAGAGGCGAAGGAAAATTCGAACGTATTACCTGGGAAGAAGCCACAACCACAATCGCTAGCGAAATGAAAAGGATTCGTGAGAAACACGGTCTTGATGCTCGTTATGTGAACTATGCATGGGGGATTAGTGCACAAATTGCTGGACAGAACCTCGCGAAGAGACTGCTTGCTTCTGATGGAGGATACTTAGGTTTCTATCAAAACTATAGTAATGCCTGTACCAGTAACGCCACACCCTATACCTTTGGAACCAATGATACTGGGAATAGTTATGAAGACTGGGTTAATTCCAAGGTGATTGTTTTATGGGGCTTTAATCCTGCAGAAGTCGTTTTTGGCGGCCAGTCAATGTATTGGCTACGCCGGGCAAAGGATAATGGTGCTAAAATCATCGTTGTTGATCCTCGCTATTCGGATACTGCTGTTGCCTTAGCTGACCAATGGATTCCGCTTCTTCCAACCACAGATAATGCTTTAATGGATGCAATGACCTATGTCATGATGACGGAAAATCTCCTCGATATCGAGTCCATCAATAAAGTCTGTGTTGGCTTTGATGAGGAGCATATGCCAGCGGGTGTGCCCGCTAAGCAGTCCTTAAAAGCCTATATTCTTGGCGAAAGCGATGGAATACCCAAGTCTCCTGAATGGGGCGAAAAGATTTGCCGCGTTCCTGCCGCTACCATCCGGCAATTTGCCAGAGACTATGCGCTGACCAAACCCGCAGCTCTGATTCAAGGTTGGGGCCCACAACGGAACGCCACGGGAGAGCAAGTCGCTCGTGGAGGTACGGTGCTAGCAGCGCTTACTGGAAATGTCGGAATCAAGGGAGGCTGGGCGTCCGGAATTGCCTATTCTCCAACCCATGATGTGGCTAGTCTCGATAGTGGCACTAATCCAGTTAAAGCTCAGATCCCTGTCTTTATGTGGACTGATGCTGTCACGCGTGGAACTGAAATGACGAAAGAAAAAGATGGCTTACGTGGAGTAGATCATCTTAATACGAATATTAAGATGATCCTTAATATTGCCGGAAACTGCCTTGTCAATCAACACGCCGACATTAACAAAACTGTGAAAATTCTACAAGATGAGAGCAAAGTGGAATTCATCGTCGTGAGTGATGTGTTCATGACGCCAAGTGCGAAGTTTGCCGACATACTCCTTCCTGGGAACACAGTGTTTGAACGCGACAATATCAATGTGCAATGGGCCTTTGGCGATTATGCAGTGTTCAACAATAAGCTGGTAGATCCGCCGTTTGAATGCCGTGATGAGTATGATTGGATGACTGAAGTTGCGGCAAAATTGGGAGTTAAGGAGAAGTTTACGGAAGGACGTACCCGGGAACAGTGGTTGCAATGGATTGTGTCAGAAACGCAAAAGAAGAATCCCACCTTCCCTGGGTACGAGGACTTTAAGAAGATGGGGATCTATAAATTCAAGGTGGATAAACCGATTATTCGCTTTGAAAAAGAAATTGCAGATCCAGCCAATAATCCGTTCCCAACTCCATCGGGGAAAATCGAAATTCACTCCAAAAGGCTGATGGATATGAATAACCCTGAAATCCCCGCAATTCCAAAACATGTGGTGGCTCATGAAGGTCCAGAAGATCCCTTGAAACATAAATATCCCCTTCAGTGCATGGGTTGGCATTATAAACGGCGTACTCACTCTATTCACGATAATAATCCATGGCTCGAAGAGACAGCACGTCAGGAAATGTGGATGAATATTAGAGATGCTGAAGCCCGCGGAATTAGAAACGACGACCGGGTCAAAGTTTTCAATGATCGCGGAACGATGATGATTCCCGTCAAGATAACCCCACGGATTGTCCCAGGTGTTGTTGCAATTCCTCAAGGGGCGTGGTACACACCGGATGAGAAAGGTGTCGATCAACGAGGCTGTCTTAATGTGCTCACATCTCAACGACCGACTGCACTCGCCAAGGGAAATGCCCAGCATACGAACTTGGTAGAGGTTCAGAAGGCCTAAGCCATTTTGAAAGGAAGGTAAGATCATGGCTCAACAAGTAGGATTTTTTATTGAACAAAATCGGTGTATGGGTTGTAAAGCCTGCCAAGCTGCATGTAAAGATAAACATGATTTAGAGGTGGGCCAGCTTTGGCGAAGAGTGACAGAAATCGAAGGAGGAAATTACTTCGAAGATGGTGCCGCAATTCATCCAAATATCTACGCATTCTGGACAAGCCTTGGCTGTAACCATTGTGCAGATCCTGCTTGTGTTAAGAACTGCCCAACTGGCGCGATGTATAAACGCTCAGAGGACGGAATCGTTCTCCATGATGATCAAAAATGTATCGGGTGTAAGATGTGCGTATGGTCTTGTCCCTATGGAGCTCCTCAGTATAATCCCCAAAAGGGAAAAGTGGGCAAATGCGATTATTGCATTGATTACGTGCAAAAGGGTAAAGACCCAGCCTGCGTGTCGGCTTGTCCAGTCAGGGCCTTGCATGCTGGAAAGCTCATTGAACTACAAGCGAAACATGGCACTAAAGCACAAACAAAAGGGATGCCGTCTCCGGATATTACGCATCCGTCCATCGTGATTATGCCACATAAAGACGCCATTTAGGGAATGGCAGAAGGAGGATTAATATGTCTGGAGAGTGGCCGCTTTTAACTTTTACAATTTTAGGTCAATTGGCGATTGGGACTTTTGTCATACTTACACTGATTAGTACTCTTCTGGGAACGAAAATTGGAGTAAAGCCTGCTGCGGAGGTTACAAAATTCGGAATTCTCGCAGTAGGACCTGTCATTTTACTAGCGTTGTTTGCGTCGTTTCTTCATCTGGGTTCTCCGCTATTGGCGTATAATGCTATGGGAAATCTTAAGACTTCTTGGCTTAGCCGAGAAATCCTATTTACCAGCCTATTTCTCATTCTCTGGTTCGCAACATTTTATACCTCTAAGAAGGAACAGACTAACCAAGGCCTGAGCTGGGTGACCTCCATTGTGGGATTAATGGCGATCTTTTGTATGTCGAGTATTTATGCGCATTCGAATAGACCTGCATGGACAAGTGCTAATACTTACCTCTCATTCTTTGGATCGGCTCTGGTTATGGGCACTATTGCGGCTGGAGCAGCTATTGTCTATGGGAGTCGAACACAAAAATTAGAGGGTGAAGCGCTTAAAGTTGTTCAGAAGGTCAGTATCATTGCTTTACTGGCGATCGCAGTTCAACTGATTTATTTACCAATTTATATTAGCAGCTTAGCCAATAATGGAGTAGTTGCTCAAGCTTCTGCACAGCTTCTCTCGGGAGCTTATACATTTCCGTTCATACTTAAATGGGTACTCTCTATTTTAGCGGGGGTTATGTTCCTCTATGCCCTGTATAAGCAAGGTAAAGCACACACTTTATCGCCAAATCTAGTGTATGTAGCATTTGGAATTGCGCTTTTGGCAGAACTTATTGGCCGGTACGTTTTCTATGCAACCGCTGTTTCAGCAGTGTTTGGACAGTAAATCAAGACCGTTCACACAAATGGAAAAAACATAAGGCTGGATTCCGTACTGACACCTAAAGAAATCTGTCCAAACCTAAGTAAAGTGGCCGTGCAAATCAGTAGATTTGCCTCTCCAACGCAACATATATGGCAGTCTCGGTCACACCCGGCGACTTTGAATTGTTTGTTGGTGGATTGGGTTGTTTGGTGGGGATAACAGAGAGGGGACGTTAGCGATGACTCCTACGCCAACACCGTGACCGGCGCAGCCATCTCCAACTCCATACCCGTACATGAAATCACCTCCGAGAAGTAACTATCGAATATATATTAATTTAGAATACAATTCCCATAGCGATCAGAAGAAGAATTATAATTACAACTGCAGCGATTCCTGCACCAAAGCCTTTTCCGTGGTCACATCCACAACCGTAAGCTGCTCCATCAACGTTACCAAATGCCATTTGCGTTGCCTCCCTTTCCAGTAATACCTTATAATATGGATATAATGGAAAAATGGAATTTGTCTCACAAGAACGTCATATGAGTAAAATGCTTTGAAGAAGAACCTAAATCATGAGTGAAAGCTCGGAGTTTAGGTTCTACACACCAGGCTGGTTACTGAATAAGGGGAATACAGCAATGGCTTTGGATATTTAGTAAAGGAAAAATTAGTTAAATAATCAACGGAAGTAGGGCTATTAACCAAGCACGTGACAAACTTAAATTTCCATATTACGGAATAATAATAAGCGGCAAAGGGAGTTGAAATCATTATGTATCGTTATGGTGTAGGATATGGGCACCCAGGATACTGGGGGGCATGGTGGATATTATGGACACGGTATGGGGTATCTCGGTTATTGGGGAGCCTCGGGATTGTCGACGCCGCAGCAGGCAATGATGGCGTTATTCTCCCTGACTCATCTGGTCTGTCAGGAGTGTGGGTTTGAATACCTTTATTGCAGTCGTTGGGATTACCGCAGGGGCGGGCTTTGTTACTGCAGTGCAATCCATGGGATTTATGGTGCTGATCATTGGGGCAGTGCTCTCCATCGTGCCCCATATTCTTTCCCTTTATTTTGGAAAATGCGTTCTTAAGCTGGATGCCATCGATATCATCGGCGGACAATGTGGGGCTGGGACCATCACTGCCGCCCTAAATGCAATCACCGATGAGACGGGTAGCGGTGTTTTTGCCATAAGTTACACCCCGGGATATGCCGTCGGCAATATTTTACTGACTGTCCTGGGGCCACTGATCATCGTATTGTTGGTTTAGTTGGATATAAAATCCATTTCATAAACGGGTACTGAGCTCCTTTTCGGTTTGATCCAAAGTTGGACCGGGAGGAAGACGCGCGGACTGCGACGTATCCCGGGACGGCAGCAGTGCTGAAAATGTCTCAAAAGCATTCAAGGTTACATTACCAATCAACGAGTAATAAAATCGGCACGAAAAAGCGGCGGAGAGCTCATCCTTCTGCCGTTTTTTGTTTAGAAAATTCTTCGGAAACAATATTTTGAGAAACGGCCTTCGTTTCGAGGAGCATTACACCTTAAAACGAGGCCGTGATTTATTTTAGGGAGGTTAAAGAAAATGGCAAATGTAACATTGATTAACGAGGAACAGCCTAGTCGAGGTAAAGTATAATGGACACTTTGCCATCGACACCTGTTACCAATGCAACGTCTGGTGGCTTTGTTATAGAGATGGCAATGAGACTTTTAGTATTCACCACATTGTTAGCCCTCCAGATTTTTAAAAAATACATTGTTAATAATTTATAATATTGTATAATGTTTATTAGTTATGTTGGTTGTAGTTGGTATTTGTCCGCTAAAAATTGATAACCATCTTAGGTATACTGACATAAACAATCACGGCATAACTCAATATACGTTTATAACATAATAGTGAGGAGGTATCACCCAACGCCCTATTCTAAAGTCTGGGGAAATTTAATAATTGAATTGGCACGCCAGTTTACTCACGGCTCCTTCTTGTGGAGTTCTATTTTTTATCCATTAGATAAGTAGATCAGGAGGTTATTGTGTTTGTCAGTGATTTAATTGGGCTAGACCTTTCCCCGTTGCTAATATCATTAAGAGCAGCAATATTGGCAACTATTGTGGCTTTTTTCTTTGGAATCGCGACTGCATGCTTTGTTTCGGGGTATAGGGGCAAATTTAAGGGATTGATTGATAGTGTCCTGACTTTACCTCTAGTTTTACCACCCACCGTTGTCGGATTCTTGCTTCTGATACTATTTGGCAAGAATGGACCACTTGGAAAACTCCTTGTTGCCATTGGAACGACCATTATATTCTCTTGGCCTGCAACAGTTATTGCATCTTCAGTTGTTGCATTTCCCTTAATGTATCGAACGGTCAGAAGTGCCTTCGAACAAATTGATCAAAATATTATTTATGCAGCTCGTACGTTAGGTGTCTCGGACTGGAAAATATTTTGGAAGATAACGATTCCGCTGGCATGGCCGGGAGTAGCTGCCGGTACTATCTTAGCATTTGCTAGGGCCCTGGGCGAGTTTGGCGCCACCCTCATGGTTGGCGGTAATATACCAGGCAAAACGGTGACCATCCCAGCTGCGATCTTCTTTGCAGCCGAAGGTGGTGATATGAGAAAGGCTTTGATGTGGGTGATACTTATTTTTACCATTACGCTAATTGTGATGACGTTAATGAATTACTGGACCGATTACCAGCATAAAATGATCGCTACCTCGGGTAGGAAATAGTATGGAATTGTTGGTTGATATTCAAAAAAAACTTCCAGGGTTTACGCTTAATGTTAACTTTGAGACAACTGTGGACACTCTAGGACTTTTGGGAGCTTCCGGTTCAGGTAAAAGCATGACCTTGCGTTGCATTGCAGGAATTGATACCCCTGATAGCGGTAAAATTATTCTCAACGGTAGGTCTTTGTTCGACGCCAAAAAGGGCATTAATCTCCCCTGCCGCAAGAGAAGGCTTGGCTATTTGTTTCAAAATTACGCTCTTTTCCCCAATATGACCGTCGAAGAAAACATTGGCTTCGGAATCGGAGATAAAAAGCGAGACGATAGAATCGCAATCATCAAGGAAAAAGTGACGATGATTAAGCTGGAAGGCTTGGAGAAGAGGTATCCCAACCAACTTTCAGGGGGACAACAGCAACGAGTTGCTCTGGCTAGAGCTTTGGCCATTGAGCCAGAAGCTTTGCTCTTGGATGAACCATTTTCCGCACTGGATGATTATTTAAGAAGCCACATGGTTAAACAATTGACAGAAACATTATCAGATTATCCCGGAGTTACCCTGTTCGTAACCCATAACATGGATGAAGTCTATAGGATTTGCGATGAATTGGTAGTTCTGTCCCGTGGGAAGATTGAAGCAAAAGGGAGGAAAGAAGAAGTATTCAGATCTCCACCATCACTTGTATCAGCACAATTAACAGGGTGCAAGAACTTTTCTCTGGCAAGATACATATCACCGTTTGAGTTAGAGGCTCTTGATTGGGGAATAACCTTAAAAACAAGGCATGAAAACTCTAGACAAATCAAAAATGTGGGTATTCGTGCGCACGCGATCGAATTGGCCCCAGACATGGTCTCATGTGAAAATAGTGACAACGTGTATAAATGCTGGCTTAATTTTATGAGTGAGACTCCATCTAGGATGACAGTCTATCTATCCATCGAAAACAAGACCTTAGAACAGGGTAACTATCACATACAATGGGAAATCACCAAACAAACGTGGTTTATATTAAAGGATAAACCACAGCCTTGGAACCTTCGATTTAACCCTGATGACCTTATCATTGTCTAATTTAACCTAGTAAATATAAAGAGAAAGAGGTAAACTTTATGAAGATGCTTAATATTTTTCATAAAACTAATAAAACTAAAGTTGCTTTAAGACTTGTTGCTTGTTCAATGATATTACTGGTTCTATTTATTTCAGGATGTTCAAGTGCTGTAAAAGAAATCGCAACTACGGCAGGTGGCAATGACGAACAGAGTAAACCTGTTGAACTGTTGATCGCTACTGCTCCCAGTTTAAAAGGCTCCCTTGATGAAATTCAAAAGATATATTCTACAAAAAATGCTCAAGTAAAGTTAGTTTTTAATTATGGACCGTCGGGCACGCTGCAAAATCAGATCGAGCAAGGTGCTGCCACGGATATTTTTATTTCTCAAGGAAAGGCACAAATGGATGCGTTAGAGCAAAAGGGGCTTATAAAGAAAGACTCTAGGGTAAATCTGTTAGGAGATGAACTTGTTTTAATTGTTAATAAGGATAACACTTCAATTAATAGCTTTGCGGATTTAACTAAGCCAGAGGTTAAGAAAATCGGAATTGGTGAGGCAGAATCGGTTCCGGCAGCCAAGACCAGTAAAGAAACACTAGATACTCTTAAATTATGGGACACCTTACAACCCAAGCTGGTTATAGGTAAGGACCTAATGCAAGTGATGGCCTACGTTGAGACAGGCAATGCAGAAGCAGGCTTTGTTTGGGATACAGTTGCGATCACCTCGAATAAAGTTAAAGTCGTGGCAACTGCACCAGCTAATTCGCATAAACCGGTTGTCTTACCGGCGGCGATAGTAGCAGCCTCCAAAAACAGTGAGGCAGCAACTAAGTTCATGGAGTATTTACAGAGTGATGAGGCAGTGAAGATTTTTGAAAAGAATGGTTTTATAAAGCTGAAATAGCTTAAGATGAAAATGGAGGTTTATAAATGGTATATATAAGTGACGAAACAATCGACCGATGGATTAAAGAGGATGTTCCGTATATCGATTTGACGACACTGACACTTGGTATTGGTAGTGTTAAGGGAAAAATTAGTTTTGCCGCGAGAGAATTCACCGTGTTATCTGGGGTTGAGGAAGTTTTAAGGATCTTTGCTAAGTTAGGAATCAAGCAGATTCAATCGTTACCGTCTGGTTCCGTTGTTAACAAAGGGGATGTATTTATTGAAGCAGAAGGGTTAGCCTCAAGTCTTCATTTAGCTTGGAAAGTATCTATGAATATACTTGAATACTGCTCAGGTATTGCTACAAGAACAAAAAAAATGGTGGATAAGGCTAAATTAGTGAACCCACATGTTCCGATTTTAGCTACGAGGAAATCATTTCCGGGAACCAAAGAGCTTGCAATAAAGTCCATAATTGCTGGAGGGGCTTTTCCTCACCGACTGGGCTTATCCGAAACAATTCTAATTTTCAAACAACATGTGGCTTTTCTTGGAGGAATCAACAATTTGCCAGAAGTAATCAAACAAATTAAAGCTAATGCCTGTGAAAAGAAGATCATTGTTGAGGTTGCAACGATTGAAGATGCACGACTATTAATTGGTTCAGGAGTAGACGGATTACAATTTGATAAGGTTCCAGCCAATGATTTGAAATTTATCGTTGATCAAATCCGACACCTAGACCCGCATATTACACTTCTTGGAGCGGGTGGCATAAATGAGGGCAATGTCGAAGATTATGCTCGCTCAGGAATTAATGCCATTGTGACGACTTCGATGTATTTTGGCAAGCCTTCAGATATTGGAGTAACTATGTATTCATATTAAGTTCATCAATAGTTAATGCGTTGGTTGAGACAGAAATTCTCATACCAACGCATTTTGTTTTTGCTTGTTGACTATCAAGTAATGGAATACAGGAAATAATCTATTGGGCGGTTATGGAATATAAAGTGTTTATTAACAATAATATAAAATGTTGGATTAGTAACATTGGAGGTGATGTATATTTACATTTTGCAACTAGTATCGAATAGGAGGTATTATCCAGTAATAGTATGGAGTGCATTTATTGTTATCCTGGGAACTAAAGCAGTCCATAATAAAGATGTTTTGGAGCAGACTGCCAATGTAGCTACGTTAGCGTTAAGTGTCATATTACAAGCTCTACCCTTCATACTCTTAGGCGTATTAGTATCCTCACTCGTTCGTTATCTAGTACGGGAAGATTGGATCACCAAATTTGCTCCCAAGAATGCAGTGGCCGGAGTAATAGTCGGTTCACTTTTGGGATTGTTCATACCAGTATGTGACTGTGGTGTATTACCGGTTGCACGCGGCCTATTTCGCAAAGGAGTTTCCATGCAGACAGCTTTGGCTTATTTGCTTACTGCTCCGGTGATTAATCCGGTCGTTATTTTAGCAACAGCCATGGCCTTTCAGTGGAATTGGCACATCGTTGGCCTGCGTATTTTTTGCACGTTTATAGTGGGTGCTACTACAGCTATTTTAGCAGGTTCCATGTTCAGTCATAGAGCCTTTTCTGATAGGGAATGGCATCGTCACGAACATGAAAAATCTAAGATTTCCCTGCACCAATTGCTAGTACATACTGGTGACGAATTCTTTGATGTGGGGCGTTACTTAATTGTTAGTGCATTTCTGGCTGCTGCGATACAGATTTGGGTTCCAAAGGGGATTTTGATTCAAGCAACCAGTAATCCTTTTATGGCTGCAGGAGCAATGATGGTATTAGCGATAGTTATGTCACTTTGCTCAGATGCTGATGCATTTGTGGCTAGAGTTCTAGCAAATCAGTTTCCATTAGGTTCTGTAATGGCATTTCTGGTTATAGGTCAGATCATAGATTTGCGTAATATTATTTTATTTGCTAAGAATTTCCGAATATCTCTGTTTTTGTTCCTTGCGGTTATCTCACTAGGTTTGACCTATGTGATAAGTTTGAGTATTGATTTTGGTCTAGGGAAGCATTTGTTTTAGTTCAGTTATATTGTGCCCATAACGATATTGGCAGAGGAGGTCACTATGGGAATTCAACGGCGTATTAATGTGGTGCAGGGCATTATTTTGAGCTGTTTTTCTTTAATGATTGTTCATTTAATTCTGAATGGGACGATTGTACTGTACATTAGCCCAAAAGTCATTTGGTTATCTAAATTCTCCGCACTACTTCTTGCCATCATTGCTCTTGCTAAGCTTGTGCCGATGCGTCACAATCACAGCGTTGCTCACAGCTGTTGTGACCATGCTTGTGCTTCAGATCATCATCATTCGCAGAATACTACTGGGCTCCAAATAGCAATTTTCGTGATCCCACTGATGCTTGGATTTGGTATGCAGCCCCGTGTTCTTGCTTCAACAGCCCTTTCCAACAGTATTAATACAGTTGGACCGGTCCCGTATTATACTATGCGAATTCCTAGATTAGATAAGCTTAGCAGTGCAGTGCAGTCGCCGAATGGGTCATCTGTTGCTAAAGAATCAGATTTGATGCGATTATACCTTAACATAGATGACCACCCTGAACAGGTATATAATCAACGCTGGAAGTTGATGGGTTTTGTCTATAAAGATCCGAAATTAGCAAAGAATCAATTTGTTATCTCTCGTTTTGTGATTACATGTTGTATCGTCGATGCCACCCCAATAGGGATTATAGTTGAAAGCCCCAATGCTCCTAATCTCAAGGCGGATACTTGGGTTGAAGTTGAAGGACTATTGCAAAAGCGTAGCATAGGCAGAACAGGTGAAATCAAATCGGTCCATGATGTCCACGAAATGGATGACGGAGTTCCTTATTTGGTCGTTACAAGGTGCAAAATAGTAGCAACTCCGAAAGACCCATATTTGACTCCTCCGTCACAATAATTCCGACGTATAGTGCGTTTATTTAGTACGCATAGATTCCTTTGCTTGATCGAAATTATAGCCTTTAGAGATGCTGATATTTCTTTCATCTTTGTTTCTGCAGGAACGTTTCAGTGGGGCTGGAATCCGGTGACGAAAGAGTACTCTAGGACATTATCGTCGCCGAAGGATCATGCTCTATAAGTATAATCCGGCTGAGGATGGTCTTTGAAATACATCAATAAAATAATTGATGTTTATGAAATAGTAATATATAATATCTATATTGACACGGTAGAGTAAAGCAGAATTAGAGTGTATTGAACATTGTGAAATAATTTTAAAGAACTTTGGATGTGAGAAACAATGTTTGATGAAGATCAAGGGCTATATACCATAGGCACGGTTGCTGACATGTTGGAAGAACATCCTGAGACGCTAAGGGTTTGGGAACGGAATGATCTAATACACCCTGACAGGAAAGGGTACCAACGAAAATATTCCAACAATGATGTGAAAAGGCTCAAGTTTATAAAATATCTTATGCATGAAAAGGGCCTAAACATCGCTGGTGTAAAGCACTTGACGGCTATGTATTCCTGTTGGTACAAGCGCAATTGCAAGGGGGGGGCCCATCAGAACAGCCCTTTATCCGTTAACGAGTCTAAAGCTTGTTGGAAAACCGAAGGTGCTTATTGTCTAGTAGCTAGCGACAAGGCTGAGATGTGCAATACTTGTGATATGTTGAAGAACTGTCCTGGGTGTACGGGTTGTAAAGAATGATTATTTTATTCAAAACATCAATAAAATTATTGATTAAAACTAAACAATATTATATTAGTTTCCCTAATTCAACGTAAAATCTTCTGGAAAATGGATTTGTCAAAGTAAATAGAGCAGTATTATTATTGTGGACATTAGGGACGTTACTCGAAACTGCAATTTTGAGCAAGCTGCTTTTTTACACACTAAAAATAGTTTAGTAATAATGAGAAAAACAATATCTGATGAAGAACAAGGCTTGTATACCATAGGGACTGTGGCGAACGTACTATAAAATAAGAACTGTCCAGGGTGTAAGGGTTAACAGAGTAATTTTTTTTACTCAAAACATCAATAGAATTATTGAGTAAAATTAACTTATATTTTAGTAGTTTCCCGATCTGGGCTTCGTGGTAGAGAAAGGATGAAGTAAATGCGTATTGCCATTTCAACAGGGGGGCGAGATCTTAACAAGTTCGTAGACGACCGGTTCGGACGGTGCCCATATTTTATGCTGTGTGATTCAGAAGACCCCCAGAGTACGGCGGAGTATAAAGAGAATCCGGCGTTGTCCGCAACGGGTGGAGCGGGGATCGCTGCTGGAGAATTTATGGCGAAGGAAAAGGTGGAGGTCCTAATAACGGGTAGTTTGGGACCCAATGCGCTGAGAGTGATCGAGGCTGGGAACATTCCGGCTTACACTGCCAGCGAAAGTATGACACTAATCGAGGCCATCACTGCCTGGAAAGAGGGTCATTTGGTTAAGATCAGTGAAGCTGGCGCCGCGCATGCTGGAGAACGTTAAAAGGATACGTTCGGAAAAATGGCTTGTCTTAAGGAGGAATATGTATGAGGTTAGCCGTACTTAGTGGCAAAGGGGGAACTGGCAAAACAACCGTGGCGGTGAATTTGGCTCTTAGTTGGGCTCCACATCAGAAAACGACCTATGTCGACTATGATGTGGAAGAACCGAACGGTTTTATATTTCTAAGACCGCAAATAAGAGGCACCTCAACAGTTTCCTTGCCGTATCCGAAAATTAATGAGGCGTGCACGCTGTGTGGAAAGTGCAGTGAGGCTTGTCAATATCATGCGTTAGCGGTTGTCGGGGGGCAGGTATTGGTTTTCCCAGAACTGTGTCATGGCTGTGGCACTTGCGGAATCGTTTGTCCGGTTGGAGCGGTGGATGAAGTAAAGCGCCCGCTCGGAGAAATAGACGAGGGAGAACGAGATGGTGTGCAATGTTTACAAGGCGTTCTAAAAGAAGGCGAATCTCTCGCTGGCCCAGTGATTCGGAGTTTGCGTCGCCGCGAGAAAGAACATTCTTCACTGATGGGGGAGATAACCGTGGCCGATTGTCCCCCAGGGACTTCCTGTAGTGTGATCCACTCTGTTGAAGGAAGCGACTTAGCAATCTTAGTGACAGAGCCCACGCTCTTCGGCCTGCACGATTTAAAGATTGCTGTTCGGCTGATGCGTGAAATGGGTTTGGAGTTTGGGGTGATTCAAAATAAAGACGATGGTGGCCCCCTCATTCGAGAGTATTGTACTCAAGAGGGTATTACCATCTTGGGTAATATTCCCTTTGATTTGGAAATCGCTAGGATCTACTCCCGAGGTCAGTCTTTAATGCACGAACCTAAGTGGGCTCACTTGTTCAAGACATTGGGCGAGCGTATTGTGACTGAAGTCAGGCAGCGCAAAACTGGGGGGGGAATATCATGAAGCAGATGGCCATCATTTCAGGTAAGGGCGGGACAGGAAAGACCACGGTGGCGGCAGCTTTCGCCGAGTTGGCTGAACAAATGATCGTAGCGGATTGTGATGTTGAAGCTCCCAACTTACATTTGGTCCTTGCGCATAGTGTCAAACAAGAGACGGAATACGTTGGTAACCGAACCGCGCGTATTGATGTCGCGCTCTGTACCCATTGCAGTCGCTGTGAGGAAGTATGTCGTTATGAGGCGGTCTCCGCGGAAGTTCAAGTAGTAGAGGGTCTTCAGGGCAAGACGGTCTTTCCTTATATTGATTCAAAGCGTTGTGAAGGATGTGCTGCCTGCGTCTATGCTTGTCCAACTCAAGCTATTCAGCTTTACCCTGAGGCGACTGGAAAAGTATTTCTGTCGGAAAGCAATGTGGGGGATTTTGCTCATGCAGAGTTGTACCTGGCGGCGGATGGCTCGGGGAAGCTAGTGGCGGAGGTGCGTCGCTTGGCTCGGGATGAGGCACGACGCCAGAACAAGTCGGTGCTAATCGATGGATCGCCGGGGATTGGATGTGTGGTGATTTCCACAATCACTGGCTGTCAGCAGGTACTCGTAGTCACAGAACCTTCTCAGTCTGGTAAACATGATTTGGAGCGAGTCCTCAAAGTGACAGGACATTTTAAAATTCCAACGCAAGTGATTATTAATAAATGGGATATTAACACGGAGGTCTCACAGGAAATAGAGAATGCTTGCTTGCAGTCTGAAATATCGGTCATCGGCAAAATTCCTTTTGACCCGATGGTTCCCAAAGCGATTGCTTTGGGTCACCCGATTACCCGTTATGAAACTCCAGCTGGGGGAGCGCTGCGCGAGATCTGGTCTAGAATTTCCCTTGAATTAATGGATGTGTCAGGGGGGTGCCAGCTATCGCCATAGGAAGTCGTTAGGTGATGGCTGGTAGATGAATATATATAATATTGGAGGAAAAAATCATGTCAAAAAAGATAGCAATTCCCACGAATGGTGATGTCCTAGATGCGCATTTTGGTAAGGCTAATGCATTCACGGTGTTTGAAATCGAAGGAAAAGAAGCTCGTAAATTGGAAATTCTAAGTGCAATAGGACTTCAGCATCAGCATGAAGGACTGGCAAGTATGTTCAAACGTAATGGTGTAGACGTGCTCGTTTGTGGCGGTATCGGTGGAGGCATGATCAATGGTCTCAATGCTGTAGGGTTGGCAGTAGTAACCGGTGCCTCAGGAAGTGTGGTCGAGGTGGCCCAATCGTATGCCAAGGGTGCTCTGGTGAGTACCGGTTCCGTATGCCAAGAGCATGAGCATTAAGGAGAGTTCCGAGTAAGACAAACTTGACAAAGTGAGAATCAGGGGAGTGAAATAAACAACCTCTTTTACCACTAGATAGGTTAAGAGAGGTTGTTTAGAATGGGGAGGCCGTATTGTGAGCGAGTCGTGTAGTAGCTGTTCAACAGCAGGTACTTGTACCACGGAAAGTTGTGCTAGCCAGCCCAAATTGTCAGAGGCTCAAAAAGTAAACCATATTAACAAGGTCATTGCAGTTATGAGTGGCAAGGGCGGAGTGGGTAAATCCTCGGTAACCGGCATGTTAGCTGTAAGCCTGATGCGCCAGGGATATAAAGTAGGAATTTTGGACGCTGACGTTACTGGGCCGAGTATTCCTAAAATATTCGGAATAACGAAAAAACCAGATAGCAACCAGGCTGGACTAAATGCTCTTAAAAGCCGTTCTGGTATTAAAGTAATGTCTTTAAATCTCTTGTTGGAAAATGAAGATGACCCAGTTATATGGCGTGGACCTATGATTTCTCAAATTATTAATCAGTTTTGGAAGGATGTAATTTGGGGCGAGATAGATTATCTCTTGATTGACTTGCCTCCTGGGACGGGGGATGTGCCGATTACGGTATTCCAATCGTTACCTGTGGATGGAGTCGTTATCGTGACGAGTCCGCAGGCCTTAGCAAATATGGTTGTGCGTAAAGCAATCAAAATGGTGGGGAAATATTCGCCCCCAATTTACGGGTTGATTGAAAATATGGCGTATGTGCAATGTCCGGATTGTAAGCTACGCATAGAAATTTTCGGGAAACCAAAAGGCGAAGAAGAGGCTAAACGAAATTCTATTCCTTATTTGGGGGAGCTTTGCATTGACCCACTATTGGCTGAATTATCGGATGCAGGAAAAATTGAAGATTATCAATCTCCGGCCTTTGATCAAATTGCGCAATGTTTAGCAGAACAGATTAAGGAACTAGCTGATACTAAATAATTTACTTAACCAGTATTCTCACAATCTTTAAAGGTTAGACCACAGCTTTTCATTGTCTGCATTAAATAAAAGCAACCGACGAGGCACAAGGAATAACTCTCATTTAAGAGAGTTACTTCTGGAAAGAGGCGAGCCGAGTATGATCAATCAAAAGGATTTACGTCCAAAGGATATGGGGCGATCGGATGAACAACTGATTAAACTCGAACAAGCGCAGCTAATGTCTTTATTTCCGCCCTATGATAAAGCAGGAATGGAGCCTTCATTAACTGATCCTAAGCCTGTGTGGAAAGAAAAGTTCTGTACTTCTTTAGATGGCTACGTTGGTATTGATACCTTAATTCGTCCAAAAACTAAAGAGGAAGAAGATGAATTTGTTCGGAAGTTCCTCAGTGGTTTAGAAAAGACCTTTTCTGATGCCAACAATGGAATACTCCAGCCGCTCTTATTATCCTTTGAATATTGCGCTAAATGTGATACGTGTTCAGCTGCTTGTCATATCTACGAAGCGTCAGGAAATAACGAGCTATACCGTCCAATTTACCGTTCCGAGGTTCTTCGCAAAATTGTAAAGAAATATTTTACCTTAAGTGGAAAGCTGCTAGGCAGTTTTGTCGGAGCAGATATCGATGTGAACTGGGAAACGATTGCTCGACTTGGAGAATTAGCCTATCGCTGTAACCTTTGTCGTCGTTGCGCTCAGACTTGTCCGCTAGGCTTAGATAACTCCATTCTCACGAAAGAGATTCGTAAGATCTTCAGCCAAGAGATGGGCATTGCTCCACTTCCACTGCATGCGAAAGGGACGATGCTTCAGATCAAAACAGGTTCGTCCACGGGAGTTAGCAAACCTGCTTTCTTAGATACGATAGAGTTTTTAGAAGAGGATATTGAAGAGAAGTATGGCTTGAAGATCAAATTTCCGATGGACAAAAAAGGTGCCGATATCCTACTGTTGCATAACGCGGGTGAGTATATGGCCTGGCCGGAAAATCCCATTGCTTTTGCCATTCTCTTTGAAGAAGCGGGTTTAAATTGGACACTTAGTAGTGAAATCACAGGGTATGACAATGTAAACTACGGAATCTGGTATGACGATTTCCAAGCAAAAAAGATAGCCACGATGCAAATGAAAGTAGCCAAAGAATTGGGTGTCAAGCGAATTGTAATCGGCGAGTGTGGGCATGCCCATAAAGCTTCGGCCCTTGTTGGTGACCGTATGATGTATGGCGATGATAAAGTCCCTGTTGAGAGTTGTCTCCCTCTTCTTTTGGATATGGTCAAGGGCAAGTACCGCTTAAAGTTTGATCCTAGTAAAAATAATTTTCCTGTGACGCTTCATGATCCATGTAATTATGTACGAGGGATGGGGATTGTTGAACCTCAACGCCATGTCCTAAAAGCTATTTGCCCTCAGTTTAGGGAAATGACCCCGCATGGAGTAGACAATTACTGCTGCGGCGGCGGTGGTGGGTTCGCTATTACTAATTCCATGAATTTTTCGGAATGGAGAAATAAAGTAGCTTCCCGCATGAAGTTCAACCAAATTCTTGGGGCCTTTCAGGATAGTATGGAAAATATCAACCTACCCAAATATGTATGCGCTCCATGTTCTAATTGTAAAGGAGCTATACGAGACATTCTGGAGTTCTACGGGGCTACCGAGAAATTTAATGTTCAATATGGTGGTTTAGTAGAACTCATGGTAAATGCACTTGTGAGTATGGAAAAACCTTTTATGGAGTTTTTAGAAGAATAATCGCTGTGCATTGTGCACTTTTTCATAAATGCATACAATTTTTATAAAAGATTAAGCTTGTTATCTTATAATAGTCAGGCATAAAGAACCGCCATTTAACACTTTTAAGGAGGAACTGTAGATGAAAGTAATTATCGTAGGTGGAGTTGCCATCGGTCCCAAAGTGGCTGCACGTTTAAGGCGCATTAATCCGGATGCCGAGATTACGATACTTGAAAAAGGCGATCTAATCTCCTACGGAGGGTGTGGACTACCACTTTTTGTTGGTAACTTCGTACCGCATTTAGATGATTTAATGATGACCTCTTACGGCGTGATGAGGGATGCTGAATTTTTTCAGGCTCAAAAAGATATAAAAGTACTCACCCAAACTGAAGCCATAAAAATTGATCGGAACAATAAGACGGTCTTGGTACGCAACCTGGTAACTGGTCTTGAGGAAACGTTGCCTTATGATTATTTAGTTCTGGCAACTGGGGCCAAGCCAAGTATCCCACCTATTCCGGGCATAAACTTAGGCCAGATCTTTACATTTCATCATCCGCATGATGCCGAGAAGGTTAAAGACTTAATAAAAGCCAAGCAGTTGAAACACGTCTCCGTAATGGGATCCGGGCTAATCGGAGTGGAAACTGCGGATGCAATAGTGGGCCCACGCTTAAAGGTTGCCATATTTGAGGCTGACTCTCGTGTGTTACCAAAGTTGCTTGATTCTGACATGTCTAAACTGGTAGAGGCAAAAATGAAAGGACACGGGATTGATCTTCAACTCAATTGCCGAGTGAAAGCTTTTGAAGGGGATGCCGAAGGAAATGTATGTCGTGTCGTTACAGAACAGGGAACGGTTGAAACTGAAATGGTTATTGTCGCCACTGGGGTACGTCCAGAGGTTGGACTTGCCCGCGAAGCAGGTCTCATCATTGGAAAAACAGGGGCTATTCAAGTCAATGAGCACCAGATGACCAATGATCCAGCTATCTATGCCGGTGGAGACTGCGCAGAATCACGCCATCTCCTCACTGGAGAAGCGGTTTATATTCCTCTAGCCTCGACGGCCAATAAACAAGGTCGAGTCATCGCTGATCATATGGCGGGACTGCCTGCTCGCTTTGCGCCGATCGAAGGAACTTCTGTTCTGCAAGCATTTAATCTGAATATTGGCCGCACCGGGTTAGGCGAAGAAGAAGCCCAAAAACAGGGGTACAATGTTATTACCAGTGTGAGTAGTGGTCTGGATTCCACCCACTATTACCCCATGCACGCTAATATAACCATTAAATTAATTGCCGAACAAGAGAACGGACGCTTGCTCGGTGCCCAAGTTTGCGGCATAGGAGAGAGTGCTAAACGACTTGATGTGCTGGCGACTGCCCTCAAATTTGGCGCTAATGTAGCAGATCTAATTGATCTGGATTTAGCTTATGCACCGCAATTTGCCACCGCTATCGATGTACTTATCCATGCTGCAACAACGTTAGAAAACATGCGCTTGGGGGTCGCGAAAGGGATCACAGCGGAGGCTGTTCAAAAGCGTTTAGAAGCCGGGGAAAAACTCTGTATCCTCGATATTCGTGAACCGAATGAAGTGGCAGCAAACCCATTATCCATTGAGGGGACAAAGGTTCTTGCTTTAGGAGAACTACGACAACGTTGGCAAGAGATCCCTACGGATTCGCTGATTGTAACCGTATGTGGATTAGGAATTAGGGGCTATGAAGCGGCTTGCATGCTCCAAGGAAAAGGGATTAGTCAAGTGGCTTATCTTCAAGGCGGACTCTCGGTGGGAAGTGCCTACTTTACAAAGTAGGAGTTTATCAATGGGGCTAAATTATCGACAGCTGCCCATCTCATCCACTTAGCAGCGGAATCAAAAGTATTTACATTCTAACGCTAGAAATTACATTTGTTGTCTAGGCAAGCAGAATGAGTGGGAGCTGTCAATGGCATTAATAAATTACCCGGTACTGAGATAGATACCTACATGAATTCATTTATTCTCGTCAAATCCGTTTTTCGGAATTGGCGGGAGTTTTTAATTTATCACTAGATAGGTCATCCAGTCTATAGCTAGAGGACCCCGCCGAATTAGCGTGGTTTCCCACTATAGTTATTTGCTGGGCCGTTTTTTGGATGGTCTGGCATTTTTGTTTGGATTACCCCCCTGATCTTAGGAGGGGATCAAAGAAAAATGTGGAATATTTAAAGATGATGATTGATTGGGTTTGAATCATCCAAGGAACCCGAAGTAAATATTTGCATCAAGGTCAATACTACCTTCATGATAGTAGTAATTCATCAATGGCATAAATAATACCCAGTTACTTAAAGTATGCAAATAACATGACATCAAAACAAAGAACAGGCAAGACCCATGGACAAAAGGAGGTGATCTTCGTGAGTAAGCCCAAATGGACACTGGAACAAAGTGCGGCCATCTCCTTGCGTGGCCAACTCTTGGTCGCTGCTGCAGCCGGTTCAGGTAAAACGGCCGTGCTCGTGGAGCGCTTAATTCACCGCATCACGGACCCTGAAGAACCGATCGATGTGGATCGCTTTCTTGTCGTTACCTTCACTAAAGCGGCAGCGAATGAGATGCGAGAGCGTATAGGTAAGGCCTTGGATAATGCTTTGTTTCAGGAACAAGAGACTGGAGAAATTGAACGTCTCCTCCGCCAACGTAACCTTCTTTATAGAGCAAGTATCACGACATTGCATTCGTTCTGCTTAGAGTTAATCCGTAAGTATTTTTACCAGCTTGAACTTGATCCAGCGTTTCGGGTTGCTGATCAGGCAGAGGCTGATCTTCTTCGCCAAGACGTGGTCGAAGATCTCTTTGAAACAAGGTATGAAAACGAGGACCTTGCCTTCTTGAAACTCGTCGATGCCTTCGGCTCAGATCGTGATGATCGACCGCTGATGGAGCATGTTTTGCATCTTTATGCATTTGCCTATAGTCAACCCGACCCGGAGGGGTGGCTTAGTTCACTGGAGCGGGCCTATGTGTGGGAGAATATCGAATCCTGGATGCAGAGTGAATGGGGTCAAGCTGTATGCCTTGGATTACTGGATCTTGTGAGTGAAAGCTTGAATTTACTCGAACGGGCCGAACAAATCGCCCAGTGCTCGGGGGGACCAGCAGTCTACGCGGAGACCTTACAAGATGATTTGAACCGAGTCGGGTTACTATATCACGCCTTGAAAGAAGGGGATTGGGCTCAAGTCGAAGTTCATTTTCAGGCAGCTGTCGATTATCCTAGGCTCCCAACCGCACGTTCTAAAGCAAAGAAGAAAGCCGAGCCAGTACTAAGCGATGATTCCTTACAAAAAAGTCTTCAAGAAGAATGCAAGAAATTGAGGGATGAGGCCAAGAAAAAACTCAATTCTTTGAAAGATGAGGTCTTTGTCTATCCCCTTGAACACCAGCTACCGGCCTTACGCGAGATGGGGACAATGGCCCGTAGCCTTGGCGTCTTAGTGAGTGAATTTTCTCAACTCTATGCACTGGCAAAGGGGCACCGCAACGTCTTGGACTTTACCGACTTAGAACATTTTGCCCTTCGCTTGCTGGAGGATGAAGGCGAAGCTTCTTCGATTGCCCAAGGATTAAAGGACCATTTTGCGGAAGTACTGGTGGACGAATATCAGGACATTAATCCCGTTCAAGAACGCATTTTACAAAGGGTATCCAGGCAAGAGGACTGCCCTAATCTCTTTATGGTTGGAGATGTTAAGCAGAGTATTTACCGGTTTCGGATGGCTGACCCCAGCTTGTTTTTGGTCAAATATAGCGCCCTGCCTCATTGGCAGCCTGGCTTAGCGGACGGCACGTCGCCGACGGAGTGTGTGATCGATCTCAACCGTAACTTCCGAAGTCGACGAGAAGTAGTGGAGGGTGTTAATTTTCTCTTTCGTCAGATTATGACCATCGGTTCCGGGGAAATTCTGTATGACGATCAGGCAGCCTTGCAATACGGTGCCTCCTTTGTGTCAGAGGAGCAAATTCATACAGCAGAAGGACCGATAGAAGTCCATCTTATTGATATGAAAGGTATAAAAGACCAAGTTGCCGCTTCTTCCTCTGGTGAGGGAAAGAAAGACTCACAAAACGGAGAAGACGACCTCGAATCCTCCCCAACAGAAGGTGCCGCTGATATTGAAGAGGAATTAGCCTCTGAAACCGAAGAGACTGCCTCTCAAGAGGATCTTGATAAGGCCCGAATCGAAGCACGGCTGGTCAGCGCCCGGATCCAGAGCATAGTACAAGGAGCCGAGTTTCAGATATATGATAAAAAGCTCACCACGTTTCGCCCAGTTTGTTATTCTGACATTGTGATTTTGATGCGCTCTTACTCAGCGGTGGCACCGATCTATGTGGAGGAGTTCCAAAATACGGACATCCCTGTTTATGCCGAAACGACAACTGGCTATTTCGGTGCTAGTGAAGTGGAAACGATGTTATCCCTTCTCAAGGTCATTGATAACCCGCACCTAGATATTCCCTTGGCTGCAGTTCTGCGCTCTCCATTGGTTAGTTTGAACGGAAGCGAGTTAGGCAAAATTCGAATGATGCTCCCTGAAGGGGACTTTTATGAAGCGCTAACCCTAGCGGTCTGGGCTGGGTTGAACGATGAATTTCTGGCGCAGGAGAAAGTAAATGATTTTAAACAAATCTTAGGGCTCTATGAAGACTCCCTGCCTCAAAGGCTAGAAAAGGCCCAGGAGCTATTGGACACTGCACCGGGACTAATGGATAAAATTACAGAATTTTGGATTAAAATACAGACTTGGCGAACCCGGTCTCGTCGCCTATCGCTGGCCAATCTACTCTGGTCTCTGTATGAAGAAACTGGATATCTGGCTTATGTTGGAACCATGCCTGCAGGCGTTCAGCGTCAGGCCAACCTACGGGTACTCTATGATCGTGCCAGCCGTTTTGAAGCAACAAGGTACCGTGGTTTGTTTCGTTTTCTGCGCTTTCTGGAACGCTTCCAGGAGCAAGGCAAAGATATGGGAAGTGCCCGAGCTTTAGGTGAGAATGAAAACGTGGTCCGTTTGATTACAGTGCACGCTAGCAAGGGGTTGGAATTCCCGGTTGTCTTCGTTGTTGGATTGGGTCGTACCTTTAATACGCGCAGCCTCAAGGGGAAGGTCCTTCTCCACTCCAAATTAGGAATGGGTATGCCGATCATCGATGTGGAAAATAATGTGCGTTACCCCTCTGTAATCCAGTATGCAGTTAAGCGACGTTTGGCGCATGAATCTTTAGCCGAAGAGTTACGCATCCTTTATGTTGCCCTAACTCGGGCCAAGGAACGGTTGTTTCTTTATGGAACCATCGATAACATTGAGAATACACTCTCCAAATGGCAACGCACATCAGAATGGGAGGAGGTTGCCTTACCAGAAGGTCAACTTAGGAGTGCCAAATGCTTTCTGGATTGGATCGGTCCTGCGCTAGCTCGCCATCCTGAACATCTTTTTGGTGAAAGAGAGGGACTATCCGCCCTGACCATTCAGGAAGTCAATTCACGCTGGGAGGTACAGATCCATCGCAGTTTGCCATCCGTTAAGGAAGAAAGCCAGGAAGAGGATTTAGGAGAAAGCAAGGACGTAAGTGAAGAAGAGGGTTCTGGGGAGATGTGGTTTTCTGAAGTTGATCGTCGGTTAAGCTGGCAGTATCCACACTTAAATTCTGTTCGACAGGTGGCGAAAACCAGTGTCAGCGAACTAAAACGTCAATACAATTGGCATGCCAATGAGGAGGCCCCTTTGCTGCCAACACTTTGGGAACGTCCAGATTCTATGGAACGGCCGAAATTTCTGCAAACAGCTCACCCACTTACTGCAGCAGAACGGGGAACTGCTTTACACAAGGTAATGCAACATCTTCCTTTTAAAGAGTGGGCAAGCAATTGGTCAGCTTTGTCTCAGTTGGAACAGATTAAGAGCATTAGCGAGTTTCTGAGTAGGCTCGAACAACGTGAAATTCTCAGCTCGGAAGAAGAAAAAAGTATTCAACCGCTTCAGATCGTTCAATTTCTGAGCACTTCACTAGGACAGCGACTCTTCAGTGCAGAAGAGATACTTCGAGAAGTTCCGTTTACCCTAACTTTTCCAGCCGAGGGTCAAGCCAATATCTTGGTTCAAGGAGTCATCGATGCTGTGATTATCCGAACAGACAAACTCCAGGGTCTGAACGCGGAAATTCTGGACTATAAGACAGATTCTCTTCGCCCGAACAAAATGGACAGCACAGAAGGTAGCTTTGACAGTGCAGAGAATATGAACAGTGATACAGATCCGGAGCAGATCTTGCGAGAACGGTATGCTCTCCAACTGACACTTTATGCCCTGGCAATTGAACGCTTACTTAGCATTAAGGTCTCAGCTTGTACCCTTTATTCGTTCACCCTCGGACGCGAAATATCTATTTCGGAGGAACTTCGCAGACAGATTCAAGTCCCTGGTTTCCCTTTCCAAGCTCTTTGTCCTTCATGAACCCCGCCAACTTGCCATTTGGGCTTACACCGCTTATGATAGTACGGACTCCAGTCGTAAATGCGTTTTATTTTAAAAACTCCTTATGCGGTTAATGCGCATATCGCGTAAGTCATCTGATTAAGAGAGGTTGATTGAATTCCAAATGGCAAAAATTGAACTAATTGCAACTGCCGCTTTTGGGTTAGAATCCATTGTGGCTCGTGAACTAAAAAATTTAGGGTATGATGAGCTAATCGTCGAAAATGGTCGAGTCACGTTTTCCACGGATGAGCTGGGGATTTGTCGTACAAACTTATGGCTACGCAGCTCGGATCGTGTGCTCCTGAAAATGGGCTCGTTTAAAGCTCGGACCTTCGAAGAGCTTTTTCAGCAAACAAAGGCCCTACCCTGGGAGGAGTGGCTTCCGGAGGATGCCAACTTCCCCGTTCAAGGCAAATCCATAAAATCTCAACTATTCAGTGTTTCCGATTGCCAGGCCATTGTTAAAAAGGCGATTGTGGAACGACTTAAGGAACATTATACTCGGAGCTGGTTTGAAGAGACTGGACCCCACTATCAGATCGAAGTCGCCCTCTTAAATGATGTGGTTACGCTGACCATTGATACATCTGGGTTAGGCTTACACAAACGAGGATACCGACAACTTGCAGGACAGGCACCCTTAAAAGAAACGTTAGCGGCCGCAATGATTCAACTAAGCCACTGGCATAAGGACCGAACGTTGATAGACCCTTTTTGTGGAACGGGGACCATTCCCATCGAAGCTGCCTTTATCGCCCAGAACCGAGCGCCAGGCCTCAAACGTAGTTTTGCCGCAGAAAAATGGCCCAGAATCCCCAAAGCACTCTGGCAAGAAGCTTGGCAGGAAGCTCTCGATTTCTGGGATCGCAGTGTACCCTTACACATCTACGGCTCAGATATTGACCCCAACGCCTTAGCTTTAGCACGCACGCACGCCATCGAAGCCGGGGTAGACGATGTGATTCACTTTCAGAGACTGCCGGTGGCAGACGTAAGGTCTAGGTATAAATTTGGGCATATGATCGCCAACCCACCTTATGGAGAACGACTCGGAGACGTGAGCGAGATCGAAGTACTCTACCGTGAACTTGGGGAAACATTTAAGAGCTTAGAAAACTGGTCTCTCCATATGCTTACCACTCATCAATTTCCAGAACTGTTAATTGGACGCCGCTGGGATAAGAGCAGAAAACTCTACACTGGGCGGCTGGAATGCCATTATTATCAGTTCTTCGGCCCACGTCCACCCAGGCAGCCGTACCAAAACGAGGCCAGTAAAATAGCGGACTCGATAGTGACTCCAACGACATAATACCCAAACAAAAGAGGTCTAATGCGATTTGCATTAGACCTCTTTTTAAGTTGTTACTTAACGCAAATCTGAGGTTCTCCCTTGAAGGTTTTAACATCTCGTAATGCGCGCCCGACTTCTTCGTCAAGTCCAACAATGGCAATCGTAACTGCGCCTTCTGAGCCATCGACCCCACCAGACGCGATACAATAAGCTTCAACATCATAGAGTGTTTCTAGGGCAGTTAATTCTGTGACAACAGTGGCCCCAACCATGGGAATAAGGCCAACTTTATGGCCAAACGATTCGTCTACAGGGGATTTAGTCATAAATTCCACTGCTAAACGTACATCGGGGATCATTTTCTCAAGACCGATTGGAACAATTAGTTCGATCCCACGGGCATAAAGCATCCCTTGAGCGGCCCCAATCGTACCTCCCGCCGAATCAGAAACCATCACTGCAGCTAAGCCTGTATGGTCAACGGCGTTTCCCCCTTTAATGAAAATATCCCCTGACTTCAATTTAGGTAAATAGTCTTTCCAAGAGATTTCTAGAGCTTGCCCCTTGGTAATAACAATAGGTGCTGTTTTCTTAGAAGACTGACTAACTCCAAGCTCTCCGTTAGTGACAATGCCCACGGTATAACCAGTTTTATCCTCAATCTGAACACCAAGTAACTCTTCTGCAACAAAGGCGTTCGACGTACCGCCGGCGACAATAATGCTGTATTTTTCTAGAGCATTCTGAACGCTGGCGAGTGCCCTGACCCCTTTGGCAATAAGTCGTTTTGATTCACTGGATGTTAACGTAATTAAAGCTTTCATAGGTTTCCCTCCATAAAATATTAAATTCTTCATTGCTTATAGAACTTAACTTATATGTTATACCTAAATTGTAGAACATATAAGTGTGCGATTCCCGATGGAGTGCATAAACAACGTGAAATTAAGATATTCAGTAGAGTATTTAAGGGAGTCGTTGTCGAAACTCGTAATGTTTAGAACTTCTAAAGAATAGATTGTCGATCAAGTTACGCAATCGTGACATATGAAATGATAATTTTACAACCATTCTGAACTGACTTACACTAGAAAGTGAAATTATAAACAAACAATTAAGGAGGTCGAGGTATTTGTTACTCAGTTTAATTGCTTATCTTTCCATATTCCTTTTTCTCGGAATATCTGTTTACAAGGCTTATCGGTTTGCAAACATGCCTATGCATGGGCGAATGGATCTCTATCCAATTCCCAAAGAAGAGGGATTTGAACACGGTGGCTCCTTTTATGAGGAATCTGAATGGTGGAAAAAACCACACAAAGTTTCTCATGTTAGGGAAATAGCGGAAATGTTAAAAGAAATCGTTTTTATTAAGAAGCTGTTTGAAAACCAACGTCCATTATGGTGGATTTCTTATGCTCTTCACTTAGGTATATACTTTCTCATGTGTTGGACAATATTATTAGTGATTGGTGTATTTTCAATCCCAAGTGGAGTTGCTGTAGAGAGCTTGAGCGTTTGGGGAACGTTGATTTACTACCTAACTGTTCTAACTGGAATTGTCGGTCTTGCACTTGCTACTTTGGGATCTGGCGCATTATTTATTCGTCGGATGTTCGACAATACTCTGAAAAAGCATACAACGCCTCAAGAGTATTTTAATCTATTGCTCATTTTTGCAGCCCTTGTTACTGGAATCATGACCTGGGGCACTGATTTGTCCTTTGGTACTGCACGAGATGTGACCGGAAGTCTTATTACTTTCTCGTCGTCTTTTCAAGCCACTAGCCTTCAAACTCTTAACATTATCCTTGTCGGAATTATGTTAATTTATATTCCGATCAGTAAGATGAGCCATTATGTTGGGAAGTACTTTACGTTCCATAAGGTTCTTTGGGATAATGACCCGAACCTTAAGGGAAGTTCGATCTCACATGAAGTTCAAAAAGCATCGACTTTTAAACCGAAAACCACTTGGTCTGCCCCTCATATTAAGCCACCCGCCACACCCGGAAAATAACCAGAACATTGAGTGTTGATTTTATGAAAAAGGAGATCAATATATGATAAATCAAAAGGATCTACGTCCGAAGGATTTGGGACGACGCTCTGATGAGCAACTGATCAAACTCGAACTAGATCAATTATTGCCTTTGTTAGCACCATATGATAAGCCTGGAATGGAATCTCAATTAACGGATCCTAAGCCCGCGTGGAAGGAAAAATACTGCACTACGTTAGATGGCTATGTAGGTATCGGAACTTTAGTTCGTCCCAAAACCAAAGAAGAAGAAGATGAATTTGTAAGAAGTTTCCTCAGAGGATTAGAAAAGATTTTTTCTGATGCTAATAATGGGGTGCTGCAACCGCTTTTACTGACCTATGATTACTGCGCAAAATGCGATACCTGTTCAGCTGCCTGTCATATCTATGAAGCGACAGGAGATAACGAGATGTACCGCCCGATTTTCCGTTCTGAGGTTCTTCGAAAAATTATGAAGAAGTATTTCACTACGAGCGGAAAACTCTTAGGCAGTTTTGTTGGGGCAGATATCGATGTTAACTGGGAAACGATTGCTCGTCTGGGGGAATTATCCTACCGCTGTAATCTTTGCCGGCGTTGTGCCCAGACCTGTCCTTTAGGCTTGGATAACTCCCTTCTCGCTAAAGAAATTCGCAAGATCTTCAGTCAGGAGATGGGAATTGCTCCAACTCCTATTCATGCCAAAGGTACGTTGAATCAGTTAAAAACTGGTTCGTCGACTGGCTTAACTAAACCAGCATTTTTAGATACCCTTGAGTTTTTAGAAGAAGATACCGAAGAACGATTTGGTATTAAACTTAAATTTCCAGTGGATAAAAAAGGTGCCGACATTCTTCTCATTCACAATGCGGGTGAGTTTATAGCTTGGCCGGAAAACCCTGTTGCCTTTGCCATTCTGATGAATGCAGCCGGTTTAAACTGGACCCTCAGTAGTGAGGTTTTGGGGTATGATAGTGTTAACTATGGCCTTTGGTATGATGATCCTATGGCTAAAAGGCTCGCCGTAGGGCAGATGAAAGTAGCCAAAGACTTAGGCGTCAACCGCATGATTATGGGGGAATGTGGGCATGCCCACAAGGCTGCGGCTGTTGTAGCTGACCGCATGAATCTTGCTGATGGTAAGATTCCTGTCGAGAGCTGTTTCCCTATGTTTTGGGATATCGTTAAGAATAAACGCGTAAAATTCGATCCTAGCAAGAACAATTTCCCTGTAACTCTCCACGATCCTTGCAATGTGGTGCGCCAAATGGGAATTGTACAACCTCAACGGAATGTCGTCAAAGCATTATGTCCTCAGTTTAGAGAAATGGCACATCCTGGAACAGATAACTACTGCTGTGGCGGGGGAAGTGGGTTCGCCATTATGAATGACGCCAACTTCCCTGAGTTTAGAACTCAAATTGCTTCGCGTGTGAAATTTAACCAGATCTTGGGAGCCTTTAAGGATGAAATATCAGACCCCTCGATTGTTAAATATATTTGCGCTCCTTGTTCTAACTGTAAGGGAGCTATGCGTGGTATTCTGGAACACTACGATGCAACTGAGAAGTTTAATCTCCAGTATTCCGGTTTAGTCGAGTTAATGGTCAACGCCATGGTGGATCTAAAAGTACCTTTCTTTGAGTTTTTAGAAGAAGAGAAGTAATCAAACTACAACTACCCACTTATAGAATAGACCATTTCAGAGTATCTGAAATGGTCTATTTGTTCAGGTTTTATTCATGCATGACCAGTCCAAGAGAACTGACCTCTCAGGGTGTGGACTACCACTTTACATAGTCAACTTCGTTCCCCAAAATGAGACGATTTTAATGAAGTCATCTTATAGAGTGATTAGTGATGCTGAATTTTTTCAAGCGCAATAAGATATAATAGTTCTAACGTAAACTCTTGTAGAGTGAAGGCTTTTGAAGGGGATGCAGAAGGAAATGTGTGTCGCGTTGTAACAGAACAGGGAACGATTGAAACAAAAATGGTTATGGTGTACGTCCAGAGGTTGCACTGTCCAGCGAGGCAGGGCTCACGATTAGGAAGCACAGGAGCTCCTCGTCCATGTGCTACAACGTTAGAAAACATGCGTCTGGGCCGTAGGCCAAAGGAATCACAGCTGAAGCTCTCGAAAAGCGCTTACAAGCTGGGGAAAGGTGCTGTATCATTGATGTTCGTGAGGCAGAAGAAGTTGCAGCCAGCCCTTTAACGATTGAAGGGACAAAGGTTATCTGATTGAATTAAAGCCAGCAAATCCCTGGTTCGTAGGAGCTTGTTGGCTTTCTTTTTTAAAAGAGATGGGAAGGGAAATACAGATATTCAAGGTTGATCTCAGTATTAATGGCGATTCTAATTTGAATATGACGATTTAAAGGATACATGCTTTGTTGTCAGTCTCCCTGATACGTTTGACTCTCTTCTAACGTCGAAATATGAGATGGATTTTAAGAAATGATATAGTTCTATGGGCACAAAAACACTTTTATAATCATATGATCAGTTTTACATATAGTGCAATTGGTATTATGTATTGTACGAATAGAACGCAAGGTGTTAAATTAAGAACAAGGGCAAACAAGTATTAATTTGCACAAACAAAATATCATTTCCAGTGTCCAAAAGAATCCATTTTCTTCTCTTTAATAGTTTACGGAGGTGTCATTAGTGTTTATCGTAACAATTGATGAAGATCTGTGCTCAGGATGTAACTCTTGTGCTGAAGGATGTCCAGCTCACCTACTTGGCTTCAGTGACGACAAAGCTCATGTAACTGGTGATGAAACTGAATGCATGGGTTGTGAAAGTTGCACAGCTGTATGTCCGACAGAAGCCATTAGCATCGCTGAAATGTAAAAATCCTAAAACTAGATTACGGAGGGTGTGCCATGACAGACAATAAAACGCCTCTTCTAGACGAACTAGAAAAAGGCAAATGGCCCAGTTTTGTGACTGAAATTAAACGTGCTGCAGTAAGAAGTGCCTCTGCAGCTGAATTGCTCCCACTCTTAGAAAGATCTTACAGAGAGCGCATTGGCCACTGGAAACACGGCGGTATCGTTGGAGTTCGTGGTTACGGCGGCGGTGTAATTGGCCGTTATGTTGATGTCCCTGAAGAGTTCCCTAATCTCGCTGAGTTCCATACGGTCCGACTGCTTCAACCATCGGGTTGGTTCTACAATACGAAGACACTTCGTACGATCTGTGATATTTGGGAAAAACACGGTAGTGGTTTGACGAATATGCACGGTTCCACTGGGGACATTATTCTACTAGGTTGCAAGACGAATCAAATCCAACCTATCTTCGATGATTATAGTGAGGCTGGCTTTGACTTAGGTGGATCAGGTTCTTGCTTGAGAACAACCAACTGTTGCGTAGGACCAGGACGTTGTGAACATGCTTGCTATGATACACTCGATGCTTGCTATAATATTACCAATGAATTTATGGATGAACTTCATCGTCCAATGTGGCCTTATAAGAGTAAAATTAAATTCTCTGGCTGCGCTAATGATTGCACATCATCGATTGCCCGCTCCGATTGCTCTGTCATTGGAACATGGCGCGATACCTTAATTATCGATCCAGTCGCTGTCAAAGAATATGCAGCTAATGGATTCCCTATCAAAAGCCAAGTTTGCGATAAATGTCCAACCAGCTGCCTAACCTACAATAAAGAGACTCAAGAGCTCACCATTGTTGGCGAAGAATGCTCGCGTTGTATGCATTGCATCAATATGATGCCTAAAGCTATTCACCCTGGCAAAGAAAAAGGCGCGACCATTTTGATCGGTGGAAAATCGACAATTGTACAGTCCGCATTTATGTCATGGGTTGTAGTACCGTTCATGAAACTCGAAAGTGAAGATGATTACGAGCCATTCAAAGAACTCATGCGCGGCATTTGGGAGTGGTGGGATGAAAACGGTAAAACTCGTGAGCGGATTGGTGAAACAATCTATCGCTTAGGAATGGGTAAATTCCTCCGTGAAACGGGAATTCCGCCTGTACCGCAAATGGTCTTCCGTCCACGTGCTAACCCCTATGTTTTCTGGAATCAAGACGAGCTTGACAAGACCGGAACAATGCTCGATGGATCAGCTCTATAATATTCTCAAAAAGTAGCTAACGAGAGGTGGATAACAATGGCTGTAGTAAAGGCTAAATTAGATCAAGGACCTCCTAATTATAAAGAAATGCTTCCCCCGATTATTACTGAAAACTATGGTAAGTGGGCATACCACGAAATCCCTAGTCCAGGTGTACTCAAGCACGTTTCTGAAAGCGGCGCAGCACTTTTCAGTGTCCGTGTAGCTTCTCCTCGTTTGGTTAGTATCGATTTCATTCGTGATATCTGTGTACTGGCTGACGAGTATTGTGACGGATTTCTTCGCTTCACAACCCGTAATAACGTAGAATTTTTAGTTTCGGACGAAGCTAGACTGAACCCACTAATGGATGCTTTAAATGCTAAAGGCTATTGCATTGGCGGAACAGGGCCATCCATTAGTAATATCGTGCACACCCAAGGTTGGATTCACTGTCATACTGCAGCAACTGACGCTTCAGGCGTAGTTAAAGCAGTAATGGATGATTTGTATGAGTATTTCGATAGCATGAAACTCCCAGCTAAGTTAAAAATGGGCTTAGCTTGTTGCTTGAACATGTGCGGAGCAGCCCACTGCAGTGACATTGCTATTGTCGGCGTTCACCGGACTCCTCCTGTAATTAATCATGACGTTATCCGCAAAGGTACTGAGATTCCAAGTCTCGTAGCCAGTTGCCCTACCGGAGCTATTCGTCCTGATCCTAAGAACAAGAGCGTTAAAGTTAACGATGACAAATGCATGTATTGCGGTAACTGCTATACAATGTCACCAGGAATGAAACTCAACGATGCGAGAAACGATGGATTAGCAATTCTTGTTGGTGGTAAAACCTCCAATGCGCGTTCAGCCCCTAGTTTTTCCCGTATGGTCATTCCTTTCCTGCCTAACACTTCTCCTCGTTGGCCTGAAACGGTTGCAGCAGTTCGCAATATCATCGAAGTTTGGATTGCTAATGCTCAAAAGGGTGAACGAATTGGTGAATGGATCGAGCGTATTGGCTGGGAAAGATTCTTTAGCTTGACTGGAATTCCATTCTCTGATATGCTAATTGACGACTACATCTTTTCAAGAGAAACCTTCCGAACAGGTGCAGCATTTAAGTACTAATTTAATGTTCAATATAAAATTAGAAAGCTGGTATCTGAAATGCAAAAAGGACCTGCTAGTCCCGAAGTTAAAGCAAAAATTATTGCCTATCTTGAAACAGTTACTAAAGCTAAGAGTAGAGATGTCGCAGTAGCCATCGGTGAGAAAAAAGGCGATGTTGATAACGCAGTCAAAGAGCTTACTGCAGAGGATATTGTTGAATATCTCTACATTACTACCACCTATATCTGTTTAAAAGGTAAGGTTGGAGCACCAGAATAAGAATCTTAATATCCTGGATGCCCACCAACTAAGTAGAATGTTCTTTTCCTATATACTCTCTATAGACCATCCTTAGTATATCTATTTCCTTAGTTTTGCAGATTCTTTCAAGTCTGGCATTACGGGGAATAGGCTAAGGATGGTTAATTTTTAATGCTTGATGCGTGATGCGTTGTACACTCCTGTGAAAATAACTCCAGGAAAGGTGTGGGTGTTATGTTACCTTTGACAGATATAAATGAATTGAGTATCACAAATGTCCCCCGCTTAGTAATTGGAGCACCTCATGGGCGAAGTGGCAAAACAACATTCACCCTAGGTTTACTAAGAGCTTTTGCTCGGCAAGGTATCGCAGTCCAGCCCTTTAAGAAGGGACCAGATTATATTGACGCTAGTTGGCATACAGCTGCAGCAGGGCGTACCTGCCGCAACTTGGATTCTTTTTTTATGGGAAAACAGGAAATATGTAGCTCTGTAGCAAATCAATCTTTGGAAAAAGGTATAACGATCATTGAAGGTGCAATGGGACTATATGATGGCTTAGATTTGCAAGGAAGCAGTTCTACTGCTGAAATCGCTAAAGTAACTCGCTCACCTGTGCTTTTGGTAGTAGATGCTACCCGTATGACCCGTAGTATTGCAGCTATGGTAATGGGCTATCAGCATTTTGACCCAGATGTACAAATTGTGGGTGTAGTTTTAAATAAAATCGCACGAGCTCGTCATGAAAAGATGGCTCGCGAGGCTATTGAAGAATTCTGCAAAATTCCAGTTGTAGGGGCGATTCCCAAAGACATTAATCTTTGCATCCCGGACCGACACCTCGGACTCGTCACAAACGGCGAAATGGCTGAAACGGATAAGCTACTTGATTATTTCGCGGATGTCATTTCAGAGCATGTCGATTTACGGAAAGTCCTTGCTCTTGCTCAAAGCGCACCTGAGCTGCCCCAGTTTAACGAGACTATAGTTCCTGACTTAGCCAAATATGCGCTCAAAAATCAAGGCTTAGTACCGAAAATTGGGGTTATTCAGGACGCCGCCTTTAGTTTTTACTATCCAGAAAACTTGGAAGCCTTAAAAAAGCTGGGAGCCGATGTGATCCCTATTAACAGCCTTTTGGACAGCCATTTACCTGGAGACCTTGATGGACTCTATATTGGAGGAGGCTTCCCGGAGGTCTTTGCTTCTGAGCTTGAGGAAAATAAAGCCTTGCGCCTGGATATTAGACAGGCTGGAGAAAAGGGACTACCAATTTACGCAGAGTGTGGAGGGCTTATGTATCTAGGACGTTCGATTCGAACCTCTTCGCAAAACTTTGCCATGGTCGGTTTACTGCCTCTAGATACTCAGTTGGAAAGTAAGCCCCAAGGACATGGCTACACAATTATGGAAACTAATAGTGATCAGCTTTGGTTTGACGAGAAGACGGAAATTAAAGGACATGAATTTCATAATTCCCGGGTAATTAACTTAGCTCCTGATATGAAGTTTGGATTAAAGGTCAAACGAGGGCATGGGATTGATGGTCAGCATGACGGAATTTGTTATAAGAACGTTTTTGCTGCCTATAATCACATTCACGCTCTGGGTTGTCCAGAATGGGCTGAACGCATGGTGAAGTTAGCGGTAAGTTATAGTAAGACTAAATGTGCCCAGATTGAGCAAGTAGCAAAAAAATAATACTGCAATCTATCACAAAAAGTCTTCCCGATGGGAGGCTTTTTTAGTTTGTTCCATCTTCGTTCGAAAAGTTAGAGTGCTAAGCTGGCATAAATTCTCTCTTGATGATATTATTAGCTTATCTTATGTACTGATAAATTTAATATTAAAAGTTGTCGTAACATTGATTTAAAGATCCATAATAGGCATACTAAAACACCAAGGAGGGGAATACCTCATCATGGAGCAACATTTCCTTGTATTTAAAGAGGTTGCAGAAACTAAAAATATAACTTTATCTGCTAAAAAGCTCCACATGAGTCAGCCCAGTATCAGTTTGCAGATTCAGAATCTGGAAAACCAGTACGGTGCTCGTTTTTTTGATCGTACCAACAAAGGGGTTACGTTGACTAAAGCTGGAGAAATTTTCTATGCCCACATCCGGAATGTGTTGGACATTCTTTCAAATGCCAAAGAACAGATCATTGCTTTATCCAAAGACCAGAGAGGATTGATCTACCTCGGCGCAACTTTGACGATCGGAGAATATATTCTGCCCCATATTTTAGCGTTCTTGTATAAGACTCACCCAGATGTGGATTTTAAAGTGAAGATTGCTAATACGGAGTCTATTTCACAAGACGTTTTGGAGAAAAAAATACATATCGGCCTTATAGAGGGCCCAGTTCGCCGGCATAAGGACCTTAAAGTGGAGAGCTTTTGGGAAGATGAATTAGTGGTCGTGTTGCCATATTCTCACCCTTGGGCTTCAAGAAATAGCATTACCCTAGCTGAACTTCCGAGTGAGCGTCTGGTGACCCGGGAGGTTGGGTCTGGGACTCGCAGGGTAATGGAGATGGCCCTTCAAGAGCGGGGACTTGAACCAGATCAATTGAATATAACAATGGAACTGGGAAGTACTGAGGCGATCAAGCAAGTTGTCTCTGCAGGACTTGGTATTACCATTATCTCTTCGTTGACCGTCCGCAGAGAATGCGATCAACAGATCTTTAAGGCCTTAAAGATTCAAGATGCTCCTGTTTATCGACCGCTCAGTATTCTCACCAATGCCCAATCCAGCCAAAACAAAGATGAACGTCTCTTAATTGATCTACTCCATGATCATGAGTTGCTATCCGAAGTTTTGAGTAAGGATTATAATGAATTAGCGGATCTTCTCACCTGTTCAGTGAGTGATCGGGGAAAGGGAAGAAGATGAAAACGGATTGCCGGATTGGACTCGTTCAGATGGAATCGATCGTCGGAGAAACTGAACGGAATTTTCAGAGCATTACTCATTTAGCTGAGGTTGCTCACAAGCAGGAAATTTCCCTGTTGTGCTTTCCAGAATGCGCTTTAGATGGATATTCTCCACAAGATGCAGCGGAATTGGGTGGCACACTGAAAAGTATATGGATTAATCGGTTAAGAGAGTGTTCGGAGGACCTAGGAATTACCCTTTTAGTGGGTTTGGTGGAGCATGTGACGGACCAACTAAAACCTTTTATATCTCATGTTATCTTATCACCTCAAGAGGAACCTGCAATGTATCGCAAAGTGCATTTGGGTCGGAGTGAATTGGACTATTTCACTCCTGGAGATCATTTTCCGATTTTTTCAGCTCATGGCACTACTTTCGCTGTGGGAATCTGTTGGGACTGGCATTTTCCAGAAATGGCGACAATCTATTCTCTCAAGGGTGCAGAAGTTTTGTTTGCTCCTCATGCTTCACCTGTTGTTGCAGGCGATCGTAAAGAGATTTGGTTACGTTATCTCGGAGCACGCGCCTATGATAATTCAGTTTATCTCGGAGCGTGTAATCTAATAGGAAGCAACGGTAAAGCAAAGGAATATAGCGGTGGGGCTTTAGTTATTGGACCTAAAGGAGACCTGCTAAATGAGTCTTGTGCAGAGGAGGAAGGAATACTCGCTACTACACTTTCAGCTAATCGGATTAACCTTCTCCGCAGTCCAGATCGCACTTCTATGCGGGATACCTTTTTTTTGGCAGATCGACGCAAGGATCTTTATCATGAATTAGTTGAACTAGACACGAAGTATTAATTGTTCTTGTGCCAATCATCATTGACCATACGGTAATCCTTTTTGGCATAGGAGGAGAGACTAGATGATTATCAAAGCTTTTAAGCATTTAGATGATAATGCTGTCGATGAAGTTCTTACCCTGGAAGCGATTTGCAGAAAATATGATAATCTATCTGCGAATGTATATTTAGATACAACTTTAAATTTTTATGATAATATTAAAAGTGTCTTCTGCCTCTATGATGACGGTGAGTTAATAAGTGTATTGTCTATGCTTATCCCTACCCAATGGGAGGCAGAAATCTCAGCATTTACATTACCTGAGTATAGGCGGAATGGCTACTTTAATAAATTATTATCGAAAGCAGTTCAAGAACTAATCAACTTTCAGGTACGGAGTATATTATTTGTATGTGAAAGTCAATCTATTTCAGGTAAAATGGTAATCGATAAACTTAACACTCAGTATGCGTTTACTGAATATCTAATGAGATTGAAGCAGGGTAGGTATACATCTAAAGATTCATATCGTATATCGCTTATTAAGCCTAACTTGAAGAGCCTCAAGATGATTATAGATATAAGTATGAGAACGTTTGATGAAAGCTACGAAGAGGCTAATAGTCAAATTAACGAATGTTTAGAATCAGAATTTAGAGATCAGTACCTTGCTGTTTTAGAGGATAAGATCATTGGTTTGTGTTCGATAAATCAGGAGGAAGATGAAGTATCGATATTTGGGCTTGGAATCCTACCAGAATATCGAGGCAAAGGATACGGAAAAGAACTACTTAGTATAATCGTGGATAACTTAAGGGAAAGAGGGAAACTCAAAATAGCACTGATGGTCACGGGCGAGAATACATCCGCTATTGAGCTTTACAAGCAACTTGGCTTCCAAACGGCAGCAACTATTGAGTATTATCGTAAAAAGGTTAAGGATCCACGACAATAAAAATGAACATAAGTAATTAATAGATAAATATATAAAAAAACCTTCCCAAGCATTTATACTTGTGAAGGTTTTAATTATGAGTATAAGCAATTTACCAGTTGTTGCGTGCCCGGGGTTGGTAGCAGTCACGGCAATAAACAGGCTTGTCACCAGACGGTTGGAAAGGTACAGTGGTTTCTTTGCCACAAGTTGCACAAATGGCTGGGAACATTTCGCGTTGTTGACGGGAATACCCGCCACCGCCACCGCTATTTCTGGTTTGTTCTTTTCTAGCAGCACGACATTCTGGGCAACGACCAGGTTCATTCGTGAACCCTTTCTCGGCATAGAACTCTTGCTCTGAAGCTGAGAATTCAAAATCACGGCCACAGTCTTTACAGCTTAGAATTTTGTCGTTGAACATTAAAAAACCTCCACAATTTTATTACCCGCTGCATGGGAAGTTCAGTAAAATCTTCCCATAGCCTTAGGCAATCGAGAAGGTCTGTACAAATCCTCAAGTACTAACGAGTTTACTTAAGTATAGCTAAAAAAGAAATATATGTCAATTGCAAATCCCGCGGTTCAAGTTATAATTTACCTATTTGCAAACCATTAACAGGAAATATCTGAGTAATATTTGTAAGCATAATATTAGGCGCATGACAGAAAATATCCAAGGTGTCTTTGACTTGTTGTTTTCTTAAATGTGCCTTAAGGTGCGCTTGAAGAAATTGCCGATATTAGTGGAAATAACCTACACATCATTAATTAAGAAAAGCTGTAGCACATAACAATAAGCGTATAGATGGTTTTTAGATATGGGCGAGAAGGGGATGAGTAATTGAAGCAGATTAATATTGAGACGTTTCCTAAACGTATTCTAGGTATGCAAAGACTTGAGGCATTATTCAACCAGAAAGGCTATTTAATCTGTCAGTCGACTGGAAAAAAGATTTATGATTTTGAAGAGCTCGTGGCAATTTTCATTCCACTTAGTTCAGGAAGTGATCAGGTTGTGGTCGTTCAGAGTGAGCACGCTAAAGCGTTTATGCAGAGTTGTCTTTCAACACTTCATTAGTGCCAAGGACGAATTTGCTAGCGCAGAGGAAATTATATCATAGGTATTAGAATGAAACTTATAAACAGAAGGTAGGGCCATTAGTAATAGCCCTACCTTCTGTTTATAAGTTTTGCCAACCTAGACTTGTCCCTCCGTCTGCTCTTGACCCTATGTGATAAAAGGATAAGATTTAGTATCTTTGTCAAAGGACCTTGAGAGTAGGACTAAGTACTAGGACTAAGTATCTTAATATTGCGACTATTGCCTTATATTCGGTAGCGTAACTAAGGTCTATAATAAAATCATAGAAGCACATTTTTAATAGAAAATAAGGAGGATAATTAAATGAAAGGTGAATTAATAGGGCTTACTAAACGATGAACCAGGGCCAATGTTAATTAATATGAATAAATAATTGAATTAAGTTCGAAAAATCGATTTAACAAATTACATTAAGCGAAAAGTAGTCAACAATTATTGATAAAATTATAAATTTGTATTAATATATCGAAAATTATTTTAATTTGTAGAAAATACTGTTGAAAATTGGGGAACATGTCGATACTAAAAGTAATTGAACGATTTAGGAAGAAGGTTGATTTACAAACTGGCTTGACAATTTACTCTAGTCTGCAAAGGTTTAGAACAGAATAACACAGGAAATCAACGGAGGGAGATTGAAGTATCTTATATTATTGACCTGAAAGGTATGGTAGATTCATGAGTAAGATTAGGGTCATAATTGTAGATGACGTCCAAGATACCCGGGAAAGCGTTCGTCGTCTCTTGGAATTTGAAGAAGATATTGAGGTAATCGGCGAGGCTGGGGGGGGTTCTGAGGCACTTTCCATAGCTGAAAAAATCAAACCAGACATTATTGTTATGGACATCAATATGCCGGAAATGAATGGCATACGAACCACCGAATTGATGAGAGAACGTGTTCCAGAGGCAGATATTATTATTATGTCAGTGCAATCGGAGCAGGATTACCTCCGCCGGGCTATGTTAGCAGGCGCGAGAGATTACATTGTCAAACCTTTTAGTGGGGGAGAGCTGTCTAATGCCATTATGCGTGTTTACACGAACAAAAAACCTCACGCGGTAGTTCCCCAACAAGTTGCCAAACGAAAAAGCAAAACCATTACGTTTTTTAGTACCAAAGGTGGAGTTGGAAAAACGGTCATCGCCACAAATGTGGCAGTCGCTTTAGCCAAGAAAACGTCTTCGAAAGTCTTATTTGTGGATTTGGATTTACAGTTCGGGGATGGTGCGGTCTTTTTAAATACTATTCCCAAACGGACCATTGCCGATATCGCTCAAGGTGGACAGTTAAGAGATGAAGAAATTCAGGCCTGTACTACCGTCCATGAGTCGGGATTAGATTTCTTAGCTGCTCCTATGCGGCCTGAACATGCGGAAATGGTTCATATCGAAGCAGTAAAACAGATTATGGCTTATGCTAAGAAAACCTACGATTTCGTAATTATTGATACTCAAAATCGATTCGAAGATATTTCACTTTTAGCACTTGATGAGGCCGATGAAATTTGGTTGGTGGTTTCGATGGATTTGCCCACCCTTAAAAATTCAAAACTGTGTCTGGAGTTAATGACCCATCTTGGATTTTTTAATAAAGTAAAAATCGTTCTCAACCGTTCCGGAGCAGATGTTGGACTAGAAGACCGTGATATCCAGGAAACCTTAGGAATGGCCACTTCCTTCAAAATACCAAGCGATGGTAAAGCCGTGATTGGAGCCCTGAACATGGGAAAACCATTTGTCACGGAATATCCTCATAGCAAGGCAAGTGAAGGAATCCTAAAAATAGTCGAGACTCTCACAGGCTCAAAACAGGAAACTGACCGTCATAAGTCTAAATTCAAACTATTTGGCAGAAAGTAGGTGTTGCATAAGTCGTTTTGCAATGTTTGAATATCCCTATTGTTCCGAAGGTAATTCTGAAACCATAACTCATGTTTAAATAGTGCTTTTTGAGTTCGATTGAATATGAGTTATTAACAAAAAAGGAGGAATTTATCATGTCGAAAATTAAATCATTGATTATGGATGAGTCAGGTCAAGCAATGACAGAGTATGGGTTAATTCTTGCCCTAGTTGCAGTCGTGGTAGTAAGTGCTATTGGTCTTCTAACCGGTAGCTTTACTACGCTATTTACAACGATTTCTACCAAGCTAAGTGGTATTACCTTTTGATTATAGCGCTCCTCATCACATTGGCGGTCATCACCCTTTGGACAGATGGTCGCCAACATAAAGTTTACAATATAGTGTTACTCCCGTTCTTTTTAGTAGCGTTGCTAATCCAGCCAATCGTCAGTCTGGAGGGGGCCGTTCTTGGTTTCCTGTTCCTCTTATTACCTTATCATTTCAGGGGAATTGGGGCGGGGGACGTAAAGTTACTAGCGGTCTATGGCGCGCTCTTGGGGCCCCATTTAATTGTTACGGCTTTTTATTACGGGGCGATCTTAGGCGGAATGTTTGCCGTGTATAAGCATTTTAAGAAAGAAAAGATACTGGCGTATGGAATCCCCTTGAGTTTAGGAGTGATTCTAACCATGGCTTTTCCAATAACAGTTTTAAGATTTTAAATCTACAGAGAAAGTCAGGGCAAGCCTTGGTCGAAATGGCCCTGGACTTGTCCGTTTTATTTTAGTTAGTATTTTTTATAGAGATAACGATGATTGGGTCTACGGAAGAGGTGCCATGATATGCCGCGTAAATTATATCTCGGCTTGGCTTTGTTTTTCGGCATACTAACGGCCGGTATGCTGTATTTGTACTTAGGGCAACTTCAAAGACCGCACATTATTGCTCTGAAACCTCTGGTGATCGCCAAAGCAAATCTAAAAGCGTACGAAATCCCGACCCCTGCTGAATTTGATATTGTCCAAATCCCAGAGCAAGGTTATCCTAGCGGTGGTTTTACAAGCATCCCATCTATTCTAGGGCAAACCTTGAGGATTGACATACCGTCAGGAACCCCAATTCTAGCCCCAATGCTTACAAAAAATTATATAGCGATCGGAAGCAGAGCCATGGCGATTACTGCCAATTTAACCAATAGTGTAGGGTATACCTTGAAGCAAGGGGATAACGTGGATATAATATCAATCTTAAATAATACCACGTCTATAATTGCCCAAAATATTCCTATTATTGGGCAATCGATGGATGCATCTAATAAATCCCAGGCGTATATCGTGCAAGTAACTCCCGAACAGTCCTTAGACATTACGCTGGCAGAGCAGAAGGGGGCTGTACAACTTGTCCTAAGAGGGGCCGGAGATACACAAGACACCAAGGCGCTACCTGTTCAAATGAAAGGTGTTGCTGGATTGTGAAGAAAATCCAAGTCCTCGAGTCGCTCACAGGCTTGAAACCGGAACTCGTCCTTCGCAAGACGTGGTTAAAATTCTTTCGCAGAAAGTAGGGTTTGGTTATGTCGCTTTTGCAACGTTTAGAAAAACAAAAAGAGGATACTAACGTTGGAAGCCCTTTTATGAAATCAGTCAAAACTGATCCCTGGCAAACTTTAAAAAATAAAATCCATAATAATGTGATCAGAAGCCTAGAAAAATCGCCAGCTGGTGAGGTAACGTCAGAAATACTGCTCCCTTTTTTATTGAAAGAGCTTAATGAATCTCAAGAGACGATTCCTAGAACTGAGCGAGAACGGATTATGAAAGAGATAACGGACGAAATATTAGGTTTTGGACCGATTACCTCGTTACTCCTAGATGAATCTGTGAGTGAGATCATGGTGAATGGCCCTTATCAGGTTTATGTGGAGCGCAAAGGGAAACTCGAACTTACTCCGATAACTTTTGCAGATAACGACCATGTCCTTCATATCATCGAAAAAATTGTAGCTCCGCTTGGTCGTAGAATTGATGAAAGTTCGCCCCTCGTGGATGCCCGCTTAAAAGACGGTTCGAGGGTGAACGCCATTATACCACCACTCGCCTTGAATGGACCGACCATCACGATACGTAAATTTTCTAAAGAGCCCTTCCAAATTGATGACTTAATTCGTTTTAAAACGCTGACCCCTAACATGGCATTATTTCTAGAGGCGTGTGTGCAAGCTAGAATCAATATTGTCGTTTCGGGGGGGACAGGCTCGGGTAAAACAACCACACTGGGGATATTGTCTGCTTATATTCCAGAAGATGAGCGAATCATTACGATTGAAGATGCGGCTGAATTACAACTTCGTCAAAATCATGTCATTTCCCTGGAGACAAGACCCTCGAATGTGGAAGGAAAAGGACAGATTACTATACGGGACTTAGTCATTAATTCCCTGCGGATGCGTCCAGAACGGATTATTGTCGGTGAAGTTCGAGGCGGGGAGGCCTTGGATATGTTGCAGGCGATGAATACGGGACATGATGGTTCGTTAACAACAGGTCACGCCAATACCCCAAGGGACATGCTTTCACGCTTAGAGACCATGGTTTTAATGGCGGGTATGGATTTGCCCTTGAGAGCGATTCGAGAACAGATTTCGAGTGCTGTTGATTTAATTATTCAACAAAGCCGGTTGCGAGATGGAAGTCGTCGGATTACACATATAACCGAAGTATTAGGGCTGGAAGGAGATATTATTACAACACAGGATATTTTTCGGTTTGAAGATGGCGTCTTTCATCCAACAGGGATTCGACCACACTTTTATGATCGGTTAGTCTCCGCCGGGCAGGAGCTAGGTGTTGGGATCTTTGGATAAGCTGATTAGTCTTTTTGCGGGGATTATTGTAGGGATACTCATCCTCTCTTTTCGGCCACGGCACAAGTCCATTGCTCAACAACTCCATAAGTTCACATCATGGCAACCCCAGGTTAATGAGAAAACACGTGGGAGCTCATTAAAAATCTTGGCCAGTTATATTCCTAGCGGATGGGGTAAATCGCGCGACATCGATCTGATCAGGGCCAACATTCCCTTCAACGGAAATGAATTGTACGTGCTTCAGATAGTCTTTGCCAGTATACTAGGTGGTTTAGGGATACTCGTGACGCATAAAGTATTAGCGGCAGTCGTTTTATGTATCCTCGGCTGGATAATACCTTTAGCCTATGTGAAACATGAGAAAGACCAACAATTACGGCTTTTTAATGGTCAATTAGCGGATACTTTGAATTTAATGGCGAACGCGCTTCGATCGGGCTTTAGCTTCTTACAGGCTATGGATATGGCGAGTCGAGAAATGCCCACTCCGCTGTCTACAGAATGGGGAAGTGCGCTGAAAGAAATGCAATTGGGCGTTTCGACCGAGCAGGCCTTGGAGAACCTGTCTGCGCGGGTGGGGAGTGCAGACTTGGATCTAATGGTCACGGCGATTACTATTCAACGGCAAGTCGGAGGGAATTTATCCGAGGTATTGAGCAACATCCACAATACCATCAAGGACAGACTACGCATTCAAAAAGAAATCCAAACTCTGACAGCCCAGGGGCGCATTTCTGGTTACTTAATCGCTGGTCTCCCTTTTTTTATTGCACTCCTACTTTTGTTTATTAATCCAAGCTATTTAGGATTGTTGATTTCTAAGCCCCTAGGGTGGGAGATGATTGGTGGCGGTTTGGTCTCCCAAGCGATAGGCTTTGTGATCATCCGCAGAATCGTCAACATCAAGGTTTAGCTGGCTGTAACCCCAAACTATTCGTTAAATTCAGGAATTAGTTAGTGAAATTGACTTCTGTGGGGGGAAAATAAAAAATGCCCAACCTAAAAAAGGAGAATGGCCAGTCCTTAGTGGAATTTGCGCTAGTCTTACCCATTCTTCTTATTTTGCTTTTCAGTATAATCGACTTCGGAATGCTCTTTGCGGCAAAGAATCAATTGGAAATAACGAGCTTTGCTGCGGCGCGCTCGATTAGTCTGGGCAAGGCAGTACCATTGGGAGTAACTGTAGTTCCTCCCAGTGGTTACAAAGTTGGGGACCAAATAGAAGTTACTGCGACAACAAGCTACACTGCACTAACGCCAGTTCTTCAAATATTCTTTGGCTCAAATGTTGTTCCCTTAACGAGCCAGACGTGTATAGTGGTAGAACAGCCACCGTCTGGTTAATACTCGGATTTTGGATGTGAATGCTTCTCTAAAGGGTATAGCTAATTAAATGACTTCTCACTTTTTGTTAAGGACTAAAGGAGATAGATCGCTTATGATCAGAAAACCTATGCAACATGATAGCGGCCAGGTTTTGGTCATCGTAGCTCTGCTTATGGTTGTTCTCCTGGGCGTATGTGCCGTCGCTATTGACATCGGCATAGAAATTGTCGCTGTCACTCATCTGAAAAATGTTGCCAGCGCCGCAGCATTAGCTGGAGCCACTGCACAAGCTCAAAAATCGAGCGCTACAAGTGCAGTGAATGCTTGCTTAACCGCTAATGGCGTTCCTTTGTCATATCTAGTTACACCCCCCGATGTTACCTCAGACTCTGTTCATGTCTCACTTTCAGAACCACACTCCTATTTCCTGGCCCCAATTTTGGGATATTCATCGACTGTAATTAGCCAATCCGCGACGGCTGCACTGATCACCTCCTCTTCAGGAAGTGTAGTATCCACATTTAACTATGCTATTTTCTCGGATCAACCGCTTATTTTGACCAGCGCCGCTTATGTAACAGGGGGAGTGCATTGTAATCACACTGTGACTCTTAACTTAAGTGGTTCTTCTGGTAGCTTTTTTACTAGTGGTATTGAGGATATTGGCGGGCTTACCTGCAGTGGGGCTGGTTTAGGGGGTAACCCAGTTTACCCAAATTGGATGAACACTTCGAGCTCAGGTACTATTTATGCAGCAAAAACGGGCCCCTTCAATAATAATGCCCAATCGATATCCATTGTAGGCACACCTGATGCAGCGACAATCGCTACAAATTTGTATAATCAAGCCTTGGCAAAAAATCATGTGGTCACTTCAACAAATTGGAGTGGACTAAATGGTACCTTACAACCTAACTCAGGCGAACCTTGGAATGGTTCTCTAGGGTATCAATGGACGTATAGCAATGGAACTTTTTCAATGAGTGGATCAAATCCCAAATTATTAGATGGACCCTGGTACTTCCAAGGGAATCTTTCTGTGTATCCAGGTGGGAGTTTAACTGTCAATGGGGCTGTTGTGGCAACTGGTCAGATCTCGCTAGGAGGTGGACAGCTTCTTTCGACAGGATCAAGCGGTACGGCTTTTTATTCGTTACTAGGTTCACCGCTATTTCCCAATCAAAGTAATAGGGATTGTATTGTTACGAGTATTTCAGATACCATGAGCACAACTAGGGGAACGTTTTATGCTCCCTATGGTACTCTTAATTTGAATGGTGGTATTCCTATTATCAACGGTTCAGTCATTGGAAAAACGGTGAAAACTAGTAACAAGATTACTGTAACGTATGATCAAAATAGCACATCTAATCAGTTATTAACAGGTACAACGGCATCATTACGTGCTTATCTTACTCAGTAAGGTGGTGATAAAGTTATGATTTACCTCTTTGCATTTCTATCGGTTGTATTTTTAGTTTTATCCATCTCACCAAGAGAAAAATCCATAGTTAGTCGGTTGAGGAGAATTATGGGGGGCGCTAAGTCAGTTGAATATGGTCAATCATTTAAAGAACGAGTCATTTTACCTCTAATCCGTACTTTTCTTAAGCGAGTAGCTAAAGTAGCACCTCGCGGTCAAGATGACAAAATTTCCGCTCAGTTAATCCTAGCAAATATTGATAATAATTGGTCCATAACTGATTGGCAAGGACTAAAATACGGGATCGCATTTGGGGGAGGCTTTATAGCCCTCATCTTAGCCGTTGTTGCCCCTTTTTCACTTATTGCTCGCTTTGAGGTTATTATCCTAGGGTTTCTTTGTAGCTATCTGGCCCCCAGTATTTGGCTCAAACTTAAAGGCAAAGCTCGAATGGTTGAAATAACCGAAACCTTGCCGGATATCCTTGATTTACTCACGATTAGCGTCGAGGCAGGTTTAGGGTTTGATGCAGCTCTCATGAAAGTCGTGGAAAAGGGGAAAGGAATTCTAGCTGTGGAGTTTCTACGAGTGTTACAAGAAATCAAAATGGGTAAACCGAGACGGGATTCCCTTCGTGATTTAGCCAAGAGGAATCCGACGGATGATTTGAAAACGTGGGTAGCCGCGTTGGTACAAGCCGATCAATTGGGTATTTCTATGGGTGGAGTTATGCGTAATCAATCCAAGGAAATTCGCACGAGACGACGCCAGCGCATCGAGGAGAAGGCCCAAAAAGCACCGGTCAAAGTGATGATCCCCTTAGTGTTGTTCATATTTCCGTGTGTGTTCATTGTGGTTTTAGGACCAGCCATCATTCAGCTCATCACAATTATGAAATAGTAAGAAACAATTAATGAGAATATACCAAATGTATTTGAACTGGGTTGAAAGGATGAAACAAATAATGCTATCGGGACAATTGCTCAACCTGCGGACGGGGCAGATCGTGGGGGAGAGAGTATGGAAAGCGGATTCCTTTTGGACTCGTTTCCGTGGTTTACTGGGACGGCCAGCTTTAGCGACTGGGGAAGGGATGTGGCTTAAGCCCTGCCAACAAGTGCATATGATGGGTATGAAGTTTCCACTCTCGGTATGGTTTATAGATAAATCAGGACATGTGTGTATGCTGATGGACGACCTTCATCCTTGGAAAATTTCTCCGCGCTTTCGGAACGCTGACAGTGTCATCGAGTTTTCCGTGGGATGGGGGAAAACCACGGATACTCAGCTCGGGGACCAATTGGCATGGGAAGAACATTTATAGAGTTTTATAAAACTCAGAAAAAACCTTTGTCATGGCTAAGTGATCTTTGACGCCTCCAAGCTCACGTACAGAATGCATGGCTAAGACAGGGTTTCCGATATCCACAGAACGAATATCGAGATGCGTACTGGAGATTGGCCCAATGGTCGATCCTCCTCGTTCGTCCGAACGATTGACAAATTTCTGGAAAGGAACTCCGGCGCGTTGACAGAGGGCTATGAAAACAGACGAGGACTCTGCATCTGTCGTGTAACTTTGGTTAGCACTAATTTTAATCACCGGGCCCCCATTAAGGATCGGGCGATTGACAGGATCGAGCTTTTCAACCGAGTTGGGGTGAAGAGCGTGGGCCATATCGGCCGAAATAAAGAAAGAATGCGCTAAGGCCTGGAAATATGCTTCTCGGTCTTTTTTTTGCGATAGGAGGATTCGTTCTAGAACATGGGACAGAAACGGAGAAGCCGCCCCTTGTTTGGAGGTGCTTCCGCACTCTTCATGATCGAAACAGGCCAGAACCTGTGTCGTTGGAGCCGGTTTCGCCTGGGCAAGAGCCCAGGCGCCGGCATGAATCATTGCTAAATCATCAAGCCGTCCGCTTGAGATAAACTCTTGTTGAAGCCCAACAAGGCACCCTTTTTCATATTCATATAGAAAAAGGTCGAAGTCTAAGATATCCTCAGGTGGACACTGCAAGGTTTCGACAAGGTGACGAATTAGGACTCCTTCTTTTTCTAAATCCTTGGTGATTTGGGTCAATAAGGGTAGCATGTCTTTTTGTTTGTTTAACTCCAATCCTTCATTAACCTTGCGATTCATATGGATCGCAAGATTGGGAATGATCAGTAATGGACAGTCACTACGGAAAAGTTTTATTTGAGGGGAAAAGGGAGACTCTCCGCGTAGAATAATCCGACCAGCTATCGAAAGCGGACGGTCTAACCAAGTATTTAGGATAGGTCCGCCATAAGTTTCAACATTTAATTTTAGATAATGCCCTTCGACCATTATTTCTGGCAAGGGTTTAACCCGGAAGCTTGGGCTATCTGTATGGGCTCCGATCAGGCGAAAACCATGGTTCGCTGGCTCACCTTCGCCAACTACAAAAGCAATCAAGGCAGAACCGTTTCGAGTTACATAGTATTTTCCCCCTTGAACCAACGCCCATTTTTCTTCAAAGGGCAATTCTTTAAATCCTAGAGGAACCAGCAATTTTTGCACACTCTCCACAGCCTGGAAGGAAGATGGGCTCTCTTGGATAAAATTAAGCAGTAATTGAGCAAACTGCTGCTCATCATTATTGATATAAGAAGTCATTTTAACTTAACCACCTTTCAGATCGATTTATACTCCACGTTCTATATTAACCCGAAATTTAGATGTTTACTGGATCAACTTCAGTTTGGCAAACCGTTTCAGCAATTCTTGAAATGGTTTGCAGGAGATCAGGCCTGCATAATAGAAATATTGTACTAAGTATAGCCTAGATTAAGTTATAAAGAGAATGAAGTGGGTTAGAATCATGAAACAAATAAGAATAATTACGCTTGAACATATCAGTTTGGAAGAATTAACGGATATTTGGAACCGCTGTTGGCGCGGTTATTATTACGATATGACATATACGACTGAGCACATGAGGGGTTGGCTTCATCTAACTCAAGTTTCTCTCCAAAATTCTATCGCAATCATTGTAGAAGATCAGGTTGCTGGGTTTGTATTGCTATCCATTGATGGGATCACTGGCTGGATCGCTGGGGCATGTGTCGATCCTCATTACCGACGCAAAGGTCTCTTTACACCTTTGATGCACTCTCTGCTCAATTCAGCCGCTCGTGTTGGATTGAAACGAGTTTACTTGGAGGTCTTTGAGCAGAATCATGCGCTCAAGGTCTATCAATCCGTCGGTTTTACGCAGGTGCGCCAACTTAATATTTACCGTACCAATAGTAGAACCAATTCTCCAGCTACTGGAATGGTTGAGGCATATCCCCTGGCAACGGTTCCGGTTAAACAGTACTTTGAAAACCGTAGGCGTGCTTTCTTTAATCCCGCATGGCAACGGAGAGAGGGTTACCTTAGGCGGTTTGGACGTTCATTGGCCGTGATGAACTTAGCTGGAACGTCCGGTGCTTTCTTTACCGGAAATAAGAATTCTCTCTGTCTTGATGCCTGGAGTGCTACGGAAGCTGGGGCTAAGGAGGTGATCTCCTCAGTGCTTGGACGTTCAAACACCTCATTTTCACTGACAAATCAGCCAGAAGATAGGATTGTTGCCTGTCTCAGGGCTTATGGGATTAGCCCAAGTGCCAAACAGATTGAAATGTGCGCAGAACTAACATAAACCTTATTTCCTTGCATATGCTATTAAAGTCCGGTGTTTTGACGTAAAGGTGGGTCAATTTTCGTCAACACAGTGACGAGGTATTATTAGGTATAAATTATTTAAAATTATTTCGCAAAGACCTTGTAAATATTTTTAATTAGTATATACTTATGTAGTTGCCTATAAATACAACGAAGGGAGAAAAATTCTAATGACACAAAAAGAACAATTAATGATTAATGCAATTTTAGAGTCTGTCGGACTGGAATCAATTAAGTCCACACAACACAAAAGACTAGTTCATGCAGAGGGATAAGTAGATAATGTAGTTACAGAAAGGGTGCGGTATTTTGACCCAGATTCTAATCCTAAATTGTAACCTAATTAGCTTGAACCCATTCAGTAGCCAAATCTAAAAGCGGGTTTCTTAAAAATTTAAGAAGCTCGCTTTTATACTTGGAACGCCGGCTAAGGATGGCCAAGTGTCCCTGTAGCCCGAAGACACTGTCTTCGCACGTATTAGCCTTCTTGCAGGAAGGCGAGAAGGGACCAACGAATACAGAATGGAGTGGAAGAACCTATGACGTTGTCTGTACTAGGAATTGCCTGTAGCCCGAGGCGCAATGGTAACACGACCCGATTACTCATAGAAGCAATGGATTTAGCCAAAGCTGAGGGCCATGCCACTGAATTGGTTTACCTTTCTAATCTGAAGATAAACCCCTGCCAAGGATGCGGTGCCTGCTCGGATGAAGGAATATGCGTAATTAAAGACGATATTCCCAAGCTTCAAGAAAAGCTGATCCATGCTGATCGCCTAATCATTGCCGCTCCTATTTTTATGATGTCGTTAAATGCCCAAACCAAAATCATAATAGATCGTATGCAAACGTTTTGGGCTCTCAAATACCTGCATCATCAGACGCTTATAAATGCATCAGGGTACGAACGTATCGGACTTTATCTTGGCGCGGCTGGAACAAAAAAACCAGATGTATTTACCTGTGCCGAACGTTCTATGAAAACTCTCTTTCACATGCTAGATATTCGATACGCCCAACCTTGCCTTTATAGTGGAATTGACAAAGCTGGAGAGATTAACGAACATCCGACAGCCTTTGACGATGCCCGCAAGGCTACGCAGGCTCTGTTAATCTCCTAATCTACAAGAACTTTCTAGTATAAGCTGTCGAATTTTATGCTATACTGACCGTAGACTGTATTTCTGTATGATGGAAAGGAACAGTGCCTCATGTTACCAGCTTCAACACTGATGAGTGTCCCCAAAATCGCGATTGTAACAGACAGTACGAGTGATTTGGATCCGGAAATGATTCGGGAATTTGGGATAGAAATCCTTCCCTTACACATTGTCTACCAAGATCGGGAATATCTCGACCGTGTTAATATCAGTCCGGATGAAGTTTATGACAACATGAACATTGAAGTCCCCACAACATCGTTGCCTTCACCGGCTGAAATAACCAATTTGTTTGACCGGTTAAGAGACGCCCAGGTCACACATGTACTCGCTATACATATATCAAGTGGTTTAAGTGGCACCTTTGAAACTGTATGTCAGGTGGCACAAGAGTATAAAGAGCTGGTCATTGAAGTTTTGGATTCGAAATCACTTTCCATGGGGTTAGGTTTTTCGGTTCTAGAAGCAGCTCGTCAACTCCGGCACACAACAGATTTTCAAAGTGTAATTAAAGAAGCTAAGAACGTTTCGCAACAAACTAGACTCTACTTTGTGCTTTCCACGTTAGAATATCTTAAACGAGGTGGCCGAATTGGGTACGTATCGGGCACCATTGGCGAGTTCTTGAATATTAAACCGATTATTACTGTTAATGCTGAAGGAAAATACATTACCTTCGCGAAAGTCCGTGGCAGAGACCTATCTCTAAAGAAATTATTTAATATTTTAAGAGACAGTACTCAGGGTGACCACTATAACGTAGCAATTGTCCATGGGGGAGCTGAGCAGGAAGCTCGTCAGCTTTGGGAGAAGGCTCGTCAACTACCTAACATCAATGAATTGTTATTTAATCAGATTAGCCCAGTCATGGGAGTTCATACGGGTCCTGGACTAGTTGGGATCATAATTTCTCCGGTTCTAGTACCTCAGTCTTAGACTGGGGTACTATTTTCAGTGTCGTTTATAGCTCAACTGTCCTATCCGTATGGAGTGTGCTATACTCAATAAAAGGGAACATTATCCATTGCTTTTCTCAATTAGAGTACATAAAAGGAGGAGTTACAGATGAAGATTCAAGATATTCAAGATCGCTACCGCTTATGGTCGGAAAACCCCTACTTTGATGAAGAAACACGACAAGAGCTCGGAGAGATCACCGATCCGCAAGAAATTGAGGAACGCTTTTATACAGATTTGGAATTTGGCACTGGTGGTTTAAGAGGAATTATTGCGGCAGGTACAAATCGTATGAACAAATATGTCATTCGGAAAGTGACCCAAGGGCTGGCTGAATGCGTTTGTGATCATGGGCAGGAGGGTATGAAACGTGGTGTGGTTATTGCCTACGACTCTCGGAAATACTCGCCGGAATTCGCACTTGAAGCAGCCTTGGTTCTTGCCCAAAATGGAGTTAAGGCGTATCTCTTTGACGCACTTCGTCCCACACCGGAACTTTCGTTCGCAGTTCGCCAGTTGCATGCATTAGCAGGTATCGTAGTCACAGCCAGCCATAACCCAAAGGCCTATAATGGCTATAAAGTATACTGGGAAGACGGCGGACAGGTGTCTCTTGTGAAAGCAGACCAAATCCTTGCCCGTATTGAAGCGCGTGAGAGCTGGTTGGGAATCGAACCCATGTCCATAGAAACTGCTAAGAAGAAAGGGCTTCTTGAAATCATCGGCGAAGAAATAGATCAACCTTACCTTGCCCGTGTCCTGAAACTTGCCCTGCACCCAGAACTTGATGCCAAAAAAGGGGGGGAACTCCGTATTGTTTATACTCCTCTGCACGGCGCAGGTAACCTACTCGTCCGAAGGGCCTTGGCAGAACTTGGCTTTTGTTCGGTCACCGTTGTATCCGAGCAAGAGCTCCCCGATTCAGAATTCACGACCGTTCCGTATCCTAACCCGGAGATTCCAGCAACGTTTGATCTTGCCCGAAAGTATGGCAAGGAAATGCAAGCTGACCTTCTCTTGGCCACTGATCCGGATGCTGACCGTTTAGGTGTGGCCGTGCGTGATTCTCACGGGGACTATGTACAGCTCACAGGGAATCAAATTGGGGTCTTATTGACCTACTATATTTTATCTCAGAAAAAGGCCTTGGGGTCCCTTCCAGAAAACGCAACGATTATTAAAACCGTAGCTTCAACCGATTTGGCAGATGTAGTTGCTCGTTATTTCAATGTCCGTGTGGAAAATGTACTTACTGGATTTAAGTTTATTGCCGAAAAAGAAAAAGAGATGGAAGAAGGCGGCTGGGGGACATTTCAGTTCGGCTTCGAAGAGAGTTATGGGTATCTGGCCGGCGACTTTGTTCGGGATAAAGACGCAATTATTGCCTCTGTCCTCTTAGCAGAAGCGGCTCTCTATTACCGACAGGTGGAAGGACGTAACCTTCTCGATGTTCTTGAACTCATTTATGGGAAATTTGGATACTATCTAGATAACCAAGAGTCCTTATCACTGGAGGGCATCCAAGGGAAAGAAGAGATCACTCGGATTATGGATTTTCTCAGACTAGAAGAGCTCCCTGAATTGGACGGAATCCCCATTTGGAAATTAGATGACTATGAACAACGAATCGGTAAAGATATTTCGACGGGAGAAACATACCCACTCACACTTCCCCCATCAAATGTCTTACGGTTTTCCTTTAGCGGTGGAGGATTCGTCATGGTACGCCCCTCAGGCACCGAGCCTAAAATTAAATTTTACTTTTCAGTAAAAGCAGATACTCTTCGAGAGGCGGAAGAAACCCTAAACAAGGTGAAAACAGATGTTATGAACCGCATAGCTCAAATACGATCTGTCTGAAGATAATTCAAATACGGGTCAACTTGAAACGGACTTTTAGAAGTCCGTTTCAAGCTGTACCCCCTAAATTCACTTTAGGCATAACTTTGCTAGACGTTGGCGTTTTATGTTCTGCCTTTGCATGCCAACGCAGTATGACACGAAATAGACTGGCATACTGACTGGTTATTTTCTTGAATGTGCCTAAGGCAATAAATACCTAAAAAAATTCTCTGACCATTATTGACCTTCGCGCAAAAAGGGAATATAATCTAGTTGTAAAGGACACCATACTCCAACATATCCCATACCAAAACAAATTGAAGAACAAGATAATAAGTCAATTGAAGAATAATTCTGCAATAGTGTATGAATATATGAGGTGAAACTATGGATTTTAAAGATTATTATGTCAGTCTCGGTGTTGCACCAGATGCTGACGAAAAAACGATAAAAAAAGCTTATCAAAAATTAGCTAAAAAATACCATCCAGATGTTAATCCAGGGGATAAAGCGGCTGAAGCTAAATTCAAAGAATCAATGGAAGCCTATCAAGCAATCAGCGATCCGGAGAAACGACGTAAATACGATGAAATGCGGCAGGACTATCAACAATGGAAGACCCGTGGAGGACACGGAGATTACGATTATGGCCGTTGGCAGACGAATCCCGGTGGTGGCGGTGGCAATCGAACCTCTACTATGTCTCAAGAAGATTTTGCAGAAATGTTCGGTGGCTCGGGAAGATCGGGTGGATTTAATGGTATGGGAGGAGATGAGTACTCTGATTTCTTCTCGACTATCTTTGGCGGGGGTGGAGGGCAAGCCAATGGGTTTGGCGGAGGCTCTGCCAGAAGACGTCCTCGTGCTGGCCAGGATCTTGAAGTCGAAATCCAGGTAACCCTCGAAGAAACTTATAATGGAACCAAACGGGTCATTCGAACCGGGGAAAGACAAATCGAGGCCAAAATCCCGAAAGGGGTACGAACTGGGTCTAAGGTGCGGATTGCAGGCCAAGGTGGTCCTGGAATCTCAGGTGGACCGGCAGGAAATTTGTATTTAAATATAACGGTAGGTTCACATCCGCGCTTTGTCCGCGATGGGGATGACTTACGGGCCGAGTTACCGATTGATTTCTATCAGGCCGTTTTAGGTGGGGAGGTCAGCATTCACACCTTTGGTGGAGAAGTCCTTCTCAAAATTCCGCCGCTCTCTCAAAATGGAAAAAAATTTCGCTTTAGAGGAAAAGGTATGCCGAACTTAGAACATCCTCTCCAACATGGGGATCTCTTTGCTGAGTTATCGATCGTTTTACCAGAAGACCTGAGCGAGCAAGAGATTGCAATGCTTCGTGAGTTAGCCGATAAACGGAAAACAACCGAAGAGATTAAATAGGATTATGAACTAGGGCCTGACTTTACTTTAGAAGGAGTGAGTAATTATGTCTTTTGATACCAACCGTTTTACCCAGAAATCTCAGGAAGCCATCACCGACGCCCAAACCAAGGCGGAACGAAACGGGAACAGCCAGGTAGAGCCTGAACATCTTTTGCTCTCCCTTCTAGAGCAAGGGGATGGCGTTGCTCCTCAAGTACTCACCAAGTTAGACATGGCGGTTGGTGTGCTCATTCAAAGCATTCGCCAAGAGATCAACCGCCTTCCCCGCATTAGCGGTGGAAACGTGCAAATGAGCATTTCACCCCGCTTACGGACTGTTTTAGTAGCGGCCCATGATGAGATGGGCACGTTTGGCGATGAGTATGTGAGTACGGAACACTTGCTTCTGGCAATTTTAGAAAAAGCTGGAGGGCCTGTCGTACAAGTCCTAAAACAAGCCGGGCTGACACGAGAAAAATTACTTCAGGCCTTGCGTGAAGTTAGAGGAACTCAACGTGTCACCAGTCAAAATCCCGAAGGCACCTATGCAGCTCTCGAACAGTACGGTCTCAACCTAGTGGAGCAAGCACGGCGTGGACGTCTTGATCCGGTCATTGGTCGGGATGAGGAAATCCGCAGGGTTATCCAGACTCTATCCCGACGCACAAAAAACAATCCTGTGTTGATCGGTGAGCCTGGGGTCGGTAAAACAGCGATTGTGGAAGGCTTGGCGCAACGGATTGTCCGTGGAGATGTTCCGGATGCCATTAAGAATAAGCAAGTCATTTCTCTCGATCTGGGATCCTTGATCGCTGGGGCCAAGTACCGCGGTGAGTTCGAGGAACGTCTGAAAGCGGTGCTCAAAGAAATCCAAGACCGTGACGATGTCATCTTATTTATCGACGAATTGCATACCGTTGTAGGCGCAGGTGCTGCTGAAGGCGCAATGGATGCCAGCAACATGCTAAAACCTATGCTGGCCCGCGGAGAACTGAGCATGCTCGGAGCCACAACACTCTCTGAATATCGCAAACACATCGAGAAAGATGCTGCACTGGAACGACGCTTTCAACCAATTATAGTCGAGGCACCCAGTGTCGAAGACACCATCTCAATTCTGCGCGGGCTTAAAGAAAAATACGAAACGCACCATGGCGTAAGAATCACGGATGGAGCAATCATTGCAGCTGCAGTGCTTTCCGATCGATATATTAGCGACCGTTTTCTCCCGGACAAGGCAATTGATCTAATCGATGAAGCGGGAGCGCGTATGCGCATGGAAATCACCAGCGATCCTTATGAATTAGATCAGATTAAACGTCGGATGATGCAACTGGAAATTGAACGGGAGGCCTTAAAGAAAGAAACGGATGAAGCCAGTAAGGATCGCCTAATAAAGATCGAAGAAGAGTTGGCCAATCTCAAGGAAGAACGTTTCGGGCTGGATGCCCAATTGCAAGGGGAACGTGAAGTTTTGGCGCGAATTCAACAACTTAAAGAAGAAGTCGATCGTTCGCGCAATCTTATGGAGCAGGCCCAACAGCAATTGGATTATAATAAAGCCGCTGAACTTCAGTATGGCATAATCCCAAATTTGGAAAAAGAACTTAAAGCCACAGAACAAAAACTCCAAGCCAAGAAAAACACACTGTTAAAACAAGAAGTGGTCGAGCAAGATATCGCTGAAATCGTGGCAACTTGGACTCATGTCCCCGTCTCCAAACTTATGGAGAGCGAAATGGCAAAACTCGTCCACATGGAAGATCGTATCCATGAACGAGTTATTGGTCAAGAAGAGGCTGTACGGGCAGTAGCCGATGCCGTACGTCGAGCACGAGCTGGTTTGCAAGACCCGAATCGACCACTTGGCTCATTCCTCTTTTTGGGTCCGACGGGTGTTGGGAAAACTGAGCTGGCAAGGGCATTGGCTGAATTTCTCTTTGATGATGAACAGGCCATGGTTAGAATTGATATGTCTGAGTATATGGAAAAGCATACCGTAGCACGACTTATTGGAGCGCCTCCAGGTTATGTAGGGTATGAAGAGGGTGGACAACTGACGGAAACTGTTCGCCGTAAACCATACAGTGTTATCCTCTTTGATGAAATAGAGAAAGCGCATAGCGACGTCACGAATGTTCTCTTGCAACTCCTAGACGACGGTCGGTTAACGGATGGACAGGGGCGTATTGTAAACTTTAAAAACACGGTTGTCATTTTAACTAGTAATATTGCCAGCCCGTCTATTCAGGAGCTAGCCCAGCGCAGCGCATCCCAAGAAGAAGTCCGGTCCACTATCAATGAAGAACTGCGCCTCCACTTCCGGCCGGAATTCCTTAACCGTCTCGATGAAGTCATTATTTTCCACCCTCTGGGGCGTGAGCATATCGGAAAAATCGTGGAAATCCAACTTGGACTGTTGCGTCAGCGCTTGAGTGAACGCAAAATCACGCTTGATTTGACGGAGAAAGCACGCGTTCAACTAGCCAATGAGGGGTATGATCCTGTTTATGGAGCTAGGCCGCTCAAACGAGTGATTCAACATCGTCTCCAAAATCCCTTGGCCCTTAAACTCCTGCAAGGAGACTTTAAGGAAGGACAACAAATCCTTGTAGATGTTGATGATTTGGGGACCTATTCCTTTTCTTCTCAAAAAGATTGAACACATTCTAATAACCGTAGGGGCACGATGCATCGTGCCCATTTCCGTCGCTCCTTTGTTGCAATTAATTGTGTCATTTGGGTCACGAAAAGGGCACGATGCATCGTGCCCCTACTAATATTGACGACTAGATGTATGACTAGATGTATGACTAGATGTATAATGTAGACAACTATTGCTAAAAAGTAAAGTGAGGACAAACTACGTGCCCGATAATAAGCTGATCCATCTCCCCGTTTGGCAAGGACAAGAAGGGGGAGGACGTTGTCAAATTTCATTATTCCTCATGGATACCGGTAACGGGCTTAATGGACTTCTTACAGGTGGGGGTAAACCCCATGTTGGCGGAGTAGTTTTGGCCCTTCCTCGCCCAAGCCTTAGTGGAGAGGGGTGGAGCACCGATGTTTACATTACGCCGGTTCCAGGCCATAAAGACGTTGAAGTCGCTAGAGTTGTTGCCGAAAAGCTGGCCCGTGAGCTTCGCTGCCCAGTGGTCATAACGGCTGGAATTCACTCGGATAACCTTCGTCCAGAGGAATTGAAGGAAATTATCTGTCATTGCAATACTTTGAGTCAAGCTGCTCTGACTTCGTTTAGTAACTATATTTAACTTAGAGGTGAAACTGTGCACACAAATTTACGTCATTTTATAGAAACGCTCCGCAAAGAGAACCAAGTTATTGAGATTGAAGCCGAAGTTGACCCCTATCTAGAGTTGGCAGAAATTCATCGTCGTGTCATTGAAGAAGAAGGGCCGGCCCTTCTGTTCAAGCGAGTTAAGGGAAGTCCTTTTCCGGTCGTTACCAATTTGTTTGGAACACGTCGACGTGTTGACCTGGCCATTGGACCGAAGCCAGAGGAAACAGTACAGCGCGCCGTCGCAGCTTTAAATCGTTTGCTTCCACCGAAACCTTCAGTGCTTTGGCAGGAAAAGGACTGGATGCTTTCCTTGGCTAAAAGTGGGCTGCGCACAGTTCAACAGAAACACGCCCCAGTCCTTGAGGTCCAAGAACGTTCAGTGGATTTGACTCGACTCCCGATACTCACTAGTTGGCCAGAAGACGGTGGTCCCTTTGTTACGTTACCTTTAGTCTATACTGAACACCCAGTGACAGGAGAACATAATCTAGGAATGTATCGGATCCAGATCTACGGTCCAAAGCAGACTGGTATACATTGGCAAATTCACAAGGGCGGGGGATTTCACTATTATGAAGCAGAACAATTGGGACAGGCTCTTCCCACGACTCTCTTCTTAGGAGGGCCACCAGCTCTAATTCTCTCAGCCATTGCTCCTCTACCGGAAATGCTCCCTGAGCTTATCTTTACCTCTTTTTTAATGGGAGAGAAACTATCTCGAGTCAAGGTTCCTACCCATCCTCATGCTCTTATTGCCGAGGCTGAGTTTGCCATCTGTGGAACGGTGCCCGCTAACATACGTAAGCCAGAAGGACCATTTGGAGACCATTACGGCTATTACTCGCTCACGCATGATTTCCCGGTCTTTGATGTGCATACAGTTTACCATCGGCGGGATGCGATCTACCCAGCTACGGTTGTTGGGAAACCTCGTCAAGAAGATTATTTTATTGGTGAATATTTGCAGTCCTTGTTGTCCCCCATGTTTCCGGTGGTCATGCAAGGCGTTAAAGCGCTCTGGACGTATGCAGAAACCGGTTTTCACGCCCTAGCGGCGGCCGTTGTACGGGAAAGCTATCAACGTGAAGCTTTGGTCCACGCTTTCCGAATCCTAGGCGAAGGGCAGCTCAGCTTGACGAAGTTCTTGATCCTAACCGATGTCCAACTGGACTTACAAGATTTTAGAACTCTCTTGGAAACGGTTCTGGCTCGCTTTGAACCGGAGTCAGATCTTTTAATTCTCAATGAAACGTCCATGGATACCCTGGACTATACTGGTCGACGCCTTAATCACGGAAGCAAGGCCATAATGCTTGGGTTAGGAGCGCCCAAACGTGACTTGCCGCGTCATATTGAGGGGAGTGAGCTCCCCGGCATTCACGGGATTAAACCCTTCTGTGCAGGGTGCTTGCTCTTAGAGGCTCCATCATTTGCAAAAGCGCCGGAGCTCGCTAATGATGTCTTAATGAATCTGCAAACTAAAACGTTCCAAGATTGGCCCCTAGCTATTTTAGTTGATGACCTAGCTCTTGCCTTAGACCCAACCGGGTTCCTCTGGCAAGTCTTTACCCGTTTCGACCCTGCACATGATATTTATGCCGCCACAGAGATGCGCCTGCACCGCTTGGTATACCATGGACCCATCCTGATCGATGCTCGTATGAAACCAGGTTATCCTGGGGAAGTACTTCCTGACGAGGCCACCGTCAATCTTGTCGATCAACGCTGGAAAGAATATGGTATATAGTTGTTTATTCACTATCTAGTTCATAAAATTCAGGTTCGGAAGATACTGTTGGTCTTGGCGCGGGTCCCAGTAATCCCATTACCTTTTCCAAATAATGAATCGCCTGATCGACCATTGTTTGAAGTTCGGTTTTCTGTTCAGCCAATCCTTGTATTTGCTCTTCAATTTGAATGATTTCCACCTGTTTATCGTTGAGCAAACTATTTGTTTCATCTTCCTTTAACTTTGAGATACGAGTTGCCTCATTAAGTAACGTTTCACTTTCACTACGGGCAGATTGCATTAGCTCGCTTGCCTGTTTAATAGCTTCTTCTTTTACTTGGTTAGCAATCCGTTGAGCACTTAACAGAGCATCTCGGAGGTCCTTTTCAATCTGCTCAAAGTACTTGAGTCGATTTCCCCATTCTGAGTTTTGTTCCCTTAAGCTGTTGATTTGTAAGCGCAGCTCTTTGTTCCCTGCATTGGCTTCGGATAATTGACGGTCCGCTTCTGCCCAAGCTTGGTCGACTGCCTCCGGTTCATACCCCCGAATAACTCGTTTGAAGTCTGGTGTTTCCATATTCAAAGGCTCCTTTTCTCACATTCACTAATTATAATGTATCATTTCCTTTGCTTTACGAGAAGGGTCAATAGTCATAAATGCGACAATCTATGGCTTAAAGAGGAGCTATTTTCTAGAATTAGGTTAAATTATTCATCATGAAAACGTCGGATATTAAAATTTATTTTGGACTGTGAATAATTCACAGTCTTTTTACACATCCTGAAACTGTTATACGGAATTAGTTTCTATAAAAAGGAGGGATACAGATGCAGCTAAATGATATGGAAGTAAAGAAAATCCTGGATCAAGGAATGTTAACTCGAAGTCGCATTGAAACCGAAACCGCTATGAAAAAGTGCCAAATGTATAATGAAATGGCGCAAAACGATGCTGTCAAAGGATTTTTTAAAGAACAGGCCAAAGGTTTAGAAGATGTATTAGGGTATTTCAACAAAGGAATGGCCGAAATACAATAGAAAGGGGGCTTCGAAAAATGAGCCAATTTACGGATCTGGACATGCTTTATGATTATGAAAAAGACGCATCAAGTGCTGCAATGGGGTACATGACCTTGGCTACGCGTGCCCATCATGCTGAATTGAGAAATATCTATTTACGCTTAGCCAACGAAGCTACCAATGCCCATAGTAAGGTTAGCAAGTTGATTAACCAAAGTGGTGGCATTGCCTAAAACTGAGTTAATAAAGAACCGGGAACAAATTAATTTGTTCCCGGTTCTTTATTATTTCCACCATCCTGAGGTCATGCTGCCTGTAATTTGGGTGAAGGCATAGACCGTCGACTCATTAATTCGAAACGTTTGTTGGCCAAAACGAACAATACTCTTTTCTGGGTAGTATTGGAGCGCATAATCTTCCTCGGTATGGTAGGAGGAGAGCGAACGATGTAACGTAAAATACAGTACCTTTTGATTTTCTAAAGAGGCTAAGGCTTGATCTGATGCTGAGAGGGAAGATGCTCGCTGCAAGTTGTGCATCAACTCCTGGATCTTTCCAAGGTTCGTGTAGTAATACGGATGAAACGGATCATCGGAATTCACCATTCCCAGCTTTGTAATGGCATGAGGGTGAAACTCTCGATTAGCGATATTGAGAGTAGTGAAAGGATCAAGCCAGCTTTCTTGATAGACAGGGGGTCCTAAAACAATGGCAGTTACAATAAAAATGATGCTCAAACTAACGGCAATTTTATGTTTTTTTAACTTCGAAAGGCGAATTCGCCATGCGAAAATAAGACTAGAAAATGAAAGCATCAGCACCCTCCTCAAGTCTGTGAGTGCACAAGGTTACTAAACCTGTGCACTCACAAAATGTGGGATAATCAAGATTCCAACCAAGAACATCGAAAGTCGAACGTCGCGTTTCAGCCTGCCACTTGACGCGAACAATACTGTACTGTTTTACGTCTAATTCGTTGGATCGCATTGTCTAACGACTTTGGCTGGAGTCCTAAGTTTTTAGACACTTCTCGTGGCTTAAATCCTTGAATGAAATAATGTTCAAACACCAGACGCTCAAGATTGGTCATGTTTAAGTCGTTGATCATCGAAAGGGCTTGGTCATTGGCAATAAGCAGGGATGCGGGATCCTCGGCGTTAGGTAAAAGCGCTAAGAAACTTGTTTCCTCTGACTCTGAAATCATAGTATTTAAAGAATAAGCTTCATTTAAGTTAATATGTTTTTGGCGAGTATATTTACGCAAACTATCAATGAGTTTGCGTTTAATGACCATTCTTAGAAAATGTAGGAAGGGGATATCAAGGTTTATGTCATAAGATAATATCGCTGTATAAATTGCGATTCGACCTTCTTGTAGTAGGTCATCATAATCTGCTCTTGGCAGAAAATATTTACTCGCAATCCTGCGAACTTCAGGCTCATAGTGTTGAATGATATCATTCAAGGCATCTTCGTTACCTGAGCGCGCAGCTTCAAGCATGGCCGTTTCCTTATCTATTAAGCTAATGTCTAAAGTTATAGCACTCAGCTCCTTCTCAAAAAATAGGCACAATCATCACTATGAGTCTAATAAAGATTATGCCTTTTGACAAGGATTATTTTGTGGACAACATCCCATGATTAACCAATAGTTTATGGCCTGTTAGTTTGGGTGCAATTTGTAACTTAGAAGGCTTTAAGCAAGTTTACAGTTTCAATCGCAGTCATAGCAGCGTCAAAGCCTTTGTTTCCAGCCTTGGTTCCCGCCCGTTCAATCGCTTGTTCAATACTATCGGTGGCTAAGACACCAAAAATGACAGGAACTCCGGTTTGTAAGCCCACATGGGCGATACCTTTACTGACCTCATTACTGACAAGATCAAAATGAGGAGTTGCGCCACGAATGACGGCACCAAGGCAAATGATCGCATCATAGCGCTTAGAGCTAGCCATTTTGTGAGCCACAAGTGGGATTTCGAAGGCACCTGGAACCCAGGCTAATTCGATATCGTTTTCAAGCGCCCCGTGTCGGCGGAGTGCATCGATTGCACCGCCGACTAATTTGCTCGTAATAAATTCATTAAAACGTGCAGCAATAATTCCGATTTTTAGCCCTTCAGCCATTAAATTTCCTTCATAAGTTTTCATTATTAAACATCCTTTCTTGTTTGGGGTATGATACTGTCCTTAAAATGTCACCTTGCTCACAAGGTCATTATTTAACTCCCGTTAAATAATGACCCATCTTATGTTTTTTGGTGCAAAGATATTTTGTGTTTTCAGGTTTTGAAGGTATCTCTACGGAAACACGTTGCACAACATTCAGGCCATACCCTTCAAGGCCCACGATCTTACAGGGATTATTGGTCATCAAACGTACTTTTGAAATTCCGAGGTCCGCCAAAATTTGGGCACCCACCCCGTAGTCCCGCAAGTCTTCTTCAAATCCCAAGGCTAGGTTGGCTTCGACCGTGTCTTTTCCTTCTTCTTGAAGTTTATAAGCCTTTAGTTTATTCAACAACCCAATTCCACGACCTTCCTGTCGCATATAGAGTAACACTCCGCGTCCTTCATGCTCGATTTGTTCCATCGCGGCACTGATTTGGTCCCCACAGTCACAGCGCTTGGAATGGAAAACGTCTCCAGTAAGACATTCCGAGTGAACTCGAACGAGCACTGGGGCACCATCATCAACCGTCCCTTTAACTAACGCTATGTGTTCTTTCTGATCGAGGACGCTGAGATAACCAACAGCTCGAAAGTCGCCAAAATCGGTAGGGAGATGGATACTATCGACTCTTTCTATAAGTTTCTCGGATAGTCGACGATAAGCAATTAGATCTTTCAGGGTGACAAATTTCAGATTATGCTTTTCAACAAAAAGTTGTAAATCCGGTACTCTGGCCATTGTTCCGTCTTCATTCATAATCTCGCAAATGACGCCTGCGGGTTGCAGGCCAGCAAGACGAGCTAAATCTACAGCACCTTCTGTGTGCCCAGCACGAACCAAAACTCCGCCTTCTCTTGCTAGAAGAGGGAAGATATGTCCTGGTCGGTGTAAATCACTCGGTTGACTATCAGGGTCCGTTAAAATCTTAACGGTTTCTGCCCGTTCAAAAGCGGATATACCTGTTGTGCTGTTGACCGAATCAACACTTACCGTAAAACCTGTCCCATGAGGATCCGTATTTTGAGTGACCATCGGTTCGAGTTTTAAGGCATGAATTCGGTCCCTGGTCATTGGGACGCAAATTAATCCCCGCCCATAAGTTGCCATAAAATTGATTGCTTCAGGGGTTGCCATTTCAGCTGCCATGAGCAGATCCCCTTCGTTCTCACGATCCTCATCATCCACCATAACAATCATTTTACCTTGTCGTATATCTTCTAAGGCTTCTTCAATCGTGTTAAATGACATGTTCTTCACTCCTTAAATTTTAAATAAAGCCATTTTCAGCCAAAAAGTCCAGAGAAAGATCTTTTTGTTTTTTGCTTGAGGTGGGGTTCAAACCCATAAAACGAGCAACATACTTGCCGATAAGGTCTGTTTCAAGGTTGACTCTTGTGCCAATTCCCTTAAACCCTAGGGTGGTTTGTTCAAATGTATGGGGAATCAAAGAGACCGTGAAATAGTCAGTTTCCACGTCAATAACTGTGAGGGAGATTCCGTCAATAGCAATCGATCCCTTTGGCAACACATAAGAAAGAAGGGCTGGTGGAGCGTTGATTTCATAAACCTGTGCGATCCCCCAAGCTGTTATCCGTCGAATGTTGCCAACCCCATCGACATGCCCACTAACCAAATGTCCACCCAGACGGGTTTGAAGCTGTAAAGCTCGTTCCAAGTTGACACGGCTTCCGCTCTTTAGTTCAGCTAGATTTGTTTTGGCCAACGTTTCGGCCATCACATCCACTGTGAATTCGCGTTCACTTTGCCGTAGGACGGTTAAGCAAACGCCATTGACCGAGATACTATCGCCAATTTGAGTTCCCTCAAGGACCTTTTTCCCTTCGAGCGTAAGCTGCCCCGATTCAGGCAAGAGGCGAAGGCCTCGGACAATACCCAGTTCTTCTACAATTCCGGTAAACACGTATATCCCCCCTGCCCCATCTAGGATAATTTCCAGCGCATGTATGATTATTCCTGTCGTAGATACCCAGTAACATGAAGGTCGCCCGTTTCCAAATCAACGCAGAGATCATGAAGTGCTAACGCTTCCGCCATATGCTGGATATGCAAGCCCGAAAGGGGAGAAGGGCCATTGCCCCCAACCAACTTAGGCGCAATAAAAAACTCGATTTTGTCAACACATTGCTCGTTAATAAGCGTGCCAGCAAGGCCACCGCCTCCCTCTAGCAAAACGCTCGTCCAACCGCGCTGAACTAGGTCACGCAATAGTTCAGCCAGGGGGACATGCCGCGGAGTGTCATATTGCCAAACTTCAACCTGTTCGAGAAGGTTAAGGCGTTCTACCTTGTCCTTAGGGGCAGCCTGTGTGGTCGCAATAATACATGGACTGTGTTCTGAGGAGGTAAGCACTTGGGCGTTTTCTGGTACACGTAATTGTCCGTCGACAATGAGCCGAACAGGGTCTTTTCCATCAGGAAGACGGCAAGTGAGGGCTGGGTCATCCTGGAGGACTGTTTCGCTTCCGGCCATGATGACATCGTAATGATCGCGGAGTTGATGGACATAATGGCGAGATTTGTCGTTACTAACCCAGCGTGAATCGCCCGTCTCAGTGGCAATTTTACCATCTAAAGTCAGCGCTGTTTTATAAACGACAAAAGGTAATCCTGTAGTGATTGCTTTAATGAAGATTTCATTGAGGGTAGAAGCTTCTTGGCGCAAGAGACCCACGTCAACTTGAATACCGGCTTCACGTAAACGCTCAATTCCCCGACCAGCAACCAGTGGATTTGGATCTTTCATGGCGACAACAACTCGTTTAATGCCTGCACTGATCAATGCGTCAGCACAGGGTGGTGTTCGGCCAAAATGGGAACATGGTTCTAAGGTTACATAAGCAGTAGCACCGCGTGCCTGATCTCGCGCGTCTGTCAGGGCATGAACCTCTGCATGTGGAGTACCTGCTTTATGATGATACCCTTCTCCGACAATCTGTTCATCTTTGACGATAACACACCCTACTAAAGGATTAGGACTAGTTCTACCCTGTGCTTTGACAGCCAACGCCAAGGCCGTCCTCATAAATTCTTCATCATTATAATTTGCTGGACTTGATGCTTTCATAAAAAGTTCCTTTCTGATACTTGGTCTTTAGTGTCTCCGGAAAACAATAAAACCATAAACCATAAAAACAGGTAATAAAAAAACACCCGATCATTCTCCGGGTGTTGAGTTACAAAGTCACAGCTAAAAAAAGCGTAAATACGCCTCAATTCTACCTGTTCCTCTTCTCATCCAGACTTTACTGTCGGCCCCGGAATGTCACCGGGTCTGCCATAAGGCTCGCGGGCTTTACCGCCGGTAGGGAATTTCACCCAACCCCAGAGGAATAATTCAATTGATTAAATTTGTTCTAGTTTACTCCAAGCTATCCATTTTAGCAACCCTATAATTTACCATGTAAGGCGAGGAACTCGTCGCGCAATAAACCCATGAGAACTGCATCGTGATAGTTTCCTGACACAAAACGAGCTTCGCGCTGACGACCTTCGATCTTAAAACCTATTTTTTCATAAGCCCTAATCGCCCGGATATTTCCATCCCATGTATCCAGCGAAATTCTGTGAAGATTCCACTGTGTGAATAAATAACGAGCAAAGGTGACTAAAGCATCGGTACCGTAACCTTTACCCCAATACGATTTATTGCCAATAACCACAAAGAGTGTCGCCGAGCGACCAGGGATATTGATTTCTTTAAAGCCTATAGTTCCAATCAGTAGATCTTTGTCATCTAAAATAGCATAGCGGTATGTATCCGGCGATTCGTCGAGAAACTTTACAGCCAGTTGATCTTTGCTCTGGAGCGTATTTAAGGGCCAAGCTCCACTGGACCACAAATTTACCTCTTGATCATTATACCATTGATACAAAACGTCAATGTCATCTTCTTCGATGGGACGAATGGACGTTTTCTGACCTTTTAACATTCAGTAGGACTCCTTATAAACGTTATTTTGCTCAATGATTAGTTATTTTATCATTAATTTTAGGTCAAAATCAAGGTGAGTTCTTTTCAGCTCTGGCAGTAGTCATATCTATAGTATTCATTAGGCTCAAGAGAAAGTTTCATGATATTATAAGGTTAAGGGCCCTTGCTTTAATTGAATCTCATGGATGAATATATCTTAGTGATTTTTTCTATGTCATGACGCAAATAGAAAGGAACAAAAATGTGAAGACCTATGACAGATATACTGTGTCGACTGAACACGAGGGGTTGACAGTAGAGACCTATCTTAAGCAAATAGTGCAGTGCCCGGGGCGACGCCTTCAAAAAATATCGCGGGCAAAAGGGATTTTGTTAAAAGGCCGATCTGTTTTCCTGCAAAAAAAGGTGAAAGCCGGAGATATTCTTCAGATTCTTGTTCTCAGGGATCAAAGTTATGGGGTTGAACCAGAAGAAGGCGAGATTAGTGTTCTTTTTGAGGATGCTCAGATTATTGTCCTTGATAAAGCAGCAGGGCAGCTTGTTCACCCTGCTGGGCATACCGATGGAGGTACGCTGGCAAATTATTTAGCTCATTATTTTCAGACTAAAGGATTCTTGTGTACGATTCGGCCATTACATCGTTTGGATCGCGATACTTCTGGTTGCGTGGCTTTCGCCAAAGATGCTCGTACTCAAAAGGAGTTGGAGCAACAACTGCAGAGCGGCACATTTAAACGAACCTATCTAGCGATTGTACAGGGAGCACTCGAACAAGAAGGTGTAATTGATGCCCCTATCGGGCAATGCCCGGGAAGACCCAATCGACGTATGATTCGACCTGAGGGTGATCAAGCCATAACTTATTATCGTACCGTTCGGACTTTAGCGGATGCATCATTGTTGGAACTTTCTCTAGCAACAGGAAGAACTCACCAGATTAGAGTTCATCTTGTGCATATTGGACATCCAATTATTGGAGATAGCATGTATGGAAGGCGTTCTTCAATTATTGGTAGACAGGCGCTTCATGCGTCGACGCTTTGCTTTAGGCATCCCAACAAGGCTCAAATGGTCACAGTAAGTGCTCCATTTCCGGCAGACATGGATCGTATGCTTCATGAATTAGCAAAGGGATGACAACATGCCAAACCTCAAACAAGGCTCTGCCGTTATTTCATATTCGATTAGAAGAAGTCTAAGGGCGAAGTATGTTAGTATATCGGTTGGCACTGATGGAGTACAGGTCGTGGCGCCTGTTTCTATGGAGGACAACGAAATTATTCAGCTAGTGGAGAACAAGAGGGAATGGATATTTCATAAGGTTGAGGGTCTACAACTCACGCCAGTAAGGGCGGAACGTGAGTACATTAGTGGCGAAAAGCTCTTGCTTATGGGCGAAAGCTACCCGATCAAGGTACTAGAACATGAAGGCCGATCCTGTAACATTAATTTTACAGATGATCATTTCTTAATAACTGTCAGTAAAGATATTCCTCAGGAAACGAGAAAAGAGGCAATTCGCCTAAAACTGGAGCAGTGGTACATAGATCGAGCTAAGAAGTTAATTCACGAGCGACTGGAGCTATTTACAGACAAAATAAGCGTTAAAGTAAACATGGTTAGGTTTAAAAATCAGAAAACTAGGTGGGGAAGTTGCTCTCAAAAAGGAAATTTGAATTTCAATTGGAAACTGGTGATGGCTCCGACGCCTATTGTGGATTATGTAGTTGTCCATGAACTATGCCATTTAAGACAAATGAATCATTCTAAGAAATTTTGGCAGCTGGTCGAAAGCCAGATTTCTGATTATAAGGAAAGACGAAAATGGTTAAAGAACAATGGAGTGATATTAAATTTATAAAAGCATTTATTAAGGAGGATTTGCGGTGGTCAAATGGGTAAGAGTTCTGTTAGTCGAATCCGGCAAGGCTCCCGAGGTTTGCGAGCTACCGGATAACCTCAAGGCTTTTGAATTAACAATCCGTGGTTTCATTGAGATTATTGAAACTGGACGACCTGGGTGTTTAATCATCTATAATGGAAATAATAAACTTAGCAAAAGACCTGTGGATAGGTCGGAAATTCAAGGGACGTTTATTATTACCCGCTTGGATCCACCTGAGATCGCATCACTTAACGATGAGGACATTGAAGTTCTCTCCAAAATCTACGAATAAGGAAATCATCCTCTATTGCCTTACAAACGACTCTACTGAGCATCCTAGCGCTCAATAAACAATAATAGGTATAGGTCAAAGTGGATTAACAGTATATACATTTCAATTTAAACCGATAGCCACAAATAACACTTCTAAGGCGTCTAATTCTTAATTAGTAACAAAATCTACACTAGTTAAAATCAAAGAGCTTAGAACAATGATTAACCCTGCTTGAATTGAAAGCAGGGTATTTTTTTCGTTTGTTAAATAATATATACTCGCTAATCTCTCCTCCTACCTATAGAACAATTGCTGAATCTAGTGTTGTGAAAGCTGTAGTTGTGCCAGTTACAGTCACATTTGGTATAGAAAAGGGGCTGTCTCAAAATAGAAACGAAATTTCTATGAAGAGGCAGTCCTTTTTCTATATCATACGATAATTCTTACTAAGCATCATCTGCAAAATTTTTGGCGAAAAATTCTAGGAGATTAATTCTGATGAGTTCTGAGATAGCCTTCTGACAATAGAGGATATAGCCATTGATGGTGTTACCTGTCACTTCTTGAGAATCAACAATTTCTTCTCTGACATAATAAGCATGAAATTCATTAAGGGTAAACTTGTAACCAGAGATGGATGATTTGGATAGATTCTTGTACTCTCTGTCTTGGTTGAAGTCCTTGATGGCAAACTTAATCAACATAAAAAACCACTTAATTCATTACTAAATTTAGCAAAGAATTAAGTGGTCTGATATAATCAAATTAGGTTGACCTGCGACTACATGATTAATATTCGTTCAAAAATCCCTGTATCCCTTGCAGGAGTAAGGATGGTCGGGGCGACGGGATTCGAACCCACGGCCTCTTGGTCCCGAACCAAGCACGCTACCAAACTGCGCCACGCCCCGCATAACTAGAACGAGTATTATAATAGCAAATCAATATCGTCCTGTCAACCTCAAATCTCAAGGTTTACATAGACTTTATGCGATCCTATACATATCTAATCTTAGGTTTCTATATAAGAAAGGAGAAGAAATTTGAGGAAAATAGGGATCGTGATGGATTCAACTGGATATTTGACCCAGGATATTCTGGACCAATTTCAGATTTGCGTTGTGCCCCTTACTCTCAATATTGGGGATGAAACGTTTTCCGAAATAGAATTATCCAATGTTATATTTTTTGAAAAATTAAGTCATATCACTGGTTTGCCGAGAACCTCTCAACCTTCCGTCGGCGCATTTCTTGAAACCTATGAATTCATGTTTTCGGAAGGTATTGAAGAGATTGTTAGCATTCATCTCTCTGCAGCTATCAGCGGTACATTGCACTCCGCTCAAATGGCGGTCGACTTGGCTTCCAGTCCCAATATTCATATCTTCGATTCCGGGTCTGCCGCGTTGGGATTGGGTGCGTTGGCTTGGGCTGCAGCAGAATGGGTAGAAGAAGGATTATGTGTATCTGATATTTTGGCTAATCTTAATATCTTAAAACGACAGACCAAACTTTACTTCATCGTCAACACACTGGAGAACTTGCGAAAAGGTGGACGAATCGGAGGAGCTACTGCTTTAGTTGGCACGTTTCTGCAAATAAAACCGATCCTCTATTTTAATCAACGCGCAGAAATAGACATATTTGACAAAGTGCGGAGTCGTTCAAGGGCTTGGCAACGTGTTCTCGATGAATTGACTCATGCGCTGTCTACTGGAAAGCGTTACCGTATTTGTGTTATGCATGTCCATAAACCAGAAGAAGGAGCGACTCTTCTAAATGAGCTTCAAGCTCGTTTCCCAGAGCATGAGGTTCGTTTATTTGAAGCTGGACCCGTCATTGCAACCCATGTCGGACTTGGTGCTATTGGACTCGCGTTTTATCCTTGGCCGCTGTTTTAACGCAACAAGAGAATCATTTTATGAATTCCGAGACACCCACTTCTATGAGTGTTCCAATGTCCACTTCGGTGGGGTTAGAATCACCCACCGAAGCCCCAATGTTCAGATTCGATATCATAAGTCTAACTGATTCTACAGATTCCTCTAACCTAGTGTTATCCTGAACTAAGAAATTTTCTTGAATAGCCTGTGTTCTGTGAATTCTTTAATCATTTTCAGATATAAGGTGAGCCGTAACAAAGACCACATAACGAAATTACGCATATTTTGTAGAATTATATGTGAAATTTATTACAATGTTTTTTAAAAAGATGCAGGATTTCTACATAATAAAAAGAATATAACATAATAAGATAAAACTATAGAGCTATCCCGTAAATCTGTTAAAGATTTCTCTCAAAGTAAATTTAAGACAATATTCAGAAAATTAATTGTTCTTAATGAAAATTATTTAAATGTATTTTTTGTCACAAGCAGGGCTTGACATAGTAAAAAGAATATATCATAATAAGACTTAGTTATAGACAAGCGAAGAAAAATTAATGCTACATCAAGATTGTTTAAATAGATTTTATAATTTCTTAATATAGTTGATAAAATATTCAGAAAATTATAAAGTTGTGTTCTATGTGAAAATAGTTACAATCTATTTTACAAAAGAAGGATTTTAATTAGGAAAGACGAATACAATATAGACAAGCAAATTAAGCTTACTGGAAATTTCCTCCTAGAGTATTGAGCAAACAATCCGGCTAACATCTAAACTACGGGAAGCGTTTATCTTTAAGGGAATTTAATTATAGTGTCTACTAGCCAATTAGTGAATTTAGAACAGAAGGAGTTGAGGACCCTTGAAAATTGCAATCTCCGGTAAAGGCGGTGTCGGTAAAACTACTTTTACCGCAAATCTTGCCCGTTGGTTATCTGAAAAAGGCGTAACCGTTTTGGCGGTCGACGCGGATCCAGATGCCAGTCTTGGCACAGTCATGGGAATCTCCGATGAAGTCCTTGGCAACTTGAAACCAATTGTCGACATGAAAGAATTGATCGAGGAGAGAATGGGAGGCAGTGGGGCTTATTATCCACTTAATCCTCAAGTTGATGATATATTGGATGACTACTGCGTGACCTTGGGAACTCTTCGATTCTTCCGCATGGGGAACATCAAAGGGGGAGGAACCTCCTGTTATTGTAAGGAGAACAGTTTTCTCCAAGCCTTGGTCAGTTCTCTAATTCTTGGAGAACATGATACCGTCATTTTAGATATGGGCGCAGGGATTGAACAACTCACCCGAGGCACCGCACTTGGTGTTGATGTCTTGGTTATTGTAACTGAACCATCGAAAGTCAGCGTGCAAACGGTTAAAGTCATTCAGAAACTCGCCCTTGAGTTGGGGATTCCCCGTGTGGTTGTGATTGGTAATAAAGTTCGCAATCCTAAAGATGAAAACTTTCTTAGAGGCCACTTTCCCCCAGAACAACTTATTGGCATTATTCCATATAGTGATGAACTTTTGGAAATGTCAATAAACACGGGCGAAGAATTGCCCGTAGGGTCTCTAAGTGTTCAATTAAATAGAATTTATCAAGAAATCATCGGTGAAGGGAGATGACTCGTTTCTCGCTAGTACCATTGAAGAGCTTGAAGGCTATCTTAAAAAAGAGGAGGTTGTCACATGCCTAGATATCGTGATTTAACGCATACTGCCCGTCCATCCGATGCACCACGAGTCGTTGAACCTAAGAACCACGTTCGTACAACAGACCCTGGCACTCTGCAAATGCTGAAAATGGTAGAGGGTCAAAATATAGAGACAGTTTTTGATCGAGTCGTTGCACAACAGCCACAATGTACGTTTGGTAACACCGGGATATGTTGTAAGATTTGTCTTGCTGGTCCCTGCCGTGTCAAAAAAGAAGAGGGCCCATCGAGCCGTGGAATATGTGGAGCAACTGCCTACACTATTGTTGCTCGTAACTTAGTTCGTAGTATTGCTGGAGGAGCTGCATCTCACTCAGAGCATGCCCGCCATATTTTGCATGCTGCTCATGCCTTGGTTGAAGGACATGGCTCTGATTATCAAATTAAGTCACCAGCAAAACTGCATGAGATAGCTGGAAAATTGGGGATCGAAACCCTAAATCGTGAAGACATGGAAATTCTAAAAGACGTAGTGGAAATTGCGTATGCCGATTTTGGCCGCTATCAAGATCGCCCACTTGCTTTCCTAGACACCCTAATCACAGAGGGTCGGCGCAAAAAATTCCATGACACTAATATCATGCCACGAGCCATTGATGGCTCTGTAACCGAACTGATTGCTCAAACGGCTATGGGTGTTGACGCCGATCCAGTTAATATTATTTTCGGGGGTCTTAAAACTTCCCTAAGCGATCTAGGTGGATCATACCTCGGCTCCGTTATGAGCGATATATTGTTCGGAGTTCCTGAGCCGATCGTTTCAGAGGCAAATCTAGGAGTCATCAACCCAAAAATGGTAAATATTGCCGTCCATGGTCATAACCCTGCTTTAAGTGAAATGGTTGTCGCTGCAGCCCGTACTATGAAAGAGGACGCCAAGAAGGTTGGAGCTGAAGGCGTTAACATTGTTGGTATTTGTTGTACTGGTAATGAGTTGCTGATGCGCGAAGGTGTTTACCTAGCAACTTCCTCAGCATCCCAAGAAATGGCTATATTGACTGGTGCTTTGGATGCAATGGTAGTGGACATTCAATGTATTTATCCTGCAGTACAAACGTTGGCAGAGTGTTTCCATACCAAGGTTATAACGACTGAGTTTCTGATGAAGATTCCTGGTGCACAACATCTTGCATTCGATCCATCAACTGCTATGGAAGATGCCAAGAAATTAATTGCCATAGCTATTGAGGCTTATGGAAAAAGGGATCCTAAGAAAATTAACATTCCTTCAGAAAAGCACCAAGTTGTCGCTGGATTTAGCCGTGAAGTATTGCTGAGTATGTTTGCTAAAATTTGCCCAGATCGTCCAATATCTGTCTTAACAGACGCTATCCAGAGTGGACAACTCAAAGGCGTAGCTTTCATGATTGGATGTAACAATCTCAAACGTTTCCAAGACGAATCCCATATGGCAATTCTAAAAGAGCTCGTAAAAAATGATGTATTTATTATCACCGGCGGTTGTTCCGCGGGGGCTTATGCTAAATTTGGTTTCATGAACCCAGAGGCTGTTGCTGCTTATGCTGGTGAAGGGCTTAAGTCATTCTTAAAAACGCTGGAAGATGCTAATCCACAGATGTCAACAAAGCTGCCTTTAACCTTCCACGTTGGCTCTTGTGTCGATTACACCCGAGGAATAGAACTAGTCGCCGCTATGGCTGATGAGCTTGGCGTAGATATACCTAGAGTTCCATTTGTAGTTTCTGCTCCTGAAGCAATGCATGAAAAAGCAGTTGCGATTGGTGCTTACTGCGTCACGATGGGAATGCCCGTCCATGTCGGAACAATGCCTCCAGTTGAGGGAAGTGACCTTATCTATGGAGTAACTACTCAAATTGCCCATGACGTCTTCGGCGGAAACTTCATTTTAGAAGTTGACCCTCTCGTTGCGGCAACAAAAATCTTGGATGCCTTAGAATATAGGACTTGGAAACTTAACATTCATAAAAAGACTGCAGAAAAAAATGAAACGACGATAGCCCAAGGTTGGTAAGAAAGGAGGAATAGTAATTATGTCTATGGAACAAATTTACGAAGGTGCCATTAAGGATCCTACCCAACAACCAAAAAAACTATTGCGCAAAGCTTATGACGGTACGATAATCGCCATGACTTATGCAGAAATTCTTTTGAATCGTGCGATCAAAGACTTTGGTGCTCAACAACTGATTAGTTACCCAGATACCGCTTACCATCTCCCGGTCATTGAGTGTCTTTCTGGGGAAAAAGTGACCCAACTCGGTGAGCTGGTTCCTATCCTGAACCGCATGCGTACTCAAGTTACTACAGAACAGACTTTTGACAATGCTAGACTTTGGGGAGAATCAGTTCTTTATGCCGCAGAGATCATTGAGACGGTAAAGAATCTCCGTGGAGATGACCCTAAAGTTAAGCCTTGGACGGGGTTCTTGGGTGACCCAATTGTACGGAAACATGGGATTAAGATGGTTGACTGGACTATTCCAGGTGTTGCCGTTATTCTAGGGCGTGCTAAAGACTCTAAAGCCGCCAAAAAAATTGTGGATAATCTAATGGGTAAAGGGTTCATGATGTTCCTTTGCGACGAGATTATTGAACAATGTCTGGAAGAAAACGTCAAAATTGGGGAAGACTATATCGCGTTCCCCTTAGGAAACTTTACGTCAGTAATTCATGCTGTGAACTATGCGTTCCGTGCAGGATCCGCTTTCGGTGGTATCCCTGCAGGAGAACGAGAAAACCATCGTGATTACCAGCGTCGTCGGATTCGCGCCTTCGTTCTCCACCTAGGAGAGCTGGATGATGTCAAAGTAGCTGCCGAAATGGGCGCCATCTTTATGGGCTTCCCAGTTTTGACAGATCAGGTACTGAGTGACGATATGCAAATCCCAGATTGGTATATCTCTGAGCCTGACTATGAAAAGATTATTCCTTTGGCTTTGGAAGTTCGTGGAATCAAATTAACGAACATTGAGATCCCGATTCCGATCAACTTCGGACCTGCTTTTGAGGGAGAAACCATCCGCAAAGGCGATACCTATGTAGAATTCGGTGGTGGACGGTCTACGGCTTTTGAACTTATTAACACGGTTGGTGCTGATGAAGTCGTTGACGGTCAGGTCACGGTCATCGGACCTGATATCGATACTGTTCCAGAGGGAACTAAAATGCCTTTGGGAATTAAGATAGATGTTTATGGACGTAAGTGGCAAACAGATTTTGAGGGCGTTTTAGAGCGCCGAATCCATTACTTTGCCAACTATGGCGAAGGTGTTTGGCACGTGGCCCAAAGGGATTTGATGTGGGTACGGGTTTCCAAAGAGGCTAGGGCCAATGGCTTCTTATTGAAAGACCTCGGGATGCTCCTTTTATGCAAATTAAAGGAAGAATTCCCAGCCATTGTGGACCGTGTCCAAGTCACTATTTATACAGAGCA
>Ga0209123_1000153_pt1 | contig 106136 bp, 100 predicted proteins | sample BarGraIncu00431A_FD_184500 | JGI IMG/M metagenome (GOLD analysis project Ga0209123, IMG submission 184500) | Arctic peat soil microbial communities from Barrow, Alaska, USA - Barrow Graham LP Incubations 004-31A (SPAdes) (version 2) | ecosystem: Environmental > Terrestrial > Soil > Wetlands >... | reverse complement strand
CGCAGTACCACATCAAAACAGAGACGTCTTTCTCCTTTCTCCAGGGTTAACATCATGGTCATTATATTCGTCAACTTATGGACAGGCAAGACCGTCAGCTTTCGGACCTTTTAATTCAGCGTCAACACTTACACTCAAGCAAACCTTCAATAACTCATATATTATTTTTTTACTAGTGGTATCCATACTTCGCATTTATAGTCCTGTGCTGATGGGTCTCCAGGAAGATAAACTTCAAGCTCAGGTCCATCCGCATGCTCAAAGCCTGTTGCAGGGAACCATTCTTGGAAGATTCTTTCCCATACTTTTTGTATTGCATGTGGCATGGGTCCTACAGATGTAAATACAGCCCAAGTAGCAGCAAGTATTTCTCTGGTTTCAAAACCAGTATCCTTTGAATTATTTACATCTTCTATTGCAACGATGTAAGAAAATTGTTCTTTATCATGTTCAAAGTCCATACAAATGCCTAGCATATTTTGTCTGTTATCTATTGAACCAATTTTTTTACAAGTTCCATCAGAATTACATTCATCCCAAAATTCAGGAATTTTTCTTAGGTTCTCTCCTTCCTTTGTAGATACTTTAAGCGCCTTGCCTATAACCTTAAATGTTTCTTTTTGAACTATTCTGTAATCCATATTTTTATCTCCCTTCAATGATAAATGGAGTGAGATGCGTGGAAATGCTTTAAGATTAGCTCCAGGTTGTCTGGCAGATGAAGGCGTTATCCCATGTGCTTTTCTGAATGCCTTTGCAAAGGACTCAGGTGAATCATACCCATACTTTAGAGCAACATCAAGAACTCTGATATTTGATAATATCGCAAGCTCTTGAGCAGCAAAAGTTAATTTTCGATTACGTACATATTCAGCAACACTAAAACCTGTCAGCATATGAAACATACGTTGAAAATGAAAGGTCGAAGAACATGCTACCTTTGCAATATCTTCGATATTAAGTTCATCTTCCATTTTCATTTCCATGTAATTAATAGCATCCATCATTCTATTAAGCCACTCCATTACATCCCTCCTTTATACATATATTAGCATGGAGATATTAAATAATCCTGTCTTGCTGTGCTTTTAGATGACAGGATTATGTTCACCTGTTTTACCAATGCTAATCATTAGGAATGTTACACTGTTAAGTGCTATTTTAATAAATCTATCCACGCTACTCAACTCAACTTAAGACATTATTATGTACACAGTCACAATAAGTAGGGTTTTTGTGATGGTACAATTCTATGTCACAAAAGGGTCTATTTTATATTTTGTGATATCGAATTACCAGAAGGAAGTGGTTATGCTATAAAATTGAAAAACGGCAGTTCGTTTTTGATTAAACAAAATACCGTATATATTAGTTATCCAGTGAGAAATGGAAATAGTGGGGATATACAAAATAAAGCCAAAGTCGAGGCATTTGGGAATAAATTAGACATTCATCCCGGTGAAGAGATAATGTTGAATGCGTTTATTCCAGATGCTTTTGATAGTGATAAAGTGGATAAACATAGACTTCAGTATGAGATAAGAGATTATATCAACGAAGTAAAAGATTCAAACCATTTTGAGCAGTCAGGCGGGGATTTATTGCCCAGATGAGGGGTCTTTATTTAACGTAACACACGGTTATCGGACCCAAGAAGCAAAATAAAGGTAAATTATTCATTGCCGGCGAATGATTTTGATGTGCCAATAAATAACCTTATACTAACTTGTTCGTATAAAGTTTTGTGAGTACGCTTAATTTACACCTGTCCATTATCGAGGGACAAAAGTTGAACTTGTTGCCGAGACCATGGAGTAAGGGAGCAATATTAATGCCATTTATAAAAATTCATGTGTCTTCAGTGATCCAGCCAGATATCAGTGTTTCATTGGTTCGAGACGTTCGGGCAACATTGGTAGACGTATTGCAGGTTGAAGAAACTATTGGACAGGTTATGTTGTATCAAACCCCTATGGAGTGTAGAGGTTATTTGAGGTTTAGGTGTTCAGTCAACTTTGCATAAAATAATCCGTACAACTGGCGTACGTTTATCGGTGGGTATATAATGAGCTAATGTTTGATTAGGGAGGTGCACCAGTGCAAATAGACAATAGTGTATGGTTACTACTACTACTTAATATTACAACGATTTTAGTTTTATCTTTCATAAGCTATAAATTTATAAAAAGTAGTACACTTTATTCCAAAGTATCTGAGTGCAAATCTACCTTATCGCAATTCGTTTCCAGCGTATCAATATTTTTTATAAATAGGTATTTGACTATTAGAAGAATGATTAAATCTGACCCCGATGAAGATTCTTCACATCACCTCCTTTTTTTATATTTGTAAAATTTGAGGAGGATTTTTGTGAATATTATTATTGATGGTATGACCAGCTTATTAAATATACTCTATAATTTTTCTGCTACGGTTGGTTTCCCCAATTATGGTGTAGCGATTATGCTTTTGACGATCTTAATTAAAACCTTGATTTATCCTCTAACGTATAAGCAAATGGCGTCAATGCGTAAAACGATTGAGTTACAACCAAAGATCAAAGCTATTCAAGAAAAACATAAAGATGATAAGGAAAAGGCAAATGTATCGGTCATGGAGTTATACAAGGAACATAAAGTTAATCCCATGGGCGGTTGCCTCCCAATTATCGTTCAGTTGCCGATCATTTATGCATTATATAGCACATTAAAAAAGTTCCAATATGGAGGTTTCACTGCTGCCACCCATTGGTTTTTAGGTTATGATTTAGCTAGAACGTATGGTTTTACCTCACCATACCATTTGCTATTGCCGATTCTTTCTGCTTTAACATCATACCTGCAAACTAAAGTAACAAATCCAAATACTTCCGATCCAACACAAAAGACGATGTTATATATTATGCCAGTGATTTCTGCTTATATTAGTGCCACAGTACCAGCAGGTTTGGCTTTATATTGGGTAACCATGAATGTTGTTACGATCTTACAACAACTTTATATTAATCGAAGATTGGCCAACCAAAGTAAGAACGCTATAGCTCCTTATCGTCCTACCTAACTGTAAAGCAACGGACCCTTTGTCCCATGATCGGATGAAGGGTCCGTTGCTTTTCGTAACCCTTCAAGGTTCCATATTCCGCTCCCCCAAAAGGTTCAACTTAAAATAACAGAAAATTCGTGACGTATCAGGGCAGAAAGCATGAGCTGCAGGGTGCTCCTTTACTTGTTTAAAGCTGAGGTAGCCAGGGAGTTGGTTTGTATTTAATACATTCGCCACCTGGTTTAGTAGAGGAAAATAACGGATTTTGAATATAAGAATCCGAAGCTGAACAGTTGTGGGTTCGTTTGAAGTAACACTTTCTACATAGCTCAACTCTATAATTTAAGATCATGGTAGGGTTCTCTCCTTTTACACAGGAGCCTCTGAGGGCGTCGTGTGGAAATAGTGGTAGATCATTGTGGCGGTGCTTTGCGGAAGGCCGGCTGCTTGGAGCTCCTCGATACTCGCCCGTTGAATGTCATCAAGTGATGAGAAGTGACGTAGCAGGAGCTGTTTGCGTTTTGGCCCGATGCCGGCGATGTCGTCAAGGGCGGATAGTGTCATATCCTTAGCCCTTTGTTGGCGATGAAACGTGATAGCAAAGCGGTGGACCTCATCCTGAATCCTGCCGAGTAAATGAAAGGTGGGATGGTTTTTAGGTAGATCGACCGGATTACCGGAGCGATCTAAAAGTCCGTGGGTTTGGTGCCGGTCATTTTTAACCATCCCAGCGACAGGAATTGTTACCTTGAGCTCTGCTAGTGCTTTTAAAGCCGCCTTGATTTGTCCTTTGCCTCCATCGACTAAAATCAAGTCAGGGAGTGGGCTACCTTCAGAGATCAGTCGTGCATATCTTCGCTGCACAACCTGCTCCATCGCAGCCGTATCATCGGATTTCTCCATGGGTTGAATTTTATATTTTCGGTATCCTCTGCGCTGGGGTTTACCTTCGATAAATTGAACCATGCCGGCAACGGTATGCGTCCCGGCTGTATTCGAGATGTCAAAAGCTTCGATTCGGTTGGGAACAGGGATATTTAAGTGCTCCCCGAGAGTTACCAGGGCTAACTGAGTTTCAGATTGGTGGCGCACCTCTAGGGTGATTTGGTCATGGAGTGTCGTCTGGGCGTTGGACATAGCCATTTCTAAGAGGTCGTGTTTCTTGCCCTTTTGAGGAAAGGTGATAGGGAATAGACTGGATAAGTCCAAGGATTCAATCGGTGGCAGCAGTATCTCCTGAGGCCATACTGTGCGCTCAATGTAGAATTGAGCGACAAAAGAGATAAACGCCTCTTCTGGTTCTTCATAATAGGGGAAAATAAAACTATCTCGGGCAATTAACTTGCCTTGCCGTAAATAGAAAACTTGAATGCACATTTGATCAGTAGTTATTGCATACCCCACAACATCGCGGTCAATAAAATCATTGAGGGTAATGTTTTGTTTTTCTCCGAGGTATTTTAGGTCTTCGATAAGGTCCCTAAATTCTTTGGCACGTTCAAACTGGAGCGCCCCCGACGCCGTTTGCATTTTTCCTTCTAATAATGTAATTATCTCGCTTTGGTCTCCTTTAAGAAACGTGGAAACTTCTTTGCGCATTCTTGCGTAGACATCAAGTGATATGTTAGCGACGCAAGGGGCAAGACATTGTGCTAAATGATAATAAAGACAAGGGCGAGTGGGAAGTTGATGGCATTTTCGAAATGGGAACAGTCGATTAAGTAAACGAGCAGCCTCTTTGGCGGCAGTTGCATTAGGATAAGGCCCAAAATATTTACCCTTGCCCTTTTTTACTTGTCGTGTGACGAGGATTCGAGGGTGGTTTTCTTCTGTAATCATCAGATAGGGGTAGGTCTTATCATCGCGCAAGAGAATATTGTACTTTGGGTTGTGCTTTTTAATTAAATTGCATTCTAGGACGAGAGCCTCAACCTCTGATTCTGTTGTTATATATTCGAAATCGACAATTTGACTTACGAGCCGTGTAGTTTTGCCATCATGTGAACCCGTAAAATAAGATCTTACCCGATTTTTGAGTAGTTTAGCCTTACCGACATAAATGATCTGTCCCTGCTCATCTTTCATAAGATATACGCCCGGCTTCTCCGGCAACAAGGTCAGCTTTTGTCGAAGTAGATCCATATTCCCACCTCACTCCTTATTCTAGAGGGTAGAATTGTGAGATGCAAGTTAAAAAATCCTACTTAAGTAAGTTTGCATTATGCACATATCTTGCTAAGAACGAACGTATACATGGCTTAGAAGTTGTCATTTGTAAGCTGAAGATAGAATTTTGATGGAGGGGAAAGGCATGTCAAATACCTGGGGACGACCACCACGCAAAGAAGTATGGCAGGATTTACAAGCCTTGGCTCTTTGGATTCTCATTATTGGGTTTGTCGGTTATATAATATTCCCTAACTTCTTTAAGGATATATACTCACGTCTAGCGGAACCGGCTACTCAAACTAGCACGCTTAATACCGACTATCAGCTGAACGATTCAGCAAATACGAACACAAGCTCTAACTCAAACACAAACTCTGGTTCAACCGATCCTCAGACGACCCTTGGACAAGATTTTTCGAATGTATCTAGTGCCCTCTATAATAATGGGAAAAGCGAAGTTTCCTCCGGTTATTGGGTCATATTTGTCGCTGATGGTGAGTTTAAGCAGCTCGCAGTCAGTAGTGAGGCTTATGCTTTTATGCTTAGGCTTATCGAAAGCGATCAAAATGCCACAGGTAAAAGTACCGTAATTTTGGCGTCGAATGGCCAAATCCGAAAATATGTCGTTAGTGACGAAATTTACGCCATTATTAGCAATATGGATTTAATTGTGGCGCGTGCTAATAAATGACGAATAACGAGTTAGCGAAAGAGAAGTTTGGCTCCTGCGGCAAAGAGACCAATCCCAATCAACTGCCAAGGATTCCAAGATAGACGACTCATGCCGAACCAACCAAAGTGATCAATCAGTACCGCCATACTAACTTGACCAATGATAATCGCAGTGGTTGCGTTACACACGCCAACTTTTGGAATACTTACAGCAACGAGTCCGACAATTAAGACACTGAGTACACCGCCCAGATACAGATACCAGGGAATCGTAAGCCAGTGGTGTTTAAACAAGGGAGTTTTCCATACCAGCGCGGTAATTAAAGCTACGCAGGTACCTATAATGTGGACTACGAGTGTCGCGGACAGTAGCGATGTTTTTTGACTTAATGCTGAATTTAAGGTGCCTTGTATAGCCATAGCGATTCCCGAGACGGTTGCCAATAGAAACGGAAGGGAAATAAATTTTAACATATTAAGCCTCCTCAAAAAAATTTCAACAAGCTTGGAAGAGATGAACAAATTCCCTAAGATGTTATCAGTATTCATCGGAAAGGTTAAGGGGAAAATGAAAATGTAATAAAAAAGAAGAAGAGGTGGCAGCGTCATGGACATCGATTACAATTTAGTACAACGCGCTCAGATGCTACTCACTTTAGATCAACCATTAACTCAAGTACGTGAAGTCCTCTTGCGGGAGGGTTATCCGCAAGATCAAGTAGGAGAATTAATGGACGCAACTGAAGAGGTTTTGAATTACCTGGTTCCTCCTCAATATGATGAACATAAAATCGGAATTGATATCTTACACCCGGGAGAAAAATCCCAAGGGCGCCAACCGACGGTTGATATTTTAATCGATAAACGAACCGGGAAATTAGAACTAATGACTCCCCATCAACCCGAGACCTGGCGAGTTGCCAATGAAGTTCGCAAGGCGATCAAACGGCAACGCCAAGGACAAGGTATAAATCATTTTCATTAAGGATTATGAGGGACTGTAAGCAATTGCCTACAGTCCTTTCTTTTGTTCTTTATCTTTTCTCGAATTTAGAGAATTATGTTATAATAAAATAATAGTAATTTCGGGAAAGAAGGGTCCAGAGTGGAATTTAATCCAATATTAAACGGATTGGAAGACGTATATCAGAAATTGATTAAGGAACAACGGCTTAATCGTAGTGATGGTCTACAAATTTTACAAACCAACAATATACTTGGACTAGGTTACCTAGCGAATGAACGGAGACGCGCATTGACCGGTGATCAGGTATTCTTTAATAATAATGCCCATATTAACTATAGTAATGTATGTAAAGTGCGGTGCGGGTTTTGCGCTTTTGCGAAAGACCTTGGGGAAAAGGGATCGTATACGATGTCCCTGGAAGAGGTGGTAGGTAAAGCAGGGCAATTCGCTGATCAAGGGGTAACAGAAATTCATATTGTCGGGGGGATACATCCGGAACTGCCCTACTCATATTACCTAGACATGATTAGAAAGATCAAAGAACGGGCTCCTCAAGTCAGTCTAAAAGCTTTTACCGCGGCAGAATATGATTTTTTTGCTCAGATGGAGAATGTATCAGTCACAGAAATTCTGACGAATTTTAAAGCAGCAGGGCTCAGCTTTATACCAGGCGGTGGAGCGGAAAATTTCAGCCCAAGGGTTCGGGAGATTATTTGTCCCGACAAATTAAGTGGCAAACGATGGCTAGAAATTCACCGTATTGCCCACCAACTGGGAATACCGACCAATGCCAATATACTTTATGGACTTATTGAAACGAATGAGGAATTGATCGATCATCTGCTGGCGCTACGTGATCTTCAAGACGAAACGCATGGTTTTTATGCGCTGATCCCCACTGCCTTTCATCCGAAAAACACTAAATTTGCCGAGGTTTCTCAAGCTAGTGCCCTGCGTACGTTAAAAGTGATTGCCGTAGCGCGGTTAATTTTAGATAATTTTCGTTATATTAAAGCATATTGGGTGTCTTCTAGCCCTCAAGTAGCTCAGATGGCTCTTACGTTTGGGGCAAATGATCTTGATGGAGTTGTGCGCGAAGAGAAAATTTATCATACAGCAGGTGCAACCAGTCCTCAAATGCAAACAGAACAAGAACTAATTCATATGATTCAGGAAGCAGGTTTAGAGGCCGTCGAAAGGGATACATATTACAATGTTATTAAAACGTTTCGACCCTAAGCAGATTTAGTGTGGAAGATAGAAACCAAGAGGTGAGTCAAATGCGCATTGCCGTATTGTCAGATACTCATTTACGAGCAGGGAAATCTCTCCCCCAGTTTGTCTGGGAACACTTAAGTCAAATCGATATGATTATTCACGCTGGCGATTTAACGCATATGGGCTTATTGGAAGAGTTGGCCTGTATTGCACCCGTTCGAGCAGTGAAAGGAAATTGTGATGGATGGGATGTTACTTTGCCTGAGCGCGATGTAATTGAATGTGGTGCTTGGAAGATCGGGTTAGTTCATGGAAATGTGGGAAAAGGAAACAGTACACCAGAACGTGCTTATGCCGAATTTAAGGAAACTCCTGTTGATTTGATTGTTTTCGGCCACAGCCATACTCCTTTTAAAGAATTGCGCAATGGCATTTTGTTATTCAATCCGGGTTCTCCGACGGACAAAAGGCGTGAACTCCAATATTCCTTTGGACTATTGGATATCCAGCCAGATAAGATTCAAGCAAAACATCTGTATTTCTAAAACCCGGAGGAAATTATGAAATATCGCAGGAATAAGGTGAAACGGGAACATGGCATCATTCAGAATGCGTTGTCATGGCTCGAAAATTTAGGTCTTATATCAGAAGTGACAGACATTATTCCTGGCGTTATTAACGTTAACCATTCCTCAGAACGGGGGATTGTCTATAAATATGTGACTCAAACAGGCTGTAAGCTATTGCTTAAAAGTAATGGATCTATTCAAGAAGCCTTTGTGGTAACTAAGAACCCAGCACGTGTTCAGGAATGGGTTGAGAAGGAATTTCCGCCAGATCCACCAACAATCGCAGCGTCACAAGCTGTAGCTCAAAGTAGGCACCAAGAGGGGCCTAAAAAGAAGTTGACCAACATTTCCTTAAAACTGAAACCAGGGTTAGATAATAAACCTTCGCCAAAGCGGCGTTGCTCTCCAAAGCGCGCTTACGGAAAAGTAGCGAAGTCTATTTCAGGAAAGCTTAATATCCTGAACGTTGCTGATCGCTTGGATCTTTCTACCCTCAAGGCCTTAAGTCATTTAAAGACATCCCTGGAAGTTGCTAAAATACAAAATGCTAAAATACAAACTAAAAATATACAAAATGCTAAAATGAAACACAAAAAGTTCCAGAAAAAATAAAAACAGCTTAGGACAATTATCCTAAGCTGTTTTTCGTGGCATACATGTATGTACGTGTGCGCTCTATGAGGAGGTCTGTTGTATGGACGTAGGCAAAATATTAGCACCGGGGGCGATCGGTGGAACCTTGCTCAAGCAATGGCATCTGGGTGAGCGTCTGTTAGTAGAAGTTGTTCAGAAAACAGGGGACAAGGAAGGACTTATACGGGTAAAAGGTCAAGACGTGCTCGCAATTCTGGACACTTCGCTTGAATCAGGAGAAAAATTCTGGGCTAAAGTCGGCGATCTTAAAGATGGCAGTTTACTGTTGACGCGAGAACCATTGATGGAGAAACAAGGGGACATACGTGTAGTCCCTCAACAGTTTCAGCAACTTGCAGAGAGAGGGTTACCCATTAATCAAGAGCTAATGACCCTCCTTAAAACATTTTCTGCAGCGGATACAGGAATACTGGGTTCTTTGTTGGGGAATATTCAAGGGACAATGACAGATGAATTTTTGGTCAGTCTGCGAAAGTCAATTCCAGAGTGGGATGGATTGTCAGAAGAAAACGGCGCGGAGAAGCTTGTTGAGTGTTTGCGTAAACTTGGTCTTAATTATGAACAACGTATCCAACAAATGCTGAAATTAGATGCTCCTGCCAAGGAAATTGAGAAAAACAGCTTAAAAGAAACCTTCAAGTTTGCGCTCCTCGAAGCCATTCAAAATCAAGAAGGCCAAGGCCATTTTGATACTGATGGTCCTTTAGCTCAGTTGCTGCAAAAAATAACTGGACAACAACTGTGGTTTAAGACGGGAGCTCAAGATAGTGCTTTCATGTTACTCCAGCTTCCTTTATTAGATCAAGGACAGCCTATACCAGTACAAGTAGCAATTGAAAGCGCTCGCAAGGGACCTAAAATGGATGAACAACACTGTCGTGTAGCACTCCAGATTGAAACCAAGCAGCTTGGTGACATTGGAATTGATGCTTTTTTTGATCAGGATTCACTCACTTTCCGCATCTTGACACGTAACCTTCCAAATGTGTCCCAGCTTATTGAAGCGGTTATGCCTGAAACGAGGGCAGAATTCTCTAAGCTTGGTTTCAATATAGCAAAAGTAGAAACAGGAGATCTCGACCAGAACATAGAATTTCAGAATTTCCTGCGAGGGATAAGGCGAAGTGGAGTTGATGTTCAGAGATGAAAGAGACGAAAGAGATCAAAGAGAAGGCCGCCGCCTTAGTTTATGATCAGACGGGGGCACCACGGATTGTAGCAAAAGGGGTAGGTGAGGTGGCAAGAAAAATGATTGAAGCCGCCAAAGCTGAAGGTATTCCGATTCAGAAGAATGAGGTACTTGTTGAAGCGCTGATGCAGGTAGAGTTGACAAAAGAAATTCCACCCCAACTTTATCGAGCAGTGGCAGAGATATTGGCTTTTATATACAGGCTGGAAAAAGCGAAACGCCCAAATACTTCGTCCGGCCATCCATAATTCATATTGGGATAAATAAAAAGCGGCAACTGCCGCTTTTTATTTATCCTAGTCAGAAAGTATAACTGATAGTTCTATACTGCAAGAATGCTAATTCGTGCGAAGACAGTGTCTTCGTCTGGAAGCATAAGTTTATAGGTAAGCATCTTATGCGTCTTTTTCCCGGCTCTTCCTAGATAAGCGTTTTCGTGCTAATATTTCTGCCACTTTTCCACTGTCACCGAGAAGAATGCCCTGTAATCTCCATTCGCGGAAGGTCTGCCAGAATTGTTGCTCTGAGATTCTTCGAGTATACTCTTCGGATACTTCATCAAATGGCCAAAAGACGTCAACCCATAAGGTTCCTTTGTTGGTAAGCACGAGTACAAAATGAACAAGTTCCGGGTTACAAGATTCGGTATCGCGCATCAAAATGTGTGAACGACCATTGGGGAAATCAGTTCGAATGTAAACAAGTTTCATCCACTATCCCCCTTTTTGAAACTTTGGTGAGCCTCAGCGTGCAATTTTAGTATAGCATGAAATGTTAAATAGTGAAATATGCAATAGTGTTATAACCACGTCACGTCACTCAGGAGCTAGGCTATGTTCGACATGTTTAGTCGACCTTATATATTAAAGTATGCACCAATTGAGTGAAAGTTCTCACAACACAAAGTATGCCATGACGGATTTTGGGATATACTAAAAATGTTAATAAAATGCTTTGACGGAGGGGATTTGATATTATGCTCACAGTTATTCATACGTTCAACGGTCCAGATGCAGACCGCATTTTAGGAGAAGTCCGAACAGGTATTCAGACAGTAGAAGCTATTGAAGGATTTAAATTTGCTTCAGTTAACAAGCAAGAAAATACGGCAGATATTATGCTATTCTCGAAATGGGAAAATCGCTCCGCTTATGAAAATTGGGCAAATACTGTCGGCGAAAATAAGGCGTTTAAGTCAGCAACGCCGCAAATGTTCGAGGTTCTTGAAGAAAAGTATTAAGACCAAAGAGGTGCCAAGGGTTTTTGAACTCGAGGCACCTTTTACATTAAATCTTTATAGGCTGATTCAAGACGTTTCAGCACTGACTTTTCGGTGATAGTAAAGAGGGAATCATCAATTTGGCGAACTGGCATAATGCCCATCAGGGCATTGGTCATGAAAATTTCGTCAGCCAATAACAGGGTTGATAAGGGATAGATACCTTCGGAGGTTGGAATTTGTAGAGAGTGAGCTATACCCAGAACGAGTTGACGACGCGTACCAGGTAGACATCCGCTTGAAAGTGAGGGAGTGCAGAGAGTATCCCCTTTGACAAAAAAGAGGTTGCTCATAGTGCCTTCGGAAACAAACCCCTGAGTATTAAGCCATAGGCCTTCTTCCGCGCCATTTCGTTTAGCTTCTTCCTTCGCTAAGATATTTTCTAAATAATTGGTGGATTTAATTGAGGCTAAGGGAGAATGTTCATTGCGAAGAGAGGGCAAGACGTGGAGGCGTATTCCTAAAGCATATTGAGTGGGTGTGTAGGGTATTGGTCGTCTGTGGAGCAGGAGTTGAGAAGGGAGATGGGTTGCTGGCGCGCCACCACTTAAAGTGACCCGAAGTGCATAAGGGAATGTGCTGGGGGTTTGTTCGATAAATTCTTGGACACGTTTCAACCATTGATTATTATCTGGTAGCTTGAGACCTAGAAAATCAGCCCCCTTGTTCATGCGTTGCCAGTGCAGATCTGCAAATAGGGGGCCTTTTTCAGTGATGAGGAGTGTTTCAAAAATTCCGAATCCAAATAAAGCCAGTCGATCATTGGTTGATAATGTTTCGTTGAGAATCATCTCAGGTATCCTTTCAAAACCCTAAACAGGGCCTTAGCTTTATCAAGCGTCTCATAATATTCGCTTTCGGGTTCTGAGTCTGCGACAATCCCTCCGCCAACGTGAACAAAGGCCTGCCCGTCTTTCAACAAGATCGTTCGAATAACAATATTCAAGTCCCAAGCGCCATCAAAGCCCATATAACCGATGCTACCCGTATATAACCCGCGTTTGTAGGGCTCCATTTCTTCAATAATCTCCATGGCTCTAATTTTGGGAGCACCAGTTATCGACCCGCCAGGGAAAACTGCTTTTAAAATATCACTGGGCTTGAGCCCTTTTAGAAGTTGCCCGGTAATGGTCGATGCTAAATGCCAGACCGTTGGGTATTTTTCAAGTGCAATTAAATCACGGACTTTAACGGTTCCAAATTCGCAAATCCGACCAAGGTCATTGCGCTCTAAATCAATAATCATAGTCAGTTCGGCACGATCCTTCAGACTATTTTGGAGCTCAGATGCTTGTAACTGGTCTTCAGAAGGGGAATTTCCACGGGGGCGAGTTCCCTTAATCGGACGAGTCTCGATGGTTCGGTCTGGTTTAATCTGGATAAACCGCTCGGGGGAACTACAAAGTACTTGAAAATCCGGGTAAGGGAGAAAAGCAGCAAAGGGAGAAGGATTCTGTTTATGCAACTGAGAGTAAAGTTCCCAAGCATCCCCTTCCCAAGTCATAGAAAAGCGTTGCGTAAGATTGGCTTGGTAAATGTCCCCAGCATAGATGTAGTCAATCACGCGTTTTAAATCGGCTAAATAACGCTCGTGAGAGACGCTGGGGACAATGGTTGAGTGGAGATAGTTCGTACTATTGTCAGGTTCTTCAGATTCCTCGAATTGCTCTGGAGCAAAGTGGTAGAGGATTTGTTCCAAATTTTCAATACGAGAATGGGCTAAGTCGGCATTACAGGTTCCGTTTTCGTCAATACCACAAGCGGTAATCCAATAGTTGCCTTGATTGTGATCATAAATAACAATTCCATCATACCAGGCAAAACGCCAAAGAGGTAAGTTATGGTCATCTTCAGCGCCATCCGGCAGGGCTTCGATCTCGCTTTTAAGATCATAACTTAAAAAACCTACGGCTCCACCTGAGAAGGGGAACGGGGAACGAAGCACTTGGTATTTTTCAGAACATTGATCAAGAAAGTCAAAACTAGCGGATTTCTGCAGAGGGATGGTTTCCCGATGTGGGCGGTTCGGCCAGAAAAGCTCAAGACGATCAGGATAGGCTGTTGCTTCTAGAAAAGGGGATGATCCCAGATAAGAATAACAGCCGAGCGCTTTATAATCGTCGCCACTATCTAAGAAAAACGGAGAGGGTTGATCTTTAAAGGCTTGGAGTAAGAGAAACGGGGGGACTGAAACGGAGAGCGGTTTGGTGATCCAGGGGGAAGGGGAATTTTCAAGATGCCAAGTTTTGGCATTTTGGATGGCGTTTTTCAATAATTGATGTCCAGCCTGGGTTAATATAGCTTCTGGATGGAACTGAATTCCTTCAATGGGCAGGGTTTTATGACGAATACCCATGATTTCGCCATCTTCCGTCTCAGCAGTAATTAGTAATTCCTTAGGAAGGGTAGAACGTTCGATAATTAGTGAGTGATAACGGGTCACTTCCAAAGGATTTTCGAGGTCACGGAAGACGCCTTCTTTATCATGGCGAATAGGTACCGTTTTTCCGTGAATAGGTCGCTTCGCTCGGATCACTTTTCCGCCAAAAAATTGTCCAATGGCTTGATGGCCAAGACACACACCTAAAATTGGGATCTTTCCCATAAAATGTTCAATGACGGCCAAAGATAGAGGCGTTTCATTGGGAGTACGGGGGCCAGGCGAGATCACAATCAGGTCAGGGTGTAGAGCTTCAATACCTTCTAAGGTACAGGCATCTTGGCGCTTAACAATGATCTCCTCACCGAGTTCACCGAAATATTGATAAAGATTATACGTAAAAGAATCATGGTTGTCTAGTAAAAATATCATTGCAATTTCCCCTTTTATCACGGACGATTTACATTTCGACTATATAGTATACACTTATATTATAGTATCTCTAGGACAACGTGTCTTTATATTTTTTTTGGGTAGAAAAGTAGGTTGGAGCGCATAAATAGCACTGTAAAAAAATAGAAGTTGCCTTAGCAACTTCTATTTTTTTACTCTGGTTTAATACTCTGGATTATGCAACATATTGGTCAATGCTTGAAAGGCAGGTTGAAGGTTAGGGTTATCTATACCCTGCAATATCAGGGTCTGATTGAGAGTAACTTGCCCAATATTTGCACCTTCAACTTCTATTTGAATAGACTGAACATCAAAAGTTAGTGAGTGCCGATCTACGACAAACGTCATACGCTTCGCTTCAGTGAAACTAGCTTGAAGACTTGTTGTGGTAGTATGATCCTGTCTAGATGATTCTAGGGCACTGGGGGTATGTAAATCACTGAGAACAAACGAAGACTCTAAAAGTAACTTCTGCATAATGGCCATATTCTTATTCCAAGGTAATTCTATGACTTCAGATTGAGTCTCACCCGAAGGGGAAACAGATAGAATAACATACGTACCGTCTTGAGTTAAAAAAGGTTTTGGTGAGCAGCCGTTAAGGAACAGACTTGAGAATAAAACAGCAAGGCTGAGTACAAATGCTGAAATCGTCCGTTTAAGTAACAAGGGAGTCCCTCTTCCTGACAAAATTTGCCAAAATATTTTTATTGCAGCTTATATACGTTCGCTATTGTTATTCCTAAATCCTTCTTTTCGTTGATTCCCTTCGTGAAAATGTTGTACAATGGCACAAGAGAGGGGTCAACACTGTGTGTAAAGATATCGTGGTTTTTGATGTGGAGACAATGGGCTTCGAGGGTGAGAAGAGTGAAATTATCGAGTTTACTGCCCTCCGAATCCGCAATGAACAGATTCAAGAATCATATCATTTTCTTGTTCGCCCAGAGCAAGCAATACCTAGTAAACGTTTAATACTCACCGGCAGACTAGAGGAAGAGCTCAATTGTGTCTCGTCGTTATATGAACATCGCCAAGGGATTCTGGATTTTTTTGAGGATGCAGTTCTGGTTGGTCATGGAGCGCAATCCCTCTCTATCTTGGAAGAAAACTTAAACGTCCATTTTCAACAGACCTTATGGGACACGTTAGAGTTAACCCGGATCTTTTTTCCAACCGTGCATCATTATCAATTGTCTTATTTGGCCGAAATACTTTCGTTACCAGCGGGAGACGAATCAAGACTTCACAAATCAGAAAAGAATGCATGGTTAACCTGGAAGCTCTTTGAGGCTTGCAGGAAGAAGGGCTTGAAATTTGATCTTAGTTTCTTTGATCAAGCGAATAGCTTTCTTGAAGGATGGGCGGGGCGAGGTTTTATAGACGAATTGCATAAAGAGGTAGCCCGTAGTTTTCCTGACCGTCCGATTCGGACTGATCTTGTGCTTGCTAACCTTAATGAGGGTCTATTTGTTCGCGAACAAGCGCCTACAGTTAACATTCCAGAATCCATAGACTGGGTTGTTAATAGTTTTTCGCCAGGAGGTATCCTTGAAGGTAATTTGCCTGGTTATGAAAGTCGCCCTGGCCAAGTGAAAATGGCAAAACTAATCGCAGAAGGCCTTACATCCTCACATCATGTTGTTGTTGAAGCAGGTACAGGAACAGGAAAGTCGTTCGCGTATTTAATTCCGTGCTTATGGTCAGCAAAAAGAACAGGCAAAAAGGTCGTAGTTGCGACCCATACCATTCCACTTCAAGAACAACTGCTCCAGAAGGATATTCCGATTTTGGAAGCTGTATTGCCGTTCCCGTTTCGCGCCTCTGTTTTGAAAGGAAAAGTGAACTATTGTTGCCTGAAGAAATGGCAAGGATGCTTGGCTAATCCGCGTGAGATTTCAGGTAAAGAACAAAAGCTTGCCATGATAAGTATTCTTGTTTGGTCAAGAGAAACCGTGGCAGGGGACATTCAGGAACTCTCGAAGGTGCCTGGACTCATGCAGATTTGGCCTGTTATTGGTGCGGATAATGAAAACTGTATTCCGGGCAGATGTTCTAAGGCCAGCGTATGCTTTTTGTTAAGAGCTCGTAAGAAAGCAGAAGAAGCGGATGTGTTAATAGTTAATCATTCTCTACTCTTCTCCGATCTTAAGACAGATTATAATGTCTTGCCAGAATATCATCAGTTGGTGATTGATGAAGCCCATCAGATTTACCAAACTGCACTCCAACATCTTGGCTCTGATATCAGTCTAGAAGGTGTCACTCATATCCTTGATAATATTTACAGACCGACTGGCTTAAGCTTTTACGGGACTGTAAAGCAACGCTTGGGGGCTCTTGCTCAGCTTGTACCTTCTGTGTCTTGGGAAATATTTTCTAAACGGTTGGAGGGTATTCCTGAACTTTGTCCTACAGTCTTGGAACAGACGGAAGAATTATTCCAGTTATTGTCGATGATTCTGGGAACGGAACGGACGTTTCGCTTTGTGGCCAGCTATACGACCAAAAACTGGTGGGAAGGGCTAAATGTTCAAGTAGAAAACTTAGTTGGACGGATTAAAGCAGTGTTCACAATCCTCGAAAGTTTGGCAAGCATTTTAAGTGGAGATGACTCTGATGAGACCGAAGAACTAAAATATAGTTTAGCCAGCCATCAAAGGGAATTACAAGCACTTTTGGACACGCTAAGACTAGTCATAGATGTAAATAACCCGAAACAAGTGAGTTGGCTTGAACAAGGCTCGAGACTGTATTTAAAGACTTCGCCGATAGAAGTTAGTGAGATTCTGGAAGAAAAAATATTTTCTCGTCTCGATGCAGTGATTTTAACATCGGCGACCTTGAGCATCTCGGATTCATTTGAGCATTTTCTGAGAGATGTCGGACTATCTTCAACCACAAAAACTGCACGGGTAGATTCACCCTTTGACTATGAACGACAGATGCGTTTTTTCGTAGTGAAAAATGGAATCAACCTTAAAAATTCGGACGAGGAAAAAGCAAAGGAACTCTCAGAGTTCATTGCCGAAGTCGCAGAGAGTTTGGATGGTCGGACGTTAGTCCTGTTCACAGCTCATAAATTACTTCGAGAAACGTATACCTCGTTACATTTAAAATTGGCACGTATTGGTATTGAGACACTGGCCCAAGGGATACATGGAGAACGTAGCACCCTGCTTGAAGCATTTAGGAGAAATTCAAGAAGCGTCCTACTGGGCGCTAATAGCTTCTGGGAGGGGATTGATATCCCGGGAGATGCCTTATCTTGTGTCATCTTGGTCAAACTGCCATTTTGGCCCCCGAGCTTACCCTTAATTGAAGCCCGATCAGAGTATCTGATATCCCTTGGCCGAGATCCTTTTCAAGAACTCTTGCTGCCTGAAGCCGTCATCCGTTTTAAACAAGGATTTGGTCGGCTTATTCGTTCCAAGGAGGATAGAGGATCGGTCATTATGCTCGACGATCGGGTTATCGAAAAATATTACGGTAGGTTCTTTTTAAGTTCTTTGCCCGTACAAACTCATATTCGAGGAGAAAATTCACTTGTGCTTCGAAAAATCAAGGAGTGGAATTCTAGAGGATTGGACGAAGAGCTTTAATAATCGCTGTAAAAATGGTAAACTAAAGAAAATCAGGAGGAGGAGGTCAATTTTTAGGTGAAACAATATCCCATTTCCCGTGATGGCTGGTTATATCTGGCGATATTAGCTGTTCTAACAGTTTTAGCCTATTTGGCTTGGCCATGGCTAGTTATTTTTCCAGGTATCCTGTTCTTGTTTATTTTATTTTTCTTCCGGAACCCTAATAGAGATATTCCAACTGACGAATTATCGTTGGTTTCACCCGCTGACGGCGTTGTGATGGATGTGGAAAGGGTCTTTGAAGACCAGTTCCTGAGCTCAGAAAGCATACGCGTTAGCATCTTTTTATGTGTCTTTAACATTCACGTTAATCGCAGCCCAATGGCGGGTAAGGTTGTTTTTCGTGCTTATAGACCGGGAAAGATGATCCCTGCCTTTAAAAGTCATTCCTCAGATCTGAATGAGAAAAATTATGTAGGGATTCAAAATCAACATTTGCAAATTTTAGTGACGCAAGTCACTGGCTTTATTGCTCGTCGGATCGTGTGTTGGGTTGATAAAGGAGATCTTTTAGCCCAAGGGGAAAGGTTTGGTCTAATCAAGTTTGGTTCGCGTACAGAAATTTTTGTACCCCCAAATGTTGAAATTATGGTGAGCCCTGGGGATAAGGTGCGTGGCGGAATAAGTGTAATAGGGAGAGTGAGTGTTGTATGAGGGGAAGTCCGATTCCTGCTCGCATGATCCCGAGCATCTTTACTTTGGCAAATTTACTTTTTGGTTTTCTGGCCCTGATCTGGGTTTTAGAAGGTAATTTTACTCTAGCGGCGACGATGATTCTCCTTTCGGTTCTTATGGACAGTTTGGACGGCAAGGTAGCCCGTCGGCTTTCAGTAAGCTCAGACTTCGGCAAGGAGCTTGATTCTCTGAGTGATTTAGTCTCTTTCGGAGTAGCTCCTGCAATTCTTACTTATCAGGCAATTCTGCAGCCTCAACAGCCGTTGTACGTTAGATATATTGGTTTAGGCATCGCTGTCGGTTTTGCATTATGTGGCGCAATTCGCTTGGCGCGTTTTAATATGCTGAACATCACAACCCACTTTGTAGGTGTCCCCATTACCTTTGCAGGTGGTTTAATGGCTTTGTTAATGTTTTTGCGAAATATGTTGCCTTGGTATATTTATCCTGTTAGTATGATAATTTTAGCCTTTTTAATGGTGTCTACATTTAAAGTTCGGAAATTGGGTAAATAGGGGACTTGTGTGACACAGCGCTCGGTCTTACGACGCAGAGCAAACTAACCGTTCAAGCTCCTGGCTTTGGGGAGCGGGGTTCCCGCCATATGCGCCGTCCTTGGCGCAATGGCGGCAGCGCACGTCCTGTGCGCTGCCCCGTGTCTGGGGTCGGAAGCTTGAACGGAAGTTTGCTGTTCTGCTGACGACGCATGCAAGTCGGGGACGGTTCTTGCTTGCATTTCTTGTCCCTGTCTTAGACCGATTAGTGCATCTTTGGAGATATTTGAGGGTTCGGGTGACGAAGGGTTTGGAGACGGCACATTTTATGTGCGCCCGTCTTGTCGCTGGGTCGCTTTCATGGAGTTTGTTATTAGAAACTAGTTCTTTACATATTTGAAGAGCAGGGAAGGTATTATAACTTTCCCTGCTCTTTTTCTTTTGTTCACCCTTAACACTGTTCAGGCATATAGTATGGCACGGGACTGAACGTTAAGGGGGACACATATGATGGATAATCAACAAGTTAGTTGGAATAGTGTTGGATTACGTATGGTTCAAGGATTAACTACCACGATCGATGCGGTACGTCAACTGGATGTTCAAGAAGCCTCTTTAGTGATGCGGTTGTTAGGAAAAAGCTGTACTCGCATGATGAAAGAGGGGGTAGGGCACCAATTCGGAATTGCCTTGATCGAAACGAGTGCCCAATTGGCGATGAAAGAGTCATTAGTTATAGAAGATGTTCTTAGAGTGATTACGGGTATTATTGGCCGCCTTTATTTTACTGCAAATACCGAGGAAGAACGCCTATTTGTTGCTCAACTTGAAGAGGCAGTAAAGAATTACCAGCTGACTTAATCAGTATTCAAGATTTTCGTGGCATAAACTACTACTAAGTAGAATATTCCAAAACAGGATGTAAAGGAGGAAGGAGTCTATGCGAATTTATTACGTTCGGTTACCTGAGTTTGTACTTAATGTACTGAGAAAAGTTTTTGGCTAAAAGTGGTATGAAAGACACTGTTCCCTCCTAGAATAATAGTAAAGACAAGCAAGGAGGGAAATTATGCGTCAAAGTCGTTATGTATGGTTACTCGGGATATCACTCTTTTGTCTATTCACGTTAATTAGCGTGAAAACGCCTCAAACAGTGATGTCGACCCTAGCAAATCCTCAGTATGGAAATTCTCAACGTACTACAATCCAGCACTTCTGGAACCTTATGGATCTTCGTCAAACAGACCTCGCTCGCGATTTATTAAGCATACCAAAGGGATCTGCGGACGAAACTGAGTTCAGGGCTTGGGAAACTAGGGTCAATAAAGATCCTATGTTGTCGTTACAAAAAGTGGAGTTCCTGAATTCAGATTCAAACACTTCACAAGCCGTAGTTATACGTGTTTCTTGGACGTCTCCAGATCAAGGAGTACAGCATGTATCATTTTCTATGAATCTATTGCAAACCGAGCAAGGTTGGCGTATTCAACGAATCAAGCGGATCAACGACATCTCGTGATATACCTAGCAATTGGTTAGTCTTGTTCACACAGAGTAATGCAATAAGACAGCAAAAGCGGATGTTAATCATCCGCTTTCGCTGTCTTATTGCCGTTCTAATTCTCAATTAACTAATGTGAATTGCATCTGTTGGGCAACCATCGGCGGCTTCTTGGGCGGAAGCTTCGTTCGCAGTCGGAACCGGATTGGTATAAGCAACTGCTACCCCATCCTCCATCTTAAAAACCTCAGGGCATGCATCTGGGCAAGCTTCACACCCGATACACTCATCTTTTTCTACTGCTGCAATCATTTATTAACCTCCTTTATTGAAACTAAGGTTATTTTCCCCTTGTCAAAACTAACTATTCAAGATAAGTTAAATATAAGATTAACTTTTATAAATTTGGCACTTAAAAACTCGAATAGGGGCGGTGATTCATGTTTTGGAAGCACAGATTCGTTTAGCTGAGCGCAAGGATTTGAAACGATTAAATGAGATTTATAACTGGGCTGTAGTGCATACGGTGGCAACGTTTGACCTTGAGGAGCGTTCAGTGGCGCAAAATGAACAATGGTTTACTTCCCATCAGACGTCCTTTTATCCCTTATATGTTGTTGAGATCGAACGAGATGTGTTAGGATGGGGGAGCTTATCGCCTTTTCATCCGAGGGAGGCCTATCGTCTGACGGGGGAGTTTTCCATTTACCTTGCCCCAGAATTCCAGGGAAAAGGGGTGGGGAATTTAATGCTTCAGCATCTTTGTCAGTGTGCTCAGATGCTTGGATATCATTCGTTAATTGGTTTAATTACAGCTACGAATCTGGCCAGCTTGGGCTTAGCAAAAAAACATGGCTTTTTGCAGGCGGGACATTTCCATGAAGTGGGTAGGAAATTCGAACAGTGGCTAGATGTCATTGTTGTTCAAAAAACAGTTGTATAAATTAACCCTTATCTCTTAGTAGCCTTATTTTTTACGATTTCGACATTGACCCTAACGTATAATAAGATCACCGGCGAGAAATGATCGCTTACAAGAGAAAATGTCAACCGGAATACAGTTAGGGTGGGATGATATGGGTAACAATATAAAAATAGTTATCGCGGATGATAACCGTAATTTATGTCAAATGCTACAGAACTATTTACAAGGACAGGAAGATCTACTCATAATTGGTCCAGCATATAACGGTTTAGAAGCTTGGGAGCTCATCCAAACTCAGGAACCAGATTTGATTATCCTTGACTTAGTGATGCCAAATCTGGACGGATTAGGCGTGTTAGAACGAATTAATGCTCGAACAACAATGGCTCGCCCCAAAATCATTATGCTAACAGCTTTTGGGCAGGAATCTCTAACTCATCAAGCGATGATGCTGGGTGTGGACTACTTTATACTTAAACCATTTGACCTTGATATTCTCAGCAAGCGTATTCGCTCTTTAACGCAGGATACGTCGTCTTCTCATTCTCCTTCTCAATTCTCTTCTTCGGCTTCTCCAAGCGTGGCAACAGTGGGAAGTACCGTTAATCTTTGCGTAGAAGTGACCACAATGATGCATCAAATTGGGATTCCTGCTCATGTTAAGGGGTACCAGTACATTCGGGATGCAATATTGATGGTAGTGGAGGATGTTTCTTTGTTAGGGGCAGTGACCAAGGAACTTTATCCTGGCATTGCGAAAAAATATGATACTGCACCCAGCAGAGTAGAGCGTGGAATTCGTCATGCTATAGAGCTAGCGTGGGAGCGTGGCCATACAGATACCCTAAAACGAATTTTCGGATATTCTATGAACATTGAGCGCCAAAAACCTACGAACTCCGAATTTATTGCACTTCTTGCTGATAAGTTAAGAGTAATGAGTAAAGTAAGCTAAATCTGCCTTAAATCCCATAACTGTTAAGGTAGGGTGAAAATTGATAGACGAAACACCTCTATGTTGAAAAAACAGAGAGGTGTTTTCCATTTCTAAGGTAAACCTGTATGGTCTGAGTTTAGTTGAGAATACTATCATCAGTAGGTTTAATCAATCTCCAATCTATAAGGAAAAAATATAAATAGGTTATTCACAGTATTAAGTATATAAAAAACAATTTTGACAAACTAACAATACCGGAAGGGAATATATCAAAGTTTGTCGAATACTATTACCAAACATGCCTTAAACAGGATGTAAGAAGAAAGGAATGAGCACATGTTTAAGAAAAACAAACTGGGAGTGATGGTCCTGGCAGCTACACTAATGCTAAGCGTTACTGTAACTGGTTGTGGTACAGGAGGATCAAGCTCCACATCTCCAAAGGAAATGAAAACCAGTTATAACTCAGGGGCTGAGCCAAAAACATTAGATCCCCAAATGTCCAATGGCATTCCGGAAGCGATTGACGAAATGAACCTGTTCGAAGGTCTAACACGTTTAGACAAGAACAATGTTGCGCAACCTGCTATTGCGGAAAAAATTGATGTTTCGGCCGATGCCCTGAAGTATACGTTCCATTTACGTGACTCCAAATTCAGCAATGGAGACCCTCTAACAGCTGAAGATTTCAAAGCCGCCTGGATGCATGCTATGGATCCTGCCAGTGCTGCTGAATATGCCTACCAGGTAGCCGATTACATTAAGGGCGGCGCTGCCTATAATGCCAAAACGGGAAAAGCCGAAGATGTCGGCATTAAAGTGATTGACCCCAAGACCCTAGAAGTAACCCTCGAAAACCCTACTCCGTATTTCTTGGAATTAACGGCGTTCCCTACTTATTATCCAGTGGATAAGAAGGTAGTTGAAGGGAATAAGGATTGGAATCTTAAAGCAGAGACGTTTGTCTCTAATGGCCCCTTTAAAATGAAATCGTGGGCGCATAATGACAGTATCGTCTTAGTAAAAAACGAGAATTACTGGGATGCGAAATCGGTTAAACTTACCCAGCTGACTATGAGCTTAATTGAAGATCGTAAAGCTGCAGTAACTGCTTATGAAGCAGGTCAAATCGATGGCGTAGACAACGGTGTTCCTGCAGATGATAATGCGCGCCTACTCAAATCAGGAGATTTGAAAGTTGCTCCTCAAATTGGTACCTATTTCTATCGCTTTAATGTTACCAAGAAGCCTTTCGATGATCCTAAAGTTCGCCAGGCTTTGACAATGGCGATTGACCGCAAAAAAATTATTGACACCGTAAACCAAACAAATGAAAAGAGCGCTTTAGCATTTACTCCTTATGGTATTAATGATGCTGACACTACTAAACAATTCCGTGATGTTGGCGGTGACTATTTCAAGGAAGATTTAGCCAAGGCTAAACAACTCTTAGCAGATGCTGGTTTCCCTGATGGGAAAGGTTTCCCGGAAATCAAAATCTTATTTAACTCCGATCCCAATCATGAAAAAGTTGCAACTATTGTCCAGGATATGTGGAGTAAAAACCTCGGCATTAAGTCTTCCCTCCGGGTTGAGGAATGGAAAGTTTATCAAGAATCTGAACAAAAGCTCAATTATGATGTAGCTCGTGCTGGTTGGATTGGCGATTATATGGACCCTATGACTTTCTTGGATATGTTTGTCAAGAATGGTGGCAACAACCAAACTGGTTGGACTAACCCACAATATGATACACTCATTGCTGGAGCTAAGAAAAATGCTGATCCCAAAGCTCGTATGCAACAATTGCATGATGCTGAAAAAATCTTAATGACCGAAATGCCAGTGATGCCAATTTATTACTATAACCTCAAATACACAGAGAAACCATATGTTAAAGGGGTAATTCATTTTCCCACTGGAATGGTTGATTTTAAAACCGCAACTGTAGAGAAATAAGGTAAACCTAGGATGCCCTGTAAATACCAGTAGGAGAGGTGGCCACTGAGTCTCTCTCCTTACTGGTATTTGCTTTGTGATAGGATTATTCATGGTGATAGCATTTTTTGACAGTGGACAAAGATAAATCTAACACTTAAAATGAGAACTGTTATTATGAGGGGGGATAAAATTGGTAAAATACTTAATCCAACGTATAGCATCTTCGTTTTTAGTGCTGTTTTTAGTTATTAGTCTAACATTTGTATTAATGCATGCCATTCCTGGTGGCCCTTTTTCATCGGAGAAGGTGCTTCCAGATGCGGTTAAAGCAAACATAGAGGAACGTTATCATCTAAATGATCCTCTCTCTAAACAATACGTAGATTACTTAACAAATATCGCTCATTTTGATTTAGGTCCGACGTTTCGTTATGCTGGAAGAACAGTTAATGACCTAATTAAAGATGGTATGCCGAAAACAGCAATGGTTGGTTTGTTGGCAACCATAATTGGCATCGGCGGAGGCCTTATTTTGGGGACGATAGCGGCCTTAGGTCAGAATAAGACTCCAGATATTGTAGCAACTGTGTTATCCACAATTGGAATCTCAGTACCGAGTTTCGTCATTGCTACGTTATTCCAATACTATTTAGGTTATAAAACTGGTTGGTTTCCCCCGGTTGGCTTTGGCGAATTGAAACAACTTGTGCTTCCTGCACTTGCCTTAAGTGCCTACCCTGTCGCCCAAGTGACACGTTTGATGCGGACAAGCATGTTGGATGTCTTAAGTCAAGATTATATTCGTACTGCTCGTGCCAAAGGCATACCTAGTTATCTAATTATTACACGGCATGCTATGCGTAATGCACTTTTGCCAGTCATTACTTATTTAGGACCGTTCTTCGCCTATATTCTAACGGGTAATTTTGTGGTTGAGTATGTCTTTAACATCCCGGGGATAGGTCAGTTTTTCGTGACTAGCATCCAAAATCGTGATTATCCCACGATTATGGGGATTACCATACTTTTTTGCACCCTCCTAGTGGTATTCAACCTGTTGGTGGATATTGCTTACACGCTGGTTGACCCACGGATCAAATTGACCACGCAGAAGGGGGCGTAATCATGAGCTTATCACCCGATATGTTCGAACTCGTTAAATCTCAAGTTTCTTCGGATGCAATAGCTCGTCCGAGTACGACTCTTTGGCAAGATGCGTGGCGACGGTTTAAGAAAAATAAACTCGCTATGCTAGGACTGGCAGTTCTTGGAATTCTCGTGTTTTTTTCATTCTGTGGGCCATTGCTTTCGCAGTTTAATTACTTTACGAATAATCTTGATGATCTCTATGCCTCTCCATCCTGGCTTCATCCCTTTGGCACAGATGATTTGGGAAGAGATATTATGACGCGGATTATGTATGGGGGAAGAATTTCCCTAGAAATCGGTTTAGTTTCTGTCATAATTAACCTAGTATTAGGCGTTTTTTACGGTGGGATTTCCGGTTATTTCGGCGGAAGAGTTGACAATATTATGATGCGTATTATCGACATCATTTATAGTGTTCCGGACCTGATCTACGTCATTTTGCTTATGGTAGTTTTGGGCCAAGGCGGTCTAATTAATATCATGATTGTGTTAGGAATTGTTAACTGGATGGCGATGGCTAGAATTGTTCGAGGGCAAATTCTGGCGTTGCGTGAACAGGAATATGTTTTGGCTGCCCGGACACTCGGGGCAAATACCAAGCGACTCTTACTAAAACACCTTATCCCAAATACGATTGGTCCGATCATCGTGACGGTTGCGTTGCAGATCCCTGCTGCCATCTTCATGGAGGCCTTCCTTAGTTTCATTGGCATTGGTATCATGCCTCCTTTAGCGAGCTGGGGTTCTATGGCCTCAGCCGGTAGGTTGAGCATTCCCTCACATCCCAATGCCTTACTTTTCCCGGCGATGGCTATCGCCATCACAATGTTAGCTTTTAACTTTGTCGGAGACGGTCTGAGGGACGCCTTTGATCCTAAAATGAGGAAGTAGAGGAGGCTGAGATATGGCACATTTGCTTGAAGTCAAGGACTTATGTACCTCCTTCTTTACCTATGTTGGTGAAGTTAAGGCCGTTAATGGTGTAAGCTTTTACCTAGATCAAGGTGAAGCTATTGGTATAGTAGGAGAGTCGGGCTGCGGAAAGAGCGTTACTGTCCAATCCATTATGCGTTTAATCCCTGACCCTCCCGGTAAAATTACAGGGGGTAGTGTTAATTTTCTAGGAGTGGACCTCTTAAAGAAAAGTGAGAAACAAATGGAGTCTATCCGTGGTAAAGATATCAGTATGATTTTCCAGGATCCTATGACGTCACTGAATCCAGTCCTCACTGTGGGGCTGCAATTGACAGAAGTTCTTAAGCGACATGAAGGCTTAACAGGTAAGGCTGCAACCAGTCGTGTAGTCGAGCTCTTAGAACTAGTAGGGATACCTAATCCCGAAAGCCGTTTGAAACAGTATCCCCATCAGTTCTCAGGTGGTATGCGGCAAAGGGTTATGATTGCCATTGCCTTGGCCTGTAACCCCAAATTATTGATTGCAGATGAGCCCACTACGGCCCTTGACGTGACGATCCAGGCCCAGATTTTAGAATTGATGATCGATCTCAAGAGTAAGATTAATACCTCAATTATTATGATTACCCACGATTTAGGTGTTGTAGCGGGGCTTTGTAGCAGGGTTATAGTAATGTACGGCGGGAAAATTATTGAAAGCGGCAATACCAATGATATTTACTATAAACCAAAACATCCTTACACTTGGGGACTGTTGAAATCAGTACCTCGCCTGGACGCGGATAAGAGTACTAAACTTATTCCAATTCCTGGTACACCCATAGACCTTCTTGATTCTCCAAAAGGATGTGGATTTGCGCCACGTTGCGCCCACTGTATGCGAATTTGCACAGAGCAAACTCCGGAATATACCCAACTTGGCGAAGGACACCAGGTAGCTTGCTGGCTCCAACATCCGCAGGCTCCTAGAGTGGCTGAGCTAGAAGGGAGAGCTTAGACCATGGCAGTACGTGAAGAATATATCTTAGAAGTCAATAACTTGGTCAAACACTTCCCTTTGGGTGGTGGCTTGTTTTCCAAGAAACAACAAATAGTACAAGCAGTTAATGGAATCAGCTTCAAGGTCAAACGAGGGGAAACTCTGGGCATTGTAGGAGAAAGCGGGTGCGGTAAGTCAACCGCCGGAAGGTCAATCATTCGGCTTTATGAACCAACTGCCGGCCAGATTATCTTCGAAGGCAAGGACGTTACGAAGGCCAAAGGGAACGACCTGATGGAACTTCGTCGCAATATGCAAATGATTTTTCAGGATCCCTATGCTTCCCTAAATCCTAGAATGACGGTTGGGGATATTGTGGCTGAGGCCATCGATATTCATAAATTGGCTCGAGGTCAAAAACGAACCGACCGGATTTTGGAATTGCTGAAGATAGTGGGGTTGAACCCAGAACACGCCAATCGGTTCCCGCATGAGTTTTCAGGAGGACAAAGGCAAAGGATTGGAATTGCCAGAGCCCTGGCAGTTAATCCAAGTTTGATTATTTGCGACGAACCTATATCTGCCTTAGATGTATCTATCCAGGCTCAAGTTGTTAATATGTTGGAAGAATTACAAGAAAAATTAGGTCTAACTTATTTGTTTATTGCTCATGACTTATCAATGGTTAAGTATATTTCGCACCGCATTGCGGTCATGTATTTGGGCCGGATTGTTGAGCTTACGAGTAGTAATGATCTCTATCTGAATCCAATGCACCCTTACACTCAAGGGTTGCTGAGTGCTATTCCTATTCCTGATCCGATTGCAGAAAGCAAACGACAGCGTATTGTACCTAAAGGGAATGTGCCCAGTCCGATCGACCCTCCTTCGGGTTGTTATTTCCGTACTCGCTGTCCTCATGCAATGGAAGTTTGCGCCGAGGAAGCGCCAGTCTTAAAGGATATGGGCAATAACCACTTAGTTGCGTGTCATTTGGTTTAGATTAAGGCAATACTGCCTTATAAAAGACGTCGATTACACTCTTCCTATACGAAGGGAGTAGCCGATGTCTTTTATAGGTCTACAAGCAATGGCCCGTGCTATATTGAGGTTTGTAATTGTTCGATAAGCGATGATACAATTATAAGGATCAAACTGAGTGGAGCGAGTATAAAGGATGGGGACAATGTGGGTAAGATATTCTGCCTAATGGGTAAAAGTAGCTCTGGAAAGGACACTATTGCTAGAAACCTTTTACAGGATGAAGAATTGAATTTAAAGTCAGTAATACCATATACGACTAGGCCCATGAGACATAACGAAAGCCAAGGGCTTGAATACCACTTCGTGACTGAAGATCTATTGACCCATTATAGAAAAATGGAAAAAATCATAGAACAAAGAGACTATAATACCATTAATGGTAGATGGTCTTACTGTACGCTTGACGACGGTCAATTTAATTTGTCACAGGATAATTTCTATCTTCTGATCGCTACATTAGAGTCCTATAAAAACCTGCAAAGTTATTTTGGTGCGCTTAATGTTATCCCCTTGTATATTGAAGTTGATGATGGAGTTAGGTTGTTACGAGCACTAGAGCGGGAAAAACAACAACCTGAACCTAACTATGAGGAATTATGCAGACGATTCTTGGCAGATAGTAATGATTTTTGTAAGCAAAAATTACAGGATTATGGCGTGCAAACCTATTATCTCAATGAGAATATCCAGGAATGCATCGAGAATCTTAAAAACGATATTATTAGGGTGATGAATTTCTACGATGAACAGAGCCTTAAATTGTAGAATCGATTAGATAATATGGGTTATTAGGGAGGATAAGCGATCTAACTAAAAGGGGCACGATGTATCGTGCCCCTACATGTCGTATATATACTGAAAATAAACAAAGCCACAACATCGTTGTGGCTTGAACTTCATTATGGTGCGCCCGGCGGGATTTGAACCTGCGACCACCGGCTTCGGAAACCGTCACTCTATCCACTGAGCTACGAGCGCTAGTTGAGGACACTTCATTACTTTACTCAATAATGAGTATTTTGTCAAGCTTTATTCGCCGATTTATCTTGAGACGTTTTAAGTGAAACAAACGGTACCTGAACCTAGAAGAGCGATAAGTTGTCTAGGGGAAGACTCTGCAGTATAATTTACCAAGGCGAAGAATGGGGCTACTGATGTTCGAATGGAGGAGTCTATTGAACTTGAGACGTTTTAGGGGAAATATTCCTTGGCAATCGTTGAAGCGCTTTGTGGGGATCGTAATTGGTGCTACGATAGTAAGTACCAGCATTAATACGCTGGTTATCCCCAATCAAATTGCCGATGGCGGGGTCACAGGGATCGCTATTTTATTGCATTATATATTTCAGTGGCCAGTGAGTTGGACTGTGCTTTTGTTGAATCTGCCGCTTTTTATTCTCGGCCTTCGTTTGGTTGGACGTAATTTCTTGATTCTCAGTGTCGTGGGTGTGGGGGTCCTTGCGGTGATGCTTTCCCTAACAACGCATTTGCCAGCTTTGACGCATGATACTTTGTTAGCTGCTATATCCGGAGGGGTTCTTTCCGGAATTGGGATGGGTATTATCTTCCGTTCTCGAGGTTCGCTGGGGGGGACTGATATTTTAGCTGTCCTGTTTGCCAGAACAACACCGTTCAGCGTGGGGCAAATCTTGTTGGGGATTGATGCGGTAATCTTCGTTGGGGTGGCCATCATGTTTAAACCAGAAATGGCTATGTATGCCATGATCTATATGTTTATCGCGACCCGTGTTGTCGATCTTGTACAGGAAGGTTTGAGTCACTCCAAGTCGGTTATGGTTGTGACCACGCAACCCCAAAAAATTGCCGAAGAAATTATGGCGAAGCTGGAGCGAGGGGTCACGCTTTTTCAAGCGACTGGAGCTTTCTCTGGAGAGGCTAAACAAGTTATTTACTGCGTTATAAATCGTACAGAACTGTCTCAATTTAAAGAAATTGTGCGTGATCTCGATCCCCAGGCTTTTTTGGCAATTTCGGAGGTGCCCGAAGTCGTGGGGGAAGGCTTTTCATCCTGGAAAGGACATTGAGAGAGGTTGAGGGATTCACTTGACCGGGGTGCTTGGTTCTTCTTTAAGGTTGCTTTCGGGTGGCCAAGTACTGCTGGCTTGGGAAAGTAATTTTCCGACAGGGAGGAGGGTATATCCTTTGGCTTGGAGACCTTTTAGAACAATTGGCAAGGCTTGAATGGTATCCGGCGCAGAGTCAGAGGCATGAAATAAAATAATGTCCCCGGGTTTTGCTCCTCCCCCAGAGTGTATCCCATTAAGTACATTATTTACGACAGCGCTCGGGCCTGGTCGTTTCCAGTCCAGAGAATCAACACTCCACTGGATCACTCGGTAGCCTAACTTACCCGCGGTAGAGATGACCTTATTATCATAGGCGCCATTGGGTGCACGAATTAAGCGGACCTTCTGACCAGTTATTTGTTCAAGGACTTGTTGAGAAATGGTAATTTCATGCTCTATTTCGCCTGCCCCTAAGAGATTGAGGTCAATATGGCGGTTACCGTGCGATCCGATTTCATGGCCTTCTGCAACCATTCGTTGCACCAATTTTTGATGTTTGTCTGCCCAAGGACTTGAAAGAAAAAACGTGGCGTGGGTACCTTCCTGTTTGAGGATATCGAGTATGGGTTCTGCCGTCTTCTCTCCCCAACTGATATCAAAGGTCAGACCAATCGCTTGGGTGTTCACGTTAACTGAGTAAATTGGCTTCAATTTTCCCGAAAAAACAGAGGTCACATTATCGCGGTATGCGATCATGACGAATAAAAGGATTCCCCAGAGAGCAATATTACGCAATGATGGACGTTTGAAAATAATTATCCGCATTTGGCACTCCTCCTTCGACTAAAAGATATTCAATTGTTAGCCGGATCATGAGGAGTAAAACAAAAAAACGCCTGTATAGGCGTTTTTAATTTTTTCTAGTCTTGTTATCTCAATCCTAATGGATTAATTTTTAAAAATAGCGAACCTTAACGGTTAGAAAATCGATTACCAAAAACTAACTCAATCAAATCAATCTTAAATAATAGTTTAAGGAAAAAATGTAGGACTATAAAAGAAACAGATACAAATACGATAAAGCGGATCAGGAAGAAGGCAATAACAAACACCCACGTGAATACCTTCCCTAAGATCAAGGCAGAGAGATATAGACCAAGAACGAGCATGAAAAGTTTAAGGGCAATCATCCAAAAATTTGAAGATTGAGATGGGCGATAAGTATTCAAGGTCAAAACCCCCCTTTCATGAAGTTAGATTATCATATTTCGACTTTTATGTCTAGGTTACAAGCCAGTTCGTACCATAATTCTTGTGAGTGCCAAAAGATCGACCCGTGCATATGATGGTGGTAGACACGGAGGCGATAATATGAACGATGTGGAGTTATCCCTTTGGCGGAACTTTATGGAACGGGGAACACAGTGTCTTGGAGAAGAACAGTACCTTGAAGCGGAAAAATGTTACGCACAGGGCCTATTAAAGGCAAATCTATTAGCCGTTCCGGAAATTATTGCATTTACGTTACGACTGCTAGCGACAGTGAGAGTGCGCTTGGGAAATTTGGACCTTGCTGGGCAGGATTTTAAAGAAGCGTTGCGTATATGTCGAGAAATCCGGAATGCTAAAGGGATGGCTGAAGCCTGGGCTGGGTTAGCTAGCGTCTCCGTGAAAAAAGGAATGCTCCAGGAAGCGGGTAGGGAATATGAGCAGGCTATATCCGTCTATCCAAGCTCATCACCACCGTTAAGGTTGGGTATGCTCTATGCAGACCTTGGTCAAGTTTATTCTACTCTCGAAGATTGGATCAGGGCAAATAGAGCATATGCACAAGCCCAAGAACTCTGTCGTTCAAACGGGTTTCCCAAAGGTGAAGCGGAGTTGGATGTCCTCTTAGGAGAATTACATTTTAGACAAGGGCGAAAAACGGAAGCTGCAAAGAACTTAAAGCGTGCCTGTCAGATTTTTGTTGAAATAGCAGATGTGGTTGCCTTGGCAAATACGCTTCAATATTTAGCATTACTTTACTTTGATCAGAATGACATGTGGTTGGCTTTCGAGTGTCAACAAAGAGTGGTTGCGCTCAGTTTAAGATTTGATGATAGAGATGGTTTCAGCGAAAACTGTTACTTCTTAAGTAAAATCGCTCAGTTCTTAGAAGACGCAGCAGAGGCGATATATTATCTACAATTGTCCATACAGTTTTATCCTGAACAGGATTTAGACCTTGCCTTACGCTATCAAAGCTTGGCAGGTTTGTTCTTGCTTGCGACGGATTTCGCTAATGCAAAACGATATTATTTAAAGGCTTTGATTATTTTTGAAGCTTTCCATGATAAGCTACGTATAGGTGAAATATATGAAGCTTTAGCCGCGTTGGCAAAAAGTCAAGAACGAAAGGAAGGACGTCCAAATTATCAAGTTAATGCAGATGTTAAATCCCAGCTTCATGAGGAGTTTACACTGGAAGGTTTGGTTCACTTAGCAGAGTTTTATGAAAATAGACGAAACTTTCGAGATGCCTTAGAATGTTACTGGAAGGCTCTTGAAAGGGGACGGGATACTAATGTGGCGACAGATTGGTTAGAGATAAGGGTTCAGAGGGTTTCCAAACTACTCCGCAGAAAGAAGTAATAAAATACATTCCTATAAATGTTTTGCAAGTAGGCTTTAAAAATCCATACAATTCAGTTAGAATAACATTATAGACAGTCTCTCTAATAAGATGAGGGATGGGGGTGTGACAATTAACATGCGAGAGGAAGATGCGATACTCCTAGAGTGTTTGGAAGACGTTTATTATACGTTCGAAAAGGCCTTGAAGAAAGCTCAAAAGGTTCGTTCGATCCATGTACAAAGATTTGAACGAATCCTTGAGGAGTTACGAAGTGAACGCCGGGTCTTTGAGGACATTTCCTTTCCAGCACGACTTATTGTGGAACAGCTCTTAGAATCTCAATTCAAAGTAGGCCAAGTTGCTCTGGAAGCCGAGTACTTGAAACAGTCGTTTACTGGCGTAGCCTACGTTAAAGTCGAAGAATTCGGAATGATTTGTGTAAAGCTGGGAGAAGTGGAAATTTCATGGCGGGATGCAAATTATTCCTATTACCTTTATCCTGATAAAGTCGAGTTAAGAGCGACCGATGAAAAATCAGCAATCAAGTTGTTTTTTTCCATCTCCTTTAATCGGCAAACCCTAGAACGGTTTCCTGAAATACTGTCGTCCCCTAATGTTGTTTATATACATCCGCAACTTGAAAAATGGATACGGAAGGTGTAACCATGTCAAATCTCTCACAAGGATTGATACAAATTTATACGGGAAACGGGAAGGGGAAAACAACCGCAGCCTTCGGCTTGGCAATTCGTGCAGTTGGTCATGGTTTTCGAGTTTATATTATTCAGTTCATGAAAGGGACGGATGATTCTGGAGAACTGGAGGGGCTGAAACGCTTGAGGCCAGAATGCCAACTTGAACACTTCGGTGGACTTGGTTGGGTTCATAAAGGAAAACTTGAAGAAGAGCACCTCCAAGAGGCACGTAAGGGCTTTTTGCGAGCGCAGAAAATTGTTCTTTCAGGGGAATGGGATGTTGTCATTTTAGATGAAATTATTAATGCTCTTTGGTTTGGGCTAATTTCTGAAAGTGACATTTTACAGCTCCTGAGTGAAAAGCCAAGCCATGTCGAAGTGGTTTTAACTGGCCGAAATGCTTCACTGGCTTTGATTGACAAGGCAGATCTAGTGACGGAGATGGTTCAAAAGAAACATCCATTCGAACAAGGGGTTATGGCACGCCTGGGAATTGAGTATTAAATTCCAAGGATAATTGTAAATTAAAATGACAACGGATATACTATATTTAGTGGGGCACGATGCATCGTGCCCTTTGGTTTAGGACAAAGATGTCCATGTTGAGCCATCAAAGGTGACGCATGGGCGTTTTTAGCTTTGAAAGAGTATGAAGGGAGAAAAAATATAATGATGGTGACCAAAGAAGACGTCTTAACAGAAGCCCATGAGAAAGGGGTTAAGTTTATCCGGTTACAGTTTACGGATATCTTTGGAATTCTTAAGAATGTTGCAATTACGATTGAACAGCTAGAAAAGGCCTTAGATGGAGAGCTTATGTTTGACGGTTCTTCTATTGAAGGATTTGCGCGTATCGAAGAATCAGATATGTATTTGCGTCCGGATCCTAATACATTCGTCGTTTTTCCTTGGCGTCCCAAGCAAGGGGGAGTGGCTCGGCTCATTTGTGATGTTTATAACCCAGATGGGACCTCCTTTCATGGTTGCCCGCGTAGCGCCTTAAAAAAAGTGTTAACGGAAGCCTCTGAAATGGGGTACACTTTAAATGTTGGGCCGGAACTGGAGTTTTTCCTCTTCCAGACGGATGCTGAAGGACGTCCTACAACCATTACCCACGATAAAGCAGGGTACTTTGACCTAACCCCTGTTGATCTCGGGGAGAATGCACGGCGCGATATGGTTTTAACGTTAGAACAAATGGGTTATGAGATCGAGGCCTCTCACCATGAAGTCGCACCCGGACAACATGAGATTGATTTCAAATACTCGGATGCCTTAGATATTGCTGACAAAATTGCTACTTTCCGTTTTGTGGTGCGCACCATTGCCCAACACCATGGTTTACACGCTACGTTCATGCCGAAACCTATTTTCGGTATTAATGGGTCAGGGATGCACAGCAATCAATCGCTTTTTAAAGATGGAAAAAATGCTTTTTATGATCCCAATGATCCGATGGAGCTTTCGGCAATTGCTTATAACTATATAGCAGGACTTCTTAAACATGCCGATTCGTTTACGGCCATTACAAATCCAACGATCAATTCCTATAAACGGCTTGTTCCGGGATATGAAGCCCCTTGTTATATTGCTTGGTCCGGACGAAATAGAAGTCCATTGATTCGTATACCAGCTAAAAGAGGTTCTTCAACACGCATTGAATTGCGAAGTCCAGATCCCTCTTGTAATCCGTACTTAGCTCTCGCTGTCCAACTTAAGGCAGGGTTAGACGGTATTAAGAATAAACTCACTCCGCCACCTGCTGTCGATCTAAACATTTTCGCAATGACTAGGGAAGAACGCGCAAAACTTGGTATTGCCTCATTACCAGGAACTTTGAAAGAGGCCTTAGATGAACTAGGTAAGGCACCTGTCATTCGTGAGGCACTAGGTGATCATATCTATAATCGTTTTGTGGAGGCGAAGACCGAGGAATGGGATAGTTATCGAAGCGCGGTCACTCAGTGGGAACTGGATCGGTATTTACACATTTACTAATTAAGGGTCCGATGCTTCGTGCCGTACACACGATTGTCGGAAACGGACGTTCGTTTCATAACCCAAGAATCCCCTGGATTCATCCATGGGGAGTGTCAAATGGGCACAGTTAAGCCAAGTCGCCTGGAACAATATCACATCGCCTCAACAAAAAGAGACTACCTTGAACTAAAAGGGAGTCTCTTTTTGTTGAGTATGTGTTGCGATATCTCTGGACTCTGACCTCCATTATACTAGGCCCTCTTAGGTTGTTCATCGCTAGTAACGGTTTATTAAATCAAGAAATATGTAGGGATAGAAATAACAGGGGAATAATAAATATAAAATTTTGAATTTTCTAAATTAACTCTATATTTTCTCATTAACCTATGTTAATATAAATTGTAAAGTTATTAATAAATTATAATAGGAGGGTATTACATAATGGTTGCGTTCAATCGCAACTCCGAAACGGGCACTTCTCTTCGCCGTCAATGCCAGTTCCAAATCAGAGATCGCATTATTACGAATAACCGCTGCCTCGGAACAGTTATCCGTATTGAGCACGATGAGGTTGGAGACTATATTGTGGTTCGTTTAGATATTCTGCCCGGCGAATTTGACTACGACCCTGGGGAGTTGGAAAAAATTTAATGACGATTATTATCAGACATCTCAGGTTGGGGTGTTTTTTTTTATAAAAAGAATATTGGTGAATGTCTCATCCTCTAGGGCAAGGCATACACTTTAATATAAACCGTCAGGTCTTACTGAGGTGAGAGAAGGGAGGGCTATAATGGAAGTCATTCAATGGCTGTGTGATTATCGCGAAAATGAGGCTGCTCTGGCCTGGAGCGGCACGGTTGCAGATTACTTACAAATGGTTATTAAAAACCCTAATCTGGCATTGCATGCTCATGCTCGAATCTATGCGATGATCAAAGCGGCAGGGGTTGAAACAAGCGGAGAACTGAAAAAATATAATTTTTTTGACAAAGAACTTTTTGGGTTAGATAAAACGTTAGAACGTCTTGTCGAAGAATATTTCCATAGTGCTGCCAAGCGCTTGGATGTCCGTAAACGTATTTTACTTTTAATGGGTCCTGTTAGTGGAGGCAAATCGACCATCGTTAGTTTATTGAAGCGTGGACTTGAAGACTATACGAGAACTGAGGAAGGAGCAGTTTATGCCATTGAGGGGTGCCCAATGCATGAGGATCCCCTTCATCTCTTGCCAGTCTCCTTGCGTCAACAATTTGAACAGATGTATGGCATTCGTATCGAAGGAAATCTTTGTCCAGTTTGCCGTTTGCGTTTAGAGGAAGAGTTTGGCAATGAGGTAGAACGTTTTCCTGTGAAACGAATTCTTTTCTCAGAGGAGCAACGGGTGGGGGTTGGGACGTTTACTCCCTCAGATCCCAAGTCACAAGATATTGCCGATTTAACGGGAAGTATTGATTTTTCTTCAATTACGGAATATGGTTCAGAATCTGATCCACGCGCCTATCGTTTTGACGGCGAACTCAACATTGCCAACAGAGGCCTCATGGAATTTCAGGAAATGCTGAAATCGGACGAAAAATTTCTCTGGAATCTTCTAAGCCTCTCCCAAGAAGGAAATTTTAAAGCTGGGCGCTTTGCCTTGATTTCTGCGGATGAACTTGTTATTGCCCATACCAATGAAAATGAATATCAGGCTTTTATCGCGAACAAAAAAAATGAAGCCCTGCAGTCTAGAATTATCGTCATGCACATTCCTTATAATCTCAGAGTCAGTGATGAAATAAAAATTTATGAAAAGCTGATCAGTCAAAGTGATATTCAAAATGTGCACCTTGCTCCTCACAGTCTCTGGGCGACATCAGTATTTAGTGTACTATCCCGCTTAAAGCCCTCGAAAAAACAAGGGATGGATCTTGTCAAGAAGATGCGGATCTATGACGGTGAAGATGTAGAAGGATTTAATCAAAAGGATATTAAAGATCTCATGATGGAGGGAGAAGAGCAAGGCGAAGGCATGGAGGGGGTGGATCCTCGTTACGTAATTAATCGAATTTCGACAGCTTTAATTCGAGATGAGCATGCGTGCATAAACGCGCTGGATATTTTGCGGGCTTTAAAAGATGGGTTATCTCAGCATACCTCCATCATGAAAGAAGAAAAAGATAACCTTCTAAACCTAATCGCGGTTGCCCGCCGTGAATATGATGAAATGGCCAAGAAAGAAGTCCAAAAAGCATTTGTTTATGCGTATGAGGAATCTGCGAAATCGTTATTGAACAATTACCTTGACAATGTTGAGGGGTTTTGTAATTCAACCAAATTATTTGACACAATTACCAGCGAAGAAATAGCTCCCGATGAGCAACTAATGCGCAGTATTGAAGAGCAAATCGGTGTTTCGGAAAATGCTAAAAAAACGTTCCGTGAGGAAATTCTGATTCGAATTTCGATGTATGCCCGGAAGGGTAGAACTTTTAGCTATGCGTCGCATGAACGGTTGAAAGAAGCCATCGAAAAGAAACTATTTGCTGATCTGAAAGACATTGTGAAAATTACAACCTCTGTCGACCATCCGGATCATGAACAGTTGAGAAGAATCAATAATGTTATGGATCGCCTTGTAGCAGAGCACGGATACTGCCCCATTTGTGCCAATGAGATCGTTAAGTATGTTGGAGCCCTCCTTAACCGTTAATGAGGAAGGGGAATAAGTGTGACTGAGGATAATATTGTGAGTCGTGATGACTGGAGTTTGCATCGTAAGGGGTACCTTGATCAATTGCGACACAAGGAGAAAGTCGAAGAAGTCATTAAGCAACAACTTGGTGATTTGATTGTTGATGAAAGTATCATCTTAACGGATGGCAAAAAGAGTACTAAAATTCCCATGCGTTCTCTTGAAGAGTTCCGCTTTCGGTATGACTTTAATAAGAAAAATCATACCGGACAAGGAACTAAAAAAATGGTTCCTGGCGAAATTATTGGGCGCGAAAACGCCAAAGGCAAAGGCACTGGACAGAGCGGGGCTGGTGAAGAACCGGGCGAAGATATCTATGAAGCTGAAGTGACCTATGAAGATTTGGCCAATATTCTGTTTGAAGAATTAAAATTACCTAATTTGGATGACAAAAAAAGACCGCTGATTGCCCATGACCGTCCCGAATTCAACGATGTTCGTAAACAGGGACTAATGGCCAATGTGGACAAGAAGCGCACGTTGCTCGAAAGTATTAAGAGGCAGGCTCTTTCGCGGAAGCAAAGTAAAGATGCTAAATTGCGAATTACTCCGGAAGACCTGCGCTTTAAGACTTGGGAGACTCAACCCAATTTCGAGACGAATGCTGTTATTTTGGCCATGATGGATACCTCCGGATCGATGGGGCAATTTGAAAAGTATATTGCCCGCACATTTTTCTTTTGGATGGTTCGTTTCCTGCGCCTAAAATATAAAAATGTGGAGATACGTTTTTTGGCGCATCACACCGAGGCCAAAGAAGTAACAGAGGAGGAATTTTTCTCGCGCGGAGAAAGTGGAGGAACGCGTTGTTCGTCAGTGTATAAATATGCCCTAGATTTAATTGAAAAAGACTATCCACCAGCACATTATAATATTTATCCAGTTCATTTTACGGATGGCGACAATATAGGCTCGGATAATGCCAAGGCAATGTCTTTAATGCAAAGTTTGGTTGATGTGAGTCAGGTCGTCGGTTATGGAGAGATATTAAGAACACATTACTCCAGTACCTTAATGTCAACGTTAAAACGAATTGTCGATTCAAAACTTCGGTTAGTGACGATCAGGGACCGTAACGAGGTATACGATGCCCTTAAAACGGTGTTTTCCTAAGAAAGAAAGGCTGCTTCATGGTATCTCACTGGTGCTCTTTACCATAAAGGGAAGAGCGCAAACGTGGTAGGAGGAAAGTCATGGATGATGAGATGCGCGCCTTAAGTACCATAGCGCGAGATATCGCTCAAGTGGCCCGTGAAATGGGGCTTGATTTCTATCCTGTTAATTTTGAAATTGTACCGGCAGAAGCATTATATACGTTTGGAGCGTATGGAATGCCGGTGCGTTTCACACATTGGAGCTTTGGAAAAGCGTTTTATCGAATGAAGACACAATATGATTTGAATCTGAGCAGGATTTATGAACTAGTTATTAACACGAATCCGGTCTATGCTTTTTTGTTAGAAGGCAATCGATTGATTCAAAACAAACTAGTTATCGGGCATGTCTATGCCCATGTTGATTTTTTTAAGAACAATCGCTATTTTTCACGTACGCCTAAAGACATGGTTGAACGTATGGGCGCACATGCCGATAAAATCCGTGAATATGAACTGCGCTATGGCAGAGATTGTGTTGAGCAGACCTTAGATGCAGTACTAGCTATTCAAGAACATGTGGATGCAAGATCACACATTGGGGCTATCAACAAAATGGAGAATTTACCTTCCATATTAAGAGAACATGAACCTGAAGATCTCCTAAAAGAAACCCGAAACAAAAGAACGTCTCTACCCTATGAAGACTTATGGGGAGATCTGTTAGAGATTGATTGCGCATCCCAGACACAGCCAGAGTATGAAGATCTTTTGCTCTATATTATGAAATTTGCACCGGGCTTAAAGGAATGGCAAAGAGATATTGTGAGTATCGTTCGTGAAGAATCGCTCTATTTCTATCCCCAAATTGAAACAAAAATAATAAATGAAGGCTGGGCGACGTTCTGGCATGCTAGAATTATGCGTGAACTTGATCTCACAGATGCAGAATCGATTGAATTTGCAATTATGCATAGTCAGGTTGTTCAGCCCTCTCGCTTAGGATTGAATCCCTATTATTTAGGCGTGAAAATATGGGAGTACCTTGCGAAAGTTAAACCTCTTAATGAGCTTTTTGAGCTCCGCGAGGCTGAAAACGACCTTTCTTTCATTCGGAACAATCTTACCCGCGAGCTAGTGGAAGAGCTTAACCTATTTAATTTTCGTAAAGTGGGAGTTAATTGGCAGGTAACGGAAAATGAATGGGAGAAAGTGCGAGATAACCTGGTGCAGCAACTTGTGCATGGGGGGCATCCACGAATAGTAGTACTTGAGGGGGATTATGAAGGGAAAGGAGGGCTATATCTACAGCACCGCCATGAGGGCGTTGATCTTGATATAGTCTATCTTGAGAAAACCCTCAAACTTGTTCAGTTTCTTTGGGGCAAATCGGTCTGCATTGAAACAGTCGTAGATACAAAGAAGGTGACGTTTGAATGTTTCAATGGACTAGTGAGTCGTCGTCAAGAGGCTAAAGATGGTGAACTATAATAGAGCAAAAAAAGGTTTACTCAGAGCAGACGTTCGAACAGCGTCTGCTTTGAGTAACAATAAAGGAGTTTGAGTCAGCAAAGTAGAAGCTAACAGATGGCGAAGATATCAGGTCTATGGTAGAATATCAACGTCATGCTAATTAATTTAATTAATAATGGAATTAAGTAAGGAGGTTTTGCATGCATTGGAAGCAATTTTAACTTATCTTGGACAATTCGTTGTACATATGATTTCATCTTTGGGTTATGCCGGCGTTTTCTTTGCCATGGCTATAGAGAGTGCCTGTATACCTCTGCCAAGTGAAATAATCTTGCCATTTACCGGTTATATGGTGTTTAGTGGTCATTTTGGGTTCTGGCAAGCAACCATCGCTGCAACCCTGGGAAATCTCTTTGGTTCGCTTGTCGCATATTATGTTGGGGTGTGGGGAGGGCGTCCATTTCTCGAGCGGTATGGGCGTTATATCTTTATTAATGAACGAGAGCTAGCTTGGACGGAACGACTATTTGAACGCCATGGGGAAGTGACTGTTTTTGTGGGTAGAATATTACCTGTCGTACGAACGTTTATTTCCCTCCCCGCTGGCATTGCCCGCATGAACCCACTGAAAATGTCTGCGTACACGGTAATCGGCGCCTTCCTTTGGTGTACTCTATTAATTTTTGTGGGTCAGAAGTTAGGTGAAAATTGGGATTCGCTTAAACCGTATTTTCATCGTGCAGATATTGTCGTTGGAGGCGCCATTGTTTTTGTGGTAGTTTATGTGTTGTGGAAACGGCTCAGACGTCATTAATTCAATCTCTTCGGGTTACGATATATTCGAACCACGAACCACGAATCACGTATCGAGGAAGGCAGGAGGGGCATGCACGGGCTAGAACACTATGTGACCGACATAATCTATCACTATCGTTATGCAGGCTTATTTCTACTACTTATTGGTGGTATGGTCGGTGTTCCGGTACCCGATGAATTTCTCATGACGTTCAGTGGATTTCAAACCTCATTGGGGCGAATGAATTTTTGGAAGACCCTATTTGTCGCCACTTTTGGCAGTTTCATCGGCATGACCCTAAGTTATTGGATTGGCAGGCGCTTAGGGATTCCATTCTTGCACAAGGTTGCACCCTATCTTCATCTCAATGAAAAAAGGATCGCCCGAGCTGAACATTGGTTTCAGCGTTATGGCGATCGGCTTATCGTGATCGGGTATTTCTTTCCAGGATTTCGTCATTTTACAGCGTATTTTTCTGGGATGAGTGAAATCCATTTTGGTCGTTATGCAACGTTAGCTGGAACAGGTGCTTTTCTATGGTCTTTAACGTTTATTACGCTCGGACGGATACTTGGAGAGCATTGGGCGAAGATCACGTTTATCTTGCATCGCTACTTGGTACGGGGTGGCATTATTTTTGCCATTATTGTGTTTTTGATTTATCTCTATAGTGTGAAACGTGGGCGGGCAAGCAAGGACGACTGAAAATGTGGCTATTCGAACATGTCATTATTGTGATATTTTCCAGACAATAGGGAAAGTTTAAGTCAAGTGGTATAATACAATGGATAAAAACCCAAACATAAAGGAGGTCACTAAGGTGACGAATGAAAGCACACAGGAAAAAGAACCTCAGCAAAATCCAATCGTAAATGTAGAAATGGAAAATGGTAACACAATTAAAATCGAACTGTATCCGTCCGTAGCGCCCGAAACCGTTAAGAATTTTGTGGACCTCGTTTCACAAGGCTTTTACGATGGTCTCATTTTCCATAGAGTCATACCGGGCTTTATGATTCAAGGCGGTGACCCTGACGGCACAGGTATGGGTGGCAGTAAGAAAAACGTCCGTGGCGAATTTAGCGGGAATGGTTTCAAGAATGATTTAAAGCACGATCGCGGAGTTATATCAATGGCTCGGACCTCGGCGCCTAATTCGGCGAGTTCCCAATTTTTTATTGTTGTCAAGGATTCAAGCTTCTTAGACGGCCAATACGCTTCCTTTGGAAAAGTAACCGAAGGTATGGAGGAAGTCGATCGAATCGTCAGTGTTCCGAAGACCGGTGGGGACAAACCATTAGAAGATCAGAAAATGAAGAAAGTTAGCATCCAACTCTAGTGTATTTTGAATTGTTGTATTCTATCAGCGCGGAAGAGGAGGGCTTAGCCCTCTTTTTCTGATATAGTCAAAACGTCTAAGCTATTCGTTCCACTACAAGGGCACGATGCATCGTGCCCCTACATACGTTAAGGAAAATCCATTGTAGGGCACGATGCATCGTGCCCATTTCCGTCGTACATTCAGATGGAGGTGGTTTTATGCTAGATTTAATGCGATTATTTGTTCAAGTTGTAGAGGAACAGAGTTTTACCGTTGTTGCGCGGAAACTAGGAATTAGCCAACCTGCCGTCTCAAATCAGATGAGAGCACTTGAAGATAAATTGGGGGTCAAGTTGCTTTATCGTAAAGGTAAAGGTTTTGCCCTAACCCCGGAGGGTGAAACAGTTTATCGGCATGCCTTGCATATACTTGATGAATGTTCAGAGCTGATGAGAGAAATTGGGGGTTCTGAGAAGCTAATGAACGGGAAAGTTCATATTGGAGCTTCGCATATTCCGGGTGAATATTTGCTTCCGAGTTATTTAGCACCGTTCCGAGCATTGTATCCGGAAATTAAGTTCAAGTTGTCCATCGGGGACAGTCTTGAAATGGCAGAAAAGGTTCTTGCCCATGAAGTCGATTTTGCAGTTGTTGGAGCCATATTCGATACGGAAAAACTAACCTCTGAATTTTGGTTAAAAGATGAACTGGTTTTTGTAGTTTCCCGTGAGCATCCGCTGAGTGCTGGTCAAAGTATCGATTTAAGTATGCTCAAGGAATACCCAATGATTATTCGGGAGACCGGGTCAGGGCATCGGAGATCCTTCGAGGAGGCTCTGACAAAACTTGGACTCGAGTTAAATGACTTTGACGTGGCCTTAGAAGTGGGCAGCACAGAAGCCGTGAAAAATGCTGTTCGTTCCGGCTTAGGGTACTCGTTTCTCTCAACACATGCCTTAAACGCTTGTGAGACACAAGGCTTAGTACAGTTGAGTGTCAAAGATTTCAAAATTGAACGCGGTTTTTACTTGTTAACCCGTCGGAATAAATCCCTAACGGTCATTGCGGATGAGTTCTACCGGTATTTAAGTCAGAAGTCGGAGGGCGGAAGCCAGTAGTCAGAATCTGAAGAATAAATGTTGAAGATCTAAGGCCAAAATGATATGAGTAGTTGCTTATTCGCAACTAAAGGAGAGGCACGCTTGAACTGGTTTTTAAGTGAATTTAATATCCGGGCATGGCGTCTGATCAAAAATTACGAATCAGAGCAGGCTTCTGGTGTTACGTTGATATATGGACCAAGAGGGATAGGGAAATCAGTCATGTTACGCCATGTTTATGAACATAGTGGCCTAAAGGGTGGAAGCATTCTTACGGATGCCTTGTCTTTTGCGCGTCAGTACGCTTATGCAGCTCAGAATAACAAGCTTAATCTATTTCGGCACAGATACCGATCAACACAGTTACTGTTGATTGATGATCTTCAATTGTTGGCAGGGAAAGCTAAAACTATTGAGGAACTTCATTATACCTACGAATATGTCATCGGGAATGGGGGGAAAATGGTAATTGCCATTGAAGCCGATTCACCACAGTTAGAATTTCTAGGGGAGCGGCTCGCCTCTCGCTTCTTGAGTGGAGTGGTCATCCCAATTGAACGCCCCAGGGCAGATGAAATAATGCGTTTTCTAGTCGAATATATTCGGGGAAAGCACCTTTTCATGAATGAGTTGGTTCTAGAGCTTGTTGCTGAGCGTACAGATAGTTTAGCAAAGGCGGTGATGGTCATGGAAAAGTTTGTTCAATTTGCTGAAATACAACAAGATGAACTTAGTCTGGCGTGTTTTCAAATTTATTGGGAAAATGAAGAAAGAAAGAAAACCATAGTAGCTAATCCGGCGAACATCATTCGCATAGCTTCCCAAACCATGGGGATATCCGTCGAAGAAATGCTGGGTCCAGGTCGCAAGCCAAGGGTGAATGAAGCAAGACAATTAGCAATTTACACGATACGGACGCTTTGCGAAATTTCTTACCCAGCCATTGGCCGCTATTTTAATCGTAATCATAATACGATACTAATCTCTTTTCAAAAAATACAAGATAAATTGCTTAAAGATCAGGAATTATATAATAAATATGAAATAATATTAAACTCATTTAAAGCATAATAAGGGGTGGTCATATGTCAGGTGGAATACAGCGGGTTGCCGTGCTCACTAGTGGTGGAGATGCTCCAGGAATGAACGCTGCCCTTCGCGCGGTTGTCAGGAAAGGGATTTACCACGGATTGGACGTATATGGGATAAACCGTGGTTATGAGGGGCTTTTACATGGAGAAATACAAGAAATGAGTTTAGGTTCTGTTGCAGATATCGTGTTGCGCGGCGGAACTATCTTGAAGACCGCACGTTCCGCAGAAATGCGGACAGTTGAAGGCCAGAAGAAGGCCTTAGCAGAGTTACATAAGATGCAAATTAACGCTCTAGTAGTTATTGGAGGAGATGGGTCTTTTCGAGGAGCTCAAACTTTAGTAGCCCAAGGAATTCAGATCGTGGGGATTCCGGGCACCATTGACAATGATATCGCCGGGACTGATTTGACAATAGGCTTTGATACCGCCACCAATACGGTTGTGGATGCTGTAAGCAAAATTCGGGACACGGCCTCTTCCCACGAACGGACGTTTATTGTGGAAGTTATGGGAAGGGATTGCGGAAATATAGCGCTTCAGGCTGGTTTAGCCTGTGGAGCTGAATCAATCTTGGTTCCAGAAATCCCGTACGATTTAGACGAGATTAGCGATAAACTAAAGCGTGGTCATCAACGTGGCAAAAACCACAGTATTATCATAGTTTCCGAAGGCGTGGGAGACGTTTATAAAATTGGAGAGGAATTACGGGCTCGCTCAGGGTTTGAGACTCGTATTACCGTGCTTGGACATTTACAACGCGGTGGAAATCCTAGCGCCCTTGATGCTGTGATGGCAGCGGCCATGGGTGGGAAAGCGATCGAGATCCTCTTGGCCAAAGAATCAAATAGGATGACGGCTTATGTCAATCAAGTCGTTGTCTCTAGCCCTTTAGATGCTGCTTATGGAACGCGGCGTCCATTTAACAGAGAATTATATGATTTAGCTAATGAACTTTCGATTTAGGATTATGAAAATCTAAATTAGGGAGATGGGGTTTTAGTGATGAAGAACCAAGTACGAGCTGGAATAACGATTGATTATACAGGCATGATGAGTAGCTCCCAAAATCCGAAAGGTTTTAAAAAAGAAGAATTGTTGGGACTTCAGAATGTGTTGGATCAAGCCCAGGCAACGCTTGTAACCCGAAGGGAGGCCGGGGAAATCGATTTCTCAAAACTCCTGGCTTCGATGAAAACCCAACTCGGGGAAATCAGCGAATATGCCAATGTCGTGGCCCCGAAATTCGAAAACTTTGTGGTTTTGGGAATTGGTGGGTCCGCGCTCGGACCTCTGGCTGTTCATCAAGCACTAAATCACTACTATTATAATGACCTCCCTCCGGAGAAGCGTGGTCACCGACCTCGCTTTTATGTCCTGGATAATATCGATCCAGTTCGCTTTAGCGAGTTGTTACAGATGCTTGATCCCCATAAAACTCTTTTCAATGTCATTTCTAAATCAGGCAACACATCAGAAACTATGGCTCAGTTTTTGATTGTCCGTGACACTTTGCGTCGAGTATGTGGAGAGCATTATGCCGAACATATTGTCGTTACGACGGATAAAGAAAAAGGGAATCTTCTTCCAATTGCCCTCAAAGAAGGATTTCAACGTTTCGTGATACCGGCTGGAATTGGAGGCCGCTTTTCAGAATTAACGCCCGTGGGATTGCTTGCGGCTGCAATATGTGGCATAAATGTTGAGCAACTTATGGAAGGCGCCTTAGCGATGGATCAGTGGATTCGGGAAGCTCAAGGGGTATTCTCCAATCCAGCCCAACTGCGAGCGGCGCTTGCCCATTTGTCATGGCAAAAAGGAAAGAATATCTCGGTGTTTATGCCCTATGCTGACGGCTTAAAAACAATGGCAGACTGGTATGCCCAATTGTGGGCGGAAAGCTTAGGAAAACGTTACGATCGCCAGGGGCGCACTGTTCACGTTGGTCAGACGCCCGTAAAGGCGTTGGGTGTAACGGATCAACATTCTCAAGTTCAGTTATATACTGAAGGCCCTGATGATAAGGTCATCACCTTTGTGTCTGTTGAGAAATTTAAGGAGACCGTTGAGATTCCGATAGACCTAGACCTACCTGAGGACATTCAATTCCTAGGGGGACGGACCTTGGAAGAGTTGTTGGTTGCAGAGCAAAAAGCAACTGAATATGCCTTGACACTCGCTGGTCGGCAACACCAAAAGATTATACTACCTACCTTGGATGCGTATACCGTGGGGCAATTACTTCTCCTCTTGGAGTGGGAGACGGCCTATATGGGCGAGTTATTGAACATTAATGCTTTCGATCAACCAGGAGTAGAGGAAGGCAAAAATGGAACCTACGCTTTAATGGGACGCAAAGGCTATGAAGCGAGGAAACACGATATTGAGGAGTATGGGAAAACGCGATATCGTTTGGACGGAATAGATAATAAGTAAGATGGAGCGGCTTACGCTTCACTAGAGGGGTAGACTAAAAACACACTGCACGTAGGCCACAATGGGGTTAGTTGCAGTGTGCTTTTGTTTGTCTAATGTACTCTTTTAAAGAGTAGCGAAACATAGTATCTATGGTATTTACAGGAATGAAATATAATGGTTAAATTAATTTGCAAGAATTAATGAAAAGAACAGTTATTTTTAAAGGTTTTTGTCGTTTAAGACGTTGGCAAGGCATAGAAATTTTTGCTTCGGTAGCGAAAGGAGTGCCTGATTTGGCAAAACGTTATATTTTAGCTTTAGATCAAGGTACGACCAGTTCACGCGCAATTATTTTTGATCATCAGAGTAAGATTTTAGGTATGTCACAGCAAGAATTCACGCAGTATTATCCACAACCAGGTTGGGTTGAGCATGATCCTCAACAGATCTGGCAAACTCAATATGATGTTATTGGAGAAGTGTTAGCTAAAACAGGAGTAACAAGCACGGAAATTGCAGCTATCGGTATCACTAATCAACGAGAAACCACCATAGTTTGGGACCGGATGACAGGAGAACCTGTAGCTCCGGCGATTGTCTGGCAGTGTCGGCGCACTGCAGAGTTGGTAGAGGGTTTAGTAGCAAAGGGCTGGGGGGATAAAATTCGGGCGAAGACAGGTCTAGTTGCGGATGCCTATTTTTCCGGAACTAAGATCAAGTGGATTTTGGACAATGTCGAGGGAGTAAGCCAACGCGCTGAACGGGGCGAGCTTCTCTTCGGTACCATTGACACTTGGCTGGTTTGGAAGCTCACGGCTGGACAATTACATATCACGGATTATTCCAATGCTTCCCGCACGATGCTCTACAATATTCACACGTTGTCTTGGGATCAGGAAATTTTGAGGGAACTAGGGATTCCCCCAGGTATGTTGCCGGAGGTTAAGCCCTCCAGTCAAGTTTATGGAGAGGCAGCCTATGGCCTATTCGCAGGTCAAGGTATTCCGATAAGCGGAATTGCGGGAGATCAGCAGGCTGCCTTATTTGGGCAGATGTGTTTTGATCCAGGCATGGTTAAAAACACCTATGGCACGGGTTGCTTTATGTTAATGAACACCGGCAAGCGCGTTGTCACCTCTCAGCACGGTCTAATTTCTACTGTCGCCTGGGGTATAGACGGAGGTGTGGAATACGCTCTGGAAGGGAGCGTCTTTACTGCTGGGTCGGCTATACAGTGGCTCAGAGATGAATTGAAGCTGCTTTCTTCGGCGAGGGAATCCGAAGAATTGGCTCAGCAGGTAGAGGATACAGCGGGGGTGTATGTCGTACCGGCATTCACTGGTCTTGGGGCACCCTATTGGAACATGCGTGCCCGAGGAGCTATCTTCGGCTTAACTCGCGGAACGAGCAAAGAACACTTAATCCGAGCCACCTTGGAAGCCTTGGTGTATCAGACCAAGGATGTATTGACAGCGATGGAGAAGGACACTGAGCTCTATTTAAAGTCCTTGAAAGTTGACGGCGGAGCATCAACCAACAATTTTCTGATGCAATTTCAAGCTGATATTTTAGGAGTCCCTGTTGAACGACCCCAGGCGATAGAAACGACGGCGATGGGTGCTGCCTATTTGGCGGGCTTAGCCGTGGGGTTTTGGCAGGACAGGGCTGAGCTGAAAGCGAGTTGGCGATTAGATCGGCGGTTTGAACCGGCAATGAGTATCGAACGGCGTACTAAACTATATACAGGATGGCAAAAAGCTGTTCTGCGTGCCTTGGATTGGGATGAAGAGTAGGCTCGAAATAATTTGGGGGAGATAAAATGGTGGACTATCAGGCGGAAGTGATCATTATTGGTGGGGGAGCTACAGGGGTCGGACTGCTGCGTGATTTGAGTATGCGTGGGGTTACTGCACTGTTGTTGGAACAGGGGGATCTGGCGCACGGGACAAGTTCTCGTTTCCATGGGCTCTTGCATAGTGGTGCTCGTTACGCCGTTAAAGACCCCTTAGCCGCTGCAGAATGTGCTCTGGAGAATACTATTCTTAAACGGATCGCTCCAAGTTGTATTGTCGAGTGTGGCGGTTGGTTCGTACAAATGGCTGAGGACGATCCAGAATACACTGCAAATTGGGTGCAAAAATGTGCAGAAGCCTCTATTGCTGTGCGAGAAATTCCTGTAGAGGAAGCCTATGCTCAGGAACCGCTTCTGAGACGCGCTGCCGTGCGTGTGTTTGAAGTTCCTGATGCAGCAGTGGATGGGTTTAAATTAGTGTGGGCGAATGCCCATTCAGCGACTGCTTACGGTGGAGTTTACAAAAACTATCATCAGGTTGATAAGCTGGTCCGAGAAGGGAATCGAATCACAGGTGTGTGGGGGCGCCTACAGAGAACGGGGGAACCGTTCAGGGCGAGATCCACAGTGGTGGTAAATTCTGCCGGGGCTTGGGCACCTGAGTTGGCTGCCACAGTTGGGGTAACGCTCGATGTCGTAGCTGATAAAGGGACGTTGTTGGCGTTCAACCACCGTTTGTTTCAGAGGGTGATTAATCGGCTGCGTCCACCCGGGGATGGAGACATTTTCGTTCCTCACGAGAGCATCACCGTCTTTGGTACAACCTCGGACTTTGTAAATTCACCAAACGACAATTCCCCTTCTGGAGCAGAAGTCCAAAAATTAATGAGTTTGGGCGAAGGCTTGGTACCTGAGATTGAACGTTTCCGAGTCATTCGGGCCTTCGCAGGCGTGCGACCTCTGTATAAGGAAACTGACAGTGATACCATAACGACGGAAAAGGGCCGAGAAGTGAGTCGGGAGTTTGCCTTAATTGATCATTACGAACAAGGCGTTGAAGGGTTTCTGAGTATCGTGGGCGGCAAGTTTACCACTTATCGGCTTATGGCGGAAAGAACTGCAGATCTGGTTACCCGCAGATTAGGAAAACTGGTTCCCTGCCGAACAGCTGCAGAGACCATTTTGCCTGAAATATCCCCAGCGCTTAAGACGCTTGCCCTGAAGGTATTGCCTTGGGGAGCGGCCTCGAAGATGTTAGAGCGAGTGGGTTCGGATGCTGAGGATCTTTTGCGTGAAATAGAATTAGATCCCGCGAAGGGGAGGATGATGTGCGAATGTGAAATGGTTAGTTTAGCCGAAGTAGAAAAGGCAGTATCCGATGAAGATGTGCATTTCCTTTCAGATATTCGGCGTAAAACTAGATTAGGTATGGGAACGTGCCAAGGCGCTTTCTGTGGTTATCGGGCGTTACCTTTGTTGAGGCTCGCCAAGGATAAGTATGCGCCGTTCCGTGAAGAACTCCAGGATTTTTTGGATCAACGTTGGAAGGGAATCCGTCCGGTGCTCTGGGGGGCGCAATTAAGAGAAACAGAGTTGACCCGCGGTATATACGCTGGACTGCTTTGTTTTGGTGAAAGATCAACCGGCCAAGCGGATCGGGGGGAATGAGTATGTGGGATGGGATTATTGTTGGGGGAGGATTGGCCGGCCTTGTCGCGGGAATTACCGCGGCTGAGCGGGGGAAGCAGGTTCTGCTTGTAGCTGAAGGGGTCGGGAGTCTATCCTTTGCTTCCGGCGTTATCGATTTTGGAGATTATTACACTCTTAGAGATAAACGAAGGCATCCCTTTTCGCTGATTTCAGAAGACCAAGTCAGTATAGCAATCACTAAGTGGCAGGAAATTTGCCCTTTTTATAAAGGCTCATGGGGTAGAGATGAACTAGTTCTGACCCCTCTGGGAGAGACTCGTCCGGCCGGATATGTGCCTCATAGCTTAGCGGCTCAACCTTTGCACGAGGCGAGGGAAATTATCTTAATAGCGCCCCAAGGGCTCAAGGACTTTTTTCCTAGGTTATTTGCCTCGAACTTGGCATTGAATTTTCCTCGAGCCAAAGTGACAATTAAACCTCTGCACCTAGAGGAGTTTGACTCACAGAACCGCTTAGGAAAGAGTATACTTGCTACAGATTATGCCCGATACTGGGCTTCTCAGGAGGGAACTGACTATTTACGGTGGTTCCTCAGGGAAGCCGTTCGTGAATTGTCTGGATTGAAAGAGGGAGTAGTCGTGGTGTTTCCCGGTTTAAGTGCCTCCTTTAAGCCCTTAGTAAACGATTTATTGGTAACACTTGCGCTTACGGTTATTGAACCAACGCTCTTTCCACCTTCTCCAGTGGGAATAGATCTTTATCAATATCTGAGAAAGAAATTTAAAGATTTAGGTGGGGAATATTTAATCAGTGGCAAGGCCAAAGCCGCCGTTATGAAGGATGGCTACTGTCATAGTATTGCTCTGCAGAGTCAGGGGAAAACTCGCCAGTTAAAAGCCAAGTCCTTTGTGCTGGCAACAGGTGGATTGTTTGGAGGTGGAATTCAAGTTGGACCGCGGACGATTCGGGAGGAGGTCTTTGATTGTCCACTTTTTTTGCCTAAGAGTTGGACTGAGGACGGCTTTTTAGGACCTCAACCTTATGCCCAGACCGGTATCGAGGTGGACGAAGACCTTCATCCACTCAATAGTGATGGGCGAATCTATTTACATAATGTTTATGTCTGTGGGCGCACGCTTGCCCATTGGGATCCTTGGATAGATTATTGCGGCGGCGGGGTCGCTCTGACGACGGGTTATTTAGCGGGGAGTAAATTATAAGGCGAAGCGAACTCGTTTGCGTAAGCTGTACGAGTTCGCTTCGATAGGAGAGTCTGGATTATTCAATGAAAAGAAGGGGAGAAATGAACAGAAAATCAGTAGATGCAGTGTACAAGGCTGAGAAATTGGACGCTTGCATAAAGTGTAGTGCTTGTATTGCGGAGTGCCCCGTCGCAAGTGTTAATCCCTCATTTCCTGGTCCGAAGGCCGCCGGGCCAGATGTTCAACGCTTGCGCTTGGAAGGAATTATTTTCGATGCCTCGGTCTTGGCCTTATGCTCAAATTGCAAAACATGTGAGATCACCTGTCCTTCTGGTGTCAACATAACCGATCTAATTATGGAGGCACGTCGTAAGGCTGTTATTTCAGGGAGAAACAAGAAAGGTCTGCGTTATCAACTCCGTGCTCTCCTCTTGGGAAGGGCCGAATATCTAGGAATCTTAGGCACTGTCTGGGCACCTGTCACTAATTTCGTGCTGAGGAAAAAAACGGTTAGAGTATTGCTGGAGAAGACCCTTGGGATTGGCCGAAAAGCCCCCTTGCCTGATTATCACCAAAAATTTTACGCCCAAAATTATTCCCACGCAGAGACCAAGCAAGTGGTCTATTTTCCAGGTTGTTATGCTACGTATAATGATGCGCTAACAGCTCAGGCCGTGGTTAAAGTATTAGAACATAATGGCTTTTCAGTTATCACACCAAGTTTCCGTTGTTGTGGAGTTCCGTTGCAATCGAATGATCAGTTCGCTCAGGCAGAAGCTAATGCCCTGCATAATCTTCGCTTACTCGCTCCCTATTTGGAACAGGGAATTCCGCTCGTTGCTTCTTGTCCGAGTTGTACCTTGATTCTAAAACAGGAATATCCAAACTATTGTAGTCCAGGAGCAGATTCGATTGCTCTGCAAACGTACGATTTATTTGAATTTTTGTGGGAACTTTACGAAAAGGGGGAACTTCAGCAAGACTTCTGGTCTTCCTCCCAGATGGTTGGCTATCATGCTCCCTGCCATCTCAAAGCCCAAGGCATCGGTACGCCAGTTGTTCGTCTGTTACGTTTAATTCCGGGCCTTCAGGTGAACGATTTGGATAGCGTGTGTTGTGGCCTGTCAGGAAGTTACGGTTTCAAAGAAGAAAACTATGAGTTAGGGATGAAAATCGGCGAGCCGTTGTTTGGAAAGGTGAGAAGAGGACTTCTGGCGTCGGATTTCAACGAAATTACGACGGAATGTGGAACCTGCAATATTCAGATAACTCACGGGTCTGGAGCACAAGTACGCCACCCTATTTGGTACTTTATAGAAGCCTACGGACTCTCTTAAACCCGTCGTTTACTTAGTTCATTTAACTTGACATACGCTCATCAACTTCATGCAAGGATAAGGCCTGATCAGTAAATCTTTTGTATTCACAGCGTGTTTCTTTGTGAGCTCTTTTTCTAACAATATCGAGTTCATCATAATTATTTTTTACTATTTCTACGAGATCCTTATCAATTTCATACGAATTAGCCATAGATTCTAAAACATTTATTGTATCTCGTTTGCTCATTGGATCACGATACGGTCTTTTTTCTCGTATGGCAGTGAATATATCTGCAACGGCGATGATTCTAGCTCCCAGAGGAATTTCTTCATCTTTTAGTCCAAAGGGATATCCTGAGCCATTTAATTTTTCATGATGTAGCGAGCCCCAAATTCTTATTGTCTCAAAACCACTTACCTTTGCTAAAACTCTGTTAGTATGAAAAGCATGGGCTCTTAATAAGGCAAACTCCTCTTTGGAAAGTTTATCTCGTTTTTCAAGTATTTCTATAGGGATCGCTAATTTTCCGAGATCATGAATGTAGCCAGCATATTTTATTAGTTTAATCTCATTGTCACTGAATCCCACATAGTTAGCAATAATTGCAGCGCAAGCGGCAACCGATGAAGAATGTGATGCAGTAAAATGACTCTTGAAATCAGCTAAACTACTCATTAACTTTAAAAATAATTCAAAATCTCGATCATCAAAACTTAAAGAAGCAATATTGCTATCCTGTGTAAGAAAATTCGGAGCATCTAAATACTGCAATCCTAGCCAAAAAGAATCGTTCTTTGATATCTCCAGGAAGGCATCAACTATTTGGGGATGATAGACATCTCCTTTTCTTTTAGCTATCTGTTCCCTTATATCTTCAACTGAATTTAATATGTTTTTAACTTCTGCCATAATTAATACGGAAACACGGTCAGCCAAATTCAAGATATGACTACCAAAAGGAATTTTCTGGTTATTAACTCCCCTGCACTTTTCATTCAACCAGCTAGTATGGTGATAGCGTATCATTTGGGCAATACTTGAAAATTGTTTAATCGTATTTAATAAGAGATATCCTTTTTCTGCGTGGAAGTCGGAATCTTCATATTCGAATTCGCTTGGGGTTAGTCTCTCTAGAAGTGTTAAACCCCCGATATCATGTAAAGAACCAGCAATTTCTAATTCAAGTTGTTCATGAGTCGATAATCCTAATTGCTTCCCTAAACAATACGAGATATAGGCTACGGATTTGTGGTGGTTAGCAACGATTGGGCTTACTAGGTCTATAGCTTCAGTCATGCTAAACACTAACTCTAAATATTGGAACTTTAAAATCATATTGGCACAACCTTTCTTACCGGGATTGGGCGGTCACTCGAGGTGCGATTAAATTTGAAAGCGAAGAACCTTTTCGTTTAATTGTTCAGCTAAAATAGCTAGCTCCTGAGCAGCTCTGGACACTTCTGCTACGGCCACGGTTTGTTCTTCTCCGGTCGCAGATACCTCTTGGGTGAAGGCGGCAGTTTGTAGGGCAATAGCAGCAATACTATCTATTGATTGTGTCGCTGCCTGACTCCTATCAGCCACTTGCTTGGAGATAGACTGAGCTTGTTTAATCTGCCTAACCACCAATTCCACATCCGTTGCGATAAGTTTTAACGCCCCACTCGCTTTGCTCACTGCTTCAACGCCCTCACTGACGTCCTGGCTTCCCACGTCAATTATTTGTACCGCATGGTTTGTCTCTTTTTGGATGTTATTGATTAGTTCAGCGATTTGTTGAGTCGAGATCGCTGATTTTTCTGCTAGTTTGCGTACTTCATCCGCTACTACGGCGAAGCCTCTGCCCTGTTCACCTGCTCTGGCTGCTTCTATAGCGGCGTTCAAGGCCAGAAGGTTAGTTTGATCGGCAATATCTTTAATAACGCTTACGATTTGGCCAACTTTCTCTGATTGCACTCCTAAGGTCTTAATGGCTACGCCCGTTTGAGAAGAAACTAAACTAATTTTATCCATTCTGGCAATGACATTTTCCGCTTCTAGGGAGCCTTGCTGAGCCGTCAGTGCTACTTTTTCACCGGTACTTGCCACCATCTCGACGTTAGTTGCAACCTGCTGGATTTCGGCAACCATCTGAGTTACAATACTACTGGCGTTTTCGGCATCGGTTGCTTGTTGAGATGCGCCTAAAGCTAATTGGTTGATCGTGGAGGCAACCTGTTCGGTCGAGGCCGTTGTTTGTTGGGAGGTAGCGGACATTTCCTCACTGGTGGAAGCTAGTTGCTGGGAAGTGTGGCTGATTTCTTGAATAAGGCTGCGCAAATGCTCTAACATAGTGCCATACGTTTTGGCCAAGTTTTCGATCTCATCCCCTGATTTTACAACGGGCATTGATTGAGTGAGGTCCCCTTGGGCTACACACTCGGATATCTTAGCTAAGGCTATTATCGGCCGCGAAATCGAACGAGATAAATAAATGCCGGTTCCTAGACCAACGAGCACAGCTAAGAGCATAATGATGTAGGATTGAGTATGTTTACTGGCGACGTCTTTTTTCACGCCGTCAACTTTGTCAGTGTTAACTTGATTCACCCATTGGATCCATTCCGAGGTAATTGATTTATTTTTATCCACGTATTGACGGGCTTCATTAGCAAGGTTCAAAGCATCTTGAGTTTTTCCTTGTTTCGTCAAAGCGAGTACTGGTTCAGCAATTTGTTGATACTTTTCATGGGTTGTCTTAAAATCAGCTAAGAAAGCCCTGGATTTATCAGTAGTAAGTAACGGTTGGAGAGAGCTATAGGTATCAGTCATCGCTTTATTCGAATCGGCAAACAGCTGGGGATACTTTTCGTCATGGTAGAGCATATACCCTCTAACGTCAGCAGTCTGTTCGAGCTGAATGGAGCGCAATTCCCAAACGTAGGCTGCTACAGGCATGTTCGTGTTTACAACAACGTTGTAATCCCGTACAGTGTTATTCATTCCAGAAAGTCCGAAGTATCCCACAAGACCAATCAAGATCAATAAAAATACAAACCCACTTAATAGCTTGGTACCAAGTTTTAGTTTCATTAGAGAATCCCCCTTAATTATTACCTGTTTGTATTAATTAAAATAATAACAAGGAAAAATGTCATAATCATGGCCTGATTATGACATTTTTCTGACATTAAGAGGGCTTTTTTTTATCTGGATTTAGCTGCTAACTAAAGAACCTGCTTCTTTAGCAAGGCTTCACTCCCAGTTTGTAGCCTACCCCATGCATAGTTTTGATGTAATAGGGATTGGAAACATCGGGCTCAATCTTTCCGCGCAAGCGTTTTACCAGCGTCGTGACGACTTCAGGACTACCGTAAAAGTCTGAACCCCAAGTTTGGTAGAGGAGTTGTTTCCTCGTAAAGACCTGGTCTGGCCGGCTGGATAGGAGCCAGAGCAGGTCAAACTCTTTGGGGGTGAGGTCAACCTCTTTGCCTCCAAGCTCAGTAACTCTAGTGATTCGGTTAATAGTAAGTCCGGGTAGCTTCACATTATTCAGCCCGTTTCCCTGGTGATTGTTTTCCTTAACCCGGCGCAATACCGCCTTAATGCGTAAGAGGAGTTCAGCGTTTTCAAACGGCTTAGTTATGTAGTCATCGCAGCCTAGGGTGAGCCCTAAAATCTTATCCGTAGTTCCGTCCTTTCCCGATAAAATGACAATAGGCAGATAACTTTCTTCCCGAATTTTGCGGCAAACTTCAAATCCATCCATCCCAGGCATCATGATATCGAGCAACAGTAGGTCCGGCTGGAAGTGTCGGTACTCTGTTAAGACATCGGGTCCTTGTCCTACGACCATGACACTAAAACCTTCCCGAGTTAAAAAGTTATAAAGGAACTTCTGGAGACGGGCATCATCTTCTGCCACCATGATTTTTTTCCCGATCATAAATACATCGTCTCCCCTGTAGTTTGGTTAGGTTGGAAGGCTTCACACATTCGACAAACTGAGTTCGTCGAGTGATTGTTTATTCCAAATCAGGATCTAGGGCCGGATAAGTGGGCCAGAAAATACTGAACGTTGTACCTCGTCCTTCAACAGAAGCAACGGTAATTTGCCCCAAGTGCAGATCGACAATTTGTTTGACCAAGGATAAACCCAAACCGGTTCCAATAATAGGTTCTCCCGAGCGAATACATCGATAAAATTTTTCGAAAATATAGGGTAGGGCACTTGCAGAAATTCCTGAACCGGTATCTTCAATTACTAGGATGACCCCTTGTTCCGGTGGAGGAGCCCCGTGAATTTTTAAATGAATAGAGCTTCCCGCTGCACTATACTTTAGAGCATTTTCCAGAAGATTAGTAATAACTTGTCTGACCAAATACTCATCGGCAATGATCTGAGGTGCATCTTCTAGTGTGAAACGTATGGCGATCTTCTGCTGACGGGCCAGAGCTCGCAAATTCTGTTCCACTGCGTGGGCAATGCGATCCAGCTTTACTTCGGTCAAAGTTAGAGACATTTTGCCTGCTTCTGCCCTCGAAAGGTCTAAAAGGTTGTTGATTAACTGGAGCAATTGCAGCCCACTTCCTTTGATCTCCCTGGCGTAGTCTGTGAGATCAAGATTGGAAAGAGGGGTCTCTTGGTTTAGTAATTCCTCTGCAAAGGCTAGAATTGCAGAGAGAGGCGTCCTAATCTCGTGACTAATGTGGGCTAAAAATGAGGATGTAGCTTGGCCGATTCGTAACAGTTCTATGTTCTTTTTAGATAGTTCTCTCTGGGCATTTACTAACTCATTGTTCAAGCGCATCATTTCTTCAGAGTATGGATCGAAAGGCTCTCTTCGTATAACCGGTTCAGACATCGCTACTGACAACCTCATTGTTGCTATGTGGAGAGTTTCCCTAGCGGTGGACGGATCACGGAATAAACTATTTGCTACATTTACTGCGTCCTGGGCATCAAGCGCAAAAGCATCTGCACCTACTTGCCGCCAAAGATTGGGATCTAGATTAAATGGATAACCTCCGACAATAATCTTTAGGGCTTGTCCTTGCTCAGAGGAACGTACGAAGGAAATCATTTCTCGTACCTTACTCACATGCGTGGTCATTGTTACAGAGAGAGCCAAAATATCACTATCGTTTTTGGCTAAAACCTCAAGGATACCGCTAGTCGGAGCATTGGCTCCAACATAGTAAGCATCCCAACCCTCCATTTCAAAGAAATCCGAGACCATTCGGGCTCCTATTTCGTGTAATTCTCCAGACACACAGGCCACTACGATTTTTCGCCCGTTACGATTGTCGCTTATAATTTGAGGATAAAGTTGAGCCATGATTAGCTGAGTAGCCGCACTGCAGTAATGCTCTTGAACTATGCTGATTTTGTTAGTTTGCCATAGTTGACCGATTTCCCGTTGAACGCATTGGAAGACGTATAGATATATGTCTTTGATCGTTGCACCTTGGTTCACTGCGACTATAATATAGTTTCTGGCGCTTTGCTGGTCAGCTTTCAAGAGGGCATCCAAGTAGTTTCTGGCTAACTCCAACAGAGGATTTCCTTCATCAATGAAACTAGCCTGTTTTTCGGAAATTGCGGGAAAATAGCTGAGTGCTTGTTCCAAATAATCGTAGGCAATTTGGGCAGCAGCAGCTGGAAGATGTTTCACTAAGATCTCCTGGACACAACCCAGTTCAATTTCGAAGTCCTGGGTGCTGATGCCAAGACCGATGTGAAGGATCTTGGTCCAGACGATACAGTCGTAGAATAGGGGAGGGCTAACTGATCTAAGAGCCTCGGCCAAAACTGAAAGTTGGTTGAGGGTGTCTTGGATACACTTTTCGTATGCTGACTTACCATATCGAGTTATTAAATCAGGTTGTAGTTTATAGTTCCTCTCCACTATGGCATTAGCTAAATTATTACGTGAGAATTCGATAGCTCTAGCAGCTTCAATGAATTGATTCATGCTGTCCTCCAAACGTAAATATGCGCAACATTTTGATCAATTCCAAAACACCCACTTCTATAAGTGGGTGTTTCGATTTCCACTTCGGTGACGATAGTCTCCGGTGGAGAGTGTCGCCGAGCAGTCATTCTCAATAGGAACACTTAGTGGTCAATTAAGTTCTTATAACCTATACACGTTCTTCATATTTTTAAAAACCCCTTCTATAGATACCATGTTTTTTCTCATACCTATGCTAATAATCATTTTGTAAATATGATGTGTGCTTCAGAGGAGGTCGAAGATTATTGTTATATAAGAAAAGGATTTTCAAATTAAAAGTAGAACAAAGCATTAATTAAAGATAAAACCCGAGGAGAGGTGATACTACATGATTGAAAATATTGAAAAAAGCAGTCGCTTGAAAGCTAGTTGTTGAACAAGCGATATTGACGCTGGTCAGCATCAACAAGAGAGTAATACCGAAAACTGTCAGGTATGCGGAGTTAATCTAGAATACGTCAATTATAGCAAGGAACTCACTTGTTTCCGCTGCGGAAAAATTGAGTTTGCTAACATTTTATGCCCTAACGGTCATTATGTTTGTGATGACTGCCATGGCAAAGCTGTCTTGGAAACTATTAAAAACTATGTTTTAACCACATCCTCCAAGAACCCATTGGAAATCGCGGAAACCCTGATGTCTCTCAAAGAAATAGTCCCCATGCTAGGGTGCGAAAATGCTTGGATTGCTTGTGGTGCTTTAATGGCATCCTTAAAGAATGAAGGTACTATTAAACTCACTAACGAACATATCATAGAGGCACTCGCTAGAACCAAAAAACAGGCAATTGGTGGCTACTGCGGTTTAACTGGTGTCTGCGGTATTGCACCCGCAATCGGAGCCTGTTTTAGTGTTATTCTTGGTGCAGCATGTCCCAAAAACCAAGAAACAGCAACAACTATGAGAGTTGTAGGAAAAATAGTAAACGCTATCGCTGACCAAACTGGTCCCTGCTGCTGTAAGAACTTTGTCTGGACTGCACTTAGTGAGGTCCTTAAATTAACAAAAGAGTATCTTAAGGTATCCTTGTTTTCACCCGATAAAGCAATTATATGTACTCATAGTGATCGCCACCCTCATGGATGTAGAGAGTCTCAATGCCCTTATTACAAAATAAAAGAGACATTAGTAAGTGGTAGTGACATGTTCAGTGGTGGGAGCCAACTGTTTTGAAAATTAGCCCTCTCGATTTTTCGGAGAGGGCTGATATTTTAGATTAAGGTGGGTTATTCATTGATATTCTTTTAAATGGGACACTTTTGTTATTAATTAGTACGTTACTACGATGCTTTTTGCGACATACTTTACACCCTCGTTATGAGATAATTTTCCAAATAATATTTTGAAGGAGGCTTATATATGAATAGAAAGATAATTGCCTTAATCTTACTCTCATGTAACTGCATTGTAGGAATACCAGCTTTAGCTGCTGCTAATACTCTAAGTTCAGCTACAGACTCACCGCAAATTAATAGCACTAACAGGCTTTCAGGACATACAAGATATGAGACTGGTAAGGTCATCTCTGAGTATTATAGCAACGGAAAGGTTAAGAACGTAATCCTTTCAACAGGAAACGGATTTGCAGATGCTTTATCTGCAAGTGTCCTAGCCCACGAAAAGGAAGCCCCTATCTTGTTAGTGGATTCTTCGGTTGATAGCTCTACGGATGCATTTGATTATGTCAGTCAACATCTTGACTCAACTGGAACAGTTTATATCGTTGGCGGTGCTGGAACAATAGGCACAGAATTCGAGACGAAACTTAAGGACCTTGGATTCAAAAATGTTATTAGAATAGCTGGTCTTGACAGGTATGATACATCTTATAAGATAGCCAGTTCACTTAATGATATGACTGTATCTACAGTAGTGATATCCTCTGGAGAACAATATCCTGATGCCTTGAGTATCTCAAGTTTTGCGGCTAATAAAGGCTGGCCGATACTGTTATCTCCTCATGATACACTTCCTCAAGTAATGAAAAACTATTTACTGAAAAAGCAGCCATCGATGGTATACATAACTGGGGGAGAAGGAGCAATTTCAGATAATGAAAAATCTGAAATAAGTAGTTTGTTACCACAGGCTAGTATCGAACGGTTTACTGGACAATCTCGGTTTGATACGAATGGTATTATTTCAGAAACCTTTGCACCGAATCCATCAACAGTCTATCTAGCCACAGGGTACGATTTTGCTGATGCTTTGGCTGGCAGTGTTGTGGCAGCCAAAAACGGAGACCCTATTATATTGATAGACCCTTCCCAACCAACATTGCCAAAATCAATCGCCAGTTACTTTGGACAGCTTCATGCCAACAATTTAAGTCCGAATTTAGTTTCTTTGGGGGGCAGTGGAGTTGTAACAGATGAGATAATAAAAAATTCCAGTGACTTGATTTCAGGAACAGTCAAAGAAACTAGTATTTATTCTATAGCTGATCTAACTGCAACGACTACTCAAAAGGAAAGCTATTCGTTACCTGCAACTGTTCAAGCCAAGCTCTTTAACAGTGATACTATTGAGGTGCCTGTTCAGTGGAATCCCACGTTAGCCGATACCAGCAGCATAGGGTCAAGTGTTTATGATGGAGTTGTAGAAGGATATGACAAACCGATTAAACTTAATCTTACTGTCAAAGCACCAATATCAATACTAATCGCTCAATACTCTACTGAGTTTGACTCAACCTTGGTCAATCGTACGGAGAACGTTCGCCTTGCTGCCCAGGCCCTCGATGGGAAATTATTAGCACCTGGAGAACGATTCTCCTTCAATGACAGTGTCGGGGAACGAACGAATGAGGCGGGTTATAAAGAGGCGCTAATCATCGTAGGAAACGCCTTCACCCCAGGGCTCGGGGGCGGAATCTGCCAAGTATCATCCACTCTTTATAATGCTGTAATGCTTGCCCATTTAGAAATCCTTGAGAGACATCCTCATTCCCTGCCCATAAGTTATGTTCCTCTCGGGCAAGATGCAACAGTAGCCTTTCCTGTACTGGACTTTAAATTTAGAAATAGCACCGATGCTTATCTCTTAATTCGTAGTTCCACAGAAGGAAATACCTTAACCTTTCAGCTTTATGAAAAGGCAGAGAAGTGATCTAATCCATGAAAATGGGGGGGTTCAGCCAATCGCTGAACCTTTTTTCTGTAAAACTGTATCATTCCCTCTGGCGTGAATTAGTGTATTATCCTTAAAATGATATTGGCATTGTAGCATAGCTACATATAAGGGTGGTATGATTGTATTGAACTGGGGAGAGCAAGGTTTAAGTACATGTTTGGCTGAGTACAGACATTGAAAGGGGCAGAAAGGTTATTATGGGTGATTTTGAGCGGATAATAGAAAGATTAAAACTAAAATCCGAAGCATTTAAAGCTGTGAATGGAGCGGAACCCTTGGAAACTATAAAATACGACTGCTCGATCTGCCAAGATCGAGAGATTATACTTGTAGAACAGGCAGATGGGTCGTTTTCAGCAAGGAATTGTGAATGCAAAGCGCGGAAGATTCAGAAGAGATTATTCAAAGCATCGGGATTAACGGAAGAACAATCAGCTTTGCGACTGGAGGATTTTAAGCCGAGCGGGGACACAAGGGCAATGTACTTGCTAGCCCAAAATTATATAGACAAGCAATTATGGAAAAAACACAAGGGTTTCGCTTTTGTGGGAAGCGTAGGATCCGGAAAAACTATGCTGGCGCAAATAATTGCCAGCGAGATCATGTCAGATACCAAAACGTCGGTTATATTTCTTCCGACGACAAGTTTAATGGCCGAACTAAGAGTTGCCCAATTTTCAGATGGTGGAGCAGAATACGAGCAGCGGATTGATCGCTTAATCTGTGCCGATGTCGTAATTTTTGACGACGTGGGCAAAGAAAAGCCGACTGAATGGGTTCAGACACAATATTTCCGAATCATCGATGGTAGATATAACAAAAATAAGACGACATCATTTACGTCAAATTACGGATTAGAAGAATTATCGGACCGATTTCCAGAATTCGGGGATGCCATTATATCAAGACTCATTGCTATGACTAGGGATTGCCTAGTTAAAGTAAACGCCAGTGACTATAGACTTTTATGATAATACAATTGCCCAAATAAAAGTAAGGAGTTGTTTCCATGCAATGGTTACAAGACGTTGTTGTAGTGATCTTAATAATTATTTTCATTGTTGGCATCTTGGTTACGAACAAAGATCAAGGAAACATGAAGATTAATGGAAGTAAGAGGCTTCCGTATAAGCTTAAAGATGATTTTTTGACGGATACAGAACGCTCATTTTATCATTCCTTAAAGCAATGTGTTGGTGATAATGCCGTCATATGTCCTAAGGTGGGATTAAAGGATATCTTCTTTATCGGCAAAGGGATTGGTCAAGACTACATGAAGTTTTTGGGCAAAATTGCCCAAAAGCATGTCGACTTTCTTTTATGTGATCCGAGTACAATGAAGCCTTTATGTGGAATTGAACTTGATGACTTAAGCCATACAAACAAGAAAACTCATGAACAGGATTTGTTTGTTGAAAAGGTTTATCAAGATGCAAATTTAGAACTTATACGAATATCCTCCAAATATACTATTGCAGACATAGAAACAGCCTTAATGGGGGTTTTCGATAGCCCCAAGAGATCACTGTAACTAATAAAGAAACTGTTTTGTGCCCCAAATGTTTCACGGAATATCACTGATAATACCAAAGTTTCTGGAGGTTTACCAATGTTTCTAGAGGAACAACCTATTTCGATCACTCTTGCCGAAATTTTAGACAATACAAATAACGCTATCATTGCCGTTGACCCCCAAGGTCTTATTCTCTTCGCTAATCGCGCTTTTTTTAATATTCTAAAAATCCCCGTCCAAGATCTCGTAGGACAACCTGTAACTACTTATTTCCCAGAAACGGGATTAATGAAAGTTTTTGAAAACGGAATTGCTGAGTTAGGCCAGCAGCTGAAACTTAATAGTTCCGCTTTATTGAGTAGTCGAACCCCAATCTATTTTAATGGTGAGTTGGTTGGAGCCGTGGCTGTATTCCAGGACATAACGACTCTGCAAAATTTCATCGACGATTTAGTTATCGAGCACGAGAAAACTAAGCTTCTCCAACACATCCTCGAAGTTGTCCTTAACCTTGCTTATGATGGGTTGATTGTGGTTAACAAAGAAGGCATAGTAACCATGACGAACCAGGCTTTTGCAAGTTTCTTTCGTAAATCCCCCGAGGATCTAATTGGGAAATCAATCACTGAAATCTACAAAAATCCGAAATTTACAGACGTTCTGAAAACAGGGTTGCCTGTGCACGGATATATTTATGATTTAAACGGGCATGAAATTATCGCCAGCAGAATTCCAATTATTCAGGACGGTGAAATAGTAGGCGCTTTGGGAAAAATTGTCTATAAGAATGTCAATGAACTTTACGCCTTAACGAAAAAGGTTAATTCCTTGCGTTCTGAACTGGATTACTATAAGAGAGATGTATTGCAGAAGAAGCGCTCGGCACGGGAACTCTTAAAGGGGAGAAATCCTCTCATGAATTCATTAGTGCATACTGCTTTACGCGTAGCCAAATCAGAGTCTACTGTGCTCTTGAGGGGAGAAAATGGGACGGGTAAAGAATTATTTGCCCAACTACTACATAATGAAAGCTCTCGTTGGCAAAGTCCTTTTATCAAGGTGAACTGTGCTGCTATACCAGGGAACTTACTGGAATCCGAATTATTTGGTTATGACGAAGGAGCTTTTACCGGAGCCCGTAAAGGGGGAAAACTTGGCAAATTCGAGCTAGCGGATGGAGGGACCCTGTTCCTAGACGAAATTGGAGATATGGAAATGGCTATGCAAGTTAAGTTATTGCGGGTTATTCAGGAACGGGAAATTGAACGCTTGGGAGGCAACAAACTTCGGAACGTGGACGTGCGGTTAGTTGCTGCGACCAATCGTGATCTCGAAGCTATGATTGACAATAAACAATTCCGTGAGGACCTCTATTACCGTTTAAACGTAGTGACCTTAACGATTCCTCCTTTACGGGAAAGGATGGACGACATCGAGGGGCTGATTGAAACATTCTTGAAAAAGTTTAATCTTCAGTTCGTGCAATCTGTAACGGGAATAACGGAAGAGGCGTTAAACGTGCTGATGAAACACAGTTGGCCCGGTAACATCCGCGAACTTGAAAATATTATTGAGCGGGCTTTTAACTTGCTGGATGGAACAGAAGTTCAGCTTAAACATTTACCAAACTATCTGCAAAGTTTAGCAGATGGACATAAAGCATGTCCTATTCTAGAAGGGTCATTAGAGAATATTCTTAACAGGGTGGAGAAAGAAACTCTTATTTATGCCCTAGCTGCCGCAAATGGGAATAAGGTCCAGGCCGCTAAAAGCTTAAGTTTATCTAGGTCGGGCTTATATAAGAAATTAAACAAATATCAGTTAGAGTGAAGTCAACGTTTAAATAAAATAGTAATTAACAAATGGATACATGTACACAAATATATACATGTATCCATTTGTGTACAAACCATGAAAAGCTTAGCGGTAAAGGGACTTGCCAATTTGAAAGGATAAATAGTGTAGGTAATCGTAGACACTTTCTAATTTTTGGGATTATTAGATTTAGAGGGGAGAAAGGCTCCACACCCCTTGGTATCAAAGAAAATGGAAGAGTTTGAATTAACTGAATTGTTATTGGCATCGAAATTGCATTATTTAATAGTTAAGGCAGACTAAAAATGAAATAGGGGGAAATAAAATGGCAATTATTCATCAAGTTAACGGGTATTTCATCCCAACAGTCAATTTTTTAGGAGCAGGAGCACTTAATGAAGCTGGTACACAAGCCGCAATGTTAGGTGGCAAAAAGGCTTTAATCGTTACTGACGCCTTTCTCGCAAAAATTGGTATGGCTAAAGAAGTTGCTGATGTCGTAGAAGCAGCTGGTCTTAAAACAGTAATTTATCCTGGCGCAGAACCGAATCCTACCGATAAAAACGTACATGATGGCTTTGCTATCTATACTAAAGAAGGGTGTGACATGATTATCTCCGTTGGCGGAGGATCATCACACGACACTGGTAAGGGAATTGGGCTTATTGCAGGTAATGGCGGAAAAATTCAAGACTATGAAGGCATAAATAAATCGACTAAACCGATGGCTCCAATGATTGCCATTAATACCACAGCTGGCACAGCCAGTGAAATGACGAGATTTGCTGTAATCACAGATTCTGCCCGTCATATCAAAATGGCTATCGCAGACTGGCGCGTAACCCCCAATGTTTCCATCAATGATCCTTTAATGATGATGAAGCAACCTCCTAGCTTAACTGCCGCGACAGGAATGGATGCATTAACCCATGCAGTTGAAGCCTATGTTTCCACGATCGCCACACCGTTAACCGATTCGGCTGCTTTGATGGCCTTCAAGTTAATCCCTAAATATCTCCGTAGAGCCGTAGCCAATGGGGATGATTTCGAAGCACGTGAGAAGATGGCTTATGCTCAATTCTTAGGTGGAATGGCTTTCAATAACGCCAGCTTGGGATATGTTCATTCGATGGCGCATCAATTGGGCGGATTCTATAATCTCCCTCATGGTGTATGCAATGCAATCCTACTTCCCCACGTTTCACGCTTTAACTTGATTGGTAATCTCGATAAATTTGCAGAGATTGCTGAAGCAATGGGTGAAAATATTCAAGGACTCTCTGCTAGAGATGCGGCTGAACTATGCTTAGATTCGATCAGCCAATTGTCTGCTGATGTCGGAATTCCTAGTGGTTTAGCAGTACTGAATGTTAAAGAAGAAGACTTTGCCCTGATGGCCGGAAATGCTAAATTAGATATATGTCAATTCACTAATCCACGCACAGCAACACTTGAACAAGTAATTCAAATCTATAAAGATGCAATGTAAATTTTGAGCTGATGAGAAATCAGAAAAGAATCATGTTAAAAAGTTCCGGGCAACACCCGGGACTTTTTAACGTGATTCTTTAAGTACTGGGCTCAGATTGTAACAATAATTTTCCTTTCTGAGACGCTAAAGTAATTAGGGAAGGGGCCAATAGACAGAGTGAATCCCTCTGGAGCGGCGCCTATGACTTAAAGTGTTTAGTTGACGATATTCGGGATAATATAGATAAGTGAGAGCAAAGCAATAAGTGGCAATAGAGTCTACATAGATATATTTAGAGCAGGTTTTAAACCAGCGGATACAGGAGGAAGGGTAAAGTAGGATCAATAGAATTTGAGAAAAATGACCAAGTTTAGCAGGATGATGGGGTATTCGTAGAGAACTTGTAGATTTATAGAAAGACTTGATAGTGCGAGAGGAAGCAAGCTGCTCCAGAAGAACGAGATGCTAATACATTTTTGTAGGATTAGGCATACAAGCTGTCACTGTGTTACCATCGGTACAAACGTATTATCGAGTGAGATAAACAGGAGCAGGGCCAACTTGCGAGTTTACAGGGTAGAATAGTGATGATATGGATTAGAGGAGGTTAACAATGTTTGACAACATCAAGAATTCGCCGAATTATCGGTGGTATATTTTAGCTACGGTTGCGGTTGGTACCTTTATGGCGACGTTGGATAGCAGTATTGTAAATGTGGCACTTCCAACTATTTCAGGCCAACTCAATTCGAATCTTTCCACCTTACAATGGGTAGTAACTGCTTATCTTTTAACCATTACTAGTTTATTGCCAGTCTTTGGACGTATTGCAGATTTAGTTGGGCGTAAAAGGGTCTTTGGCCTGGGCTTTTTAGTTTTTATTTTTGGCTCGGCCCTCTGTGGTTTGGCCCAAAATATTTGGTTTTTAGTGGGAACCCGAGTGTTGCAAGCGGTAGGTGCCGCCATGTTAATGTCCAACAGTGCGGCTATTATCACCGCAAATTTTCCGCCTAGGGAGCGGGGGAAAGCATTGGGCTTAACTGGCACCGTCGTTGCCCTTGGTTCTCTAACCGGGCCAGCCTTGGGCGGAATACTTATTGGCTTAGCCGGCTGGCGCTCCATCTTTTATATTAATGTTCCAATTGGCTTAGTTGGCTTTGTGGCGGGTCTCTTGATTCTGCCCGCTGATATTCCCAGTAAAGAAAAAGAAAGCTTTGATTTTCTCGGAGCTTCAAGCTTTACTTTTGGGATGATCTTGGTTCTTTTAGGAATTACAAATGGCGAGGGCTGGGGCTGGTCAAGCCTTCCAGTACTCTTGAGTCTGGTATTAGGAATGGCATCGCTGGCCGTGTTTGTCCAAACTGAACGAAAGGTCAAACATCCCATGATTGATTTATCCCTATTCCGTAATCGGCCTTTCCTGATCGGTAATCTTTCAGGAGGATTATCCTTCGTAGCGATGTTTGCCAACACGATGATCTTACCTTTTTATTTGCAGGGGGTTCTTAATTACCAGCCCACTCGGGTGGGCATGATTTTAATGATCTTTCCTGTTGTGATGGCTGTAGTAGCTCCGATTAGCGGTCAGGCTTCGGACAAATTTGGACCCATGGTGCTCACCACTAGTGGCTTAGTAATTACCGGGCTCGGTTTGTTCTATTTTTCCACACTTTCGTCCACGGCTAGTTTCCATCAGATAATTCCAGGGTCAATACTCATGGGCTTGGGAACTGGGATGTTTCAATCACCTAATAACAGCAGTGTCATGAGTTCAGTTGTTCCTCAAAAGCTGGGTATTGCTGGTGGAATTAATAGTTTGGTTCGAAATTTAGGTATGGTCACGGGTATTGCTTGGTCAGTCGCCTTATTTGAAGCCATGGGCGGTGTCACCATGCCTAAGTCAGGTCAAATAGATAGGTTTATGTCTGCATACCACTCTGTTATGTTGGTGGCCATGGTTATTGCCTTCGCAGCCGCTGTTATTTCATTTAACCGCAAAAGTTATGCCAAAGCCAAGTGATTCGCAAATAGTCAGGGGATAGCAAAGTGAGGGAGCTCGTTTGGTGTATCTTAACGAGAAGGATTTTACGGTAAAAAAGTCGAATTTACTCAAAGAGAGGTGAAACGAGTGGAACCTATTTTTGCATTAGATATTGGAACCCGTATGGTGATGGGTCTAGTGATGACCAAGCGCAAAGAACAGGGCTATGAAATTTTGGCCAGTGCTCAAACAGAGCATCGGCAGCGTGCTATGTATGATGGACAAGTTCATGATGTTGATGAAGTCGCTTTGGCCGTTATAAAGGTTAAAGAGCTCCTAGAAAAAAAGTTGGATAGACCCTTAAAGCAGGTTGCTGTGGCGGCTGCGGGTCGGGCATTGAGAACAGAATTTGCAATTGCCAAACGTAAGGAACCGCTTCCTGTGCGCTGGGAACGAGAGGACGTATTAGCTTTAGAATTAGAAGCAGTTCATCAAGCGCTTCGTCAGCTTCAATCTTCGACGAGTGATGATTCACAAAGCTACCATTGTGTAGGATACAATCCAATTGCTCGCTGGAATGAGGGAGAAGAAATAGCTAATCTGATCGGGCAGAGGGGGAGTGAGGCCAAGATATCCGTCATTGCGACCTTCTTACCACGGACCGTCGTAGATGGCTTGGTGGCTGTCTTGGGACGGGCAGGCTTGGAAATGACAAGTCTGACGCTGGAACCAATTGCAGCCGGTCAAGCAGCTATTCCGTTGAATATGAGACGTCTTAATCTGGCCTTGGTAGATATTGGGGCTGGAACTGCGGATATTGCCTTGACCCGAAATGGATCTTTTTTTGCCTATGGGATGGTTCCTATGGCAGGGGATGAGGTCACAGAGGTGATCTGTTCGCATTATTTGCTTGATTTTAAGGTGGGCGAAAAAGTGAAACGACAATTAAATAAGAAAGCCCAGCTGAATTTTACGGATTTCCTTGGAGCTAAAGTTAGTGTAAAAAAGGAGGAAATCTTAACGATAATTAAACCTGTGGTTGAGAAATTAGTCGAGAGTATTTCTAGAGAGATTCTGAACCTCAATACCGAAGTGCCCCAAGCCATTATACTTATTGGCGGAGGAAGTTTAACCCCCATGCTTTCTGAAATGTTGGCTAGTACCCTAGAAATTCCTCAGAATAGAGTTGGTATTCAAGTCAGAGAACGGTTGGAGGGAATTTCTGGGGAGAAAAGCTTAAAGGGACCGGAAAGCATTACTCCGATTGGGATCGGAATAGCCGCTCTCGAAGAAAATGGGCTTCAGTATTATACTGTATCAGTGAATAGTACGCCAGTCCCTATTTTTGAATTACAATTAACAACGGTGGCTGAGGCTTTACTTGCTGCGGGGATACAACCGCGTTCTTTTTTTGGTAGGCCAGGCGCGGCCTTAACCTTTGAATGGAATGGCGAAATGCGGGTTATTAAGGGGACTCTGGGAAGCCCCGCCCAATTATTGGTCAATAGTAAGCCTGGTAAAATAGATCAAGCCTTAAGAGCGGGGGATGAAATTGCTTTTATCCCTGGCGAGCCGGGTAAAGATGCACAGGCCTGCTTCAAAGATGTGTTGCCTTCTCACAAAGAAAAATGGATTTGCTGGAACGGCCAACGCGAGATATTTGCTCCCCAAGCCTTCGTTGATCATCGCTTGGTGTGCGAAACAGATCAAATTCTTGATGGATATAAAATAACGTACCTTCCGAATGATGACCTAACCAATCTTTTGAAACAAAAAGGCTATAACTTACAGAAGAAAGAAAAGCTCCAGGTCCGAATCAACGGAGAATCTCGTGAGTTTAACTTAAATAGAAAAATTTTGGTTAATGGCAGTGAGGTAGAGAATTGTTACATCCATGGAGAGGATTCGATTGAGGTTCGTACACAGCAGATTAACGTACGTGAGCTTGTGCTACAGCCTAAGCCTATCACTTTCTTCGTCAACGGGATAGAACTTGAATACCCTCCGCAAGAGACCATCATTACGTTTCGAGGACGTCCTGTGTCTGAAGATGAACCACTAAGGGATGGCATGGAGCTAAGGGTAGATGGGTATAAGCAAATGCCAATCCTTTCAGATCTTTTACCCTATGTTAAGTTTCCGGATCTCATGCAGCCAGGGTCTTTATTAAAACTCAGTGTCAATGGCCAAGCAGCCGAATTTACGACGCTTTTACATCCCGGTGATCGTCTGATTGCAACTTGGGATTAAAGAAAACACTTGACAATAGCGCTAGAGACCCTAAAATAGTAAGTGAGGTGTTGAATAATGTTAGAAGGCTTAATGGTATTATTTGCAATTGCTACCTTAGTAGTTACATTGTGGTCCGATGCGGGATCAGCTAAAAAGAAACATTCTAGGTATTTCCAAACAGTTCAAAAACCAACCGGTAAAAAAGAGCGTGAGGCAGCGATTACTGGGCCTCAATATGAAGGATTTTTTGCAAAACTAAACAGTTTATAAGCTCGAAGGATCCGATGTGCTGACATCGGGTCCTTTTTTCGCCAATCAGGTAGGTTGGCAACAGTCAAACCCAGTACTCCGCCAGCGCCTGTGGGCTGGCTTAAGGCCTTCACTGCTTGAGGCCCCTTCTTTTTCAGGATATAATGGATATAACGGACAAATCGTTATCCAGCTTAAATTCGGGAACAAAGTTCGTTAATCGGAGGAGGTAACTATGCATCAATATTGGTTTTTCATCGGAAGTTTTCCTTTACGGGCCTACGGAACACTTTTTGCATTGGCCTTCATTCTCGGAGTCGGGGTAACACTTTATTTTGCAAAAGCTGAAGGGCGCCCGGAATATATGGATATAATGCTGGATTTGGCGCCAATTTTGCTTATCTCAGGTTTATTGGGTGCTCGTATCTGGCAGGTGTTTTTTTTCGATTGGGCATTTTACAGTAAATATCCTGGCGAAATCATTGCCGTTTGGCATGGTGGGTTATCGATTCAAGGGGGTGTAGTTGGAGCGTTATTAGTCGGCGGAATTTACGTTTGGAAAAAGAAGTTATCTTTCTGGGAGATAGCTGATTTAGCGGCTCCTGGGCTTATGTTGGCTCAAGCGATCGGAAGAGACGCCAATCTTATGAATGGTGATGCTTTTGGCGGGCCAACAGGAGGAGATTTCGGAATTATCTATCCCGTTGGTACAATTGCCCGCGATACCTTTGGGAACCAGCCACTTTGGCCAGCCGAAGTCTGGGAAGGGCAAGTGGATGTAATTATCTTTGCCCTGCTCGTAATTTTGAAGTTGAGAAAATGGCCATCGGGCGTAATCTTTTTGATTTACATGGTATTATACAATCTATCAAGATTCTTTTTAGAAAGTCTCAGGGGGGATAGCCCGAGGTTTTTATTCAACTGGTCCGCAGCGCAGTGGAGTAGTATGGTGGCTGTGGGAGTTGCCCTGATACTTTTGGTTTGGAGACTATGGAGAGATCGGCAACCCGAGGCAGTCCTATAAAGAAAAAAGGGCAAATCCCACGGCAGAATTTGCCTGTCTTATTTAATCAGAAATTATAGGTTTTCGGGTATCTGTAACCTATAGTAGGGGCACGATGCCTCGTGCCCATCTCCGTCGTATCTATTGTTGTAGTAATTGTGTCATTGCTTCAGCACAGGGCACGAAGCATCGTGCCCCTACGAATACGAAATTTCTGATAGCCATGAACAATAAAGGTCCGAGGCGCAGCCGAGATTTTTCTAAGAAAGCCGAGATGTACTAAAGCCGAGATGTAGTCTTGAGACTCTCGTTAGCTTCGATTGAAAAGTACTCCGACGATTCCGCCCACTCCACCTGCAACAAGTGCTAGGATGGTCTTCTCGCCCATCTTTAGCCAAGATGGTGCCTCTGACCAGAAGATTGCAGATAGGATGAGTACCAGAACAATAAATCCAAGGCCTACTGCCAAGCCGTAGTACAAACCTTTTGTGCCTGCTTGGTGAGCTGTAATAAAGGCAGCGACTAAAATACTTGCGCCGAAAATAAGGTTGATTGATAGATCAGATTCTGGAAAAGAAGTGAAGGAGAGCAGGAGACCGAAGGCCAGAGACAATAACATTGCTAAAATGGCTGCCAAAAGAATCCCTTTTAGAATTAAGCTAAACTGAAAGGATTTAAACATGGGTTATCCCTCCTCTAATTGATTACAACCTATGCCTTAAGTTGAAAAAGTATGACTGGAATGTTTGAAATGTTTGCTAAGGAGGAATCGGAATGAGGAAAACAATCCCAGAATTCGAGAAGATGAAACAAGCAAGTGAGAAAATTAGCATGTTAACGGCCTATGATTATCCGTCTGCCCGGTGGGTTGAAGAAGCTGGAGTGGATACCATTCTTGTCGGGGATTCTTTGGGAATGGTTGTCTTAGGGTATGATTCAACGGTTCCTGTAACGATGGAGGAAATGCTTCATCATACTAAAGCTGTCCGTAGGGGAGCAATGCAAACGTTTCTGATCACAGATATGCCGTTTATGAGTTATGCAACCTCTGATCTTGCCTTAATGAATGCAGGGCGCCTCATTAAAGAAGGCGGTGCGGACGCTGTAAAACTTGAAGGGGGAGAAAACGTTGTTTCTATTGTCCAAACCCTCACGCGTGCAGGAATACCCGTTGTTGGACATATTGGACTTACTCCCCAAACAGCAAATCAGCTCGGCGGGTTTATAGTTCAAGGTCGAGACCTAGCCAGCGCTAAGCAGTTGCTTAAAGACGCTCACGATTTAGAACTAGCTGGGGCCTTTTTGCTGGTTCTTGAATTGATACCAAGGCAGGTTGCCCATCAAATTTCAACTGAATTAGCAATCCCTACCATTGGAATTGGAGCTGGATTGGATTGTGATGGTCAAGTTCTAGTGTTTCATGATATCTTGGGGCTCTTTGAGCGATTTAAACCTAAATTTGTTAAACAATATGCTCAACTTGGGCAGGACGCAGTTCGCGCTATTAAGTCATTTCATGATGAGGTTAAAAAGAGCCAATTTCCAGCAAATGAACACACCTTTGGTTTATCTGATGAGGTTATTCAAAGACTTTACGGTGATAAATGAATTTTAATTTAATTAAAAAAATTAAATTAAACAAAAAAATAATTTGCACTGTAGATTTTTCTGTAAAATTTGATATAATGTAAATAATTTTAAGCAATTTACTAGTTGTTTTGAAAGGATGGACTTGCATTGAGATTAAAGGAAAAGACCCATCGGAAATTTGTCGAATTTTTCGAAAAGATTTCTAACATGTATCAAGGTAAGGAATTCGAATTAGCATACTCAGATATTCAACGAGAAACAGGAACAGCAAGTGTTACTTTAAAACGTGCCATTCAAGCTTTAGCTGAAGACGGAGTGATTGAAGTCCATTCTGGACGCAACTCGAGGTATGCGCGGTTTAGTTATCTCTTGGCCCCACAAGAATCAGAGGATAAATCTTTACAGGCTCAATCTAAGGAAACAAGAAATTCAGAGGATTTAATGGACGAACAAAAGACGTCTGGAGCAGGTCAGGCATCTATGGCTGAAGACGTTAGTGAACTTACGCAGCTTGTAGATCATTTGAGGCGGCGTATGCGTAATCAAGAGATGGCGATTGCCTTACTTCAAGATCGTTTGGCAGAAATTGAGGACAAAATCAGGAAACGATAATTTCCAAGCATTTAATAGAGATTTTTTAGTTCTGTGGTGTTATAATAAACTATATCCTGGGTTGTGCGTATAGATTATCATGGTTTTGATCCTATTATGTGACAAGGGAGCTAAATGTCAAGCTATTACAACATGCCCTTTAACCAGGGAAGTTGGAACGTTTGGACTAGGTGCCCACCTGCGAGAGCGGGGTCAGAAACCTGAAGTCTTACGGCAAGCTGGGGAAGGGGCAGGATATCGTTCCTGCCTCTTTTATTGCCTTAGTTTGGAAAGTATAACGAAGTATAGGGTAAACGCAACGTTACCCAAGTTTTTCTTTATAAGGGGTGTATTGATGACACGGATCATACTAACGCGTCATGGCCAGACCCTTTGGAACGTTGAAGGGCGAGTTCAGGGAAGTTTGGATTCTCCCCTTACCGGAATGGGGATACTTCAGGCCCGTTCTTTAGCAGTTAGGCTAAGGGACGAAGAGATCCAATATATCTATTCGAGCGATTCCCTCCGGGCAATGGAGACCGCAGAGGAGATTCGTAGTGAACTTGGGCTTGCTAGTATATTCTCTGACCCTGCGCTGCGCGAGTTTTCATTTGGAGAGTGGGAAGGACGTATTTGGCAAGAGGTACGAGAAGCTTATCCAGATATCTTTACGATTTGGGACTCAGAACCCCATCTTGTCACCACTCCCGGCGGGGAAAACATGGAAATGGTACTCGAACGGGCCTGGGCATTTTTACAAAAAATTATTAATATCCATTCGGGAGCAACGATTTGTCTTGTAACTCATGGATTAACTTTAAAGCTCCTGGTGACGAAAGCGTTAGGTTTTGAGATTCATGAGTGGATTAAAACACCATGGCAACATAATACTGCATTAAATATATTTGAAACAGATGGACAGCTATGGATACCTAAGGTTGTTGGGGATTGTCAGCACTTAGAGGCCTTGGAGTTAACTAATCAAGAGAGTGATTTGAAGAAATAGATTTAGCAGAAATATGGATATTAAAAGGGGCAGGTTTAACCTGTCCCTTTTAATATCCATATTCAGTGTATTGGTGTAATTCTTTTCCTTGTTATTCAGTACTTTTAGCCCAGTCTTGTTTATACATCTCGCTTAATTTAGCGGATGCGGTGGGGGACGGTACTGTAATCGATAATTCATGGTTGGTGATAAAGGAAGAATGGGTCCATGCTGAACTGGTTAAAAGGAAAGACGTATTGTCGAAAATTGCTAAGTGTAACCCCTGTGTCGACTGACTTGGGTAATACCTTATACGTACGCCTTTGGCCTTTAACGTTTCTATAGTTGTTTTATTAGCGACTGCTCGATCAACAACAAGATGAACCTCACGCCCCTTCCCGGCAACGTCAGTTAAGGACTGAATTAGATCGGGGTCGGTAATTTCTGAGATTTCAATCCAAATAGATTTCGTACTCCCGGAAATTTGTTCAGTAAGTTGCTGTTTAACACTGGCATTGGTGGCCAAAACAATATTATCCTCTGCTAGAGGAGAAGTCTTGGCAACAGTTAAAGGGAGAGTTGTCGTGAATTCCCAATCCTTTGAGAATAAGGAGGCTGCTTTCCAAGCAGATCTGCCGGATAACTCTACAGCAAGATCATGGGTCGAAAGTCCATCGTCTGTCCAAGCAGGACCATAGATTAGGGCCTGGGTTTGATCAATAACTAAGTATTTGGTGTGGTCAATTTGCCCTTTTTGTGCAGGATAAAACTGAACAGATACATTTTGGCTTTTAAGTTGCTCCAGTGTTGCCCGGTTTACTTTTTGCCATTGGTCTAAGAGAATGCGGACATCGATGCCAGAATGAGCCTTAGCAATAAGAAGCTCAATTAACTGTGGTTCATCGAACTCCACTTGCTCAACGTAGATGGATGTTTTGGCGGAATTAATCAGGCTTAACGTTTGGTTATAGATGGCATCTTTATTAATGAAAAGCGCTTCTGCAGGTAGGTTAGAAAGAGAAACCTTTTCATGAGGAGAAAGTTTTGGAATTTTAAACGTACAACCACTTAATAACAACATACTAAATAACAACAGGAAAAGGGTTGAAAAGACAGATCTCCATTTTGACATGGCGTATAATTCTCCCAAGGTAAAAATATTGTCTATATTATACCATATATGGACAGAGGGCCAAATGTATTTTGAGACATAACCCCAAGAAGTTTTTCATAAATATGGGCAAAGTGAAATTAAGACTGGGAAAGGGCATGGGATTTATGAAGTTTTCGAAAATTATTGTGATTGTATTAGCGGCTCTGCTAAGTCTTCTTACAATTATATCTTTTTTTTCTCCCAAGACTAATACTGCTGTGATTCCAAACGATTCTGTATCGAAATTTTCAGCAGAGAAGGCGTATGAGCATGTGAAATATCTCGTGCAAAAGATTGGGCCTCGACCAGCTGGAAGCAAAGCAGAGCTGAAGACAGCTCAATATATTTCTTATGTGCTAAATCAAGATGGCTGGAAGGTACGTGAACAGCCCTTTAGCAAAGTCGTGGTACGAGATGCTTCAGTTTTAAAGCGGGAACAACAAGTCGAACTGATTAATAGTCAGAATATTATTGCAGAGTTACCAGGAACGCTTCCAGACACAATTGTCATTGGCGCCCATTATGATTCTGCCAATCTAAATGCTCCTGGAGCGGTGGATAACGCTTCAGGTGTAGGGACTTTACTGGAACTTGCTCGAGTCCTGAGTCAAGAACCCCATCAAGAAACTTATCAACTGATTTTCTTCGGAGCTGAAGAGTATGGGTTGGTCGGGTCGCAATTCTATACGGCTCAAGCAGACTTATCAGCTGTTCGTTGGATGCTTAATGTTGACATGGTTGGAACCCCGCTGGAGATAGATGTGGCGGGTAAAAAGTCTGCTCCGCCAGAGTTAATTAAGCAAGTCGCGGCTTTAGCAGGTGAAAGTCATATTCCTTTCCATCTTAGTCGCGACTTTATTACAATGACCCGTGAAAGCGCTCAAGGGGGGGTAAGCGATTTCAGTTCCTTCTTGGATCATGGAATACCGGCTCTTGGTTTAGGTATTTCCGGGCGTCCTGCCGGATATTTTCATCGACCAGAAGACCGAATGGATCGTGTTTCGTTGGACGGAATTCAAAAAGTCGGCGATTTTAGCTATCAGTTATTAAAAAATGTGAAGCTGCAAAAAGTGGGGCCCAGTGTTTGGGATGATTTATACCTACCTTTTCAAATGGGTAAAAACACCTTTATCCTCTCAAGTCTGGGAATTCGTATTTTTACATTTTCAACGTTTGTATTTACAGGTTGGGTTTTGCTTATTTTTTACAAAAAAAAGGGTAATCTTAAATTGACTTGGAAGAAGGCTCTGAGTATTCTTGGGGTTACTGTAGTATTCAGTCTGATGGTGATGGGCTTAAGTGGGAGCGGAGAATTCCTTTGGTATTGGATTAAACATATTCAGAACGTGTGGTATGCTTATCCTGCCCTCTTCCTAGGGGTTCGTATTGGCATTGCCTTAGGTATTTTTGTCCTTTTAGCGAGTTGGTTTTATAAGCTTCCTTTAGCGAGGGACTCGGAGTTTTATTGGCTTGTCGGAGTGATACTGTTATTAGGTGTCAGTTTTTTACTGACGCTCATTCGGATTGATATTGCTTTTCCCTTTGTATTTTGGCTCTTGTGCTTGGATTTGCAGTTTTTTGTACCAAGCATTCTCCTTGTCCTGATTAGTCCCTATTTTATCTATCAGTTGCACTTCGAACTCTTGAATTCACAACAGTGGGTTAGCTTTTACCAAACATTCCATCAATATTCTATAATTTTCATCGGAATATATAGCCTGTTACTTGTTCCTTTCTTTTTAGCTGCTTTGCATGTCGCGATCAGAAAAAAACAATTCTGGACAAATGTACTATATCATTCGCGAAAACCTGTCTTGGTGGTCATTAGTTTACTCATTTTAGCGTTAGGGCTTGTTCCAAACTACTCTAGAGATTACCCACAAACAGTTACAGTGCGAGAAGAGTGGTCAGACAGAGATGCTTTAGTCCATATATTCTCTGATGAAGACCTGCCACGCCAATTAGTGAAAGACTTAAACGGGCAAGCAGGTAATAGTATTTATGTGCCTTCACTCAATGAAAAGGTGCCAATAACTGTGGTAACATCTGTCAGCGAAAGAAAGAATAATTCGAAACGAACCCTTGATGTATCATTTAAGCTTAATTATACGAATGAGCCATATTTAATTAGACTTAAATTAGAAAGTGATCACCCTTTTACTATTAAAACCGACGAATTTCTACCTATGTCCAAACTTCCTAAAAAATTGCAATTAAAGGGAGTACAACAACTCTCTGGAAAGTACTCACTTATTTTACAGAGAACACCTCCTCAGCGCAATCTTATTGAGATTGCCGTTGAGACTGAGAGTGTAATGACTTGCTATTTAGAAGCGACGTTTCCAGATCCGTCACCAAAAATGCAAATCAATAACGCCTGTTTATCGGTGGATTATCAGATCTGGTTCAAAGAAAGTTATAATTTTTAAGGGGAATTGTTCGTATAGTTAAAGGTATTGGGGAAATAATAGAAATACTTTGAGGAGGGTGAAAAATGTATAAAATGATAGCAGTTGAAGATGGACTCGCCAATGTTACACGGGCCCTTAATGACGCCGGATTTAAAACGACACACTTAGAAGGTCAGACCTTGCGTAATGTCCAAGCTGTTGTAGTTAAAGGGGATGGGATTGACAATTTAGCGTCTGAATGGTCAGCTCGTATGCCTGTCATTAAGGCATCTGGTCGGAGTGCGGATGAGATTGTTGATATTCTGCGGGATCGTCTCTCGTAGAAGGCTCGATGATTGTTCCCGCAAAGGGGCGCGATGTATCGTGCCCCTACCATACATAGCGACAGGGGCAAATTGTTTTAGTGCAACTAGTGATCCCAGCGAAGTATTCTAGATTCACCAAATTAGGATCAATTTCCATATACTGGATTAGAGGAAATATACTCTTATCCAGGAAGGAGTTGTTCTTATGTTCGGCTTTGGGTTTCTTCCCTTTGCTTTGGGTTTTGGTTTAGGAACTTTAGCGACGCCGCGCTATGCACCATATCCGTATGCTTATGCTTATGCACCATATCCTTACGCTTATCCCGGATGGTATTAGGGAAAATAAACAATAAAACAAAAAAAAGGAGCAAAAGCTTCCTTTTTTTTGTTTTTCACGGTATATTTTTAATGACAATGTCCGGCTTATACCAAAGGAGACAGGAAAGTGAGGAAGACTAAGTGACCGTTTCAAAAGCGTTTCTCAAACAAAATCGTAAAAAAAGACTTGAACAAGGGCATCCGTGGGTTTTTCCCGGTGAAATTGAAAAGATTGAGGGGGATCCTCAGGGTGGGGATATAATACATATTTATAATCATGTAGGACATTTTTTAGCCCAAGGATTTTATAATCCATTATCTCAGCTCGTCATACGCGTTGTGTCCTATTCTGAAGAGGAAGTGGATGAAAACTTATTCTTCAAGAAAATAGAGCAAGCATGGAAGCGACGGAAGTGGTTAGTTCCGGAAGCCACATCGTGCCGGGTAGTTCATGGTGAAGCGGATTTTTTGCCAGGGTTAATTATTGATAAATATGAAGATGTACTGGTAGTTCAAATTCTTTCCCTAGGGATAGAAGTACGACGTCAATGGATCTATGATGCGATAACCAAGCTCTTTAACCCTCGTGGGATCTATGAACGAAGTGATGTTCCAGTAAGACGGCTGGAGGGACTTGAAGAAAGAGAAGGTTTTGTGGGTGAGCCTTTTGATACTAAAGTAACGGTCATTGAAAATGGACTAAGGATTTTGGTGGATGTTGCTGAGGGGCAGAAAACAGGCTATTTCTTCGACCAACGAGAAAATAGAGCAGCCTTGAAGCCTTTAATGACAGGGTGGGGAAGCCACCATGGTATTAAAGTGAATGGGGAGGGACATCCCATAGATGCCAAAGGGAAAGAAATCAAAAATCCCTTTTGGGATGGTGCTGAGGTGCTAGATTGTTTTTCTCATACTGGTTCTTTCATGTTACATGCCTGTCTTTTTGGAGCCAAAAAAGTGACATGTTTAGATATTTCAGAGAAGGCTATTGAGATGGCTAGAGGAAATGCCTTGCTTAACGGGTACCTTCATCGTGCTGAATTTGTGGCTGCTAATGCTTTCGATTTTTTGCGGGAACAAGTGAAGGATAAGAAACTATGGGATATTGTCATTCTTGACCCTCCTGCTTTTGCCAAAAATCGTCAAGCAATAGAAGGGGCTATCCGAGGGTATAAGGAGATTAATCTTCAGGGCATGAAATTGGTTCGTAATGGAGGAATCTTAGTTACAGCATCATGTTCCTATCATTTGAGCGCTGCACGATTTTTGAATATGCTCCAAGAGGCAGCTATCGATGCCCATAAAGTGTTGCGGCTTATCGAGTTTAGGCGCGCTGGTAGTGATCATCCCGTTTTGCTGGGGAGTGAAGAAACAGATTATTTGAAGTTTGCCATGTATGAGGTATTTGATCGTTAATTTTACTCAGGCTCTTTGCAAAAAGGCGATTTATGACATATAATGGTGCGTGAAGAGGGGGGTTAGGGGTGGAGAAACAGAAAATGTTCGAACGTATTTGTAGTTTGTTGCGCAATCACTCCTATAAGGTAACTCCCCAGCGTCAAACAATATTACAAACGTTTTTGGAACATGTTGATCGTCATTTAAGTGCAGAAGAGGTTTATTTACTAGTAAAACACCAAAATCCTGAAATAGGTTTAGCAACAGTTTACCGTACCCTTGATATATTGGCCGAAATTGGTGTACTGCTAAAGAATGATTTTGGCGATGGACGAAGTCGCTATGAGTTTAGTAGAAAAGACGAACATCATCACCATCATCTAATCTGTACACGTTGTGGCAATGTATCGGAATTCGATGATGATTTACTAGAGTCACTTGAAGCGGTAATCGCTAAACGAAATCAATTTAAAGTCATGGATCACGATTTGAAATTTTATGGATATTGTCATAAATGTGAAGAGACGCTGTTATAGCGTCTCTTCTTTTCTTTTTGGAGTGTAAGTGCACGCGCAAAAACATTTTCTGAACATTTATGAAAAATAATAAAGAACTAAAGACTGTGTAGCCGGAAACCTGACGAGGTAAGTGTGTATAACAACGCATTATTGAGAATTACCACGCAATTAAGAGGCATTTGACGTTCGATTTTAGGAATAACGAGAAGGTAATAGCCAAATGAAAGGAGAAAGCTTGAACTGGTAAAATAAGTAAAAAAGGGGCGAAGACTATGTCTCTACCTTTGACCTCGAAAGTCAAACAACAAAGGCTATCTCTCAAGAATTCATATCTGTGGAATTCTCTCCAAGCTATATGGCATCATCGGTTAGGTAAGAGAGATGAAGCTATTCGGACTTGGGTGGATTTATTAAATCAGGATTCCTCTAAGCCCCGATTAAAGGAGGCGCGACATTTAATACAAGCTCACGCTTTTCAAGAAGCCAGAGATTATTTGGAAGGATTGAGCAGTATTCAAAATGAAGACTTCCCAGAGATACATTATTTGCTTGCACAGTGTTATCTTGGACAAGGGCTTATTCCACAGGCCAAAGAAGCGATTGATCAGGCGATTCAGACAAAGCCTCAGAATGCTACTTATTGGGACTTGCTGGCAGATTGTCATTTGGAACTAGGAGATTGGCAGGAGGCAATTGGGGCGCTGAACAATTCACTGCGGGCGGCGCCGAAACATGCAGAAACAATCTATCGTCTTGGAATTATTTATGCCTTTCATGATGAATATCTGGAAGCCTTAAGGTGTTTTCAGGGATGTTGTCAACTACGGACACACGAATCATTATATTGGGAAATGAAGGCAGAAATGCATTTGCATCTAGAGCAGTTGGCAGATGCTTGTACAAGCTTTGATAAAGCCTTACGGTATGGAGGAACCCCCGATGTGGCTGCTAGACTGGCGTACTGTTATATCCAAAGCGATCAGATCAAAAAAGGGATTCAGTATTATGAATTTACCCTGAAGTACGAACCGGATCACTATGACGCCTTATGCAACCTCGCTGCTGTCTATCAAAATAAGGATCGTTCGCTAGATGCTTTAAAGTTGTTAGAACGGGCAAGAAATATTCATTCGAATGATCCAATTCTACTCAATAATTTAGCATACACCTTAGTTCATCTGGGCCGTGTTAGAAAGGCGCAGGAGCATTATCATGAAGCTTTAGAGTTAGCACCCAACCATCCTCTCATTCTCTATAATTTGAGTGTTTGCTTAGCCCGTAAAGGAAATTGGCAGGAGGGGATTGATTCACTGAACAAACTTATTGAAATAGACCCTAATCATTCAGCAGGATGGGCGTTGTTAGGGAACATTTACGATGAAATGGAAAAATACGATACGGCGATTGATTGTTTTAATAAAGCGCTGAAATTAGCCTAATGGAGAGGGGTGAACCCTCTCCATTTTTTATGCACCACTAGAAATAATTCAACGTATTTTTAGTTTTATTGATATTATATTTTCTTTTGTAAATATTAATGGTAAAATACATAGTGATAGTTAGCATAGATATAAAGTACGGTTCAATGGTTAGACCTTTTGGGATGTACATAAATTGTTTCTAGGATATTGGCATCAGAAAGAAGTGCTTAGAGGATAAGTACAGGACAACGTTTGAATACCTAACAGGGTTCTTAAAAAAAAGGAGGAGCAATATTTTGGGAATGGATACAGAAAAAATTGAAAAGGCTGTTTTAATGATTCTAGAGGCTATAGGGGAAGATCCTAACCGCGAAGGGTTGTTAGATACCCCAAAGCGTGTAGCTCGAATGTATGAAGAAGTATTTGGTGGGCTACATGAAGACCCTAGTGCACATTTAAAAGTACAATTTTCAGTTGAAGCTCATGAAGAGATGGTGCTTGTTAAGGATATCGCAGTTTACTCTATGTGTGAACATCATCTTGTTCCATTTCATGGGAGAGCTCACGTTGCTTATGTCCCACGCAAAGGAAAGGTTACCGGGCTATCAAAACTTGCTCGCGTAGTTGAAGGGTTCGCGCGCCGACCGCAGTTGCAGGAACGGTTGACATCGCAAATCGCAGATGCCATTATGGGAGAGCTTGATCCACTTGGGGTTTTGGTTGTAATTGAAGCAGAACATATGTGCATGACCATGCGCGGCGTCAAGAAAGCAGGAGCACAAACAATGACTTCTGCAGTACGGGGGATATTTAAGACCAATCGAGCTACACGAGCTGAGGCATTTTCCCTGATTCAAGGGCACAAGCGCTAAGAAAGAGGTAATCATGGACCAGCAGCAGACGAACCCAACGGATCGTCAGGGAAAAGTAGAACTCATTGCAACAAAACGAGTCGGCGTGAATGGCGAACTTTATAAGGTCGTCGATTTTCTCAATAAAAGTTTAAAGGATCATCGACTAATGTTTGGTTTGTCGAAAAAAGAGGATGCTATGGTAATTTCTGTCTATGAAATAGAGTGATTTGGGGGGAAAGCATGCATATCTTACTGACGAATGATGATGGATATAATGCACTTGGTATCCAAACTTTATATCGTATCCTCAAATCGCAGACAAAACATGAAATTAGTATTGTTGCTCCCGAGGGTCAACGTTCAGCGACAGGACACTCCATAACGTTGTTTCAGCCCTTATTTTTGCTAGAGTACAATCTTGAAGAACAACAAAAGGGATACGCTGTTAGTGGAACTCCCTCTGATTGTGTAAAGCTCGCAATTCAAGGTGGGCTTATTGCCAAGCCTGACCTCCTGATTTCGGGAATTAATCAAGGCCAGAACCTCGGGACAGATATTTTTTATTCGGGAACCGTTTCTGCGGCCATGGAAGGCGCTTTGCTTGGGATTCCTTCATTAGCGTTATCTCTAGCTAGTTATGATTTCATCAATTTCGAAGCGGCCGCAACTTATATGGCAGAGCAATTGGAGTTTATTGTTCAACATCATCGAGATGGATTAATGAACATAAATTTCCCTGGCAAGCCTCAGTCAGAGTGGCGGGGAGTTAAAGTGACAAAATTGGGTAAAGCTGTCTATGAAAATGTTTTTGAACGACGTGTTGATCCTCATGGAAGAACTTATTTCTGGCAGTGTGGGAATTTAACTCAAGATCTTGAAAAAGATACGGATTTAAGCGCAATTCAAGAGGATTATATTTCTATAACTCCCATCCATAGTGATTTAACTGATTATAAGCGGCTTCAATCCTGGCAGACCATCTTTAGTAAGTAAAAAGTTTTGGCACTAGCAACCTCCTAAGATGCCCTGCTGATACCCTTTATAAATGTTGACTGGCAAACAAAAAGGAGTACAGGTTAATCTGTACTCCTTTTTGTTTGATTTAAAGGGAAGTTTCTTTAAGGGATTCCTTTGCTCTACGAATCATGGTTTTGACCATGCTTCCCCCAATTCGACCCCCCACATGACCACATTCGCGGGAAGTCATATTTCCCCATCCTTGAGATTCAATTTTTGAACTTAAGCCTAATTCCTCCGCTACTTCCCATTTGAATTGATCCAACACAGATTGGGGCAAAATATCACTACCGCCTCGATTTTTTCGACTCATATAATGCATCTCCTCTCATCTGTAGTTCGGAACAATTATAGTGTTTACAATTATTAAACGGTTTATAGTAGTGAAATCTTGGGTATTAATCTGTCTTTTTGTTAACGGAGGTAGTTTTAGGATGATAATTCAAACGTTTATTGTGTTTTTCATAATCTTTTTAGTCATTTTTTCTGGTCCTAAATTCAGAAAAAGGGAGAAATCTCAGCTTTTCAAGCTCTTTACAATCCCCGCTTTTTTAGCTTGCATTATGGTCTTGTTGACCATGATTAAAGTTTACTTTATTTATAAATTATTGATTCTTATATTTATACTTGTGATGGTTCTTTTATCCTATTGGCAATGGGGGGAGAGAATTAGTCGTTGGTGGAAATAATCTTTACAATGGGAGATATTTCCCAAGCAAAGGAAGCCGTCTTAAATCCGTAAAGGTAACCCCACCATTGAAAAATAAGATCAGGCTGTAAAGTATTATGCCAATGAAAAACTCGCAGAGATACCCTGCTACGTGTCCACCGAAGATTGGATCCAAAAAATGAAAAACCAGAAGCATGCCAATGCCTCCGCTGATAGGTTGCAGGACGAACCGCTGGAGGTCTAAGGGCATTCCTGTATATTTTGAAATAGCCATAATATTGAGAGCAGCCATAATAAAAAAACCAAGGGTATAAGCCCAAGCTGTTCCCCGGAGACCCCACTGAGGAAGGCCAGTGAGGTACATTAAGAGGGGAATTCGAAGAATAGCCGCAATGATGGAATTGAGAACTGGTAGCTGAACTTTGCCAAGTCCTTGAAGAATTCCGGTAGTAGTTTGTTGTAGGTAGGAGAAGATGCCTCCGATGGCTAGTATTCGTAATACAGGAGAGATTTGTGTGCTTTTAAAAAATTCAGTAAGGGGTCGGGAAAAATAAAATAAGATAATTAGGCAAGGAATCCCGATTAGAATGGTCAAACGAATGGCTTCAGCACTGCGCGCTCGGACGACATTAAATTGGCGTCTAGCCGCTGCTTCTGATATAGCTGGAACAAGCGAAGTAGCCAACGCAAACGTAAATACACTTGGAAAGGCAAGTAACGTAAAAGCAGCGCCCCCAAGTTGTCCAAATAAGGTTACAGCTTCCCGCGCTCCATATCCGGCCGCTTGAAGGCGCATGGGGATGAGCATGGCATCCAAGGCAGACAACCCTGTAGAAAGCAGTCTTCCGGCCGTTACAGGGGAAGAAAGGCGCCATAATTTGCCTAAGATATGCCGTGTAGAATTACCAGATTCAGGACCTTCTACTTGGAATTTATAGTTTAGCAACTGGTACTGAAGAATAATAACAACTAAACCCACCATTTCTCCGACTAACATACCGAAAGCTAAGCCAACTGCAGCCCATTCAACGCCTGATTCGAGAAGGCGTGTTGCCACTGTATACCCGACTACGACACGGACAACTTGTTCACAAATTTGGCTGATAGCCGTGGGGACCATATTCTGTAAACCTTGGAAATAGCCGCGAAAAACCGAGGAGACGGAGACGATAAAAATCGCTGGTGTGCAGATCAGAAAAACATTAATCACCCGCGGGTCAGGAAAAATTCGATGGGCTATGTACGGAGAAAGGAAATAGAGACTAATCGAGACGACGGCGCCGGAAATACCGAGAAGCCAAAGTGAGAGACGGAAAATGGATTTTGCTTGAAATGCACGTCCAAGGGATACTTCTTCGGAGACCATCTTGGCAATGGCGAGCGGAATTCCTGCTGTCGTGATGACGAGGGCCAGCATGTAGATGGGGAAGACCATAGTAAATAGTCCATAGGCTTCACCGCCAATATGGTTCATAATTAAATATTGGTAAGCCATGCCCAAAAGGCGGTTCAGCAGATTTGCTCCCAAGAGTATTGTAGCTCCATAGACAAAGGTCCTTTTTGGCATGTCATCCTCCACATATCCAAGTTAGAAGTCAAACGTGAACGCTCTACTTCTAACCATATGCTTAGACAAAAAGGGAAATGCTGATAATTATTTAGTTTAAACTCTGGATATTAAAGGATTTTGGACTAGACATAGAGAAAGGATTTTCTAGGAGTGAATATTGAACCAGAATTGGGGTATTATACCTCCAGATGGAGGTATAATCATAGTGTGGAAACTTATCAAGAACGCTAAACTTTATGGCCCGGAGCGTATCGAAGGTACGGATGTTTTGATTGTTGGCAAGTGTATCGCTATGATCGGTCAAAATTTGGGACTTCCCGAATATGTTGAAGGGGAAGTAGTTGACCTTCAAGGTAAAACATTGGTTCCAGGGTTTATTGATGCCCATGTTCATATTTGCGGAGGAGGGGGTGAAGCAGGCCCAGCTTCCAGAACTCCAGAAATTCAACTTTCTCAATTGACAAGGGGAGGAACGACTACTGTCGTCGGTTGTTTGGGGACAGATTCTGTTTCTCGGACTATGTCAGAGCTTCTCACCAAGGCGCAAGCGCTTGAGGATGAGGGAATATCCACGTTTGTATATAGTGGTGCCTATCAGGTTCCGACGCGAACACTGCTCCCAACGTTACTCCAAGACCTGGCCTTAATCGAAAAAATCATCGGTGCTGGGGAAATCGCGATATCAGATCATCGTTCGGCCCAACCTCAAATTGCGGAACTTGAGCGTTTAGCCTCCGAAGCCCGAGTGGGAGGAATGCTCGGAGGAAAAGCTGGGATAGTCCATCTTCACGTTGGAGAGGGCAAGAAAGGATTGGACCTTATTTGGACGATCCTTGACCAGACTGAGATACCTATTACTCAATTTATGCCTACCCACATCAATCGCACGCATCCCTTACTAGAACAAGGAATTCAGTTCCTTCTAGCAGGAGGGCATATAGACCTTACGGCAGGGTGTGACGATTTCCCCATTGAATTACAGGTGCCTGAGGTCCTGAAAATGTTAAATGATCGTCAGATCCTTAATGATCTGGTTACGGTGACGTCTGACGGAAATGGAAGTATGCCACAGTATAACGAAGCGGGCGTGCTTATTGGCATGGGAGTGGGATCGGTAGAGGTTCTGTGGCGGGATGTAAGAGAGTCTGTATTACACCACGGACTTCCGTTAGAGGTGGCCTTGCGCACGATAACCTCTAATGTGGCAAATGTTCTGCAACTTAAAAATAAAGGGATGATTCGAGTCGGTTACGATGCTGACTTAGTGGCCCTTGACGATGACTTACAGGTCCATAATGTTTGGGCGATGGGAAAATGTATGGTTAGCAACAAACAAGCAAAGGTATGGGGAACTTACGAGAAGAGAGACTAATTATGACTAGGATTACTTAACCCATTTTGCTCAAAAAAATAAACTATAATAAACGCCTCTTTAGACACGGAAACTCCGTTAATACTGTTGCAAGTCAAAAGGCATTGTCTTTTTTCTGAATAACATATGAGGAGGAGATCGTCTTGAAGAACTATGACACAAAGCATCTTCGCAACATCTGTTTGGTTGGGCATGGTGACGCTGGTAAAACTTCCCTGGCGGAAACCTTTCTTTTTAATTCGGGTGCAATCAATCGGATTGGCAAAATCGCTGAAGGAAACACCGTCTCGGACTACCTGCCAGAAGAAGTGAAACACAAAGTGTCGATTAGTACGAGTGTTGTTCCGATTGAGTGGCAAGGGGTTAAGTTGAATGTTCTCGATACACCTGGATATTCAGATTTCTTTGGAGAAGTCAAGAGCGCTTTGAGTGTCGTCGAGTGCGGAGTTTTAGTACTTTGCGGGGTGGCAGGGTTAGAGGTTCAGGCAGAAATCATTTGGGATGAGCTGGAAGAACAGAAGTTACCTAGGATGATCTTTATTAATAAAATGGATCGAGAAAACGCTAATTTTGAAAAGGTATTGGAACAATTAAAAAGCGTATACCCCCGTGCTCGATTCGTACCCTTGCAAATTCCCATCGGCCAAGAGACAAGTTTTCAAGGAATCATAGATATTGTCCAGAATAAAGCCTATGAGTATGAAGACAATAGGAGTGGCAAATTTTCAGTCAGAGAGGTGCCTGCAGAGTATAAGGATGAAACCGATTTTTTAAGAGATCAATTGTCTGAAGCCGTTGCCGAAGCAGATGATGAGATTTTAATCAAATACCTTGAGGGTGAGGGTCTAAACGAGGAAGATTTGCAAACAGCCTTGAGGGAAGCTTTGAAGCAAAATCTTGTGATTCCGGTGCTGTGTGGCTCAGCTTCTAAAAATATAGGGATTGCTAATGTCTTGAATTTCCTTGCCAATTCTTTACCATCTCCCGAAGTAGTTGCTGACAAAGCGGCCTTAGTCTTCAAGACCTTAGCTGATCCTTACGTCGGTAAAATGTCTTTCTTCCGTGTCTATGGAGGGATGTTCTCAGCTGAAACGATGGTCTATAACTCAAGTCGTGGGACAGAGGAAAAGATGGGGCACCCCTTTTATCTGCGTGGTAAAACCCAAGAACCGGTCGCGTCGGTTTCGGCTGGAGATATTGCGGTTGTCGCCAAATTACTCGAGGTGAAGACGGGGGACACCTTATGTGGCAAAGAACACCCGGTGGAACTTCAAAGGATTTCTTTTCCCGTACCTACTTTAGCAGTGGCAATTGAGCCCAAGAGTAAAGGGGATGAGGATAAACTTGGCAGTACATTAGTGCGCTTAGCAGAAGAAGACCCCACGATCAGGATTAGTAAAGACACTGAGACCAAAGAGTTACTTTTAATGGGCTTGGGGGAAATGCAACTTGAAATTCTCCAGGAAAAATTGAAACGTAAATTTGGTGTAGAAGTATCTATGAAGGTTCCTCGCGTACCATATCGAGAGACAATTCGTAAAGCGGTTAAAGTTGAAGGGAAACATAAAAAGCAAACTGGAGGGCATGGTCAATATGGCCATGTATGGATTAGCTTAGAGCCCTCTGAAGGCAAAGACTTTGAGTTTGCTGAGGCAATTTTTGGCGGATCAGTACCGAAGCAATATATACCTGCTGTGGAAAAGGGAATCCGTGAAGCCATGACAGAAGGGACAATGGTTGGTTATCCCGTAACGGATATCAAGGTCACACTTTGTGATGGTTCATTCCACGCCGTTGATTCATCTGAAATGGCCTTTAAACTAGCGGCTATTATCGCCTTTCGCAAGGGAGTAGAGTTAGCTAAACCTACCTTGCTCGAACCTGTGGTTGAGGTGGAAGTCAGCGTTCCTGAAATTTTTATGGGAGAAGTCATTGGTGACCTCAACGGAAAACGCGGCAGAGTATTGGGTATGGATTCTAGCGGAAAATACCAAATCATCCGCGCCCATGTCCCACAGGCGGAAATGATGCGCTATTCCATTGATTTGAGGAGTCTCACTCAAGGGAGAGGCACCTTTACCATGAAATTTATACAGTACGAAGAAGTGCCTGGAAAACTTAGTGAAACTTTAGTAAGTCAATTAAAATCAGCGCATACTCACTAATATACCAAAAGAGCTGTTTGCGAATGAATCGCAAACAGCTCTTTTGGTATGTATTTGCTAATAATATTTTTAATAACAAAATAACCGTACAAGTTATTGCCTTGGATTGAATATATCTAAAGAGAGTGGTAAACTAATGTTGGAATGTTAGTAACAACTAACATTATTATTTCATACTAACAATATGACGATTTTAATTGGAGAGGACACAATATGTGTAATTTAAATTCTGAAGATAAAATTTTAAATGCTTCACTGGTTCTCTTCTCCCAAAAAGGCTTCAACGCTGTAACAACTAAAGAAATCGCTAAAGAAGCAGGCGTGAGTGAAATGACCTTATTTAGACATTTTGAAAGCAAACAGAATTTATTTGAAAAAGTATTCGATAGATTTGTCTCTTCTCCTAAATTCTTAGCTTTGTTTGAAAACTTAGAATGGGATTTGGAAAGAGACTTAAATAAAATATGTTCCTATTATCAAGATACATTGTTTAAAAACCAAAAGATAATATTGATGTATCTGAAAAATGAAGAATTAAATCCCGAGTTTGATGCTACCTTGTATAAATTCCCACATGAGTTAAAAAAACTTTTAAGCCGTTATTTTGAGGAAATGGGCAACAGAGGGGTAATAGCGGAAAACCCAGATGTACTGGCCAATAATTTTTTAGCTACTAACTTTGGTCTCTTCATTACTTTTTTAGTTATGAATAAATTTACATTTGAAACGGATATTTTGCCCTGTGTTTCAAGTTATGTCAAAATTTTTGCCAAAGGAATAAGCTGTTAAAATATAAGAGTAGTGTCTTACCTAGAACTTCTAAAATGTTGTACATTGTGGAGGAGAAAAATGAGTAGAATTCTAAATATTGGGCTGGATGTTGGTTCTACAACTGTAAAAATGGTTGTCTTAGATAATGAGAAAAATATTGTTCATAAAGAGTATTTAAGGCATTTTTCTAATATAAGAGATACGGTCGTTATGATGCTTGATAATGCTAAAAAAGTTATGCAGGAGCACTCCTTGACCTTAATGGTTACCGGATCGGGAGGATATAATATTTCTCATAAGCTTGAAGTCCCTTTTATTCAAGAAGTGATTGCTTGCACGAACGCTATTAAAATCGTCATCCCAAAAACGGATGCGGCTATAGAACTTGGCGGCGAGGACGCCAAGATAACGTATTTCGGAGAATCGCTGGAGCAACGAATGAATGGAACGTGTGCCGGAGGTACAGGGGCATTTATTGATCAGATGGCTTCCTTGTTACAAACAGATGCTCCTGGTTTAAATGAACTCGCCAAGAACTATCAAACTATTTATCCAATTGCTTCTCGGTGCGGTGTGTTTGCCAAGACGGATGTCCAACCTTTATTGAATGAAGGAGCAGCCAAGGCGGATATTGCGGTGTCTGTTTTGCAGGCCGTAGTTAATCAAACGATTAGCGGTCTGGCCCAAGGCCGTCCAATTAAGGGGAATGTGGCGTTCTTGGGTGGGCCGCTCCATTTCATGTCCGAGCTAAGAAAACGTTTTATTGCAACACTTAATCTAGAAACCAAGAATGTAATATTTCCCGATAATTCACAGTATTTTGTGGCAATCGGTGCAGCCCTGTCTTCGCGAGATAAGGTACCGTTTACTCCTGAGTATTTATTTGAAAGAGCACCAAGGATTCAAATGATTAACAATGAGGATAGCGAAAAATTAGAAGTCCTATTTGCCAATGACGAGGAATATGTAGAATTTAAAGACAGGCATGCTCGGCATAAAGTCCAGCGAGTAGAACTTGATAACTATGAAGGTAAGGCTTATTTGGGTATTGATGCAGGATCAACGACGACCAAAATTGCGCTTGTAGATGACTTAGGAAACTTATTATATTCACACTATGGAAGCAATATGGGCAACCCTTTAGAGTCTACAATAGAAGCCTTAGAGATTTTGTACGGAAAACTAAATACGGCTACTAAAATTGTAAACTCCGCAGTTACCGGATATGGAGAACATTTAATTAAAGCTGCTTTAAATGTGGATATTGGAGAAATTGAAACGGTTGCCCATTACACCGCGGCTAATTTTTTTCTGCCAGGCGTTGATTTTGTTTTGGATATTGGTGGACAGGATATGAAAAGCTTGGTGATTAAGGATGGAGTCATTGAGTCCATCACCTTGAATGAAGCTTGTTCTTCCGGGTGTGGATCCTTTGTCGAAACCTTTGCGCATTCTCTAAACTTGGGCGTGGCGGAATTTGCCAGACTGAGCCAGGAGTCAAGACATCCGGTTGATCTCGGAACACGTTGCACAGTATTTATGAACTCTAGAGTAAAACAAGCCCAGAAAGAGGGGGCTGAAATTTGCGATATTTCGGCAGGTATTGCTATTTCAGTCATCAAAAATGCTCTTTACAAAGTGATTCGTTTGCGAAACGTAGAGGAGCTCGGGAATAAAATTGTTGTCCAGGGAGGAACCTTCCATAATGATGCTGTCCTACGGGCGCTTGAAAAGATTGCGAACCGAGAAGTGGTCCGACCGGATATTGCTGGCATCATGGGTGCTTTTGGAGCAGCCTTGATTGCTAAAGATCGCTATCAAGACAACTATCGAACTAGTCTCGCTCAAAGCAACGATCTGCTCAATTTCAAAACAGAGACATTCATGAAGCGTTGTTTATTATGTGGGAACAATTGCTTAGTTAGCGTTAAACAATTCTCAAGCGGAATTAACTATATTTCAGGAAATCGATGTGAAAGAGGTGCCGGAAAGGAGGTTTCGAATCATAAAATCCCTAATCTCTATGAATATAAATATAAAAGAGTCTTCAACTACAAGCCGTTAGCCATGGAGAAGGCCAGAAGAGGTACAATTGGAATTCCACGAGTCTTAAATCTCTATGAAGACTATCCCTTTTGGTTTACATTCTTTACGGAATTGGGTTATCACGTTATTCTTTCTGGACGATCGTCAAAACAAATTTACGAACTTGGAATGGATACAATTCCTTCAGATTCGGCCTGTTATCCTGCTAAACTTGTACACGGTCACATCACTGACTTAGTGAAAAAAGGAGTAAGTAAACTATTTTACCCTTGTATCCCTAATATCCGTAAAGAAGATGCTGAGGCAGACAACAATTATAATTGCCCAATTGTTACTTCATACCCAGAGACCATTAATGCCAACATGGATATCCTTAGAGATCCTCTTGTTACTTTTTATCACCCTTTCTTACCCCTGGATATGCCTAGCAGAATGGTTAAACGATTAGCTGAAGAGTTAGCGCCAGAGGGAATACCTAAGTATGAAATAGCTAAGGCGCTTGATAAAGCTTATGCGGAATTAGACAGCTATAAGGAAGATGTAAGAAAAAAAGGGGAGGAAACCCTGCACTATATCCGGGAAAATAATATGAAAGGAATAGTACTCATTGGGAGACCCTATCATATTGATCCTGAAATCAATCACGGTATACCTGAGATGATTCGGTCCTATGGGTTCGCTATTCTGTCCGAAGACTCTATTCAACATCTCGGTATAGTTGAAAGACCTTTGCGTATTGTGAATCAATGGGTTTATCATTCTAGATCGTATACAGCCGCCAGCTATGTCGCAGAGCAGAAGGATTTAGAATTAATTCAACTGAATTCGTTTGGATGTGGTCTCGATGCGGTAACCACGGATCAGATTAAAGAGATTCTTGAGGCATTTGGTAAAATATATACCGTGTTAAAAATCGATGAGATCAATAATTTGGGTGCTGCGAGGATACGTTTGCGCTCCTTGATCGCGGCAATTAGCGAACGTGACAAGCGGGATTTCGTCCCTAAAAAACTCTATGATAGACCTTCTAAGATCATATTTACAAAAGAAATGAAGAAAACACACACAATTTTGGCCCCCCAAATGTCACCGATTCATTTCCAGTTTTTAAAAACAAGTTTTGAGATGGCAGGATATACAATTGAATTCTTGCCTTCTGTCGATAAGTCGGCAATTGATGAAGGTTTAAGGTATGTGCATAATGATGCCTGTTATCCGGCCATTATCGTCATTGGCCAGTTGATGAAAGCCTTGAAATCAGGTAAGTATGATTTAAACAGTACCTCGGTTATTATTACTCAAACTGGAGGCGGATGTCGAGCAACGAATTATATCGCCTTCATCAGAAAAGCCTTAAAAGATGCCAATATGGGACATATTCCAGTCATTGGCTTAAATACCGGTAATTCACCCAATTTGGAGAGTAATCCCGGTTTCAAAATCACGATTCCTATGTTCAATAAATTAATGATGGGGCTTATCTATGGGGATCTTTTAATGAGGGTTCTGTATAGAGTGCGCCCGTATGAAAAATTTCCTGGCTCGGCCAATCTTTTATATGAATACTGGGTTAATAAGTGCCAAAATTCATTAAAGAACGGAAAGCGGAAGGAATATATCGAGAACCTTCGGCAAATAGTTAAAGATTTTGATAATCTGGAAATAGTTGAGGATCTGGTCAAACCGAAGGTCGGAGTCGTCGGCGAGATTTTAGTTAAATTCCACCCTACGGCTAATAACAATATTGTAGAACTTCTAGAGGCCGAAGGGGCGGAGGCTGTTGTTCCAGACCTCACTGACTTCCTGTTATACAGTGCCTTCGATAATCGCATCAGATTTGAGAAACTATCCGGTAGTTTTTGGGGCATGGTGTCTGGAAAATTTTCAATTAATAGAATTGAATCCTATCGTAAAGAAATGAAGAAGGCCTTGGAAGCCAGTGCGCGGTTTGAAGCACCAAAACCTATCGGAGAGATCGCCAAATATGCAGAAAACCATCTCTCTCTTGCCAATCAGTCTGGAGAGGGCTGGTTCCTCACTGGAGAGATGGTTGAGTTGATTCGAAGTGGGGTTAATAACATCGTGTGTTTACAACCCTTTGCCTGTTTGCCCAACCACATTACGGGCAAAGGCATGTTCAGAGAAATTAAAAGATCCTACCCCTCGGCGAATATCGCTCCTATTGACTATGATCCAGGAGCAAGTGAAGTTAATCAACTTAATCGCATAAAACTCATGCTTTCGGTAGCTGTGGACAATCTTGCTAACAGCTCCGAGCATTCAACAGTGATGCTGAAGTTAGAGACTAATTTAGCGGAACGTAAACTGACGTTGAATATAGAGGCTAAATTAAGGGAATGCAAATTGGATTAATGTAAGAGCCTCGCCTTTTTTACTTTCGTTGAATGTTTAGAATTTCGAGCACCACCCACCGTGACAAAGCAGCTAAACCGGTAATCAAAACAAAGCTGTAGAAGTAATTCCAATTATACAACTTTAGAAATTCAAACATTTCCAATATTGGGAAGAACACAAAAGAGATAATTCCCGTGGTTACTACTGTCCATATCAGGTACTTCTTCCAGGAGTGGCAATACTGATAAACCACCATCAAAGCCAGAGGTGTAATGGTGAAATCATGCAGAAACGGGCTAGGGTAGAATGGCGTTTCTCGAATGTCATAGCTCCAGAGGCCAACGTTACTACCAATAGTATCCATAAACACCCTCCCTACGGCTATTAACGATCCGAATAAGAGTATTTGGGATAACCGCCGTTTGTCTGCTATTACCCACCAGATAGTATAGGAAAGAGCAATGAGGGCGATCAAACTCCACCATCGGATAGATAAAAGCGTTTGGGTTTTCCATTGGTTATAACTTAAATTCCACAATTCAACTCTAAGCTGATGTATCTTATCTGCAGTAGTCATAGGAACCTCCTGAAATCCTGATAGTGTTCTTCTCGTTGGAAAGTATAATATATGGTCTTACTTGTCTACTTCTTGCGAATTTTATATGATATAGACTATATACGACAAATTGAAGGAGTGAGATTAGTTTGGAATATTCAACCCAGATGAATGGCCCAGATGTCAGCAAGCTTAAAGCCAAGGTGTTGGAATTGGAACTTGAGTTATCAGTCGTTGAAACAGGGTGGTTCAAACGTAGAAAACTACGCAAACAACTGAAAAAAGTGCTGGATGAAATAGATTGTCAAGAAAAAAAGTTGTAATCACCTAGGCGGGGGGAGTAGCAAACTTCCGGCTCCCCCCTTTGGTGCCTTAATAATGGATTAACTTGTCGGTCCTTGATGAGGTTGAGCTTGCACTAATCCTTGTGTTTCATGCAAAGCAGCCTGCTTTTTTAACTCGGTAAAATTCTCTTCCATTTGGGAATATTTCTCTTTAAGCTGTCCTAATTCACTGGCTAAAACTTCTCTTTTCGCTTCATCTTTATTGCTCAAAAAGAACACCTCCTTAAATATTAACCAGATTACTTAAACAGTATTTCCCGAATTTGCAGGAATGATGTTTGATTGGAGTGTATAGTATGAAAATTCTCGTAGCTGAGTCTCATCTACAGCAATTAAAAGAACAAGACATCGAATTGGATCTTAAGTCTATGCAGAGTTTGGTCGGGGGATTTATTGAACTCACAACTCATTCCGCACTCCCAGGGTATATCATTGTATCCAATGAAGATGGAATGGGACTAGAGCTTAAGTTGAACGTCTTAGACATTGTTGGAGTATTCTTTATCACCAAAGCAGGAGATGATGGAGAATTTGCTAGTCTAGATGATCTAGATGTGCAAACGATTAAAATGGTCTGGGAGGAGTTTTATACCAGATCATCTTGACCGCGTAAGCATTTTAATTATTGGTTCCCTTAGATGTTAAAGGATTTCCAAATATGGAACATGCGAATACATAATAAATTGAATCTCGGGGAAAATATCTCCATGCAATTACACTCGGCACTTGGTTCTCACCGGAAACGATGAGGGTCTTTTTTTATTCAGTGGCAATTGATCTCGTCTTAAGTGATTAGTTAGGATTATTTTTGAGTGCTACATCATGAATTACCAAATGGAGTTGTATTCGTGTCTTAGTTCTTTTTCCTTTTCTTGTTCTAGGAACATCTCACGATGATGCCTAAAAAAAATTGGATGTCTCTGTTTAATCTCCTTTTGGATAGCTGAATTATTCCAATTTAAAATATATAATGCTGCTTCTACTCTTGAAAAAGGTTCTTTATCCTTTAAGAATTCTACGGTGCGGTAAAAAAACCATAGAAACCAATAAACAGTAGTTCTTGCACCTTGCGTTTCAACATCCTCTTCCAGACTTGATAAATAGCATAAGTCTAAGATATAGTTTATTAATTTGTCTATCTCGTCGGTGAAGGGTAACCCAGGTATGTAAATGTCCTCATTTTCTTTGCTTACCCTCATAGTAAAGTCAATTACTATATCGACTAAGTTTGTTACAACATCGTCCCTTTCGACTATTAAATTCAAGCTTTCAACCTTTGCCATGGAGTACCTTCTTTCGGGAATTTGGTTTTAACCATAATATTAATAATTCCACATCAAGAATTAAATATTCTTACAACAACTAGCGAGAAGCATTTGCTACCAATATTTACAGATAGTCACATTTACTAGAAATGTGTTACTATAGCTTGTCATAAGAATCTAATCTTTCAGGACTCTCGATTATTCATATGAAAATTGTATTTTTCAGTTTAAGAAGATGCCAACACGCTGACAATTAGAATTACTTTTGAATGGGAGGAAATCTGAAATGTTTAAAGGAAAAAAGATTGGGACCTGCACTTATCTACATAAAAGTGCTATCTCCCTCCTACCCGAGGATCAGCAGACCTTGATATTTGAGGCAATGCAAGCACTGGTCCATAAGAAACACGACTCTGACATTGTTAGAATTGATTCTAGCACCAGCTCGGTCACCTTTATAGATTGCCCGACGTTTGATTACCTCCAGGAACCCTTGGTAGGGGACAGCATTAAAGTCACCGCCGGAATTGCTGGGAAGCTTTGGAAGGCTACAGCTAACCCTAGAATCTATCATCACAAATGGAGTTTTGTAAGTTCGGATTACACGGGGTTTGATGTGGAAAAATCGATGGCCAGATCCACAGCTTGGACGAGTCATCCATTATATAGAAAGGAAGATTCTCCGATGATCGGTTACCTGAATTATTGGAATCAAGTGTTAGCAAGGTTAGGGATGGCAAATGGCTAAACGAGTGAAATGCTGCCAAGGCAAGAAGTAAAGGCCCAAATAGAAGAGCTAGATAGGATAATAACTGTAGTCCAGGGCATGATATATATTGTAAATTTGTTCCATTGCTTGACTCTCACTAGAAATAGTGAGGGCCTTTTTTTAATTACCGATAGTAGGAACCATAACAAATGTCTTGACTGTTAAGAACCTCAAGTCGCTGTAATAATTACCATTATTTACATATGAAGCATATGTAGGAAAGTGGTATTATTTATTATAATATATGAATTTTTAGAGTATTGCCGCCGTACGTAATAATAGAGCGTTTTATTAGGATGAATAAAGGGAGGTGATGAAACGTTAGAATTACAGAGAAGTTTCATATGTAGTAGAATGCTAAGAAGCTAGGTAACTTCTGACGAGAAGCTCCTAGCTTTTTCTTATGTCCTCTCGTGTCTCTTTCTATCACACTCAGAGAAAAACGATACTTAATGGAATGATACTTGCCGGTTTTCCAAATTTAGTTTAGAGTGGATGGTATAATATAGTGTAATATTGTGTCTTGTTAGGAGAAGATAACCCCTTGTAATCAATGTATGGTTTGACATTATTCTCATTAAGGAGGGTGCTTGGTGAAGCAATTACTACTAAAAAACTGCATCAATATGGACACTGTCCTGTTCGATCTGGAAGGCAGTCCATATACAGTGGAAATGTTTTTAACTTTGCTCAAAGATCAAGGTGCGACTAAAAATGTTAAGCAAAAAATGATCCAATATTTTGGTTCTCAGTTCAAGAATGAGGAGAGAGAAAAAGTCCTCACCTTCATGAAGGGTGTAGCTCATAGCGTCCTGGGGCTTAGTGGTGATGCAGTCAAAGAATTAGAAGAACAGACTAGGGCAATGCTCACACTGCTTAAAATCCAAGTGGACAATGCCAAGGATTCCGTTGATTTCGAGGAGTTAGGAAAGCAATTGCCCGATATAGGAACTATCGTGGGAATGTATGTCAAGCTCGGTGGGTACTTTCAAACGTGTGCAGACTTCTTGGAACTGGTTGTGAGGATCCAGAATGGGCTGGGGGATTATAGGGTTGCAAAGATAACCGAAAAGGCTTTAGACAGTTACCTTAAAAAAGCTAAATAATTAGATTCTTCAACACTACCTAGAAACGCTCTATCGTCACTCCAGCCCCCCGCTATTATTATATGATCATTGACTGTAGCTATGGCAAAGCGATTTCGTTTTTCTTTGATAGAGGGAGCTAAACTCCAAGAATCGGATTTAACATCATACACTTCGTTAACGGCTAAATCTCCAGTTGAATCATATCCACCAATAGCATAGATTTTATCGTTCAATGAGGCTACTCCTAAATGTCTTCTCGGCGTGGGTAAACTGGCTTCGGTTTCCCATTTATCAGTTGACGGGTCATAAGCCTCATTAGCCTTAGAAAATCCAGTTTCTTGCATTCCACCCATGACATAAAGCCTGTTATTAACAAACGTCAAATCATGAGCATTCCTACCTGTTGGCATTGGAGCTTTAACGGTCCATATGTCCGTCAAAATATCATATTCTTCATTTGTAGATAGCCACTCGCCTACGTTATTAGATCCACCGATTGCATATAATCTTCCATTTATAATATCTACTCCTAAGTCCTCTCTAGCTGTTGGAATTGGGGCTTTTTCCTGCCAAATATCTGTAGATGGGTCATATATCTCCAAATTATTGTACCACTCACCTTGCCCATTGTGACCGCCTACGGCATATAGTATACCATTGTAAGATGCTACAGCTAAATCATACCTTGGAGTAGGCATTGAGGTTTTTGTTGTCCATGAGTTTGTGGCAGGATTATATTCTTCGACCGTTGCTGAGGGTTTTAAGTCAGTGCCAAAACCTCCAATTACATAAAATTTTCCGTTGCATTCTGTTCCTGCAACATTTGAACGAGGGAATGCGAGGGTTGATCTTGATGTCCAACTTTTGTCAGAAATAGAAGACGGGGTTGTAGGCATCTGTTCTGAAGAATTGGAAGTGTCAGACGTGCTAGGAGGGGTTTCTGCAATAGGTATTCCTGAACTATCCAAAATATTTAATGCTTGTTGAATTAAACTATCAGGAATATAGATTCCTCCCATCGCACCGAGGGCACTGATAGCTTTAGCTGACTGGTAGTAGTCTTGCCCGCATAGACAGTTTGGAAAAGAGTTGACTCCTTGTGCCTGAGCTCCCGGACAATAAAGCAACAGAGCGCTAAATGCCAATACACAGAGCGATAGACTGACAAATATCTTCCTTCTCACGTTTCTTGCCTCCAAATTCCTAGTGAACTCGCTTACGTTAAAGCTGAACATCGGGGCTTCGGTGGGATTCTACCTCCTTCGCCACTAAGTGTTTCTATTGAGAATGGCGGCTCGGCGATACTCTCCACCGGAGACTATTGTCACCGAAGTGGAAATCGGAAACATCCACTTATAGAAGTGGGTGTCTCGGAATTGATTAAGAACTCTAAATTGTTACGCTATAGTAATCATAATATATCACATTTTTCGGATTATCTCGTCAAAACGGTCAGGTCAGTTGCCAATGTAAGATAGCCTAGGTAATTATACCTAGGCTAAGACTGTCATAGGTTAAAATTGGCAGGGGTGTGGTGGCTTAGGCGGATGGGGAGGCTTAGGTGGGTTGCAGGGTCTCTTGAGTAGTTCCCATAATTCCCATATTATTATTAATAATAAAATAGTAATAATGCCCAAAGAGAATAAAATCATATAAATCGCTCCTTTATTTTCGACAGCTACAAGATTGAGATGGTTCTGATGTATTCTATTCACCAGAACAAATGGATGTTATTGGAAATATATTTTGAAATTTTTATCGGCGAGAACACCATATTCAACGACGCCGGATCCTGAAGGAGGTAAAATCGACTTGGGAAGATAAATAAGATGAGGGGCTGCCACTTCATAGAAGTCTAATTTCTATGAAGTGGCAGCCCCTGGACCAAAACCCAGAGCAAAGGGGAGAAATCCAAAACCAAACATATGATAAACTCCTTCTACCCCTCGTATATAATGCAGAATCAATTTTTAGAATATCACGCCTTTGACACAGCATTTACGGAAGTAGTGCAAAAGGCGATTGACCCTGTAGGTTTAGTCGACTGCATATAGAATAAAACAAAAGACCTCAGCATAGTATTATAAAGCTGAGGTCTTTTATCCTAGAGAAAAGGGTATAAATAATGCTGTTAACAGTCCAACTGCTATGTAACTGCAATCCTCCGAGAGGAAGCCGACATTGATCCTGGGGGACAAAAAATGTACAAGTTACAGCAAGGGGAGAGTCGTTAGCAGAGAAGCGTGAGGGTCAATCGTAATGTGGGTTAACTTTCTCCTTTATTTCGACAAAAGACCACCATTTATATCCTTGATATTATCATCAATATTTACTATGATGAATATGACAGTTCTAATCCTCACAAATGGCTCTCACCAACTGGAAGCGGTGGGGGCCATTTTAGTTTAGTATAGATTCTGTTTTTTATCCCAAGTCTAAAAGCTCTGGTCTAATATTATGAATACTTGCGAGAGGTATGAGCCCGGTAGGCTGTATGTTGGCAAAAGTAGTCTTATCGATTGTATCTCTATCTAGTTCTATCACAAATACGTTTTGAATAAAATTATTACCATTTTTGTCTACCATAGGAAAACTACCTTGACAGTTTACGGAATTGTAATCTGCCCTACCTTTAAATGCTTCAAATACCTTGGCTGAGTTACTCAGTGCGTCAAAACCAGTTGAGGGAGTGAGACTTTGTAATAGTTTGAAGTGAATAACTATCGCATTATTAGCTTTTTCGACGCTAGTGAATCTATTTTCGAAAATTTCCTTGGCCTTAACTTGAGCAAAGTACATAACGTCAGATTTCATCTTAGCATCATAGGCAGTCTTGGTATCAGTGATAACCTTTTGTCTGGCATCGTCAGAAGTTTTCTTAGCGGTCTTTATAGAATATAATTGAACGATAAGCAGGGAGACCTTTGGGAGATGTAGAAGAGGGGAGTAGCGAAATTGCACTCCCCTCTGTTTTATTGGATCAGATTAACTTGTTTGTCCTTGATTTTGTAATCGCTCTTGCTCTAGTAGAACTATGTTTTGAAATTGTTGTTGTGCCTGTTGTTCCTGAACTTGCCCTAATCCTTGTATTTGGGGTCGAGAAACTAAGCCCTTTAGCTCATTAAATGCTTGTTCCATCTGAGAATACTTATCTTTAAGTTGTCCTAATTCACTGGCTAAAACTTCTCTAGTAGCTTCATGTTTGATGCTCAAAAAAGAACGCCTCCTCCTTAAATAATTACTTATTACATAAACAGTATTCCCCTAGATTACGGAGATGATGTTTAATATTTAGAGTGAATTAATTAACATATTTTAAATAGATTACCAAGAGCTGAGTACTTGTAAGTGGGATTTGTGGAAGATGTAGAGATAATGCAATTAATAACCGATTATTGCGTTGCCGTTACCTAGATAGTGTATTAAAATTTATATGTAAAGTTTTTAGTTCTCCTCCCATTTTGCCCTCATTGGAAACGGTGGGGGCCGTTTTGCATCATTGAGCATTGTATATCATCCTAGCATGGCATTCGTTCGAGAGTGGGTATCTTTTTTTATGCCAATATTCAACACCGTGGATTTGAAGGTCATTGCATGTTGATGTAGGAAAATGTAGAATATATATAAACTTGAAGAATTTTTCTAGCTCCATAAATTGAGATTAATATGGCTTCGGAGGATTGAGATTAGAATGAGCAATGTTGGAAGAAATGAATCTTGCCCATGTGGTAGTGGAAAAAAATACAAGAATTGTTGTCTAAGAAGGATAGGATCATACAAATTTACGAACTGGAAGGCTAATGCCACGGAAATTTTGGCTGATGATCCACATAAGGGTTCCATTCTAGCAGCCTTTTTCACAACACTGGATTTCGTTGAAAAGAAAGATTGGGCAGGGGCGTGTCATGCAGTGTCGGCAGTGTTATATGTGATGTATAGTGAGCTAGGATTCGCACCTACTCTTTGTGTTGGTGAAGTTAAGTGTGATCGGGATTTTTTTGATCATTCTTGGGTTGAATTAAACGGTAAAGTATTTGATGTGTCTATATACAAGAATCTTGATAATGGAATGGCATTTGCCCCAGTAATAAACGGATATGACGTTGACACAAAGGAGCCAACAAAAGGTATTTATGGTGCTAAATCAGCTGTAGGGTTAGATACCAATGCTCAAAAGATAACGAATGTTCCATTTAGCCTATACATGAGTGGATTTCCTGATTATGAAGATGGATTATGGGGAATTGTGATAGATTTAGGTGCTGAGATTTCGTTGGAGCTTGATCTTGACCAGCTAAAAGAAAAGTATTCACAAACGAAGTGGGTTGTAAGATAATGAGATTAAGTTCTACTTTTGTGAATTTCAACTGTCATACAACTTATCCATATGAATCCCTGGTATAAAGATGGTGTATATGGTGGAAATGGTTTTAGATGTACCTCTTGAGATACCGAATAACGTAAAGTGAATTGTTAATATGAAGAATATTGGTAAGGGTCTGCCTTTTCATGATTGTCCTTGGACATCATTTTGAGACAGACCCTTTTGTGTCATTCTATAAGTAATAGCTTCAGAGGGGTAACCGTCAACTGCTTCTAAAGACCATCTTCGCCACCTAACAGGGAATGCCACCTCAAGTCAGCAAAGTCTATGCAGCCTTCTGATTACGGGCCCTCTCATTGCGACTTCGATTGCCTTTGCGGGAATCGCCAGCTACGCCTTAGCCAGTGAGCATTACCGAGGCTTATGAATCAATAATTTTTATTAGCGTAACCAACCCAACCGCCTTCTTTAACGAGTGTCTTATCAAACTCGCCGACTTTGAAATCAATTGCTTCTGATTGGTCTGCTGAAGTTACAATAAACTTATTTTCATCAATGTCAATTGTTATTGAAGTGTCTTTCCCCGCGTAGTTCTTAAAAAGATATTCGATCTTATCTTTTGGTAGTTCGATTGCAAACATGCCACAGTTGTACATATTCTGTCTGAATATTCTAGCAAAGCTTTCAGCAATCACTACATTGATTCCATTGACTTCTAACGCCCATGGAGCATGCTCTCTGGAAGAACCACAGCCAAAATTGGCTCTTGTTACAAGCA
>Ga0209123_1000152_pt1 | contig 107162 bp, 83 predicted proteins | sample BarGraIncu00431A_FD_184500 | JGI IMG/M metagenome (GOLD analysis project Ga0209123, IMG submission 184500) | Arctic peat soil microbial communities from Barrow, Alaska, USA - Barrow Graham LP Incubations 004-31A (SPAdes) (version 2) | ecosystem: Environmental > Terrestrial > Soil > Wetlands >... | reverse complement strand
TTGAAGCCGTGGGGGGAGCAATAACGGCGGATAGTGTGCCTGGCAAGGGAACGACGATTACTCTAAAAATTCCATTAACCCTGGCTATCATCGATGGGATGAACATTAAGGTAGGGGATTCGCGCTACACCATACCGACAACAGCGATTAAGGAGTCATTCAGGCCAAAAATGACAGAGGTTATTGTCGATCCGGATAATAATGAAATGATGATGGTCAGAGGACAGTGTTTGCCGATCCTTCGTTTGCACGATATTTATCTTGTCCAGACGGGTGTGACCCATTTCGAAGATGGGATCATCATTATGGTAGAACAAGATAACAAAACCCTGTGTATATTTGCAGATGCGTTAATTGGCCAACAACAGGTTGTTGTGAAAGCCCTTCCAACCTATATACAGAACACAAAAAGAGTCAGGGGTCTGGCTGGGTGTACCTTATTAGGGGATGGGAGTATAAGTCTTATACTAGATATAGCCGGTCTTATTAGTTTAAGATAATCAACCGAAGCTTCCTATCTGAGAAAGGAGAACTAAGATGGCAGATAATGTTGAGCTAGATACTCTGGACGAGATCGAAGATACGCAAAAAGGCAAGTTTCTCACGTTTTGCATGGGTAATGAATTTTACGGGATCGAAATCAAATATGTCACTGAAATCATTGGGCTGCAACCAATCACTGCAATTCCACAAATGCCCGAATATATAAAAGGGATCATCAATTTGCGGGGTAAGATTATCCCGGTCATGGATGTACGGTTGCGTTTTAGGAAGCCCTTTAGAGAGTACAACGATCGAACTTGCATCGTGGTCATTGATATTAAAGAGGTCTCGATTGGTCTGATTGTGGATAGCGTTTCTGAAGTGATTTCCATTCCTGATGAAGAAATTGTAGCTCCCCCGAGCATGGCTAAGGAAGGGAATAAATATATCAAGGGCATTGGAAAAGTGGGAAGCGATGTGAAACTTCTCTTGGATTCAGATAAGCTGCTTAATGAAAGCGAATTGGAAAATATCAATGAGCTTTGAGTAATGGAGGTGTGGTATAAATGAAATGGTTTTACAATATGAAAATTAGTTCAAAGCTTTTGATGGGATTTATTCTGGTAGCAATCATTGCGGGTGTAGTAGGTGTAGTTGGAATTATTAATCTTACCAATATTGCAAAACTTGATGAGGGTATGTATGTTCGTCAGACAGTACCAATGGGGGATTTAGGCGATCTGATGGAGAAATATCATAGGATACGAGTGGATATGAGAAACTTAATAATTCATAAAGATGAGAAGGACAGAAATGATGATAAAGCAAGTATCGTGGGATATGATAAAACCCTGTTAAGTGATTTGAATAACTTTGAGAAAGCCACACAAACGGCTGAATTACTTAAAGAGATAAATACCTTAAGAGACCTATACACAAACAAATTTACTCCATATAGAGACAAAGTAATAAGCCTTGTGAATTCAGGCCAGACAGATCAAGCAACTTCAGTCATGTTTTCTGAAGGAGCTCCGATTAATACTGAAATCGAGGCATCCATGGAGAGACTGTCAAAATTGAAAATTGGAAGGGCCAAAGAAACTGCTGATGGGAATCAGGCCAGCTCCAAGACAGCTACAGATGAAATGATTGCAATCATAGTTGCCGGTATGCTTGTAGCGGTTGCACTGGGGATTTTCATATCACGAAGCATCAGCATTCCTGTCAAGAAAATGGTTGAAGCCGCAGATAAGCTTGCAATGGGCGATGTAAACGTGAATCTGAAAGCCACCACGAAGGATGAAATCGGCAGTTTGATGGCTTCTTTTGACAATATGGTGAAAAATATCCGTGAACAGGCCCTCGCAGCCGAAAAAATTGCCGGAGGAGATTTAACTGTGCAGGTTAATGTTAAATCCGACAATGACCTTCTTGGCAAAAAACTAAGTGAAATGATAGAAAACAACAATGAAATTCTCGCAAACATCAATTCTGCCTCCGAGCAGATTGCTGCTGGAGCAAGGCAGGTTTCCGCTACCGCCCAGGCACTCTCCCAGGGGTCTACTGAACAAGCAAGTTCCATTGAAGAATTGACCGCTTCTATGGAGGAGATTTCGACGCAGACTAAACTGAATGCTACTAATGCGACTCAGGCTAATGAGTTAGCCCAGGCGGCCAAAGAGGGTGCTATTAAAGGGAATGAGCAAATGCAGGGCATGCTTAAGGCCATGGATGACATTAATGAAGCATCCGGAAACATTTTCAAGATTATTAAAGTCATTGACGAAATTGCCTTTCAAACAAATATCTTAGCCCTAAATGCGGCGGTCGAGGCCGCTCGAGCGGGTCAACACGGTAAAGGATTTGCTGTTGTTGCGGAGGAAGTGCGCAATCTTGCTGCCAGAAGTGCCAACGCAGCAAAAGAGACAACCGCCCTCATAGAAGGCTCGATTAAGAAGGTCGAAGGCGGTACAAAAATTGCTAGTGATACGGCGGTTGCACTCAACCAAATCGTTGAAGGAGTCTCAAAGGCCACGAATTTAGTCGGGGAAATTGCGACCGCTTCCAATGAACAAGCTTTCGCAATTAACCAAGTGAATCAAGGGATCATGCAAGTCTCGGATGTCGTTCAGACAAATTCAGCGACGTCTGAAGAGAGTGCTGCAGCGAGTGAGGAATTATCTAGTCAAGCAGAACTGTTAAGAGAACAGGTCGGTCGTTTTATACTTAAGAAACCCACAGGATCGTCTTATCGAGGGGTTGAGGAACTACACCCTGATATTTTACGGATGATTGAAGATATGTCTCAAAAGAAGAAGTCCAGTTGCAGTTCTATGAACCAAGGGTATGTTCAGGCTGCAGCAACAAGCTTTAAACCAGAAATCTCTTTAAGTGATCGAGAATATGGGAAATATTAGATAGCTTCTATAGGGAGAGCTCAAGGCTCTCCCTATAGGTAAGGTATAATTACCCACTTATTAAGGGGATGAAAGGAATAAATTGTGGGTCTTGATGAGAAGTTCTGGGTTAATGTTTTCTTAACAAGTTAAAAACTTGAGGAAAATTGAGAGTAAATATAAGGAGGGAAGACTACATGAAATGGTTTTATAACTTAAAAATTAGCGCTAAATTAATCAGTTCATTCATTCTCATAGCCATTTTGGCGGGTATTGTCGGGATTGTCGGAATTATAAGTTTGCAGAATACCACAAAGAATTTCGATACCCTATTTAATGTGTATGGTATAGCAACAGCAGACGTTGGTGAGGTCGGCTTAGCATTCCAAGAAGAACGGAGTATAGTTAGAGATGTGCTGTTTCACAACGCCGATTATCAAAAAAGCCTCAACACGTTGAAAGAAAAAGACACTATTATTGACGCTGGATTAGTAAAGATCGACAAAAATCTTCAGACTGTACAGGGTCGTGAAGTCTACAAGGCGTTGTCAGACAATTTATTGAAATATAAGGAAGCAAAAAATAAAGTTTTTCAATTAGTAGACGCAAATCAGAAAGAGCAAGCAATTACTGTGTTTTACGGGGAAGGTACTGCCCCAACTACAGCAATAGCGGATGCAATAGATAAACTATTTCAGTTAAAAATAGACGGTGGTTTGAGCAAGACAACGGAATATGATTTGGTAGCCACTAACGCGGTTCGAGTGATGACCATCGTTTTGGTCGTTGCAGTTCTTATTGCAATTGTTTTGGGAATATTTATTTCGAAAATCATAAGCCAACCCGTAAATGAGCTTGTTGGCGTTGCAGAGAAGATTGCCGATGGGGATTTGGATATAGACATTAAGTCTAATTCGAAAGACGAAATTGGTACGCTTTCTTTAACCTTTCGACGTATGGCAGATAACCTCAATGAGGTAATGACCAACTTTAACTCTGCATCCGAGCAAGTAGCCGCTGGGTCTAGACAAGTATCTGCTTCGAGCATGGCTCTCTCCCAAGGCGCGACAGAACAGGCTAGTTCTATTGAAGAACTAACGGCTTCCATCGAAGAAATATCCTCGCAAACCATGCTTAATGCCCAAAATGCCAGTCAAGCAAACGAGCTTGCTGAGGCAGCAAGGGAGAATGCCATCCAGGGTAATCAGCAGATGAAAGAAATGCTCCAAGCCATGGAGGAGATAAACGATGCTTCTGGAAACATTTTCAAAATCATTAAGGTCATTGACGAGATCGCTTTCCAGACAAACATTTTGGCCCTCAATGCCGCAGTAGAAGCTGCCAGGGCTGGTCAACATGGTAAGGGTTTTGCAGTGGTTGCCGAGGAAGTAAGAAATCTCGCAGCGCGTTCAGCTAATGCCGCTAAAGAAACAACTGCCATGATTGAAGGTTCTATGAAGAAGGTGGAGGGCGGAACGAAAATCGCTAACGAAACTGCTATAGCACTTAATAAAATCGTTGAAGGGGTCAGTAAGGCTACTACCCTTGTCGCAGAGATTGCGACTGCTTCGAACGAGCAGGCTTTAGGAATAAATCAAATTAATCAAGGCATTATGCAGGTCTCGAGCGTGGTTCAGACGAATTCGGCTACTTCGGAAGAAAGCGCTGCGGCAAGCGAAGAGCTATCCAGCCAGGCTGAACTATTAAGAGAACAGGTAAAGAAGTTTAAACTAAGGAAAACTACTGGGTCCTCCTATCGAGGATATGAGGATCTAAACCCAGAGGTATTACAAATGCTTGAAGCGATGTCCCGAAACAAAAAAAGTAACTCGAATTACGATAACCAAGGATTTGCAGAGGCTGCGGCATCAACAAGTAGTAAATCAAAAATTTATCTAAGTGATAACGAATTTGGTAAGTACTAATCATAAAACAGGTATCTTTCACCGGGAAGTGTAAATCTTACCCAAACCTATATGCTTCATGCAACATAGTTTTCAAACATGGGGAGAGTCGAAGGGCTCTCCTGAAACGAAATTGAGAAATTCTGTCGATAGGGGGAGGTGTAATATGCTTACGATTTCTGATAAAGAGTTTAAACAACTGGCGGACTATATACAAGCTAATTATGGCATATTTCTAAAAAAAGAAAAGCAAACTTTAATGCTTGGAAGGCTTGGCAATGTACTAACTGAAAAGAACTTTACAAGTTTTAATGATTACTTTAATTATCTTATGGCGGATAGAACTGGGGATGCAATTAGTACCCTTGTGGATAAAATAACGACCAATCATACCTTTTTCATGCGGGAGATTGATCACTTTAACTTCTTCAGAGACAAGATACTTCCTAATCTCATCAGTACATTGAAGGTTAAAGACATGCGGATATGGAGTGCCGGATGTTCAAGTGGTGAAGAACCCTATACCTTAGCGATGATAATTGATGAGTCCCTTGGGGCAAATAAAAAAGGCTGGGATGCAAAGATTTTAGCAACCGATATTTCTAGTAAGGTTTTGGATATTGCTCGTAAAGGGGTCTACGATAATGAGGGGCTTGCCACAATACCACCCTTTTGGAAACTTAATTATTTTGAGAAACTAAGTAATGACAAATCTAGCTTAATTAATAAGATTAGAAACGAAGTTATCTATAGAAAATTTAATCTTATGGATATGGTTTTTCCCTTTAAGAAGAAATTCCATGTTATTTTTTGTCGGAATGTAATGATCTATTTTGATAACAAAACCAAAATAGACTTAGTTAAGAAGTTCTATGATGCAACTGAACCAGGGGGATATCTGTTTATTGGACACTCAGAATCACTGAATCGAAACGAAACGGAGTATAAATACATCATGCCAGCCGTTTATCGAAAGGAAACTTAAGCATGAGAAAAATAAAAGTGTTGATTGTTGATGATTCTTTAATCTTCCGAGAAGTATTAGCGAGAGGGATCTGCACCGACCCGTACATTGAGGTCGTGGCCAAAGCCGTTGATCCTTTCGATGCTAGAGATAAAATATTAGAATATTCGCCCGATGTAATGACCTGCGATATTGAAATGCCGAAAATGAATGGGATTGAGTTTATTAAAAGGCTTTTACCCCAATACCCATTACCCGTTGTTGTGGTTAGCTCTGTAAGTGCGGCCGTTTTTGAGGCGATGAAAGCTGGAGCCGTGGATTTTGTAACTAAACCTAATGTTCAATCGGTTCAAGATGTTGAGGGGTTTATTAATGAATTAATCCAGAAAATAAAAATAGCGGTTAATTCAAAGATACCAAAATTTGCTGGGCAGAACATTGCGAATGTTGTTGAGGAAGGAACTTCAATGGACGGCAGGCTGATAGCTATTGGAGCTTCGACGGGAGGAACGGAGGCCGTTTTCAATATGTTGAAGGTGTTGCCTTCCAAAATCCCGGGTATTGTCGTGACTCAACATATCCCTCCAATATTTTCCAAAATGTTTGCTGATCGGCTGAATGATACAACCCAACTGCGGGTTAAAGAAGCTCAGACGGGGGATTATGCGGATCCAGGAAGTGTACTGATTGCCCCAGGTGGGCAACATATGCGGGTCAAGAAGGTCGGGGAACGATATAGAGTGGAGTGCTTCGAAGGTGGGAAGGTAAATGGGCACTGTCCATCGATTGATGTCCTCTTTGAGTCCGTGGCCAAAGAAGTGGGTAAGGGTGCGATCGGGGTTATTCTCACGGGGATGGGGTATGATGGAGCAAAAGGGTTGCTCGCCATGAGAAGAAAGGGTGCCCGAACTCTGGGCCAGGATGAGAAATCATCGGTAGTGTATGGCATGCCTAAAGTTGCTTTTGAAATTGGTGCGGTAGAGAGACAGGTTCCTCTTGAAACTATGGCTCAAGCCCTTGTAGCACTCTTGAGGCGAAGCAATGGATAAAATTGTTGGTATAGGTGACTATGTCATCACGGATAATTGTGGTGACGTCATCAAGACCTATGCTCTCTCCTCCTGTGTCGCCGTGACCGCATATGATCCGTTCCTTCATCTGGCAGGGATGATTCATATTGCTCTTCCAACGCCTATGAATCAAGCAGATGGCCAGTGTAGACCAGGCTACTATGCCACTTCAGGCATACCCATTTTGATCCGTGAAATGTGTACGGAATATAGAAGTCGACGCGAGAATCTCCACGTCAAGTTATTTGGCGGAGCCGTTTCGTCAAGACCAGATGACTATTTTAAGATAGGGCCAAAAAATATTAAAGCGGTCAGAGAAATTCTTATAGGTATGGACTTGAAGATTGCAGATGCCCACATCGGTGGATTCATAAGTCGAAGTATAACAATGAGCGTACTCACAGGAGAAATTGAGATTGCTGCACTTTCGATTAATTTCTAAGGCAGGTGCTGGTATGACTATGAATAACGAGAACAGCGAGGCTAGTAACTTTGAAATTATTTTCCAAACCAGCCCCATAGGGATGTTCTTGCTCGATGAATATTCGTTAGTAAGAAACATTAACAATGCTGGGTTAGAATTTTTAGTGCAAAATCGAGAAAAAGCCTTGGGTAAACGTTTCGGCAACGAGATTCAATGTCAAGGGAGTACTGAAGATATTCGGGGATGCGGTTATGGACAACAATGTCAAACATGCAAGTTGCGATTGGCTGTAGAGTTAGCCAATGAAACCGGACAGGCTACTACGAGGCAGGAAAGTTTCAAGGTATTGATCCATAACGAAACGGAAATTAAGTATTGGTTTCAGACTAGCATTACTCCGATTATGATCAACGGCAAACGCAATGTAGTCGTTGCATTAGACAATATTACGGATAGTAAATTGGTGGAGGATTCAGAGAAAAAGTATCAAATTCTTTTAGAAAACGCTCGAGATATTATTTTGTTTATAGATATGGAAGGGAATATCTTAGAAGCTAATAAAGCGGCGGTTCGGGCGTATGGCTATACGCGAGAGGAGCTTCTGTCCTCGAAGATCTTTGATTTTCGCGAACAAGCTGACTTCACGTTAGCGCAAATGAATCAGGTTGGGGAACAAGGGATTTTGTTTGAGACTCACCACATTTGCCAAGATGGCAGTACCTTTCCTGTTGAGGTTAGTTCCTATCGTACATATATTGAAGAGCAACGAGTCTTGGTGAGCATCATCAGGGATATAACTGACCGAAAACGGGCCGAAAAATTGTTAATAGATAGCGAAAGGAGGTACAAAGGTCTTTTTGAGGTAGCTCAAGACGGTATATTCATACATGAGATTCAGGAAGGTGAGCCACTCACTTCGAAAATTATTGATGCTAATGCGATGGCTTGTCAGAGCACGGGATATACCAAAGAAGAGCTATTAGCTTTTAGTGGCCCAAGCCTTACTAAAGAAAAAAGAAATTTTATCAGCGAGTTGATACGAGAAATTATAACTACAGGGCATCGCACTTTTGAAAATGTGCAAGTTACTAAAGATGGTCGAGAAATACCCATCGAAGTCAACGCGCAGCTCATAGAATTTGGTGATAAAAAGTGTATTCTATCGTTAGTGCGTGATATCTCTGAACGAAAGAAAGCAGAAGTAGAGTTACTTAAAAGCGAGGAAAAACAAAGACGTTTGTATGAAAGATATCGCTCGTTAATTATGAATATGCCGGATAGCTTTACTTACAACAAGGTTATCTTTGATGAAGCGGGAGTGCCTTCGGATTATGAAATTCTTGAGATTAACGGAGCCTATGAAACTATTTTTAACGTTTGTCGCGAAAGGATTATTGGCAAAAAATATTCAGAAATTTATTCTGGCAACGACCGTGAATTCTACAAACAAAGAATGGCAGAATACGGCGAAGTGGCAGCAACAGGGGTTGAACTTGTTTTGCCGATATACTATTCTGAGTGGAGTAAACGCTGGTTTTCTGTGAAACTCTATAGCCCCGAACACGGTTTTTTTGTCTCAATTATTACGGATATGACGGAGCGCATTCGTGTGGAAAATGAACTTCATCTAGCTAAGGATAAGGCTGAGGATGCAAATCGAGCGAAAAGTGAATTTCTAGCAAATATGAGTCATGAAATCCGTACTCCTATTAATGGAATGGTGGGAATGATTGATTTAACGCTTTTAACCAATATGAGCAATGAACAGCGAGAAAATTTGGAGATTTCTAAGACTTGCGCAGATTCATTGCTGAAAATCATTAATGATATTCTGGATTTCTCTAAAATTGAAGCGGGTAAGCTAGTGATCGAAACGATAGGGTTTAACATCCGGGAACTTTTGGATTCAACCCTTAAGGTGCATTTACCATTAGCTATTAAGAAGAAGTTGAGATTAAGTTGTGATTGTTCCTTTTCCATACCACAAACCTTGCAAGGGGATCCCAACAGGTTAAAGCAGATTCTCAACAACCTATTAAATAACGCTCTAAAATTCACGGAACATGGAGGAGTTAATCTTTCAGTTCAGGGGCTGGCTTTGAAAGAGGAAACGATCGAAGTGGAGTTCTCAATTTCGGATTCGGGTATCGGTATATCTAAGCAAGAACAAGCAAAGCTTTTTAGGAACTTCAGTCAAGTGGATGGTTCAATCACGAGGAAATACGGTGGAACAGGCTTGGGCTTGGTGATTACGAAGCAACTTGTTCAGATGATGGGTGGGACAATGACGGTGCAAAGCCAAAAAGGAAAAGGGAGTACGTTTAGCTTTAGTCTGAAGTTCATGATATCGGGAGAATTGAGTTATCCGACTCAAGCTACCTTCAACCCCATTCAAATTATGAGACCATTAAGAATTCTTATTGTAGAAGATGATAAGGTTAATCTAATGGTCTTGGCCTTAATGCTTAAAGAAAAAGGGCATTTTATCGAATCAGCTTCGAATGGTTCTGAAGCATTGTTACTGCACTCGGAAAATCAGTACGATGTTATATTTATGGATATTCAGATGCCGATTATGGACGGCATAGAAGCAACCGTCAAAATTCGTGAGCGCGAGCGCGAGGGTGAGAGTGGGCATACTCCGATCATTGCCTTAACAGCTTATGCGCTTGTGGGAGATAGAGAAAAATTTTTGTCCTTTGGCTTGGACGAATATATACCCAAACCCATCAAAATGGATAAATTGTTTCAGACTTTAGAAGAAGTGGTGAACCGCAGCATCCCAGTAAATATACGTAGCTGTGAGTCAGAACATGAGGTCAGGATTAGTGAAACGGGTAAGGTATTAAATATCGTGCATGAAATGCCACTGGAACGCGATAAACTCTCCATTATCCGTGAGATTTCCCAGGATATTGAAGAACTTAGACTTGCTTTAACTGATGAGGATATAAACGTTATTGAAGAAATTGCTCATAAAATCAAAAATAACTGTAATTTAATTGAAGCGGATGAACTAAAGACGTTAGCTTTTAAAATTGAACTGGCTGCTAGACGAGAAAACCAAGAGGAAGCGACGAGAAATGCCCAACTTATTCAACAAGAATTCAAAATTTATATGCAATTAGAATGTTGATAGGAGGAAAAATAATGAAAAAAATTAAAATTCTGATAGCAGAGGATGATCTGGTAAGTCGGAGATTCTTGTCAAAATTTCTTTCTCAATATGGAGAAGTCGATTTGGTAGTCGATGGGCTTGAAGCACTGGATGCTTATTTAATGGCCCTCAAGGAAAAAACTCCCTATGACTTAATTTGTCTGGATATTATGATGCCTAAGGTGGATGGGGTTAAAGTATTAAAGGCTATTCGAGATTTCGAGCATAAGCAAGGGGTAGTGTCTGAACAGCGGGTTAAGGTGATTATGACGACCGCCTTGGCAGAAACCGACTTCGTTAACCAAGCTTTTGAAATTGGGTGCGAGGCCTATGCCGCCAAACCGATTGATACCAACAAAATGCTCGAGGTCATCAAGAAACTTGGGTTAATAGAGTAGCTCCAAAACGAGTTAGTGAAACTAAATAAAGTTTCGTAAAAAACCTTTGTCAATGGAAGGAATTGTATAGTATGTGTCGAAATTTATAGAATAATCGTCAAGTTAGGGGGGTAAATTTGGACAAGTCTGAATTTGAGGATATGAATGCTAAACTCGAAGAGCTGAACGCCGAACTCGAAGAGATGAACGCTGAGCTCGAAGAAAAAAACGCTGAACTTGAGGAAATGAATGAGCGGCTTACGGACGAGGTCTTGGCACGTTTGAAAGCGGAGGAAAATCTTCAGAAGGCGTTGCAAGAAGTTCAGGATTTATATGACTATTCACCTTGCGGATACCACTCCCTTGATAAAGATGGCATCATCATTCGAATTAATGAGACGGAACTTAGGTGGTTAGGGTACACAAGGGAAGACGTCGTGGGGAAAAAAAAGTTTACTGATTTTATTACTTCAAAAAGCTTGGCAAGTTTTGCTGCTAATTATCCCGATTTTATGAAACATGGCTGGGTAAAAGATTTGGAGTTTGAAATGATTCGGCAAGATAATTCTCAGATGACAGTACTGCTAAGTGGTAATGCCATTAAGGATAGTCACGGGAATTATCTCATGAGTCGCTCGACGGTTTATGATATAACTGAGCGCAAGAAGGCTGAAGAGATGCTCGTTGAGCTGAATTTAAACCTCGAACGTATTGTGTTTGAGCGCACGAATCAGTTACAGGAATCTAACGCCGAACTCGAAGAAACCAATGCCATGTTAGAAGAAGAAATTTCAGAACGCTCAGTGACTGAAGAGGCTTTGAGAAAAAGTGAACAACTCTATCATAGCGTTTATGAGAATTCACCTCTGGCCTTTGGAATTTGGGACAAGGAATATAAGTTCGTAGACTGGAATAAGAGAGCCGAGGAGATTTTCGGATGGACGAAGGAAGAGGTTCTCGGTAAACGATTTATTGAATTTTTTGTTCCGCCAGAAATTAAAGAAGATGTTACTAATGTCGCTTTAGATTTACTACAGACAGATATAGAAAGCAAACGCATTACTGCCAATGAAAATGTCACTAAGGATGGGAGAGTGCTCTTCTGCGAATGGCATAACACTTTATTGCATGATGGAGAGGGTAATCTTATAGGTGCGATCTCCTTAGGATTGGATAAGACCGAAACCCATAGGGCAGAAAAGGTAGTTTTTGAGGCGAAAGAGCAGGCTGAAGCGGCTTATGAGGAACTGTGCAAAAGTAATGCTGCCCTTAAACTAGAAATATCGGAAAGGATGGATATCGAGGAGGCCTTAAGGAAATCGAAATTTGAAGCCGAACAAGCTAATTTAGCAAAAAGTCAGTTCTTAGCCAATATGAGTCACGAAATCCGAACTCCGATGAATGGAGTCATAGGGATGACGGAATTAACTTTGATAACGGAATTAACAGAAGAACAAAGAGATTACTTGAATATTATAAAGTCATCATCTTCGGCGCTATTGATGGTTTTAAATGATATCCTCGATTACTCTAAGATCGAAGACGGTAAAATCAGCTTAGAAGTTTTGCCTTTTGATATTCGTAGCACCCTTCATGAAGTGATCGTTTTATTTTCGGTTGGTGCAAAACAAAAGGGACTGGTTGTAAATTGGAATTTTGATTCCCAAATACCGCCCATTGTCCTGGGGGATTCCTTTCGTTTGAGGCAAGTGCTCTCCAATCTGGTAGGTAATGGTGTGAAATTTACCACTCGGGGAGAAATAAATCTTAAGGTCAATCTAGTCGAACAAAATGAGCATGAGCTTAAATTGAAATTTGTAGTTGCAGATACAGGAATCGGCATAGCCGAAGACAAGCTTGAGAAGCTGTTTCAACGATTTAGTCAAGTCGATCAGTCTAGCACAAGACAATATGGGGGCACAGGGCTTGGACTGGCGATTTCTAAAATGCTAATTGAGATGATGAACGGGGAAATTAGCGTTGAAAGCAAGGAAAACAAAGGAAGTAGTTTCTCCTTCACTGCTGTCTTTGGTCGTCACACAAACGATGTTAAATGCATTGAAGTAGCTAGTCATGAACCCATCGTTTTCGTCAACCCAATAATGAAAAAAGTTCTCTTGGCGGAAGACGACCTGGTGAGTAGAAATATGATGACAATTATTTTGAAGAAAAATGGGTTTGAGGTTTTGACCGTCGAGAATGGAAGGGATGCCATCGCAGCGTTTAAAAACCGGAAATTTGATTTGATTTTCATGGATATAAATATGCCATTTATGGATGGTTATACGGCCACGTCCATCATTCGTTCCCAAGAACAGATGTTAGATTATTATACGCCTATTGTTGCCATGACGGCCTATGCCCTGAAGGGAGATCGAGAAAAATGCTTAGAAGCGGGTATGGACGATTACATAAGCAAACCGATTAATATCGGCAAGGTAGTTGATATCTTGCGCAAGTATATTAAGGACGAAAAGCCTGAGCGTCAAGGTTTGGGGAGTAACCCTAATCTAAATGAAATAGTTCTAGCCTTAATGGCTGACTCAGGATTAAATAAAGGCATTAGTGAAGAATTAGTCAATGCTTTCTGCGCTCAAGCCGAAGGCTTAATCCTAGGTATCAAAGAAACTGTTGCTAAAAAAGATTTGCCCGGAATAGAAATCCTCCTCCACCAGTTAAAAGGTTCAGCAAGCAATGTAAGAGCTAGACAAATAGCACAGCTGGCCATAAAAGCAGAAGAAACAATGAAGTTAGATTTTGATAAAGTTGGCCAGGTACTTCAGGAAATTGAGGACGCTTTGAGAACTCTAGTGGTAGGCCGGGAGGAGGATGAAAATGATTAGTAATATCTTAGTGGTTGATGACTCTCCTTTTGATCGGAAACTTATCAAGCAGATTCTAGAAAAAAGACTTTCAGATATTCATATTTTTGAAGCTGATGATGGGCTTAAAATTTGTCAAGAAATCATAACCAACAATATACATATGTGCATATTGGACATTATGATGCCAATTAAGGATGGATTTCAAGTTTTGATGGAACTTAAGCAGGACTCTAGGACCATGGATCTTCCCGTGATTGTTTGTACAGGTCTCGAAGATAAACAAGCTGTGGAAAAAGCTTTAAGCCTAGGAGCCTATGATTATTTTTCTAAACCACTTAGTGAGGAGGCCATGAAAACAGCTTTACCTTTGAAAGTTAAAAATGCCATTGAGTTAAGGAAAAGAAATGATGAAATCTTATATTTAAGTTATCATGATTTTCTAACCGATTTATACAATCGAAGATTTTGTGAAGACGAGATTAGACGTTTGGACGTTAAAAGCAATCTGCCAATATCTATCATAGTAGGAGATATTAATGGGTTAAAGCTCATAAACGATGCCTTTGGACACGATAATGGGGATAAACTCGTGAAGAAAGCAGCGCGAGCGATGCAAGGGGCTTGTCGGGTGGGTGATATGGTTGCAAGGTGGAGTGGAGATGAATTTATCGCTTTCCTACCTCATACTCAAGCGGCAGAAGTGGGCGAAATCGTTCAACGGATGAAAGATCTCTACTCCCAAGAGCAGATTCATGGTATTCATTTGAGCATTTCGTTTGGTTGGGATACAAAACTCGTAATGGATCAAGAAATCTATAAAGTTTTTAAAAATGCTGATGATGTGATGTATAGAAATAAGACCTTAGAAAGTGCAAGTGTTAGAAGTACCATGATAAATGCGATTATCCATGCACTTCATGAAAAGAATCCGCGAGAAGAGATGCATTCTAAACGAGTTAGCGAAATATGCCAAGACCTAGGACGAGCACTTGGACTGTCTGACATGGACATTAAAAAGCTCAAAGTAGCTGGGTTACTGCATGATATTGGTAAAATTGCTATCGAAGAACGGATACTAAATAAGGTCGGGAAATTAACAGAGTCTGAATGGGAGATAATTAAGCATCATCCGTCAATAGGGTGCAGAATTTTAAGTACTTCGCATGAAATGTTGGAATTGGCTGAGTACATTGTAGCCCATCATGAGAGATGGGATGGATCAGGTTACCCGAAGGGTATCAAAGGGGAGGAAATCCCGAGGTTGGCAAGAGTCATTACCCTTGCAGACAGTTATGATGCCATGACGAATGAAAGACCCTATCGTAAGGCTCTGACTGAGCAAGGTGTGATTGAAGAAATCCGTAAGAACTCTGGTGTACAATTTGACCCCGATCTTGCAAAAGTATTTATTGAAAAGGTCTTGGGTTGTTAAAGAGTTAATTATAGGTACACTGGGGGTATGAGGGTGAACTATTCAAATAGGATATCGATCAAAGCGAGATTGACCATGTATGTGGCTATTTCATTACTGAGTGTGCTCTTCTTAGCGGTAGCCGTAGTTACGGGGATTAATAGTATGTCGAATATTGCCAACTCTATATACCAGCATCCTTTTCAAGTGTCCAATGCGGCTGGTTCAGCCCAAATAGCGGAGTTGAGAATGAAAAAGGAAATCAATAATGCCCTTTTGGCAGACAATCAATATGATGTCAGCCAGGCAATTAGTTCATTTTCGCTTGAAGAGACCAAGGTTTATAAAAATATGGATATTATCAAGGCCTTGATTCTGGGCGAGGAAGGTCAAAAGCTGGAACATGACACACGAGATAGCTTTACAGCCTGGAGGATCAAGGTTGATCAAGAATTGCGACTGATTAAAGCAGATGACAAAAGTTCAGCGCTGAAGATAGAGAGCGAAGAAATGCTAGAATTCACTCAATTGGGCCTTCAATTCGATGCCCTGAATCAATATGCCAGGCAAAAAGCGGATTCCTTGATTTCAGATTATAATTCCCAAAAACAAGGGACAACCTATTTAATTATCGGCATTTACTGCGCAGTATTGTTGCTACTGGTTACGCTCACAATCTGGTTTAGAAAAAGTGTACTGACCTCAATTTATTCACTCAAAGATAATATGGCCGAAATCGTGTCCTCCGGTAATATCTCCAAGAAAGAACCCACTGGTAGCGACGAGATAACTGGGATGCATCATGATTTTAATATTATGTTGGACATGCTCCAGAGTCAACTTTGGCTAAGAGACGGAAAAAATCTGCTCCAGGCTCGACTTGCAGGGAATTTGGCATTGGCTGAAATTGCTAGTAAAGCTGTCCAATTTGTGGCAGCGTACGTAAATGCTGGCACAGCTGTATTTTACTTAGTGGACAAAGATGATAGGATGCTACGAAAGAAAGCTTCTTATGCACTGATGGATAGGGAAAATTTATTTATGGAATATCAATGGGGGGAAGGGGTAGTTGGACAAGTTGCGCTACAAGCTTCTCCTATTTTGCTGAGTAATATTACTAGAGAAAAGGGCATTATTCAGACAGGAACAACCAGTGAGCCGCCGCTAAACACCTACACTTATCCAATTATTTATGAGAAAGCAATTCTCGGCGTTATTGAAGTTGCCTCACATGAAATCATTGACATCTCTCAACAGGAGTTTCTCACGGTTTCTAGTACAATTATCGGATCCTATATATTCTCCAGCCGCCAAGAGGAAGAAATTGCGGATTTATTGACTCAGACGCAAGAGACGAATGTCAAACTGATCACCCAAAGCTTTGAACTTGAAACCTTGAACAGAGAGTTGGAAGAAGGCCAAAGAAATCTCGAAATTCAAGCCAACGAATTGCAACAATATAATTTCGAAGTCAAGGCTAAAAATACTGAGTTAGAAAGTATTCAGCGGGGTCTACTTGAGAAAAGTGAAGAGATTTCTCATGCTAACCACTATAAATCAGAGTTCTTGACCAATATGTCCCATGAACTGAGGACTCCGTTAAATTCCATTATTTTATTATCAAAAATGCTTGGGAAAAACAAGCAACAGAATCTTTCTGAGGAAGATCTAAAAAAGATGGCTATCATTTTCGCTGCTGGTAATGAACTCCTCGAGCTTATTAATAATATTCTCGATCTCTCCAAAATAGAGAGCGGCAAACTGGAAGTTTATAGAGAAACCTTTAAGACCCAAGAATTTGTGCTAAGTTATAAAGATAAGTTTGATGCTCTGGCGACGGAAAAGGGACTGACCTTTGTCGTTCACGATGAGATACAAAGTAGCCTTTTTACGGACAGAGGGAAATTAAACCAGGTGATTACAAACTTGTTAGCCAATGCCTTTAAATTCACGGCCCAAGGAGAAGTTGAACTAAGAGTTGCTGCGAGTGGGCTTGAAGACCTCCCACTGAAATTTGAAGTACGAGATACCGGGATCGGTATTCCCGCGGATCAACAGGAAACAATCTTTGAACAGTTTAGGCAGGTTGACGGCACAATAAGTCGACACTATGGAGGAACTGGTCTGGGATTAAGTATCTCCAAAAGTTTGGTGGAACTCCTCGGCGGAAAAATCAAACTGACAAGTAAAGACGGTGGTGGAAGTACGTTTGCAGTTTTGCTTCCTAGGGAACATGATGCTCTGCAACCCATACCGAGGGCAAAAAAAATTATCCCGCCAATACAAGTGGATGATGATAGGCATCGATTACAAGATGGAGACAACATTATCTTGGTGATTGAAGATGATGCTTATTTCTGTGAGAAATTAAAAGACTATATCAACCAAACAGGCTTCAAAATGCTCAGAGCAGCAACGGGGCAGGTTGGTTTGTCTATGGCGCAAGACTATAAACTGATGGGCATCATTCTTGATCTCGGTTTACCGGATATCAACGGGGCTGAGGTATTACATCGTCTAAAAAGTAATGCCAAGACGAGAAGTATCCCTGTGCATATTTTATCGGTGGAAGATTCACAAGGACATTATGTTTTACAAAGGCAAGGCGCTGTGGGATTTACAACGAAATCTCCTGCGGGGCTAGAGGATATCCAGGAAGTCATGTCAACCATCCTGAAAGTTGCTGAGAAGATGCCCAAGTACCTCTTGATCGTGGAGGACCGTGAAGAGGAGCGAGAGGCTTTGTTTGAACTAATCGACAATGGATATGTAAAGGCTAAAGGGGTAGCAACAGCCATTGAGGCTATGAGAGAATTAGGCACAGGGCAATATGATGCCCTAGTCCTGGACCTATTCCTTGAAGAAGGAAGTGGCTGGGAAGTTTGTCGCTTTGTGAAAGACAACCAGTTGCGTATACCAGTTATTATTTATACGGCTAAGGAATTAAAAGAAAGCGAAACGCGCGAACTTGAGAAATACTCTGACAGTATTGTCGTCAAAACCGCTTATTCTCAAGGTAGGTTACTTGAGGAAGTGGCGCTGTTTTTGCACAAAGTTGCTAAAGTTCGAACAATGGTTGCACTCGATGAAGGCCTGGCAGAAAATTATAAGGGTAAGAAAGTGTTAATCTGTGATGATGATGCCAAAAACATGTTTAGTCTTTCCTGTTTAATTGAGGAATCAGGCGCTACTGTAATTGAAGCCTATAACGGGCAAGAAGCGCTTGACGCTTTAAAGATTGATCCTAATGTGGATTTAATTCTAATGGACATTATGATGCCCATAATGAATGGCATCGAAGCCATTAAGAAGATCCGCGAGGATAAAGCCTTGTTAGACATTCCGATTATTGCCATTACGGCAAAAGCTATGAAAGGGGACAAAGAAGTCTTTTTAGGAGTCGGTGCAAATGATTATATCTCTAAACCCATCGATTATGATATTTTAGAAAAATTACTCAACGTTTGGTTGGGTAGAAAACAATGAAAGTCTTAGCTTATTATAAAAATCAAACCAAACATATCCTAGTCTTGAATAATCTCAAAGAGGAAATCAACCAAGAAGATTTCCTCTTTGAGATTGCTGGTTCTCATTCCAAGCTTGAAATCATGTTTGTTGAAAGCCTTATCTTGCCCGTTCGGATTATCGAGGCTCTAGTAAAACTGACAGAAAAATATGGTGACGAAAACCTCAAGATCTATACTGCAACAGAATCCTTGTGTCATTATCTGTTTGAGTTACATATCCCCAACATACAGCTTCACAGCTTAAGACAAATAAGCCTAGAGAAGAATTCTGAAAACCTGATCAAATTTTCAGAAGAACAACTTAGAGATCTTCTTCTGAGTATTTACCAAATTTATGGCTATGACTTTCGTGACTATCAGTTTCAAAATCTCCAACGTATTTTCTCTCAAACTTTGGCTAGGGAAACTATGTTAGATTTCGATACGTTTAAAGAGCAGATTTTGCAGGATCCTGAATTATTCCAGCGCTTGTTTTTAAACCTTTCAATTAATGTGACTTCATTTTTTCGCTACCCAGAGCTTTTCAAAGTGTTAAGAGAAGAGGTGTTTCCGTATCTGAATTCATTTCCCCATCTCAGAATTTGGAGTGTTGGAGCCGCTTCGGGGGAAGAAGCGTATTCTTTAGCCATTCTCTTAGACGAACTGAAGATGTTGGAGAAAAGCATTATCTATGCCACGGACTTTAATTCTCTTATGATACAAAAAGCCCAAAACGGCTTGTATACTTTACCTTCGCTTAAGCAGGCTATTGAAAATCACCGAAAATCGGGTGGGTCAAAACAGCTAGAAAACTATTTTCGCATTAACAATCATTATGCCCAAATCAAACCATCAATCATGAAAAAGGTGGTGTTTTTTCATCATAATCTCGCAAGCGATAAGGTATTCAATGAATTTCACCTAATAATTTGTAAAAACGTTCTCATTTACTTCAATTCCCAGCTCCAAGAAAACGTGATTAATCTGTTCAAACAGTCATTACATAGAAATGGATTTTTGGTTTTAGGTCGCAGTGAGAATTTGTTTAATAGTCATAATTTTATTAAGTACAAAGCAGGTTTTAATATTTTCAAACTTCCTCAGTGTTAGACTAATTCATTTGAAGTGCTAAGGGGGGACATTCAGGTGGTCGATGACAGATACAAAATTTTAATCGTTGATGATTACGAAGGTAATCTTGTCGTCTTGCGTGAGATATTAGGGCAACTCAAACAATGCGAAATAACCAGCGCCTCAACGGGGAAGGAGGCGCTGAAAAAAATACTTAAGCAAGATCATAATCTCATTATTCTGGATATTCAGCTTCCGGATATTGACGGTTATGAGTTAGCTCGAATGCTGAAATCTAATCGGCGAACCATTGATACTCCCATCATTTTTTGCAGTGCAGTCTTCACTACAGAAGAGTTTATCAAGAAGGGCTTTGAACTAGGCGCCATCGATTATCTGGTAAAGCCGATTAATGAAGAACAGTTGATTAACAAAATCCAGTTTTATTTAAGTTTACATGAAAAGCAAACAGGGTTAATGCGTGAACTTATACAAATCAACAAAGAGCTAGAAAAGGAAAATAGTGCCAAAAACGAATTTCTAGCCAACATGAGTCATGAAATAAGAACGCCCATGAATGGGGTTTTAGGTATGGCGCAACTTCTGCAATTGACAGAGTTGTCGGATGAACAAAAAGACTTTGTCGAGATCATTTTGTCCTCTGGTAAATCTCTGTTAAAAATCATTAATAATATTTTAGATTTTTCTAAACTAACGGCTGGTAAAGTGATGTTGGAAAGTATGGAATTTAGTCTTAAAAATCTTATTAAGGAAACGGTGATACCCTTTGTGGTTGACGCAAAGAGAAAGAATCTGCAGGTGTCATACCATGTAGGGGAAGAGATTTCCGAGAACCTAATTGGAGATGCTTATCGACTTACGCAGATTTTGAATAATCTAATGAGCAATGCTCTAAAGTTTACACACGTTGGATCTGTACAACTCGATGTTTCGTTAATAAGGCGCCAAGTGAATAGGATGCTCGTGCAATTTGTAGTTAGAGATACAGGAATAGGGATACCCTCCAATAAAGTTGATATTATATTTGAGAAATTTACTCAGGCGGATAGTTCAACCACAAAAAACTTTGGCGGTACAGGCTTGGGTTTAGCGATTTCCAAGAGTCTAGTTACAATTATGGATGGAACAATCCGAGTCGAGAGTCAAGAAGGGAGCGGGAGTAGCTTTATTTTAGAAATCCCTTTTAAGATTAATCATACATAATTAAAGCTAAATAATTGGAGTTTACAGAACTTAATGATAAACTATTGACAGAAGGTGGTGTGGAAATGAACGAGGAAAGTAACATGTGGCAATGCCAAATGCCTAATTGTGGATATATATATAATTCTGAAAAGGGCTGTAAAAAAAGTAAAATTCCTAAGGATGTTCCCCTGGAGGATTTGCCGGAGACTTGGAAATGTCCATTGTGTGGGGCTAACAAAAAAACGTTTAAACCCGTGTAAGAGGAATATATAGAATTTAAACGTTTTCAGAATTAGGAGTACACGTTGTTTGAAAACGGGTGCTTTTTTCTGATTCGCTTTCTTTTCATAGTTGCTATTCCTTAAGAAGGCAACAATCGAGAAGAAGCCTTCTTGATGTTAGTTAAGTATCTAACCCTAAGAAGGCTTCTCATCGGTTAAGAGGGCAGAGCAATTAGGCTCTAAAACCCAATTGCCGAATCGATTCGCTTAATCTGTTCAGTCATAAAATTGACTGTTTCATCGTCCGTGGAGAAAATCATTTCAATGACTTGTGGACGGCTAAAGTTCTTACTTGCACATAGTTTGTCTAATCTTCGCAAAACTTCGGAATCTAGGTTGAGACTAATTTTGACCTTCCTTTTCGGAATGTTAATTTTCAACTCCATCTCTCCTTTTGGTATTATCTTAATACCACTATTGTACTACAGTAATAGCTAACGACAACCCTTTTTTTCACAAAGTCTTGCATAATAGGAATAATAAATTTCAAAATTAAATGCATTTTGATATATGAGGGTTAGTCTGAAAATAGACAAAATTTTCTCTCAGTGCTATTATCATTAAGGACACTTAAATCATCTAAGAAAAACAGTGCAGTACTTATACAAACAGGAAAAAGAAAGAGGTTGATATTATTCTTAGATATATTGTAGCGATTTTGCTATTGGTCTTTTCCTTTTTGGTTCAAAATTGGATAACACGGTATCTTGAGTATCAATGCGGAAAGTGCGAAGAAAAATTCAGTCTGCCAACCTGGAAAGCTATTTTTTCTGTTCATTTAATTGGGAAAAAATATGTGAAATGTCCGAAATGCGGAAAATGGGGTTGGGCAAGAATGATACTAAAGAAATAGAAAAATGATGTGGCGCCTTTCGAAAAGAGGATTACAATATGTTTAAAGAATCCATTTATGGATTGACATTTGAGCAACTCGTAGCATGGCTTATGAAATATGGACATAAAAAATTTCGAGCATTACAAATCTGGGCGTGGCTTTATAGGAGGCAGGTGATGCAGTTCTCTGAAATGATTGATGTCAATAAAGAGTGTCTGCAATTATTAGCTGATCATTATGTCCTACAAACAATGGACGAAGAGTATAAGCAAGAATCAGTGGATGGAACGATTAAGTTTTTATTTAAGTTACAGGATGAAAATCTGATTGAAACGGTGCTGATGAGACATAAATTCGGTTTGTCGGCTTGTGTCACAACCCAAGTAGGCTGTAATATGGGGTGTAGTTTTTGTGCAAGTGGGTTATTAACAAAAAATCGTGACTTATCTGGTGGTGAAATTGTCGAACAAATTATGAAAGTTCAACATCATCTGGATAAAGCGAAACAAGCTGAAAGAGTGAGTCACGTTGTGTTAATGGGAATTGGAGAACCATTTGATAATTTGCCAAACGTCATAAACTCTTTGCAGATAATTAAAGATCATAAGGGACTAGCCATTGCGGGGAGACATATAACAGTATCGACTAGCGGCCTTGCTGATAAAATTTATGAATTCACCGATAGCAATTTGCAAGTCAACCTAGCGATCTCATTACATGCGCCAACTAACGAACTTCGAACGCGGATTATGAAAATAAACCGTGCCTTCCCCATAGAAAAATTAATGCAGGCCGTTGATTACTATTTAATCAAAACAAATCGCAGGATTACGTTAGAATATATTCTGTTAAAGGATCTAAACGACCGTAGAGACCATGCCATGCAGCTTGCTGACCTAATTGGCGATAAGCAACACCTCACAAATGTTAACTTAATTCCCTATAATCCAGTGGATGAAAGTAGTCAATATCAAAGAAGTGAGCTGGAAGCGATGCGGGCGTTTTATGATACGTTGAAAAAGCGAGGTGTTAATTGTAGTATTCGCCTTGAACATGGGACGGACATTGATGCCGCTTGTGGACAGTTACGTAGCAAACAATTAAACATTTCTAATTAACTAGGACTTCATTGTGACAAAAAGAGCTACTTATTTTTTGTAAGTAGCTCTTTTTGTTGATCCCTCAAAACTGAGATATGTTCTCTATCTTAGGATAGAGGGCTTTTATAATAATTATAGATGCCTTGAAAAATGGCGCTGGCAACGTTATTTTGGAATGTCGGATTCTGTAATCTAGCTTCTTCATAAGGACTAGAAATGAAAGCTGCCTCAAGCAAAATGGAAGGCATGGTTGTATAGTGTAAAACATAAAAATTTGCTTCTTTAACTCCGCGGTCATTTGTTTGGAGCGTGTTAATTACAGAAGATTGAATACTTTTAGCTAGCTTTAGGCTCTCAGCTTGTTTGGGATTATCATCGTAATAATAAGTCGACGTACCTTGTACAGCAGGGTTGCTAAATGAATCATTGTGGATGCAAATAAATAAGTCAGGATTGGTTTTGTTGGCCAACTCAACCCGTGCTTTCAGATCTTCGTTTTCTGAATAGTCTGTAGCGGGAGATATATCTGTATCTCTGGTTAAGATAACCTTTGCACCCGCTTGTTGTAAGATGCTATTTAAGGCAAGCCCTATGGCTAAATTGTTATTTTTTTCATAGGTATGATTAGGGCCAATTGCACCGGTATCCGGTCCTCCGTGTCCTGGGTCAATCATAATCGTTTTGCCGGCTAAGGCGTTATCTGGGATTCCTTGAAATGGATTGACAAGAACTTCTTGGGTAGGATCATACGTTGTTGAAACGGGGGGGGTAACGACAGGAGGGGTGTCGACAGGGGGAGTAACGACAGGGGGGGTATCGACGTCCTCACCTTTTGAGGGAAGATCGGTCGTTTTGATTTCTGAGGGAAGAGAGGGGAAACTTTTAAGATTATCGGCGTATGTAGAAGACGCTTTTCCCTCAATGATATTTTGGGACTTAGAACTAATAATACCTGTTCCACCCAAAATATGAACTGTACCGTTTACACTTGAATCAACGGTTGCAGTAGTTGGGGTCACATAGTTAGCAGAAATCCAGCCTGTTTTAGATTGATAGGTCGTTTTATACCATTGGTCTTGTTGATCAATAAGATTGATTGTCGTATCTTTTGGAATTGTGGAAAGAATTTTTGATGTTGATGAAGGAGTTTCTCTTAGATTTAAGCCTCCCGATGCGGTGGTCATTCCTTCTTTAGAATTATCATTTGTGCTTTGAGATGAGGGCTCAACCTTCATATGTTTGCGCATAAGACTGTAAATCGATGGTGGAATATCTTCCTTTTCGGTGAGTAAAAGGGGAGCTTTATCTTTTGAAGCAAGAACTGTACCAGCAACAGCATCAGGAAATGTGATGCCAGATGCCAAGTAAAAATCATTTGATTGATAGGCGTCTTTCATAAAAGAAATGACTTTGGCATTGGTTTCATACCGGTCTTGACCACCTAAACGGGTTTCAACCGCAAACTTGTTAGTAGTTAAATCATTGGAAGGAATGACAAATTCTCCACCAATAACAATTAGGTGCTTAGGCCCGGTTTCTTTATAGTATTCAATTACAGAATGAGGAAGCGATTTTGACGTAAGTACGATGGGGATCTGTTTAATGCCGGCAAACGTTGCGGCCGATAAAGCATCAGGAAAATCATCTCCATTAGCAAGGATGAGTGAATCACTGGTTAAGTGTTTGGCAAGCAGAACTGACGTTTCATAACGATCTGTTCCGCCGATACGTTCCCATTTCAATGATAAATTATCAAGTTCATTGCCAATAGAAGGTTTTAAACAAGCGATTCCTCCAAGAAGAATGACCTTTTTAGGCTTTAAGCGTTGTAGTTCTGTGACAACTCGCTCGTCAATAGAGCCTCCTGCGGTAAGTAGGATCGGAGCATTTAGGCTAACTGCAAAAGGCGTTGAAGCAATAGAGTCCGGGTAATCGGAGTATTCGCATAATATGACTGTTTGGGCTGAATCCCACCCCTTTTGCGATATGGATAGAGCAGTTGCAACCCTGTCTTGTCCGGATATTCGTTCTGTAGGGTAAACCAAGGGACTTGCTTGGGTTACTAAAGGGAAGCATAATACTATTGCGAGCAAAGTAAATAGCAAAAAAAAGCTTTTTTTCACAAGGACCATCCTTTCTTTCTGGATATAAAGATTATAACATATGGTTTGGCATTTTTTATGATATAATTAGTGAAAATCTGAAAGCATATCTCAATATTATTAAGAGTCGGGCACAAAACCTATATATTCTAAATAGTATGATATGCTGACGATTCAAACTCGAACTTGCAAAGCGAGCGTTGCAAGTTTTTCTCTATTTCGGGGAAATCTAAATCGTACAGAACTAAAGTACTAGTTAAACCTTTTAACGTGGATGTACGAGTTCACTATTCGGATTTATTAACGACCCAATTATAATGAGGAGGTTTAAGAAGTATGAGTTTACGCGTAGCAATTAATGGTTTCGGTAGAATTGGTCGACTTACATTGCGTGCCGCCCTAAATCAATCTCTTCCATTTGAGGTGGTTGCCATCAATGATTTGGGAAGTCCTGATTTATTGGCTCATTTGTTCAAATATGATTCGGTTCACGGAATTCTTCCTAATTCCGTGGAAATTGATAATCGCACGATGATTGTTGATGGCAAGCGTATTGAAATTTTAGCTGAGAAAAGTCCTTTAGATTTGCCTTGGAGTAAACTCGGAGTTGATATCGTTATAGAGTCGACCGGGCGCTTCACGAAACGTGACGATGCAGCACAACATCTTACCGCTGGGGCTAAGAAAGTTGTCATATCTTCTCCAGGTAAAAACGAAGATATTACGATCGTTATGGGGGTCAACGAGGAAAAGTATGATCCAGCGCAGCATCATGTTATTTCTAACGCCTCTTGTACGACAAACTGCCTGGCACCAGTTGCCAAAGTTTTACTTGATGCCTTTGGGATAGAACGAGGAATGATGACAACCATCCATTCAGTGACGAATGATCAGCGTATTTTAGATTTAGAGCATTCAGATTGGCGTAGATCTAGGGCCGCCTATCAATCCATGATTCCAACAACCACAGGCGCTGCGAAGGCGGTTGCCCTTGTCTTACCAGAATTGAAAGGCAAACTAAATGGCATGGCTGTTAGAGTTCCTACACCGAATGTATCCTTGGTTGATTTTGTTGCCGATTTGACTAGGCCGACAACCAAAGAAGAGGTTAATGCTACCTTACTCCAAGCCACAAACGGGAGATTAAAGGGATACCTCCAATACACAGAATTACCACTGGTTTCGCATGACTTTAATGGCAACCCAGCAAGTTCCATTGTGGATGCCCTATCAACCATTATGCTTGGAGACCGTATGGTCAAAGTGTTAGCTTGGTACGATAACGAGTGGGGCTACTCAAACCGCGTTTTGGATTTAGTGAAGCTTATTGTAACGAAAGGTTTATAATCGATTTTTGGTAACATAAGTAGGCTGAGAGGGGAGAAGGAGGCATAAAAACCTCTTTCTCCCTTCTCGGTTCTGTATCATGAATAACATATTTAAGGAGATCTCTTAATCTTTTTATTGTATAATAAACGATACATCGGAACAGTCGAACGAAAATGACGGGGGTATTTTATGCTGAAAATTGGTTTTCTTGGTCCGGAAGGTACCTTTACCCAACGAGCTGCGCAAATTTATACTGCGAATAAATCCGCTGAATTAGTAGGATTACCTAGTATTCGCGAAACTCTTCTTGCAGTACAACAAGGCGAACTAGATTTGGCAGTTATCCCTTTTGAGAACTCTTTGGAGGGGTCAGTCAATGTCGGTCTGGATATTTTGGCTTGGGAGGTGGATCTGCTTATTATAGATGAGCTAATTCTGCCCATATCTCAGACCCTAATGATCACTCCTGGGGCGAGGTGGAAGGATATAACTGAGGTATACACCCATCCTCAATCAGCCGGGCAATGTCGCCTTTTTTTAGAGAGACAACTGCCACAGGCTAAATTGTACTTAACAAATAGTAACTCAGCGGGGGCAAAACTAGCTAAAGAGACTGGCATAATAGCGGGGGCTATTGGTCCGGAACATGCTGCAGAAATTTTTGGGCTTGAGGTTGTTCTACGCGACATACAGGATAAAAACAGTAACTTCACTAGGTTCGTTGTTGTTGGGAAAAAGTTAGATGATGCCACTTCTCTGCAAAATAGGACCTCAATCGTTTTTTCAACCGAACATAAACCAGGCAGCTTAGCTTGCATTTTGGATATATTCAGCTTGTGGGATATTAATATGAGTAAGATTGAATCAAGACCTTCGCGTGGAAAACTTGGCCGCTATATCTTTTTTATCGACATTGAAGGACATATGTTGGATCAGGATGTTCGAGATGCCTTAACAATGGTCAAGAGAAAAACAACCTTCTATAAGTTCCTCGGTTCTTATCCTAGGGTGGATATGGAATAGCTTTTTTGTTTAGATTCTCTAGTAGAATAGAGAGAATAGCTTAGGAAATATGAAATAAGAGGGATTGCAATGTATCCAATGACTTTAAATTATCAAATGCCGGCAGAATGGGTCAAGCATACGCGTACCTATATTTCATGGCCTGTTCAAAGATCGATGTGTTATCCGGAGGACTATGACGCAGTTTGCCGTGGCTATGCGGAAATTATTCGAGCTATTGCTGAATTTGAACCAGTGACAATTGTCGCAAATCTCGCCGATTCGGAAAAACTCTCACGCCTGTTTGTAAATGATCGTATTGAGTGTCTTGCTATCGAGCATAATGATGCGTGGCTACGGGATAACGGGCCGACGTTTCTTATCCATAATTCTGGAGCTGTAGCAGGTATTAATTGGCAGTTTAATGCCTGGGGTGGTAAATACGCGCCGTGGGATTTGGATGACCAGGTAGCGCCCCAAATTCTGAAATCTTTGGGGCTAAAGCGGTTTGATGCTCCCCTTGTGATGGAAGGGGGATCGTTCCATGTGGATGGAGAAGGAACGCTGTTAACTACGGAACAGTGTCTTTTGAATCCCAATCGAAACCCGGGGCTTACTAAAGCGCAGATCGAAGCTGAGTTGAAGAAATTTCTAAATATACGCAAAATTGTATGGCTGAGGAACGGGTTAGACGGGGACGAGACAGATGGTCATGTGGATAATATCGCCTGTTTTGCGGCTCCGGGTAAAATTTTAATACAGGTTTGTGATGATCCGGAGGATGAAAATTACGCGATCACTCGAGAGAACTTAAAGATATTAAACGCGGAAAGCGATGCTCTAGGAAGAAAATTTGAAATTGTTCCTATCCAGCAGCCTCCGAAATTGTTCGATAGAGATACGCGCTTAACCTTAAGTTATCTGAACTTTTACTTTGTTAATGGGGGACTAATCTTGCCCGTTTTCGGGGGCCCAGCACAAGAGTCTGACCTCTTAGCAATCCAGGTGTTGAGCAAATTATTCCCAGAAAGACGCATTCGCACAGTGAATGGAATGGCAATCATCCGAGAGGGTGGAAATGTGCATTGTACAACCCAACAGATGCCCGCGGGTTTCGAAGTCAGAGATCCGAGGCCAGAAGCCTGAAGTCGGAGTCTCGATAGGCAAACTCCAGATAGTGATAATTCATGGTAAAAGAAGGGCTAAAAGTGAAAAACGTAAAAGTGGCGGCCACTCAGATGAGCTGTTCCGCCAGCATCGATGAAAACATTGGAAAAGCTGACGTACTGGTTAGGCAAGCGGCGGATAAGGGCGCCCAAATTATCTTACTGCAAGAGTTGTTTGAAACCCCGTATTTCTGTCAAAAGGAGAAATCCGCTTATTATGTCTATGCGACGGAATTGGAACAAAATAAAGCTATTCAGCATTTTAAACAAGTGGCCAAAGAACTTCGAGTGGTCTTGCCGATCAGCTTCTATGAGAAGAAAAACTATGCTCGGTATAATTCACTGGCGGTCATTGATGCCGATGGAGAAGTGCTGGGAAAATATCGGAAGAGTCATATACCAGATGGTCCAGGGTATGAAGAAAAGTTCTATTTTAACCCGGGAGACACAGGTTTTAAGGTCTGGAATACCCGATACGCAAAAATTGGGGTTGGAGTATGCTGGGATCAATGGTATCCCGAGGCTGCCCGATGTATGGCCTTAATGGGTGCTGAACTACTTTTTTATCCCACCGCTATCGGTTCAGAGCCCGAAGATGGTTCCCTTGATTCCAAGGATCATTGGCAGACCTGTATGTTTGGGCATGCCGCTGCGAACCTAATTCCGGTGGTTGCCTCAAATCGGGTGGGTGTCGAGGAAGATGAAGATTCAAGCATCACCTTTTACGGCTCTTCCTTCATTGCAGGTCCGCAAGGAAATAAGGTGGTGGAAGCTGGTCGCTCAGAAGAAACAGTGATAGTTGCCGAATTCGATTTGGAACAATTGGAGAAGCAGCGACTCGAGTGGGGAATCTTCCGGGACAGACGGCCTGATTTGTACCGAATTATTTCCTCGTATGATGGGGAGTTAATCATCAAGGGGTCGAGTTAACTGCGCATTGAGTCGCGAATTACCGAAGCAGAGAATACTTCCGGCAGCTCCCTGGGGTATATAAAATCAGAAGTGTTGGATTTGGTATAAAGAAGGTAAATCATAATGAGAAGCTGGAGAAAGTCTTGGAAGAAGGATGTGGCGATTCGTTGGAGCAAATCGTTGAAGAACGAAAAGTACTTTGTTCTGTCGTCTCTAAGATTGTTTCCATTATAATCTACCGATTAAAACCAGTAGATTGTAATGGAGAAGGAGAAATTTCCGGGTTTCACTGTCATAGTAGTAGTGTAAGCTGTGAATCCCGGTGCACCTATAAACTTCTCATGGAGGATTATTAAGAATGGCTATTTCTACGGCACTGATGCTAGCTATTGTAATATTTGTAACGCTTATTTTCACGTTAACCAACGGCCTACATGATGCTAGTTCAGTTGTCGCGACGTTTATTTCATGTGGAGCGGCAAACCCGAGCCAGGCGATTTCTTTAGCGGCCATCTGCGGCTTTGTCGGAGCGCTGACTGGTGGTAACGCTGTTGCAAACGCCATTTCTGGAATTGTTGGAATACCGACAGAAACTGGCCTGCTCAAAGTACTATTAGCTGCGATGATTGGGGCAGTGGTATGGAATGTAGTAACTTGGAAATTTGGCTTACCGTCTAGTTCCACTCATGCTTTGGTTGGTGGCTTAGTAGGAGCAGTTTGGATTTCACGTGGCTCAAATTATGTTTTGTGGGGCTGGAGCGAACTGATTGGTTCAGGTCATCATTTATTGGGAATAACGAAAATTGTTGCCGCGTTATTATTGTCACCTGTGCTTGGATTTATGGCCGCTTTTATTCTCCAGATAATATCAAACATTGTTTTGCGAAATGCGAATTTCTCGCTCAATAACTGGATCAAAAAAATACAATGGGCAATAGCCGGATTATTGGCTTATAGCCATGGTGCTAATGATACTCAAAAAACAGTTGGGATTATTTGGCTAGCCCTAGCGTCCGCAAGTTACTCGAACAGCCAAGTCGAGCTAATCTGGATTAAAGGCATAGCTGGCGCAGTCATGTTTGCTGGTACATTGCTCGGAGGTTGGCCTATTATGAAAACCATCGGGAGAGGCATCTACACGATTCGCCCGGTCCACAGTCTGAATTCTCAGCTGGCCTCAGGTGGGTGCATTATTTTGGCGACAGCACTCGGTGCGCCTGTTTCTACTACCCATGTTGTTGTCGGGAGTGTAATGGGAGTTGGTGGAGCGGATGAATTCCGGATGGTGAACTGGAATATCGGGAAAGAGATTATTATTGCCTGGTGTGTCACGATCCCTGCGTCTGCAATTGTAGCCGCATTGGTATTTTTTTTGTTGCCTTAAGTAGGGTTATCTTCAAGGTAGAGGAGGATATCATGGCTAAGACTAACTTTTGGGAGAGGTTATTTCCCATAAAACGCGATTTCTATAAGATGATCGGAAATCAAGCACAAGCTTCTACCAATGTTGTAGGACATTTATGTCTTTGGCTTAGTGATCGGTCGGAAGAAAACTTTCAGTTATTATTACTTGAGGCGGAGGCAGCGGATCAGTTTCGGTTTACTATGGAAGATAATCTTATCGAGGCCTTTGTCACCCCTTTCGATCGGCAAGATATTTATTCTCTTTCCGTGGAAATGGCTAGGATTGTAGAGTATACGAAATCGACATTAACGGAAATGGAAGCCTTTAAAGTGGGTACAGATCCTATTATTCTAAAGATGTTGCAGCAATTAAAAAAGGGGACAGATCAGCTTGCTGAGGCAATAGAGCTATTAAGAAATAATCCACTTAAGTCTAAAATTCAAATAGGAAATATCCGCAAGGTTCAGCTAATGATTGAAGACGAGTATCGAGCAGGTATGGTGGAGCTGTTTAATAGTCCAGACTTGATGCGTGCCCTGAAATATAGGGAAGTATACCACCATATCAAGGATGCAGCGATGCACTTGGGCTATACTACGGACGTTTTACATAAAATTGTTGTGCGTGTGGTTTAAACGATATATCTTTCGCCATTTTCGATTGTTATTTTTTGCAGGCATAGCGAGTGAAGTTAAACTCGTTAGAATAATTTTGCCTTAGAACGCCCTGCAAAAAATATTTGTTTGTTATATTACTATTTTCTAGAAGCTCATCCTTAAATCGTTCAAATAATTCTATGAACATAATTTCATCTCTGTCAAATTCGATAATTGCGTCATGTATCTTTCTCAGCAATTCTATTGAAATCTTGATACCACTGGGCAGTATGCGCTTTCCTCTACCACATAAGATCGTTAAATCAGTCAACCTTACATCAATAGCTCTGTTGTTCTTGGGAAGATATACATCACCGAATAAATAGCGCACGTAATTGCGAAAACGAATTGCTTCAGAACTGTTATACAATTTGATTCCGTCAGGATAATACTTTTCAAGCACAGCATAGTACATTCGTGAAAGGCTCATTTTTCTTTTCAAATATACTTTTCCTGACAGTCTATAATTGACTAAAACTAATTTTCTTGCATCTTCAAAAACTATCGGAAGCACCAAATTATCAATAATATCGGTGATCATATCATCCACCGATTCACAATCGAGAATTTCGGGCAATCCTCTTTTGTAGTCTTCTAATTGTTCATACCATTTTCCATCGCCAATAATGAAGACATTAAGTTGGTCAGACCAATGTGCTGTGGAGCAGTTGCTTGTTTTTAGACAATAGGTAAATATATTTGATAAATCGCCTAACAGTTCATTTATGTCGTCAATAGAGATATAACAGGTGTTTTTGCTAAAGGCATAAAGAATATAGTGAGGCATCATCCTTATAATAAAACTATCGAAGCGACCTTTGAACTTTTTCTCAATCAGCCGTACTCCTTCATGAGTAAGCCCATAGTCGGTACTTGTTTCTTCGAGTGTAGCTCCCTTTGCACGTTTGCGAATTATTTCTACATCTCGATCTCTTCTGAACAGGTTGTGGAGTTCATGTATTAATGTAGCTAGCTTATCTTCACTTAACCATTTTATGAACCGAATTAGTCGAGCCTTGTCCTTTTCGTCTGTTGTTGAGGTTAATAACCGCGATAGATCTCGAACGTAGTAGATTTTGGCTCTTTCAAACAGTTCTGAAAGCCCAAATGTTTCATCGCTCGTTCCAGATGCCGAGATTAATAGAGTAATTCTTGCTTCATAATTATTGGAGTCTACGCCTGAAATGAGTTGATGTAGCTCTTCTTTGCTTTTTTGGGCATCCTCATAGGCGTCAACATAAGAGCTTAAGATGGTCGTTAAATATACAAGCCCTTTGAGGTTTTTTGAATACCAAATACAAAGCTCCTCTCCCAATGCTTCTCTAATTTCAAGAAGCTCGCTTGAAATCACGGAATCAATGCCATTTGCTTTATCAAACTCAGCAATTGACAATGACAATAACCTACTAAAAGCAGTAGCTTTATCTGGGTCTTTAAGGCACACATTAAACATTTCCTCTCCCAAAACATCTATTATCTGTGCTTTAGTTTTGAGATCGAACGCCATAAACAATCCCTCCTAACCAGTAAAAAACACAAAGAGAGCCCTTAATTTTGTATAATTAAGGGCTCTCTAAAACACTTTTCCGCTCCAAACCATCTATAGATTTGGTGCCCGGTTATGAAATTGTGTCACTTTAGCACTCTAATCACTTAGCAATCCAAAGATCAATCTGATCAAAGATGAATAATTCGCGATTCCGCATGAGTGTGTTTACTCGGGTAGGGTTCTAAGCAATGGGCATGCTCTAGGGATAAATAAAAAAACCGCCAGATACCTTTAAGACATCGTGACGGCTTCATTGCCGCAGGATTAACAGTTAAACATGATTATATAATACCTTTTGATCAGCAGTCTGTCACTATTGAGAATAGCCCATAAAAGAGAGCTATCTTAATTTATATCATTGTTAAGTCCTGTGATTTGCTCGTTGCGCCATTTTACTCAATATTTTCCCAACCTAATAATAAAGAGCTTTTTTCCTAAAACATTTCAGGTACTTCTAATTTTAAAAGCTTAGCAACGTATTAAGCTGAATGTGAAAAAAGGTCATGAGCCTAGTGGACATGTAGATAATTGACATGACAATTAAAATGTGGTACCATATAAAGGAAGGGATGTTATTATGCAGTGCAATTACGATGAATCACTTATCTGGTTTGTCCATAAGGCCAATTTATTTCTTAAAAGTAATTTGCAAAAGGAATTGAAGGATTTTAATATTACCACTGAACAATGGGGTATCTTAAATGAATTATATAGACAAGACAGATGTAATCAAAAGGAGTTAGCTAACAGATGTTACAAAGATCAAGCGGCTTTAACCAGGATTTTGGATATTCTTGAGAAAAGGGGATTTGTAAATCGAGAGAAATCTCTAAATGATAGGAGAGAATTTTTAATTATTATTACAACCGAAGGACGGGAACTCGTGGATAAGATACGTCCGTATGTAGAAGAATCTATTAAGAAAACACATGCTATGCTTAGTGACGAAGAAAGAAGTATAGTAAGAGATTTGCTAAAAAAATTAACTAAAAATCTTGTCTAACTATATTTGGGATTTAATAGTATTCAATTTAATGGAGGGGTATAAATGGTTAAGAATGATATTGCTACAGAACTCACCTTAGGTCAAATTTATAGCGAGGGACAAATATATAAGTTCATACTAGAGAATAAGGTTTATGTGATATGTGCGGAGACCGCACAGTACTGTATAACTGGAGACGGTCGATATAGGGTGGATCAAATCTTGAAGGGATATGTTCATAGGGGGCGGACAAGATGGACCTATCATTTACCGGATAAATCAAACACAGTTTACGTTGTTTCCAAGATCAGGGAGTAGAAAACATACAGCAAACCATAGTTAATATAAATTAGAGGGGATGTGCTAAACTAGATGTTTTGGCACATCCCCTCTAATTGTATTAATACACTCGTTTAACCCCAGTAATTTCGGCTGTAAGGGCGTCTAGTGCAACAAGGTCATCAGAGTTAAGTTCCTTTAAAGAAATCTTTCCGAGACCCCGCATTGCCTCTTCCATTTCCAAAACCATTGATCGAAATGCATTTATAACACCGGTAGCAGCCTGATCGATATTGAGCTCTGTTTTTGTGGGAGAATCGTAATATACCAGTGTGGTGGGTGGTTCCCAAGGAATCACCTTGTCTACTTGGCCATGCCCTAAAGCAAAAAGTGGGACGGTTCCAAGATAGACAGCATCCGCTCCTAAGGCTAATGCTTTCAGACATTGTCCCGGCGTGAAATACCCACCTGCCACGATTAAGTTTATCTGAGAGTTTTTTAAATAACGTTCTGCCCGAACCAAGGCGTTTAAACTTGGTATTCCAAAATCATCCTCTTTAATGGGCGTTACTGCGTGGGATCCGCCTTGCGCCCCATCCAAAATTACGGCATCAAAGCCTAAATCGACTGCTATAGCTAAATCGTCTTCAAGGTGTCCCGTTGCCATCAGTTTTAAGGCTATAGGGATACCGTTGGCACGCTGACGCAAACTGGTCATGAAACCTGGCCAATCCTCAGGTGTTTGAACTCCGGGCGGTGCAGGATAGGAAACAGCCGGTTGGCCGGGAGCCAATCCACCTAAGACTTGAGCTCTACCCTGAAGTTCCATAGCCTCAACCAGAGCAGAACCCATGTCTGCTCCCTGTCCCATTTGGACTTCCAGCATATTAGCAGAGGCGATTTGTTCGTCCGTTCGTGCGCCCCATTGCCATCGACATATTTGTAAGACATACTTTCCTGCGTCCGCTCGTTCTTCCGGCAGAAAGGGTCCTTCTCCTGAGCCTGTGGTTGTTTGGAGTGCTTTAGCAGCCCTAGCTAGGGCCCGCTTAGCTTCTTCACTAAGAGCCAAGCCATAGGCCATCGAAGCAATCATAAGGGGGATCCCAATAGTAAGCGGTTTGGCAGTTTTGGAACCGATGGTTACTTGCATGTCAACCTTAGTACTTTCTGGGAGAGATAATTTAGTCATTAGTTGAGGAGAAAACATTAGATTTTCAAAGCCAAGGAAATGCTTGGGAGAACCTAAAGGCCGGGTAATAGTCTTACCAGTTTCGGCACGCAGACTGGATTCAATTAAATTTAGGACAGAATAGCGATTTACGGAGGACCATAATTCCGCAATATTCTGAGTGTATTTGTCTGAGAGTAGTCTTTTAGTTGCTTTAGCGGCAATCTTTCCTATGACTATGCGTAAAATGGGTTTGGCCAAAAGTATGAGCACTAATAAAATGACTAACAATAGAGCGAGCGACTGCATCAATATCAGTAACCATTCGGGGATATCTAAAGTAATGTGCATTATTTATCCTCACAGTTGATTTTTGACTAGTATGCGCTGTTTGCAAAATTTTAATAATCTTTGCCTAATCGGCGATAATAAATAAATCTGCTATTCACTACTGCTATATAGGGGAAATTGCTGAAGCTGGAAAAATGAAGTGTAACGGTGAAAAAGCTGTAGACATAGACTTGAAATTGGAGTAGAATTCACTATGCTTAGATGGAAGAGATTATGAACATTAGAAATTGAACACCAGGTGGAGAAAGAAGGCGCCAATCTCTGATGGCTGATAACAAAAAACTACTGTGGTTAAGACTACGCACCTCTATTTTTGGACATCCACTGGCGACACGAAATGCTGAGGAGTCGAAAGTCGGTGTTATCGGGGGGATTCCGGTTTTTGGTTCGGACATAATTTCTTCTGAGGGATATGCACCAGACGAGATTTTATATGTCTTGCTTTTGGCCGGTTCGCTGGGCTATGCGTATGTTTTGAAAATTTCATTGGCTATCGTATTGTTGGTGATTAGTATTTTCCTTGTTTACCGCAAAGCAATCCAGAAATATCCTGAAGGCGGTGGGTCATATACTATTGCTAAAGCTTACCTCGGTGTAAACTATGGTCTTATAGCGGGAGCGAGTTTGACACTTGACTATGTTTTAACCGTTGCCGTCAGTGTTAGCTCTGCTATTGAAAACCTGACTGGGATTTTTCCGTGGTTGGCCCCAACACCACACAAAGTTTTAGCGGACTGTTTGGTTATCCTATTTATGGCCTGGGTTAATTTGCGGGGTTTAAAAGAATCAGCTCGTTTATTTGCTTTCCCAGTCTACCTTTATATTGCGACCTTAGCACTTTTAATCGGCACGGGCTTGGTAGAGATTTTGGTTCATGGCGTAACGCCTGTGTCGGTGGCAACAGGGCATATAGCAGCGAACTCAGCAAGTGGGATGACCTTGTTTATCTTAGCACGGGCGTTTGCGGGCGGAACGACGGCTTTAACGGGGTTTGAAGCTGTGAGCAATGGAGTCACAGCGTTCAAAAACCCTGCGCAGAAGCGGGCGATTCGAACGTTGTTAATTCTGGGCATTGTTGTTTCTCTGGGGTTAATAGGTTTGACCTATTTAGCAGGGGCTTATCACATTGTTCCAGCTGAAGGAAATACCGTCCTAAATCAGTTGGGCCTAATTGTCTTCGGAAAATCAATTCCCTACTTTGTCCTGATGGGAACAGCCGCGATTATTTTGGTTATTGCCTCGAGTACACCCTATGCAGGGTTACCCATCTTATTAAGTTTAATGGCTCGAGATGGCTATACACCAAGGTATTTCAAGAACTTAGGGGATCGCTTGGTTTATAGTGCTGGAATTTGGACGTTGTTCATTATTTCTAGCCTGCTCGTTGTGGTGTTCCATGGTGATACCCATATGATGCTTCCATTATACGCAATTGGTGTGTTTATTTCCTTTACCCTAACAGGTACGGGTCTTGCCAAACATACTTGGCAAGAAAGAGGAGAAAAGTGGAAGTCCGATTTTGTTATATTTAGCTTTGGAGGCATCGTTTCGTTCTTGGTTTTACTCATCTTTATAACGACAAAGTTTACGCAAGGGGCTTGGGTTATTTTGGTGATCATGCCGCTCCTAGTTTTGATGTTTCGTGGTATACGTAGTATATATTCGGGCGAAATTCAAAACCTAGAGGTAACTCCGGAAGCCGCAGAAAGTTTTCATAAACACGTAACTAAATTAAGACGGCGGAGAGCGCAACTTGAACTTGCAGACTTCAAGAATAAAGTTATCGTTCCGGTTTTTGACTTAAACCTAATTGTATTAGATACCTTGAAATATGCGTATGCTTTAACACCTCAAGTTACGGCTGTTCATATTGCCTCGGACCCAAGTCGAACCGCGAAGTTGCTTAAGCATTGGGCGGAAAATCACATAGAGATTCCCCTGGAAATAGTAGAATCTCCCTATCGGGCCATCGTCCAAGACTTATTGAAATATATTGATAAGGTTGAGAAGAGAGGAAACTTTGACACAATTACCGTGGCGATAGGAGAATATGTTCCGGAAAAATTGTGGCATAACATTCTTCATAATCAGACAGGGCAATTAATGAAACTGATGTTGCTTTTCCGTAAAAGTATTCTGGTTACGAGTATTCCTTACCATCCCGCACCGAAAGAAGCCCATTCGGATGCCGTTGATTCTAAACACTGATCATCAAGGAAGGCTAATACAAAAACTGGCTTGCATGCCAGCTTTTGTATTATTAGGGGGGCCTAAAAGGCCCTTATTTTTATTTTTAATAAATGGGCGGAAAAAAGAGGATATTCGGTTTTTATGTAGAAACTAACAGTTATTAAAATTAACAATTTATTAAGAATTGATTGTTAATTTAATTTTATAGTCTGCGCTAAAGGCAAACTCGGTGAAAGCTGGGGACGCAAAGCCACGAGTCTTAGCATGTTAGGGTGAAGATAGCCGGGAGGTCGAATAGAGACTTGTCGCCGATTACTTAGTACGGTGACTTTTGTTTTATAACGAGGGAATTGGCTTTTGATAACTCGAGGAATGGGAAAAATTCGAGTAACGAAAAGGAGTGTCGCTAAAAGATGGATAAAAAGATGGATACCTCAAAGGCTGGTATACACTATGGGATACGAATAAAATTGCAGTTAGGGTTCTTGGTTGTTCTTCTACTAACCCTGATTGTAGGGAACGTGGGTTATTATGGCATATATAAGATTAATCAGGGAGCGGAAGATCTAGGCGGGCATTGGTTGAAAGCAACAACGTCTTTGGCGCAAGTGGTTGAGGATACAGAAGATACTCGGCGCACTCTTATGTTGGGATTTACGAATCGTGCCGATGCGCAAGCGTTCCAGGAGGCAAAAGCTAGTTTTACGAACTATAAAATCAAATGGGAGACTGATTTTAGCACGTTCGAAAAATATGTAACAAGTAAAGAGGGTAAAGCAAATAGTTTAGCAATGCGACAATCATTTAGCCTTTATCTGGCAGATTCTGATCAGGTTTGGAAACTAACAGAGGCTGGTAAAGATGCTGAAGCCCGCCCCATCTTAACGCAAAAGAGTAAGGCGAGTTTTGAACAAGTCCTCAAAGATATGAATAATGAAATGAATACTCAGGCTCAAGGTGGAGAGCGGGCTGTCGCAGATGCCAATGCTACAAAAAGTTCAGCTTTAAGGCTACTTATTATTATTATCATAGTCGCCGTGATTGTGGGGGCTGTTTTGGGAATTATGCTGGCACGTCATATTAGCCGTCCGCTTTCTGAGGTGACGAAGGTCGCTCAGGCTGTGGCGGAGGGGGACTTAAACGTTCAAATGCCGGATGTTAAAAATAGAGATGAAATCGGCGTTTTATCCCGAGCAGTTGGGGAGATGGTTCATTCGTTACGGGAAGTTATCGGGGAAGTTTTAATCCAGTCCGAAAGTGTTGGGGCAACCAGCCAGGAATTATCGGCTGCGTCAGAGGAGGCGACAGCTGCAAGTGGACAAATTTCAGATACTTTGGCTCAACTCGCAGCGGGGGCAACTGACCAGGCAATATCGGTCGGGGATACTAGTAACGTGATTGAACAGCTGTCTACAAGTGCCCAACAGGTTGCAGCCAATGCTGAGATCGTTAGTAAAAGCAGTGGGAGAGCGGCACGAGCTGCGGAATTGGGGGCTCTCCAAGCAGAGAACGCTGTGCAAAAAATTGATAAAATTCGCGATGCTTCAGTACAAACAGCTGAAGTCGTTACTAATTTAGGGGACCAATCCAAACAGATCGGGCAAATCGTTGATGTAATTAAAGGTATTGCCGATCAAACTAATTTATTGGCCTTAAATGCAGCGATTGAGGCTGCACGGGCGGGCGAACAAGGGAGAGGATTTGCAGTTGTCGCTGAAGAGGTGCGGAAGTTAGCGGAACAATCCTCTACGTCAGCGACTCAGATTGCAACCCTCATTGGTAATATCCAACGAGAGACGGAACGTGCCGTCCAAGTTATGGAGCAAGGAAAAGGGGACGTGATCGAAGGTGTAGAAGCCGTCAATTTGGCTGGAAATTCATTTCGAACTATTGTAGAAGAGGTTAACACAGTCGTTGTGCAAATTCAGCAAGTTACCTTTGCGACTCAGCAAATGACTAGCGGAACCACGCAAGCCGTTAAGTCAGTGGAAGGTATTGGGGTGATAGCTGAGCAAACCGCCGCCAGTACCGAAGAGGTTTCTGCTGCCTCGGAGGAACAAGCCGCCACAATGGGGTCGGTGAGCCAATCAGCCGAAGCCTTGGCTAAGCTCGGGGAAAACCTAATGACTGTTGTGGCAAGATTTAAAGTTTAAATTAGTTAACAATTAATAATTGCTTAAAAGAAGGTGCTTCACAAATAAGTGAAGCACCTTCTTTCTGTATGCGTCAATAAGAGTCTGAAGAATCTTTACGTTTTCTTTATGGTTTTCACTACTTATTTTACACTGATTTAATGGGCAATAGCTCTATAATAAGGGTGCATTTAGAATACTAAAGTGTCCGGGGGGATAAACTATGCACGACAAAAAATCGTAGTTCTTATTGATTAATCCAGAAGACGAGGAGGATAAATCATGCTGAACTATTTATTAGCGGGGATCATTGTTGGGGCATTATTACTTGTCATTTTCGTGATCATTGAAAGGATTAGGATTGCTGCTGGTAAGGAAATGCTCATCGATAAATTGTTAGCGTTACTAGGAGATGTTTATCAACGGTCTGCCCCTAAGGCCAACAAAGAAATAGATTTGAGAGGGCGTGATTTACCAGACAAAGTACAGGTAATAGAACTTTACTACCACAATTCAAAAAGTAAATAAACTTTTTGTACCTATAAATTCGGCAAGGGGGAAGGAAAATGGCGGATATGATCTTAGGCGGAGTCGTGGCCATCGGCCTTTTAGTCTATCTCGGTTATACTCTAATGAAAGCGGAGGAATTGTAATGACGAGTAACGATTTTGTTCAACTGTTAGTTTACTTTGTTGTACTGATCGCTTTGGCCATTCCCCTTGGTAGGTATATGGCCAAGGTATACCAAGGGGAGAAGACCTTTATGGACAGAGTTATGGGACCGCTGGAAAGGCTCATTTACCGTATCTGCGGGATTGACGCTGGAAAAGAAATGAATTGGTGGGAATATGCTCTATCCCTTTTGGCTTTTAGCATTGTTGGGATAGTCTCACTCTTCCTACTTCTCCTTATTCAAGGACTCCTGCCTCTTAACCCACAAGGATTCGCAGGGCTTAGATGGGATCTAGCCTGGAATACAGCTGTCAGTTTTAATACGAACACCAACTGGCAGGCCTATGCCGGTGAATCAACCATGAGTTACCTGAGCCAAATGGCCGGCTTAACTGTGCATAACTTTCTTTCGGCTGCAGCCGGTATAGCTGTTGTTGTTGCTCTAATTCGGGGCCTTGGTCGCCATCAAGTTAAATCAATCGGTAACTTCTGGTCAGACCTAACTCGTACTGTACTATGGATACTCTTACCTATGTCCCTGGTGGGGGCCATGTTACTGGTTTCCCAAGGGGTTATCCAGAACTTCTCTCCCTATCTTGCAGTGCATACCCTTCAAGGAGCGAACCAGACCTTAGCTATGGGGCCAGTAGCCTCTCAGGAAGCTATCAAAATGATTGGAACGAACGGTGGAGGATTTTTTAATGCTAACTCCGCCCATCCCTTCGAAAATCCTACCCCATTCAGTAATTTCTTGGAGATGTTATTTTTACTGCTTATCCCTGTGGCGTTAACGTTTTCCTTTGGCAAGATGTTAAAGGACTCCAAGCAAGGGAAGGTCATTTTCGGGGCAATGTTGATTTTGTTGTTATTAATGGTTGGCACAACGTATGGTGCTGAAATAGCAGGTAACCCACTGATTCAGCATATTGGCATAACAGGTTCTTCCGTCATGGAAGGAAAGGAAGTAAGGTTTGGAGTTGTCAACTCATCCTTGTTTGCTACCATAACCACAGCGACATCTTGCGGTGCCGTCAATACCATGCATGATAGCCTTACTCCTTTAGGAGGACTCCCACCCATGCTCCAGATGATGTTGGGAGAAGTTGTATTCGGTGGTGTCGGATCAGGTTTATATGCTATGTTGCTGTTCGTGATTTTAACGGTGTTTATCATAGGTCTTATGGTCGGTCGAACGCCGGAATACCTGGGTAAAAAGATACAGTCCTTTGAGATGAAGATGGCCATCCTAGCTGTGCTTATTCCTTCCGCCTGTATTTTAATAGGCAGCGCCTTAGCTGTGCTCATTCCGGCAGGTACCTCTTCGATTCTCAACCCCGGGCCCCATGGCCTAAGTGAAATACTTTATGCATTTTCTTCCGCTTCAGCAAATAATGGTAGCGCTTTTGCAGGACTTAGTGTCAATACCGTCTTTTACAATATCATCCTTAGTTTATGTATGCTCATTGGTCGCTTTGGCCCAATTATGCTGGTTTTGGCCATTGCAGGAAGTATGGCTAGCAAGAAAATAACCCCGGCAGGTGCAGGGACTTTTCAGACAACTGGTGGATTATTTTCCGGTCTCTTGGCAGGAGTAGTTTTAGTAGTTGGAGCCTTAACCTTTTTTCCAGCTCTAGCTCTAGGGCCCATTGTTGAGCACCTATTAATGCTGGCTGGTAAGGCCTTTTAAGGAGGAGTGAGCAAACTATGAGTACAAGTACAGGCACAAGTAAAAGTAAAAGTTCTAGTATCACCCGTTCAATTGTAGTAAGGGCTATTAAGGAATCCTTTACAAAATTAAATCCTCAGGTTTTGTGGACTAATCCAGTCATGTTAGTGGTAGAGGTTTTAGCGGTATTGACGACTTACTTTACCATTCGAGATATCGCCTTGCATTCTGAAACGTTGGGGTTTGACGGGCAGATTGCAGCCTGGTTATGGATTACCGTTCTGTTTGCCAACTTTGCCGAAGCCTTAGCTGAGGGAAGAGGCAAGGCCCAGGCTGAATCCCTTCGTAAGACTAGAAGTGACACGATTGCTAAAAAGGTGGTCGGAGAGAAAACAGAAGATATTTCGGCTGCCAAACTGGTTAAGGGTGATATCGTGCTTGTCGAGACAGGGGAGCTTATCCCTGGCGATGGAGAAATAATTGAGGGCATTGCTTCCGTCGATGAAAGTGCGGTCACAGGTGAATCTGCTCCAGTGATTCGCGAATCGGGTGGCGATCGCAGTGCCGTCACTGGCGGAACTAGGGTGCTTTCGGATTGGATCAAAGTGAAAATAACCGCTAATCCGGGTGAAACATTTCTGGACCGCATGATCAGCTTAGTCGAAGGGGCCAAGCGCAAAAAGACTCCGAACGAAGTCGCCTTAACCATTTTGCTAATCGGATTGACGATCGTCTTCTTATTGGCCGTAACTACTTTAGAGGCTTATGCCATCTATTCAGGGGCAACGGTATCCATCCCTGTGCTTGCAGCATTGTTGGTTTGTTTAATCCCAACCACTATTGGAGGCCTGCTCAGTGCTATAGGTATAGCCGGGATGGATCGTCTCTTGAAACGTAATGTCCTAGCCATGTCCGGTAGGGCAGTGGAGGCGGCTGGGGATGTAGGTGTACTGCTTTTGGATAAGACCGGAACCATTACCCTAGGAAACAGGATGGCCACAGAGTTTATACCTGCTCCAGGCGTATCACCAGAAGCGTTAGCTGATGCAGCTCAATTGTCGTCTCTTGCGGACGAAACCCCTGAGGGCCGAAGTATTGTTATCTTGGCCAAGGAAAAGTTTAATTTGCGGGAACGAGATATCACTGCTTTGGGAGCAACCTTTGTACCTTTCAGCGCTCAAACTCGGATGAGTGGTGTGGATTTACAGGGCCGAGAAATCCGCAAAGGTGCTATGGACACGATTGAAAAATACTTGCGAGAAAAAGGGGGAGAAATGGGCCCTGAGGTGAAAACCTCGATTGAGGCTATTGCTAAGCAAGGTGGAACTCCGCTTGTTGTGGCAGAGGGAGATCAAGCCTTAGGGGTCATTTATCTTAAAGACGTTGTTAAGGGTGGAATTAAAGAAAGGTTTTCTGAACTTCGACGCATGGGCATTGAGACTGTCATGATTACCGGAGATAATCCTTTAACGGCTGCTGCGATTGCCGCTGAAGCTGGGGTGGATGACTTCCTAGCAGAGGCCACACCGGAACAAAAACTAAAATTAATTAGGGAGTATCAAGACAAGGGTCACTTGGTGGCTATGACCGGAGATGGTACGAATGACGCTCCAGCTTTGGCCCAGTCTGATGTGGGTGTGGCAATGAACAGTGGCACTCAGGCGGCCAAAGAAGCGGGTAACATGGTGGACCTGGACAGTAACCCTACTAAATTAATAGAGATAGTGGAAATTGGTAAGCAGCTGTTAATGACTAGGGGGTCTCTGACAACGTTTAGTATTGCTAATGACATTGCTAAGTACTTTGCGATTATTCCGGCCTTGTTTGTAGTGACTTACCCTGAATTAGGTGTGTTAAATATTATGGGGCTAGCTACACCTCAAAGCGCTATACTCTCAGCTGTAATTTTTAACGCTTTAATTATCGTAGCCTTGGTTCCTCTAGCTTTACGTGGGATTACCTATCGTCCGTTGGGAGCTAATATCATCTTGAGGCGCAATCTCTTGATCTACGGTTTAGGTGGTTTAATTGCTCCCTTTATCGGAATTAAACTGATTGACATGCTTTTAGTAATGATGCATTTAAGCTAATGGAACACGGTGCTGTTTTCATGAAAGTACAATACCTTAACAAATATGGATACATTTGGGAAGGGTGAGGGTTAAATATGCTTAAAACAATGGGTCGGGCCTTAATGTTGTTACTTGTAATGACAGTGTTAACAGGTGTTGGCTATCCTTTAGTAGTCACAGGCCTATCGAAGGTTATCTTCCCTAAGCAGGCTGATGGTTCTCTAGCTTACAAAGGTAGTATACCAATAGGTTCTGTCCTCATAGGGCAAAACTTTAACGATGCTCGTTATTTCTATAGTCGCCCCTCTGCAGCGGGCAAGGATGGTTACGATGCAGCCAATTCAAGTGGTTCTAATTTAGGACCGACAAACAAAGTGCTGATAGATTCTGTAGCTAAGCAAGCGGAAAAGGTAAGATCAGATAATGGATTATCTCCAACGACTCCTGTTCCTGGAGACTTAGTTACAGCTTCTGCAAGCGGTTTAGATCCTGATATAACCCCCGCAGCTGCTCAAATCCAAGTGGGCAGGGTAGCCAGCGCTAGAAATTTGAGTGAACAGAAGGTTCAGGCTCTTGTTGAACAGAATACAGCGGGCAGACAGTTCGGATTTTTGGGTGAGCCAGGGGTAAATGTGTTAAAATTAAATATGGCTTTAGATTCATTGTAAGTTGGGTGATGGTTAAATGGAAAAAGAGAAACGCATAGACCCCGATGAGTTGCTGGCCAGCCTCGAGCAGGAGGGTCTTGGGAAACTTACGATTTTCCTGGGGGCCGCCGCCGGGGTCGGAAAAACGTATGCTATGCTCGAAGCAGCCGGGGAAAAATTATCGGAAGGACTCGATGTTGTCGTGGGTTTAGTAGAAACCCACGGGAGAGCTGAAACTCAGGCCATGCTAAAAGATCTACCCATTATTCCGACAAAACCTCGGGATTATAAGGGCAAGACCTTTTGTGAAATGGACTTAGATGCTATTTTAGAACGACGTCCCCAAGTTGTCTTAGTTGACGAACTAGCCCACACCAATGTCATAGGATCCCGGCATAAAAAACGTTACATGGATGTGCAAGAATTATTGGCAGCGGGTATAAATGTTTATACCACTTTAAACATCCAACACTTAGAGACGTTAAACGATATAGTAGCCCAAATTACTGGAGTTACGGTGAGGGAAACCGTCCCAGACAAGGTTCTGGAAACTGCATCCCAAATCAAACTGATTGATATACCGCCTGAAGAGTTAATCCAAAGACTTAAAGATGGTAAGGTTTATGTTGCTGGACAGGCGACTGAGGCCTTGAAAAAGTTCTTTCGCCCTGGGAATATCAATGCCCTAAGAGAGTTAGCACTTCGTTATACCGCCAAGAAAGTCGATCGCCAGTTGGAATCTTATATGCGGGTCCATGGAATCGCCGGTCCCTGGCCCACTGGAGAAAAGGTTTTGGTTTGTATAAGTTCTAGTCCTTTTTCTGCTAAGTTAATTCGCATTGCCAAGAGAATGGCGACAAGTCAAAATGCGGAATGGATAGCTATTCATGTTCAACCCTCCCTGCACCGCCTTTCCAGAAATGAAGCTCAAAGAGATTCTATGGCCAAAAACCTTCGGTTGGCGGAAACGTTGGGAGCAGAAATCATTGCTTTAGCAGGGGATGATATAGCCGATGAGATTTTGGAGTTAGCTAGAAAACGCAATGTTTCACAGATAATTATTGGTAAACCGGATCATACTCGCTTCTGGAATATCCTTCACGGCTCAGTCGTCGACAAAGTGATTCGTCATAGTCAAGGCATTAGTATTCACGTTATTCCAGGGAGTCTACAAGAAGCAGGTCAAAGTTATAAACCACCAACAAAAGGGGTAAAGGTAAAAGATACTGGTCCTCACCAACGGAGTTCTTTCACTGTGATGCCCTATATTGCATCAATTATTATGATGATATTGGTGTCTATAGTTATCACCCCCATAAGTTCCTTTCTTGGAACCGTAAATATTTCAATGCTTTATCTCCTGCCTGTTTTAATAAGCGCGGCTCGTTGGGGAAGATTCCCCGCAGTTATCACAGCCATTATGGGTGTGATAACTTTTGATTTCTTTTTTGTGCCTCCTTATTTTAGTTTTACCGTAGCGGATGTGCGTTATCTAATTAGTTTCGCGATCTTCATACTGGTGGCCTTGATTATAGGAACTCTTTCCGATAGATTGAAACAACAAATTAATTATTCACGACAACGGGAGAGCCGGGTTTCAGCCTTATATGCTCTTAGCAGGGATATAGCCGCAGTGGATAAACTGGATGTGGTGTTGGAGAGTATCGCGAATAAGGTTGCTGGTACATTGGAAGGTCAGGTTGTTTTGCTCCTGCCGAATGAAGATGCTAAATTGGTACTTCAGAAAGATTCAGGTTCTACTAATTTTTTAAATGATAGTGAACTTGCAGTTGCTAGCTGGGTATTTACTAGAGGACAAAAAGCTGGTAAAGGAACGGAAACCTTAGGTGCCGCTGCAGCTCTATATTTGCCTCTAAGCACAGAACAGGGAGCACAAGGGGTTTTGGGCATTTGTTTTAACGACACTGAAGCGCAATTCAACCCAGAGCGTGTTCGTCTACTAGAAGCCTTTGTTGGGCTTTCAGCAATGGCCATCAACAGAATTAAATTAGCAGAACAAGCGAGACAGGCCCTTACTTTAGTGGAGTCGGAACGCTTACGCACGGCACTATTTAATTCACTCTCTCATGATTTGCGCACGCCCTTGTCCTCCATTATTGGTGCAGTAACTGGGCTTCTCGAAGATCAGACTTTCATGTATAGTCCTGAAGCTCGTAATGATCTGTTACAAATTATTTTGCATGGAGCAGAACGTATGAATAGGTTTGTAGGTAATCTATTAGATATGGCAAGGCTAGAAAGTGGTATGCTAAAATTAAAAAAAGATTGGTGTGATCTTCAAGATATTATAGGCGTTGCCGTTAATCGTCTAGGAGAGACCTTATCTAATCGTCCCTTGGAGATTAATGTGCAACCAAGATTATCGTTGGTACAGGCAGATGGTATTTTAATAGAGCAAGTACTTATTAACTTGTTGGATAATGCCCTAAAGTACTCCCTACAAGGGAGTAAAATCGTTGTAACTACTCAGCAGAGAGGAAAGCAGATAGAGACCTCTGTGGCTAATCAGGGCGAAGGTATTCCAGATGCTGATTTGAGTAAAGTCTTTGACAAATTCTATCGGCTCAACTCCCCCCTTCAGGTGAGTGGAACTGGGCTTGGTTTAGCTATTTGTAAAGGAATCATTGAAGCGCACGGTGGGGAAATCTGGGCTAAAAATAATAAACTCGGTGGGGTTACAATCACGTTTAGCTTACCCTTATCCAATAAATCTATGGGTAGAGTCCCTGCTATGAATGAAGGTGTTTGAGATGGGAGACATTGGCCCACGGATTTTAATTATTGATGATGAAACACAAATTCGCCGGTTTTTGCGGGTCGCTTTAACTGGTCATGGATATGTTGTAAAAGAGGTCGGGACGGGTAAGGAGGGGCTTGACGCGATAGCTATGTTCAGCCCGGCTCTGGTTATTTTAGATTTGGGATTACCCGATATCGATGGACTAGACGTAATACGTCAACTACGAGAATGGTCCAAAGTGCCCGTTATCATCCTTTCTGTCAAAGAACAAGAGGCAGATAAGATTGCCGCCCTTGATTCTGGAGCGGATGACTATGTAACAAAACCATTTGCTATGGGTGAATTGTTAGCACGAATACGAGCAGCTATGCGTCATATTGCCGGAGACGAAGAACAGCCTATTTTACAATTTGAGGAGTTGGCCATTGATTTAGTACATCGGCGAATTACAGTCGATGGTAATGAAGTCAAGCTCACTCAAACTGAATATGAAATAGTAAGGAATTTGGCTATTAATGCGGGAAAGGTTATGACCCACAGGTCCTTACTGCGCACGGTGTGGGGACTGGCTTATGAAAAGGAAGTTCAGTACTTGCGAGTTTACATTGGCCAGATCAGGCGCAAGCTCGAACGTGATCCATCCCGCCCAAGGCATATTATTACTGAACCTGGTGTAGGATATCGTTTACTGTAATGAGAGAATACTTAATCTTGATATTTCCCCAAAAAGAATTCTCTTTTTATAGCCAAAGGGTAGACAAATCGCCCTCACCTAATTATAGGTGAGGGCGATTTGACGCTTACTTCTTTTTAGCCGAAAGGGGCACGATACCTCGTGCCCCTTTCGGTCGTAACCTGTTATTAAGTCAGATCAAAAAGATCTCTCAATTCTTGTTCGGATAATTTAGAGAGCATTGTTTCTCCAGGTTGAATGATTGAGTCAATCAGAGTTTTCTTCTTAGCTTGCAAGGCGTTAATTTTTTCTTCTACGGTTCCTTGAGTAATGAGTTTGATCACTTGAACCGCTTTTTTTTGGCCAATGCGGTGCGCTCGGTCGGTGGCCTGATCTTCTACAGCTGGGTTCCACCAGGGGTCGTAGTGAATAACCATGTCAGCGCCTGTTAGATTTAGACCTGTACCACCGGCCTTTAAAGAAATCAGGAAGACTTGGCCTGCACCTGCGTTAAAGGCGTTGGCCATGGGCATGCGTTCTACAGTTTTGGTCGAACCTGAAAGATAGAAATGTTCAATCCCCTCCGTCATGAGATAGTTTTGGATGATATCCAGCATCGTCGTGAACTGGGAGAAAACCAGGACCCGGTGACCACTGCCTAAGGCGTCCGAGAGGATTTCCTGAAAAAGTAACATTTTGCCGCTCTCTCCAGTGTAATCTTCCAAAAACATGGCAGGATGGCAGCATATTTGCCTGAGACGAGTCAGAGCTACTAAAATCTTAATGTGGCTTTTGTTAAAACCTTTGGCAGCTATTTCCTGGGCTATTTGCCCCTTTGCCTCCTGTAAATAGGCTAGATATATCTTCTTCTGCTGTTCCGTCAGGGGCGCGTTAAGTTGAGTTTCGATCTTATCCGGCAACTCCTTCAAGACATCTCTCTTTAAACGGCGCAGAATGAAGGGGTTGGCGTGACGACTTAGTTCCGCCAAAGGTTGAGGATCTTCGCCTTTGATAATCGGAAGTTCATATTTCTTACGGAAATCTTGGTGGGACAGTAAATATCCTGGCATGATGAAATTAAACAGTGACCAAAGCTCGGAAAGCGAATTTTCGACGGGCGTTCCTGTCAGAGCGAAATAGCCCTTGGCCTTAATCTGCTGGACAGATTTGGCGTTCAGGGTTTGTGAGTTTTTGGTATGCTGGGCCTCGTCTAGGAAACAGTAGGAAAAGTCAAATTCCGCAAATTGGTCGATGTCGCGTCGAAGTATAGGATAGGAGGTAACCACTAGGTCCCACTGATCAATATTGATCAATTGAGTCTGTCTCTCCAAAGGAGTGCCTTCAATGACTAGCACTTGTAAGGACGGGGTGAATTTCTTGGCTTCCTCTTGCCAGTTATAGATTAATGAAGTAGGCGCGATGACCAGTGCTGGGCCTAGGAGAGCACTTTTTTCCGATAAGAGGAAGGCGAGAACTTGTAACGTCTTGCCTAGTCCCATATCATCGGCTAATATGCCACCTAGGCCAAGTGAAGATAGAGTTTTTAACCATTTGAAGCCGGTTTTTTGATAATCTCTGAGCACATGCTCCAGCTCCGTCGGAATTTCGAATTCTGCGCTCTGAGGTTCTAGAATGCTTTGGACTAAGTGCGTAAAGGCCTGGTTGCGCTCCACGTTGGGCAGGTTAGCTTGACGTAGAAAACTGTCGATATACATAGCCCTGTATTTGGGCAAATTGAGAATGTTATCGGTTAGATCCTCAGCTTTAAGATCTAAGTTTTCCAAGAGCTGAGCTACAGCGTCTAGGTCTGGTTGGTTCAAATCAAGGAAAGATCCGTCCCGGAGTCGGTGATATTTCTTCTTCAGATGAAGGGACTGGAAAATTTCTGCTAATTCATCTTGCTCAATATCATTATATTGAAACGAAATTTCTAATATATCTAGGGCCTCATCGAGCCGAACTTGGCCGATAAACGTGCTCGAGATCCGAATTTTGCTTTTGAATTGATCGGAATAATAGAGATCTGCCAGGTTTCGCAGCATGGGAAGCCAATCAATTGTAAATTCAAAGATGTCCTCATCTTCTTTAAGGTGAATGCTACCCTGGGAAACCATAAAATTCGCTTGTTCAAAAATGTTCAGAATCTTACGTTCTTGGTCTACAGCGCGAATGAGGATAAGGTCGCTGGTGATCGAATCGTTGCTGGCTTCTCGAGTAGAGGCAAATGGATTGATAATGATGTTGCCATAAAGAAATTCCACGCGGGCGGAAATGCCATTATTCTTAGCACGATCAAAATAGACTTTAGCGTTTAGAGTTTCTTGGTTGAATTTACTGGCGAGTGTTGGGTTAATGGAGAGCTTACCCAGTTTTTCGATTAGGGGAAGGGCCTCAGAGGCAAAAAACTCCTTTTGTGCTGCAGGAACAATAATGTTTGTTGTGGATCCGTCACGGAGGGCAAGGAGCATCTTGGGTAAAATGTCTTTTTGATCTGAGGAAGCTAGATAGATGTTTTGCAGGTAGGCGTAGTAACTGCCATCGGGAGTGAGCTGGAGGGGGGACTCGTCGGTTTCCAAGGTTAAGGCGAGGTCTTCGTCTTGGGCCTCCAGGGAGAATGCCATAGGGAGGCCTTGGCGAATAATGCGAGTGGATTGTTCGGAGGCAGAGCCAATGATCAATTGAAACATTTTATCGCCTAAAGCGTCCAAAAATTTAGTAAGGTAATAGCCGGTTAAAGGCAAAACCTTTTGATTTAATAAGGATGTGCTGATATAGGAACCGGGCATTTCGGTCAAAGCTGAAAGTTGTTCAAACATTTCTTGGAGCATGGTTATTATCGCCTGATCTTCTTCATTAAAGGCCTGCTCCGTTGGGTCAAAGGTAAACTGTTTGCCGAATTCCAGTGCTCGCCCTGTTTTAAGCGATATGAGGAATTTCTCGATGTCCTTTACTATATAGAGACGATTGAGGCCTAGTTTGAGCTGCAAATCGACTGAGATCCGGCGTCCTAGCGTGATATGAAGCTCTACGTCTAGGGTTAGCTCTTCGCGGGGAAATTCGTGATGAGGGGTGGCGAAGACGGTTAGTAGATCTTCAGCTACATTGTTTGGGACCACCGGGTTGGGCCAGGCTGTGGGCAATTTCTGTTGGGCAGCTTTTAAAACGGCGATTATATGCTTACATGCCCCGGGGCTTTCTGTAAAGGCCGAGCACGTGCAGCGGTAGGCGCGTAAGGAACCATTCGGTTCAAAAGCTAGCCGAACGGCGTAACGCAAACCGCCTGCCACGGAGGCGTTAACCATACCTTTATCCGGAGCGAAAATGAAATCATGAACATTTTTAGCCATATAGTAGGCAACGCCCTGTTTATAGACATTATTATCGGCAAGGGCCAGAATTTGTTCCTCAGAAAGGTTAAAGTGTGGCATAGAAGAAGACTCCTTTAGTAACTTGAGTTAGGTGATTCTAGATTATTCAAATCTAGAATCAGTCGATGAATAATTAAGCATATCATAGTTACAGGCTTCTAGTCTATTTTGCCCGTTTAAAATCCTAAATAAAAGCCCCACGTTCTAATTTCTAAGAACGTGGGGTTGATCGAATACCTATACAGAAAGTATAAGCTTCGGGTAACCGTGAGCGTAGTGGGCACGAGGCATCGTGCCCCTACTTACTATCTTTTACTTCCTGGATTAACTGTTGTATCGTTCCATTAATCTCTGGGAATTTTAACTTTAAGTCCTCCAGTGTTGAGACGATTTTCTTAAGAATAATATAGTCCCTAAACCATCTGTGATCTGAAGGCACAATATGCCAAGGTGCTTGCTTAGTACTGCAATTCGAAAGCACATCAGCATAACATTCTTGGTACTTGTCCCAGAACTTTCTCTCGGCAAGATCTGCCATAGAGAACTTATACTGCTTTGCGGGAATTTCTAAGCGGCTCTGGAGTTTCTTCTGCTGAAATTCTTTGGAGATATGGAGAAAGAATTTCAAGATGATCGTTCTATTACTTACAAGATGTTTTTCAAACTCGGTTATTTCCTTGAATCTCGTGAAGGCGGTCTTATCATCGATCGTTTTGTGAACTCGTGTCACAAGGACATCTTCGTAATAGGAACGGTTAAACACGGCGATACTGCCTCTAAGCGGGGCTGCTTTGTGTGCCCTCCAGAGATAGTCATGCCCTAATTCCTCTGGGGTGGGTTGCTTGAAGCTTTGAACCACAAATCCATTCGGATTCACTCCTGCAAGGACTTTCTTAACCGTACCATCTTTGCCACTACAATCCATTCCTTGTAATATTATAAGGAGACCAAAGCTCTGAGAGGCCCTAAATACTTCTTGCAGTTCAATAAATCGTTCTTGCAACTCTAAATATTCTGCTTGAATATCCTTTTTTTCTAACTTGGCCGTATCAGTTGGACTGAAGTCTTTTAAACTGATCTTTTTATTTGAACTAATCGTAAATTTATTTAACATCTTAAACTCCTCTTTGTTCTGATATCAACTTTAGTTGGACGAGTTTACTTTGGTGTGGAGAGTTTCTTACTTGCACACTTGCATTTCGATAGAGGGACCTTCTTGCCCTTGCATTTGCATTTAACTTTCTTTTCTTTTTTTATTCCCTTTTTCTTAACAAGGGTGCTTAATTCTATTTCAAGCCTCATAACCTTAGCTTCTAATTCAGTTAGTTTAAGAGCTAGGGTTTCAAGATCTAAAGAATGCATATCATCGGCATCAGGCGACGCAGTTACCTCAGCTTCAATGACAGGCATTGCGACAGGTACTGCCTCAACTTCATCAAGGACTGGTACTGTTTCAGCGACAGAGGGCGCTTCATCCGAGCCTTCCACCTCAAACAATACTTCAACATCTTGTGTTTGATCGCTGTCATCCTTAGTAATCTTAGGTTTTCTTACCATAATTAAACCCACCTTTAATTATTTGATTTAAACTTCAAAAATCCACAAATTACCATATGAATATATTGAATTATTTAAATAGCTAAACTAATATTATAAATTATATAACATTTTTAATCAAAATCAAGAATCAATTTCCTTTATAGGAGATAATAGGTACGAATTCTGTTCGAGTAAGAGCTACTTCTTCGGGGCCACTTTCATTCAAAGGTGGACGAAGGAAAATTTCTTGGCTATCGATCGCTTCCTTCCCTCGTTTATCAATTTTACTATAGGTACCCTCGAGATTCAAAACTCTGGATTTAATGGTATCCTTTAAGGCTAAATCTAAGATAGTCATTACTTTTGCGCGAGCAAGGGGATCTTCAATAGGAAATAGAAGCTCAACCCTTCTATCCAAATTCCGTTTCATCAAATCAGCGCTGGAAAGGAAAATCAGTTCCTCACCGTCTCCATAAAAGTAATAGATTCGGCTATGCTCTAAAAATCTTCCGACGATGCTCCTAACCGTAATACGCTCACTAATCAAGGGCACTTTAGGTCTAAGACAACATATGCCTCGAACAATTAAATCAATCGTAACTCCGGCAGAGGAGGCATTATAGAGTGCCTCAATAATTTCTGTATCGACCAACGAATTTAGCTTGGCAATTATTCTAGCCTGTTTGCCTAACGTTGCGTATTCAGTTTCCTTACGGATTAAATCTAAGAATTTTTTCCGCAGACTGAGCGGAGCAAGCGTCATTTTATAGAGATGAGATGGACTGGAACAGCCTGATAAGGTATTGAAGATAGCGGAGGCATCTGCTCCAAAATAAGGGTTAGACGTTAATAAGCCTATATCTGTATATAATTTTGCAGTAACATCATTATAATTTCCAGTTCCAAGATGGACGTACCTCTTTATTAAATCATCCTCGCGTCGAACGATTAATAATATTTTGCAATGAGCTTTTAAGCCAACAAGTCCATAAATCACATGGCAACCGGCAGTTTCAAGTTTCTTGGCCCAAGTTATATTATTTTGTTCGTCAAAGCGTGCTTTCAACTCTAAAAGAACGGTAACTTGTTTTCCATTGTCAGCAGCCTGTGCTAATGCCTCGACAATAGGGGAGTTGCCGCTCACTCTATACAGGGTTTGTTTAATCGCTAGAACGTTCGGATCCTCAGCAGCCTTTTTAACGAGATCGACGATTATCTCAAAGGAATCATACGGATGATGGAGTAAAATATCCTGCTTAGAAATTGATTGAAATATATTGTCCTCGTCTAAGAGGGTCGTGAAGGCGTTTGGCTTGATGGGCTCATAGCGCAAGCAATCATAGCCCTTTAGTCCACTTAATTTCATTAAGAACGTTAGATCAATCGGTCCACTGATTTTATATACCTCTTCTGGAGAAATCTCTAATTCCTCTTCTAACATTTTAAGAAGTAAGGGGTTTATACCATGTTCAATTTCTAGGCGAATGGCACTTCCCCATTTTCTTTGCTTAAGGGATAACTGAACTGCAGTTAGAAGATCTTCCGATTCATCTTCAGCAACATCGAGAAAGGCATCTCTTGTAATCCGGTAGCAGCCTGTTGCAATGACATTGTGATTATCAAATAGAGTCATAAGATTTAATTTGATAATTTCTTCCAATAAAATAAAGGATTTCTCAGATTCTAAAGAAGGAACTTCAACTAGTCTATTTAATACTGAAGGAACTTGTATTGTTCCAAATAATAGGTTGTCGGAATTGGTGATATCCTCTAACAATAATGAAATATTTAAAGTCTTATTTAAAATTAAAGGGAAAGGTTGATTCTTATTGACAACCATGGGGGTTAATACCGGAAAAACATTATTATCATAATATTCTCGAATGAAATCGAGTTGAGTATTGGTTAGATCCTTAAGTTTAATAAAGTGAATATCTTCCTTCTTCAGAGACTTTTTCAAGGAACGATTGTAACAATTGTACATATCAAAGACTTGTTTATGAGTCCTAACTGATATTCTTTCAATTTGTTCTTTCGGTGTGAGGCCAGACGGGTCAATTTTTATGAAGTTCGCTTCGACAATACCCTGCAAGGAAGCTACACGAATCATAAAAAATTCATCCAAATTTGAACCCACGATTGAAAGAAATTTTAATCTTTCCAAAAGTGGATTATTAATATCTTGCGCCTCTTCCAAAACTCTTTCATTAAATTCTAACCAACTAAGTTCTCTATTCAAAAAATGCAAGGTCGAATAAGAATGATTCTTCAATCGCGTTTATCCTTTCAGGTTTATGCTAATACCCATTACTTCTTGAAAAAATTCCACATTGTTCATGATATCCCACTTTTCTAAGAGAATATCTTTAGTGCTAAGTAGTCTAAGCTGTAGGGCATCGTCAGAAAAAAGCACTTCAATATCACTAATCTTTTGCATATGCGAAATATCCATTGATTCGGCAATTTTCAAGATGGCTGACAATTTCGAGACTAGAATTTTTTCATTATGGCTTAAGACATAATAGCTTCGATCCGCGTAAGTAGGTATCCGTGTGGTATGGTATTTGGCAATATTGGCAATTAACTCTAATTCTTTATCGGAAAATCCCATAATGCTTTGGGTTCTAATAATATTGGAGGAGTGGTTGCCATGTTCACTCAGACTAACATAATTACCCGAATCATGAAGTATGGCGGCTACTTGCAGATATAATTTCTCTTGATCCCCAAGTCTATGGTACTTCCAAGTCTTATCAAATAATGATAAGGACATTGTTTCTACGTAGGAAGCATGCTTTTTATCAACACCATATTTTTCTGCCATATACCACACTGAACTTATAATATCATTTTCAGCATTTGTTTTTCTTGGTATTTCGTATAATTTATCAATAAGGCCGTGGAGTATACCTTGACGGTTAGTAATCCTAGGTGCATAGATACCCTCTGCTTTTGTCCTACTTAAAAAACTGTGAAATATTAAGATTGCTGGTAACAATAATTCTGCCTTAGCAGACGAAATATTAAAGGCATCAACCATCTGGTCAGTATTCATCTCTCGAATTTCGAGATAGAGTTCTTCCAAACGTTGCTTACTAATATAGGTTTGATTTTCCAGATTGCACATTTCTAAGATGGTACTAAGATAGCCTCCAAGTCCAATGAAGTTCTTAATATGCATTTTTTTCATCTTTGGTTTAAGTAAATATATTTTACTTTCTATATACTCTTCCATAACCTTTGGAAAGGAGATTGTTTTAGTTTCTAAGGTATAGAGAATTTCTCTTAATCTCAAGGGGCCCATCTTAAGATATTCTGTAAATTTTAATCCGTCGGTTGCATACATTGAAACTTCAACTCCGCCGGAGGTTAAATTTACGATGATCGAATCAGTAAGGTCGATGTTATCAAATCCATTTAAATAATTTCTCAAGGCCTTATAAATCAAAAATCGTTCTTGGACATTATTAATGATCTCCACATCAATTCCGGCGACAAGGCGGATTTGTTCAATTATATAGTCGCGATTATCTGCTTCGTGAAGTCCACTGGTGGCAACCGCTCTGTAGGTTTTTACATGGTAATCCTTCATTAGTTTGGAAAAACCCTTTAATCCAGCACAGGTTTCTTTAATGGTCTTGGGTGAAATTCTTCTCTTAGCATAAGTATCCTTGCCAATATTGTTGGGAAGGGAAGCATCTTCTAAAATCATTAAAGTGCCATCAGGATTTAATTGGGCAATACTCATTCTCAAGAAATCAGAACCTACATTAATGGCCGCTACAACTTCATTAGTTTTCTTTTTCATAACTCTGACTCCTTAGGTGACATATTGATTCAGATAACGAACTGATTTCAATCGAAAGAATGATTAATAAATATAGTAACCTTGAAAATATGGTGAAATTCATATATCATTAGGTCGATTTATTCTACTATATAAGTGTATAGTATATTTTATATTATATTATAGTTTAGGGAGAAATAAAATGAAGAATATTGGGATAATAGATATAGGCTCTAATTCAATCAGACTGATCTTAGTAGAAATTTGTGACAACTATTTTCGAATTATTGATGAGGAAAAAGAAACAGTTCGCTTAGGAATGAATATGACCTCTGATGGTGGGCTCAATCCTATCAGGATGGAAAAAGCTCTCAGTACGTTGGCTAATTTCCAATCTCTATGTGAAGGGTTCGGGGAATGCAACATTTTTCCCGTGGCCACAGAGGCTGTCAGGCGAGCGAGTAATCAAAAGGAATTCCTAAATCTGGTTAAATCAACCTTAAATATGGAAATTAGAGTTTTATCTGGGGCGGAAGAAGCCTACTATGATTATTTTGGTGTAATTAATAGTATGGAGGTTGCGAATGGCTTAATAATGGATATTGGGGGATCTAGTACAGAGCTCATCTGGGTAGAAAATAAGACGATCAGGGAAACGATTAGTCTTCCCTTCGGAGCTATAAATATTACAGATCAATTTAATATCGGGGATAAAATGAATAGTACTATTGAGAAAGAGTTAAATGCCTTTCTAATGTCGCAGTTCGGGAAGGTGGCCTGGCTGGGAGGAACTATGAATTTACCTCTGATAGGAGTGGGAGGAACAGTTCGGAACATTGGTAGGATTTCAAGGAAAAATAATAATTACCCTATAGATCGTTCTCATAATTACTTAATGGAGTCCTCTGAGGTCCTAAATATCTATGATTATGTAAAATATAACAATCCTGAGCAAAGAAAGAAGATCAAAGGTCTTTCTAAGGATAGAAGCGATATGTTTTTGGGGGCATTTTCTGTAGCTGCTGCCTTGATAGAATTCTGCAATAGCCCGCAACTGATTGTAAGCGGCAGTGGGCTCAGGGAAGGGTTGTTACATGAAATACTTCATAGAGACCAAGTGATTAAAGATGTGCTAGAGTTTTCTCTCAATAACGTTATGAAAACGTTGAATATAGATAGACCTCACGCTCATCACGTTTGGAAGCTTGCTGAGAGCTTATATACACAGTTAAGACCTCTTCATAAGATAAATGGAAATTCATACAAAATATTAAAAACAGCCGCACTGCTCAATGATTGTGGGAAGACCATTAATTTCTATAGCTATCACAAACATACTTTTTATATGATGGCAAATTTGCCGATCAATGGATTGTCCCATAAGGAACTGATTATGGCAGCTTATACCATGATGCTGAGCGTAAAAGAAAATTTCGACATCGAGAAATCTCCCTACGTAAAGTTATTAACTAAGGAGGATAAATATATAATACAAAGGCTGGGGATTATTTTAAGGTTGGCAGAATGCTTAGATAAAAAGAGAAATGGGAATATTATGAAGGTTGAATGTGAATTGAAGTCGGATGGCTTATTCATCCATTTCTTAGCGAAGGGTACAACTGAAGGGGAACAAAAAGAGGTTGAAAATGTTGGGGGCTATTTCACTAAAGTGTTTGGGAAAACGTTACAATTTGAGTAAGAACTAGATGTCTTTGACTTTAAGCACAAGGGCAGAGTTTGTCAAGAATGGCTACAAGGATACTTGGGCAAGAATGCCCAGCGGTCCCTGTAGCCATTTTTGGTCGCTTGATCTTAAGAAAAAGGATTGAACGATCTTTTGTCGAATTATTCACAAGCACGATATTTTGTTAAATTTACGAGATTCATTCTAGAATTGACAATGAACAAAATATAAGATGGATAAGGGGACTGCTTGTGAACGCAGAAGTTTTATTAACGAACAAGGAACTATGCGTGGGTTGTAATAAGTGTATTGCTAAATGCCTTGTCAAAGCCAATGTAGCATTCCGGCATAATGGAGAAAATAAGGTAAAAGTGGATCAAAACAAGTGCATTCATTGTGGTTCATGTATTGCGGTGTGCGATCATAAGGCCAGAGACTTTGCGGATGATACGGAGAGATTTTTCTTTGACTTAAAGAGAGGTATCAACCTTTCTGTAATCGCCGATCCAGCCATTCGATTTAACTTTCCCAATTACAAAAGGTTATACGGATATCTAAAGGCCTTAAAAGTAAAGTCAATTTATGATGTAGCCATTGGTGCAGATATTACCGTTTGGGCTTATCTGAAAGTCATTGAAGAACAAAAACTAGATTCAATTATAGCTCAACTATGTCCAGTGACTGTCAGTTATATTCAGAAATACCACCCAGAAGTAATCAAAAATCTAGCACCTATACATAGCCCGATGATGTGTACTGCCATCTACCTAAAAAAATACAACGGCATTCAAGACAAGATTGCGTTTTTATCTCCTTGTATCGGTAAAATCGATGAGATCACTGAAAAGTATGCGGAGGGATTCGTCAATTATAATGTTACCTTTGAAAAAATAGAGCGTTATCTAAAAATTAACAAGATCGATCTAATTAATTACCAAGAATTAGAGTGCGATGAAGTTGGATTTGATTTAGCCTTCAGTGGAGAGTGGGACCTCCGAAAAAACTTAGAATTATACACTCATGGTGAGTGGATAAAGCAGGTAGAAGGACCCGAGCGCTCCAATAATTATCTGAATGAGTATGCCCAACGATTGTTTGAGGGCAAGCATCTACCACTAGTTGTGATGATTTCGAACTGTGAGTACGGGTGTAACATAGGCACTGGAACATGCAAATCGATCACCAGTGACGATATTGATTATAAAATTAATCAGCTTAAAAAAGATGAAATGCCAAAGCGTCGTCAAACTACGCTTAAAAAAGAATCCTCTGTCTTCGAGTTGTTCGACAAGCAAATCCAGTTAAGTGACTTTGCAAGACAATACGAAGATAGGTCTCTTAAAATAGATAATACGAACATTGCAAATCTTGAGCACATATTCAATCAGTTACATAAAACCACTGAAGCATCCCGAAATATTAATTGTTATGCGTGTGGATTTGGCAATTGCCTGGAGTTTGCCATGGCAGTAGCAAACGGCACAAATCATGTGAAAAATTGCATTGACCTTAATCGGAAAGAGTTAGTCGCTGAAAAAGAACGTTTATCTAAAACAAACAAGGAAGTCAAGCAGCTTCATTACTTGGCTACTCATGATTTTCTGACTGAAATCCCTAATCGCTATTACTTGGAGGAACACTTAAAAAAGCTCATTATTAGCGAAACAAGCAAACAAAATGAAAGTGCTCTTCTGTTTATGGATCTTGACAATTTCAAAGTTGTCAACGACTCTTTTGGACATGCGAGTGGTGATCAAATATTACTTAACGTTGTTGATCGGCTACAACTGAATTTGGGACAAGAGGCTTTTTTGGCCAGATTAGGTGGAGACGAGTTTGCCATCGTGTTGAGGAACACTAGCTTGGAGCAGGCGAGCGCTGTAGCTAACCAATTACTTGAGGCCTTAAGAATAGAGGATTTTAAAGTTGAGGGTAATCAAGTGACTATTAAAGTAACTGCGAGCATTGGAATCATGATGATTGACGGGACACTGAACACCCAGACACTTTTTTCTTACGCGGATGTTGCTTTATACACTGCAAAAGATGAGGGCAAGAATAGAATTAGTTCAGTACAGTCAGGCGGGGATATTGCTAGACTGTCAGAGACCAATAAAACGATCCTGCAAATCAATGATGCCTTAAAAGAAAATCGATTTATTTTATTCTTTCAACCCGTTATTAAGATGGAAGGTACTATTATTCATCATGAGGCCTTGCTTAGGATGCTTGATCGGGAGGATAACCTTATTTTCCCGGATGAATTTTTGCCAATTGCGGAACGGTTTGGACTAATGTCCCAAATCGATCGATGGGTAGTGAATTCGGCTCTAGAAGTTTTGGGCAAACGTTTGGAACTATCGGTCTTTGTGAATATATCGGCATCTAGTCTTGGCGATGGGGAATTACTGAAATTCATCGAAGCTAGAATTGATGAGAGTAATATTCAGCCATCGCGTATTGGCTTTGAAATAACCGAGACTGCTGCAATAAAGGACTTAGATCAAGCAGAACACTGGATTCGTAGACTGAAATTAAAGGGTTGTAAGTTTGCGCTAGATGACTTCGGGGTAGGATTTCTCACATTTACTCATCTGCAAAGGCTTCCTGTAGATTATCTGAAGATCGATGGCTCCTTTATTCGCAATCTAGATGTAAATCATACCAATAAGGCCTTGGTGAAAGCTATAAACGCTGTTGCCCATGCCCTTGGCAAAGCAACAATCGCAGAGTATGTAGAAAGTGAAGGTATATGGTCAATTTTACGTGGACTGCAAATTGATTTCGGGCAGGGGTATTTTTTAGGAAAACCGGCGCCAATTAGTAGAAAGACAAACAAACATTTATCAAGTATATCTCCTTAATAAGCGTGGCACTATTGCTCCTATAGAAGCCAGATTCCCTAGCAACAGCTTTGGGGTGTATGATGTAGTAACTATTGTTAGCAGGAATAAGGTATGCAGACGTAGAACTTTATACTACACCAATTCAACTGGTCAAGCTAGAATACGAAGCTTTAGGGGGGATGTTCTGTGCTTATTACCTGCGACAACAACATGCAAATGGGCTATATTTACTTAATGCCTAATGAAACAACTGCCGAGTATACCCTCGAGAAAAGCGATATCGGGCTTTATTATGATGTCAACAGTCTTAGCATCCCAAGGATTAAATGGCTCAATCTAGGGCAAAGCTTGAGCCAGATGCGTCTGGCGACTAAGACGTATAGAGAGGCTGTAGATAAAGCTTTTCATTGTGAATATTGGAATGATCTTGATAGCGAAGGATACATGATAGGGGTCGAGCTGTATTTAACAGAAGAACGTCTTTTGCCTCTAGTGGCCCATCAAGCTTTCAAACTTTACGATATACGGTGGCGTAACCGTGATTTTAGAGTGCTTACTTTAGACGCACATCATGACGTTCTTAATAAGAACAATGTCATTTATCCTTTATCTCTAGAAAAGGACGCTTTTGTAATAATAGCTATCGATTCTTTATCCAAAATAGGCAAGATTATGGCGCTGATCTCCGCAAGGGACGATTTATACCCAGTTGCGTATTTACAAAAGCCACTGTTTATGTTAGCCAATTCAAGTCGTTCTTTTCAATAGAGACGGGACTTAACTGTATAGTGGGAATATTCAACAAATATAATTGAAATAGTGATTTTAGGTTATATTTAAAGGGTAGACTAAATAGTCTACCCTTTAATATACGGATCAGAAAGTATAAGTTTTCGGGTTCCGTAACCATAGTAGGGGCACGATGTATCGTGCCCATTTCCGTCGATCATTTGGTTAATGAGGTCGTCTCTCCAGCCCAGGGCACGATGCATCGTGCCCCTACGAATACGAGATTTCGGATATTCGTGAACAATAAAGGGCCGAGCCGCAACCGAGGTTTTTCTTGTGAACGTATATGTACTATATTTATTGCACGTGTGCTTACGTAGATAGACCTAATTCAATAGTTCGTAAATTCCTATCAGAATAAGTAATGCCCCGGAAAATACTTGAGACCAATGTTCAAGGCGTTCTGAGGAGGTTTTCCAACCGGTCCAATATCCAAGACTAATGGTAATCATACTAAAGAGGAAAACCGAAATTGTTAGCGGAAGAGGTGCAAGTCCAGTAAGACCAGCTCCAACGCCGGTGGCAATACAATTGAAGGAAAGAGTCAAGCCTAAAACAATTGCTTCTTTCGTCGATATAAAACCATTGGCGTCTAAATCAGCTACAGATGGATTTTTTGTAATTTGTACAATATAATTTAGAGGCTTAATGGAAATAGAAAAAGTTTTCATGGCGGGAACGGCAGCAGGTAAATTATTCTCTGCTGAAACCTTATGTACCATTACCCAAACTCCTAGGACTATGATCAGGGAAGCCCCTAGCTCACCTGCAATGGCAATATATTGGCTAAGGAGATGTCCGGTTAACACGGAAATAGCGGTCACTATCCCTGATAATAAAGCTATGAAGAAATTTGATAGGACAGGAATACGAATTTTCTGTGCGCCATAGCTGATACCTACTCCAAGGTTATCCAGATTCCCCGCTAGACCCAAAAAAAGAGCGGAAATTATGTGCATAATAAGTCCCCCCTGAAAGATTGAATTTGTGATACTCAACCACATTTTATTCAAGGGAAAGAGAGTGTGTGAAAAAATCTACGGAAAAAGAAGATAGGTTTATTTGATTGAGTTGAAGGGATTTGCTGAACTATGACGAATGAAAGGGTCTAGGGAAGAAATAAAAGAAGAGGGGTTCAGATTAAATTATGCTTACAGTGGAAAAAATCGGTGGAACGTCAATGATCAAATTTGAGAATGTGCTCAACGATATTATAGGCTACCCAGACTCAGAAGGTTTTCGTTATGGAAGAGTATTTGTTGTCTCAGCCTATGCAGGCATGACTAATATGCTTCTTGAAGATAAAAAGACTAAGGCTCCGGGAATATATCAATGTTTCATTAAGGGTGAGGATTACGAATCTTCCATGAATCATCTACTCAAAGAGGCACTTCAAATCAATGAGTCTTTTACTAACATTGGGTTGGACTCTAAGGTATGTCGTGAATTTTTAGAAGAGCGACTTTTGCAAACGAAAGCTTATCTGAATAGCATGGAAGATATAGTAGCTTCTGGGTACATAGAACGAAACAGTATCTTCGCTGCAGCGAGGGAGTTGTTGGCATCGATTGGAGAAGCTCATTCCGCCTTTAATACGGTGAATATCCTTCGTAACAACAGTATTCTCGCTAAATTAGTTGATCTAACAGGTTTCCGTGATTCTAAACAACTCTCGATTAGCGAGCGCATTGAGAAATCGTTCAATAACGTCAGTCCTCAGAGCGAGATCATCGTTGCTACCGGATATACGAAGGGGACCGAAGGAATTATGCGGGAATATGAAAGGGGATACTCAGAAATAACCTTTTCCAAAATAGCCACGCATCTTAAGGCGGACGAAGCGATCATCCATAAAGAATTTCATTTATCGTCTGCTGATCCTAAAATTGTGGGCGTGGATAAGACGATTGTGGTGGGGAGAACAAATTATGATGTAGCGGACCAACTCGCGGACATTGGAATGGAAGCCATTCATCCTAATGCCTCTAAACCATTAGAAATGGCTGGAATAAACCTTCGCATTAAGAATACCTTCGAACCTAATCACCCGGGAACCGTAATATCCAATGATTATATTGGTCCCCATGCCAAAATCGAAATAATTGCAGGTTCAGATAAAATCGTTGTCTTGGAAATTCATGATACATCAATGGTAGGAGAAACCGGTTTTGATTTAGAAATTATGAAGAAGTTTAAAAGGTATAATATTAGTTACATTATGAAAACTACAAACGCTAACAGCATATCACTTGTAATATGGCAAGCCGATCTTGATGAGCTTTTGGTGTCCGAACTTGAAGCAGAATATCGAACGGTTACTGTCCAAGAGGCCGCGATTGTATGCGTGATCGGATCCAATATCGCCATGCCAAAAATTTTGGTTAGAGCTGCAAATGCTTTGGCTAAAAATGATATTAACGTTAAATGTGTGTCACAGTCTCTTCGTCAGGTGAACATGCAATTTGTTATTGATCGAGAAATGTATAAAAAGGCAATCATCTGTTTAAACGAAGATTTATGTCTGGCGGAGGAGAGTCATTAATACTAGACCAAAATTACCTAGGGCGTACCCAGAAATCGACATAATATTCAGCATTGAAGGTGTATAGTTATAGGACAAGCTGAATTGTATTATAGATGGGGGTGCGTGTGCTGAAACATGGCAGAAAAGTGTTAGCAGGTATAGGCTTTCTCTTGTTAGTGACCCTCCTTGGTTATCCTGAACCAGCGAACGTAAAACTAGCTTCTATGGAGAATCAATATTCAAGACCAAAAACCGTAGAAGTTATTGTTCAAAAACGTCCAAACAGTGACTCCTTATCCTTACTTCAGTCTGTAGGAGGGGTACTTGTCGCTGAGACCCCAATAATCAACGGGTTTGTCGCTGAGGTTCCGGCAGACTCATTGACGAAGTTTGGTCAACAAGAAGGTGTGTTGCGCTATACGGAAAACCACACGGTTAGTCTAACTGGAAAAGCTAAGGAAAAAATGAGAATCGGAAAGGGCAACCAATTTAAGCGCCCCGAAAAATTCGATAACGTATACAGAGAGATTGTAGAAGCAGATAAGGTTCGAGAAAAAGGAAAGGGTGTAACCATCGCTGTTTTGGACAGTGGCGTTGGAGCCAATGCCTTTAGTAAAGCTAGCCTTAATGTGGTTCGTTCTATAGCTATCAACCCAAATGCGACAACTGTTGACGATCTATATGGTCATGGGACCCATGTAGCAGGTATTATCAATGGAAAAGGACTTAAAGAAGCTACAGGGATAGCTCCCGAAGCAAATCTTATAAATGTTAAACTAGGGGACGATCAGGGTAATCTAACTGAAATAGACTTATTGTTGGGGTTGCAGTGGGTCTATGTCTATAAAAATGATTATAATATAAAGGTCGTTAATCTTTCTGTTTCTTCGGAGACTTCAGGGTCTTATATAGACAGTCCCCTAAGTGCAGCGGTTGAGCAACTTTGGTTAAATGGTGTTACCGTAGTAGCAGCCGCAGGGAACGATCGGATAAATCCTACCGATATAAACTATGCTCCGGCAAACGATCCTTATATTATTACGGTAGGAGCGGTTGATAGTATGGGACATGATAGCGCTAAACAATCTGAACTCGCGTTTTGGTCAAAGCATGGGGTCACTCCCCAGGGGGTTTACAAACCTGAGGTAACGGCACCAGGGGTTGACATTATTTCGCTATTACCCAACAAATCCGCTATTTTAGCGCTTGAGCATCCAGAGGCAGTAATCAACCAGAATTATTTCGAAATGAGTGGCACGTCGATGGCTGCCCCCGTGGTTAGTGGCACGATTGCCCTTATGCTGGAGGCCAATCCTTCTTTAACCCCGAATGAGATAAAATCTATCTTGCTGGGAACGGACGTTGCATATAAAAGTATGTCGGATGTGGCTGGCGTGATTGATGCTAAAAAGGCTGTAGAGATAGCTAAAGATAAGAGGAAATTAGCTCAGCTCCCAAAATATAATAATACCTGGCCGCTTTCTTCCTTTATGGTGGATTCTGGTACAAAGATCGATTGGGAAAAGGCATCGTGGGGATCTGTAGATTGGACAAAAGCTTCATGGGGATCCATAGACTGGGCTAAAGCCTCATGGGGATCACTGTAGATACCGAATAATACAAACTAATAAATGCGATTAAAGCAGTTCTTAAGGACTGCTTTAACTAGCGTGTGAGGGGGATGTGTTTAGTGAACAAATTACATGCAAGGGCTAAATATTATATTACCCTTCATGTTTTTGCTACCTGCTTGATCCTATATACAGTTCTAAAATACTCTGCCTGTGCAATATCATTTTCGCTGGTAACCCCCTTCATTGTATTTGGTAGTATGTTTGAAATCTTACGTATGAATGCATTTAACTATAATGGCGAGAAGTTAAATATTTCGGCTGGATCAGCAATTATACTGGCGGCTGTTATGATCTTCAATCCTTTGGAATTGATCTTATTTTCGTTTTGTTATGGGGTTTCTATGGTTGTATTCCCTAAAGCACCCCATTTCTCCAAGGTCATTTTCAATATTTCTGAAACGATTAATGTTACTTATATTGCCTACTTAGTTTGGAATTATTTACATATAGACAATGAAGCATTATTGAGCATAGGAAATATAATACCGTCACTTACATCCATGTTTGTCTTTGTTATGTTGGATATCTTAGCTGTTTCAATTATTGTGTCGTTAGCATCAGAAATAAAGCTAGTCCAAATTTGGAGAGAATCATTAGAATGGGTAGTGGTAAGTGATACATTAACGGCTTTTACAGGTTGGATACTTGCAGTAGTATACATCAAATTTTACTTATACGGTTTATTGGGTTTTGTGCTTCCTTTACTGTTCATGAGATATAATATGAATCTCTTCGCAAAAAACAAAGAAAAACAAGTCAAACAATTACAGGAATTTAACGAATTGTTAAAGGATAACAACGAACAGCTTATTATGACGCTGTCCCAAATCATCGATGCCAGAGAGAATAGTTTACTTGGGCACTCGATTACTGTTGCCAAATATGCAACAGCCATAGGTAGAAAGCTTAATTTAGCAGAGGAGCAAATGTATGACTTGAAACAAGGTTCCATGCTGCACGACATAGGAAAGTTGGGGATCAGTGAAGCTATTTTGCAAAAACCCGGGAAACTTACGGCTGAAGAATTTAGTATTATAAAGGATCATCCTCATATAGGCGAAAAGATTCTTGAAAATATAAAGGGTATGGAGAAAGTAGCAGCAATAGTTAGGCAGCATCACGAACAATTTGGCGGAACAGGATATCCGAATCAACTAAGCAGAGAGGAAATTCTCATTGAAGCTCGGATTGTTACTTTGTGTGATGCCTTGGACACGATGCTTTCTACTCGTTCCTATAAACAGGGCTGGTCACTTGATCAAGTCGTAGCTGAATTAGATCGGTGTCGTGGAACGCATTTTGACCCGAGGGTTGTAGATGCGTTTTTAGAATTAAAATACCAATTAGAAGGTAGCTTTTTCAAAAATTCCTATAAAGTCAGGGATAATGAGCTATCCTTGGAAAGCTTGCGTAACGGGAGGTAGGTACGAAAGTTTGACCAATTCTCCATTAGGCATTAGTATTTAGGACATAGAAAGAAACACCGTTGAAAGGAAATGACTATGAACTCGGTTGAACAAAGAAAAGAACATGGACGAGGACACTACTTAACCAATAAATATTGGGTTATTGTTATTGCGTTATTTTGCGCAGTTTTATGGGGGAGCGCCTTCCCAGTCTTAAAAGTGAGCTATGTTGAGCTCGGTATCGCGCCGGATGATCGATCCGCGATTATTGTACTCGCCGGAATACGCTTCTTGTTAGCGGCGTTAATTATCTTTGGTTTAATTGTGGTGGGGGTTCGGCAGTCGCCAAAGGTTAAGAGAAAAATGCTACCTCAACTCTTTTTGCTAGGTTTGCTGCAAATTAGCTTACAGTATTTCTTTTTTTATAATGGATTGGCTCATACCACCGGGATGAAGGGTGCTATTTTATCCTCGGTAGGGATTTTTTTTGTGGTTGTTATAGCCCACTTCGTTTATATCGATGACAGGTTGGATTGGCGCAAGATTATTGGCTTAATAGCAGGTTTTACGGGAATTGTCTTGATTAATGCTGGACAACATTTCACCCTGGATTTCGCATGGCAGGGCGAAGGATTTATGATTTTATCCGGTCTTGTTAGTGCTCTGGGAACAATTTTGGCGAAACGGATTTCGAAAGAGGTTCATCCCTTCGTACTAACGGCATGGCAAATGCTTTTAGGTTCCCTGCTCTTGATTGCGGTCGGGTTGCCTGGGTTAAAACCTCATGCAATGGTCTTTACAAACAAAGCCTTGATGCTTCTCTTTTATTCTGCGTTTCTGTCCGCAACGGCGTTCTCTCTCTGGTATGCTATTTTGAAATACAATAAAGCAGGAGAAATTAGTGTCTATAAGTTTATGACGCCGGTTTCTGGAGCAATTTTGTCGGCCTTGTTCATTCCGGGCGAACGATTGACCTTTAATATGTTTATGGCTTTAGGTCTTGTTGCCTTGGGAGTAATCATAGTCAACTATCAAAGAAGAGTTCCAAAAGAAGCGCTTCTACGAGAAGGGCCCTTTTAGGTCTATGGAGTATTTTAATAGTGTGTTTCATTTAGGCATAAGGCAAGATAGAACGGTATAATGAGACTATAAGTTATCTCGGTAGGACACCTAAATGAGATTATAATAGATGGGAAGTTATGAGATGGGAAAGACATTAGTATTGACCGAAAAACCCTCTGTTGGTCGTGAGGTCGCGAAGATCCTAAATTGTAATCAAAAGGGTAATGGTTGTTTTGTTGGCTCTAAATACATTGTCGTTTGGGCCTTAGGGCACTTAGTCACGCTGGCAGACCCAGAATTGTACGACGAAAAATATAAAACATGGAAGCTGGAAGACCTGCCAATGCTTCCTTCTAAGATGGATTTAGTGGTTATGAAAGAAACTTCCAAGCAATTTGGCGTGGTGAAAAACTTAATGAAGATGCCCGAGATTGACGATCTCATCATTGCGACGGATGCCGGTCGGGAAGGGGAACTCGTAGCACGCTGGATTATGAAAAAAGCCGGGTGGCGAAAACCCATTAAACGTTTATGGATCTCTTCTCTCACCGAGCGGGCGATTAAAGATGGGTTTAATAATTTGAAACCAGGCAAGGATTATGAGCCTTTATTTGCCGCAGCTGAGTGTCGCGCCGAAGCTGATTGGCTCATTGGCTTGAATGTCACCAGAGCATTGACATGCAAATATAATGCCCAACTTTCCGCGGGGAGAGTTCAAACCCCGACCTTGGCTATGGTTGTGGAGCGGGAAAATGAAATTAGAGAGTTCGTTCCTAAAGACTATTGGTCGATTAATGTCTTAGCTCAGGGATTTGCCCTGCGCTGGCAGGATAAAAACGGCCAAACTCGCATCTTTGATCAAAACAAGGCGGATGCACTTGTGACCAAACTGACCGGACAAGCCGGGGAGATTTTAGAGGTTAGAAAAGAAGCGAAAAAAGAACTTCCTCCCCTGGCATATGATCTTACTGAACTGCAACGGGATGCTAACCGTAAATACGGTTTCTCAGCCAAAACGACGTCCTCGGTCATGCAGCAGCTTTATGAAAGTCATAAAATAGTGACTTATCCACGAACGGATTCTCGCCATATTAGTGAAGATATCGTACCGACGTTGCCGGAACGTTTGAAAAGCATTGCCCAAGGGCCTTATGTGGATTTCGCGCGCAGCATCTTGAGAAATAAACTAATCATTACCAAACGATTTGTGGATGGTTCGAAAGTGTCTGATCACCACGCTATTATCCCGACAGAACAACCCGCCACATTCTCCAGACTTAGCTCGGAGGAATTAAAAATTTACGATTTAATTGTGAGACGGTTTATTGCTGTACTCTCTCCAGCGTTCGAATATGAACAAACGACGGTTAAGGTAGCCATCAAAGGGGAGATCTTTACTGCCCAAGGGAAAATCGTTAAGCTCAAAGGATGGCGGAATGTCTACTCTGGGTCTGGTAGCTTAGACGATGACGGGGATGACCGGGAAACCGAGCAGACCCTTCCAGAAATTCGCAAGGGGGAGCTTCTGAAGAACTTGTCTGTTAAGTTAGCGACCAGTAAAACAAAACCGCCAGCCCGACATACCGAGGCCACGTTGCTTTCGGCCATGGAACATCCGGGGAAATTGATTGACGATCAGAAATTGCGGGAAACGATGGAACAAAGCCATGGACTAGGAACACCGGCAACACGGGCGGAGATTATTGAAAAGCTCTTTAATTCCTTCTATATGAATCGACAGGGCAAAGAAATCATCCCGACGTCTAAGGGAATTCAACTCATCGGTTTGGTTCCTCCCGAACTGAAATCGCCGGAACTAACCGCCAAGTGGGAACAACAATTAACCGAAATTAGCAAACGTCGAGCGAGCAGCCAAGCGTTTATGACCGGGATCAGAGGGTATGCGACTCAACTTGTTGCAACGGTTATTGGCAGTGCTCAAACATTTAAGCATGACAACTTGACGCGCAATAAATGCCCAGAATGCGGCAAGTTCCTGCTCCAAGTCAAAGGCAAAAAGGGCGAAATGTATGTTTGCCAAGATCGAGAGTGTGGTTACCGAAAAGGGATTTCTCAAACGTCGAACGCAAGGTGCCCGGAATGTCATAAGAAAATGGAGATCAAAGGGGACGGGGAAAATAAAATGTTCTCCTGTGCCTGTGGACATCGCGAAAAACTTTCTGCCTTTACGAAACGAAGAGAAGCCGAAAAGAGCAATATTAATAAAAGAGAGGTCGGTTCGTTCTTGCAGAATCAAAATGATCATGGGCTGGTTAATACCGCTCTAGCGGATGCGTTGGCAAAGCTAAAAAATAAATAGGAATTGGTGAATCAAGAAATTCTGGTTCGTCAACAAGAATACTTTATACAATAAATTGGACTTGTACAGAAGTGGAAGTTTTATGTTAAAATACACCTATATACATAAATATGAGGAGGAAAAGAGATGTTTCGCAGAAGAAGTAAAGCTGTAATTGCCCTTAGTTTTCTGATGGTCGCCCTACTCGCCCTGAGCGGCTGTGCTGGAAGCAAGAATGATTCAGCTGCCCCAACAAGTACCTCAGACAGTAAAGAGCCTATTAAGATTGGTTTCCTAGGGGCTAAAACGGGTGATGTGGCAATGTATGGCCTGAATACTTTGAAAGGCCTCAATATGGCAATTGACGAACTCAACAAAGGCGGTGGCATTATTGGACGCCAAGTAAAATTGGTGGAAGAGGATAATGCGGGACAAAAGGACCAAGCGATCAACATCACCAATAAGTTGATCAGTCAGGACAAGGTTGTCGCCATTATTGGGGATCCTACGACTGGTATCACCCGTGTAGCCGGACAGATTGCCAACAGCAAAAAGACCGTTCTTCTGTCAGCAGGGGCAACAGGAACCAATGTTGTGGAAATTGGACCTTATGTGTTTAGAGATACTTTGCTGGATACTATTGCTGCTCCAGCAACTATGAAGTATGTAATTCAGGACAAAGGTTGGAAAAACGTTGCTCTGATTACTTCCAAAAATAATGATTATAGTGTTGCCTTGTCCAAAATTTTCTCCGATGCTATTAAAGCCAATGGGGGTAATATTGCAATCGAAGAATTTATTCAGGACAAAGACACCGATTTTAGTGGGCAAATTACCAAGATCAAGTCTGTAAACCCAGATGTTATCGTGTTCTCTGGTTATTATACCGAAGGTGCACTGATTATGAAGAAGGCTCGAGAAGTAGGAATTAAGGCAGTTATGGTTGGAGGCGATGGTCTTCAAGGGGACGATTTAATGAAAATCGGTGGAGAGGCAGTGGAAGGTTCTATCTCCTATGCTGGTTTCTCGCCTGAGCAACCAACGGCGAATACCGAAAAGTTTATTACCGCCTTCAAAGCAAAATATACCAATGAAGTACCAGATCTGTTCTCAGCCCAAGGGTATGATGCCTTGATGTTGATTGCCAAGTCCATCAAGGATGCTAACAGCGCCGATCCGGAGAAATTCAAGGATACTCTGGCTACGACTAAGAATTACGACGGCGTGTCGGGCTCTATCACATTCCAGGCTTCCCGAGAGCCAATCAAGAGTCCAGTGTACTTGCTCGAAGTTAAAGGCGGTAAGTTCTCACTTCTGAAAAAAGTCCCTGTAGAAGTTAAGTAAACTTACTCAGCAATAGCTGAACAGTAGGACTGCATTAGGTAAGTCTGAGAAAATATATTGACGCTTGTATGTGGAAGCGCTTTAAGCCTTAACTTAGTAGCAGCACTGGCCTCTGTGACCAGTGCTGCTACTAAGCATTCTAAGAAATATAAAGTTACTTTCTGTTCTTTACTTGCTGAGTTTAAGGAGGGGGCGAATTTTGAATAATTTAATGCAGCAACTGATTAACGGGCTCGCACTTGGTAGCATTTATGCCCTCATTGCCTTAGGGTATACCATGGTATACGGTATCATTGGCATGATTAATTTTGCTTATGGCGAAATATACATGTTTGGTGCGTATTCCGGTCTTGTTTTAGCACTATCTAATTATGTCAATGTCTACGTGGCCTTACTTGGTGCGACGCTTATTACCATGGTACTTGGAGTTGTCATTGAACGGATTGCTTATAAGCCGCTCCGTCGTTCATCACGACTCTCTGCTCTGATCAGTGCAATAGGGGTATCCATTTTTCTATCTTCGTTAATGGTTCGTCTTAAAGGGCCTAATACTAGGGGCTTCCCTAAACTTTTTGAAAACAAAATATTCCAAATAGGCAGTTTTCAAATTACTATTTATCAAATTGTTATTATTGGAGTCGCTGGCCTTTTAATGCTTGGGTTACACCTTTTTATAAATTATAGTAAGACTGGTCGGGCTATGCGCGCTTGTTCTCAGGATCAAGATGCGGCGAAGCTTATGGGGGTAAATGTTGATCGAGTTGTGTCTATAACATTTGCTATTGGATCTGGCTTAGCGGGAGCCGCTGGTGTATTGGCTGGTATTTATTTTAACGCAGTTCAGCCCTATATGGGTCTCATGGCAGGGCTGAAAGCCTTCGCTGCTGCAGTTCTCGGAGGAATTGGAAGCGTCCCTGGGGCCATGATCGGAGGGCTAATGATCGGTATGGCTGAAATATTGGGCGTCACCGTGAATTTGTCCCAGTACAAGGATGCTTTCGCCTTTACTATCCTTATTTTGGTGCTTCTGTTCAAGCCTTCAGGAATCATGGGACGTAAAGTCAATAAAAAGGTGTAAGGAGGGTACGGCTTTGAAGAAATTATTAAGTAATTGGATCACTCAAGCTTTGCTGTTCCTTATAGTGCTTGGTTTGACAGCGTACGTCTCACAAGTTATTAATGATGTTTTGCCACCCTATGTTCTAACCATTGGCTTGTTTATTGGAATAAATCTAATCATGGCTTTGGGCCTAAATCTGATTACCGGGGTAACAGGCCAACTGTCCATAGGACATGCAGCTTTTATGAGCATCGGGGCTTATGCTTCGGCAATCGCTACTGTAAATTATCATATACCTTTCTTACTTGGAGTGTTAATTGGTGGCCTCGTAGCGGGTTTTGTTGGTATCATTATCGGATTTCCAACCCTGCGTCTGACTGGGGATTATTTGGCAATTGCTACTCTGGGTTTTGCCGAAATCGTGAGGGTCGTATTCACCAACCTGAAAATTACCAATGGTGCCATTGGTTTCCTGGGAATTGAGGGATCAACAACCTTCCCAATCGTGATGACTATTGCGGTCTTGACTGTTTGCGCGATGGTATGGTTAGAAAATTCCCGGAATGGCCGGGCCATGCTGGCCATTCGGGAGGATGAGGTCGCTTCTTCAGCGGTAGGGATTAACACCACTCTGTATAAGATTCAGGCCTTTGCTATTGGCTCTGTGTGTGCAGGGGTTGGCGGCGCTCTGTTTGCTCATACCACCACGTTTATTCAACCGACCGATTTTGGTTTCCTCAAGTCTGTGGATATTTTAAGTATTGTGGTTTTAGGGGGATTAGGGAGCATTCCCGGTACGATTATTGGTGCGATAGTCCTTACTGCAGCTCCAGAAGTCTTAAGACCGCTGGCTAACTATCGCATGATGGTTTACGGGATACTGCTGATTGTGATCATGATCTTCCGCCCCTATGGTTTAATGGGCGGAGTAAACTTAAGGCAGGCCGTTCGTCGGGCACTCATGTGGCCAAGGAAAAAACAGGCCGGACGGGGGGAGTAAGGATGAGCCTATTAACGTTAGATAATGTTACCATCCGCTTTGGCGGTCTGACTGCGGTTGATACCTTAAACCTAGAAGTAAAGCAGGGTGAAATACTTGCCTTAATCGGACCCAATGGTGCGGGTAAGAGCACGGTGTTCAACTTGATCACGGGAATATATAAACCGACAGAGGGTGCCATAACATTTGATGGCAAGCCTTTGGGTGGGATTCCTACCCACAAGATTGCGGAGCAAGGTATTACGAGAACCTTTCAGACTATTCGGTTATTCAGTGAACTTTCTGTCTTGGATAATGTTAAGATCGGTGCCCATTGCCGAGGAACGGCAGGCTTGTTTAAGGCCTTAACTCGGTTGCCAAGTATGAAACGTGAAGAAACAGATCTGGAAGAAAAATCAATAAAAGCGCTGGAATTCTTGGACTTGGTAGCCAAACAGAACGAAATGGCCAAGAATCTTTCGTATGGGGAGCAGCGACGTTTGGAGATCGCGAGGGCTTTGGTCTCCAAGCCAAAGATACTTTTGCTAGATGAGCCGGCTGCGGGGATGAACCCTCAGGAAAAGGTAATTCTAATGGAAATGATTCGCAGAATTCGTGATACCGGGATTACGATATTTCTGGTTGAACACGATATGAAACTAGTTATGACTATTTCTGAGAGAATTGCTGTGCTCGATTATGGCAAAAAGATTGCTGAGGGTACTCCCCTAGAGGTTCGCAGTGACCAGGCTGTTATTGAAGCATACTTGGGCTCCGGTAAATTTAAAAGTAGAATCCGGCGCTAGAGAGGAGACCAAGACATGTTAAAGTTAGAAAATGTTGATGTAAGCTACGGCTCAATTAAGGCTTTACATGGTATTTCCTTAGAAGTAAAAGTAGGGGAGATTGTTGCCTTGATCGGCGCAAATGGAGCTGGAAAGAGTACTACCCTGCGCACAATCTCGGGACTTTTAAAACCGTCGAATAAAGATAGTAAGGTTATATTTAAAGAAGAGTATATTTATGGGTATCGAGAGGGTAGCCGAAAATACGCAAGTCTACCCCCCTTTAAAATTGTGGAGATGGGATTATCCCATGTACCGGAAGGACGCCATGTGTTTCCGGAGATGTCTGTCTACGAAAACCTTCTCATGGGAGCCCATAGTCGCAAGGGAAAGCCAGGACAGTCTGATTTCGATCGTGTCTATCATCACTTCCCTAGGCTAAAGGAAAGAATTAAGCAGATGGCAGGTACCTTATCTGGCGGGGAACAACAAATGGTCGCGATGGGCAGAGCGCTGATGGCTAATCCAGAACTGCTAATTCTAGATGAACCGAGCATGGGCTTGGCACCGATGTTGGTCGAGGAGATATTCCACATCATTGAAGATATTAATGTTGCGGGAACAACGATTCTTCTGGTAGAACAGAATGCCCATCTTGCCTTGGAAATTTCCAACCGGGCCTACGTTCTAGAGACCGGTGAGATCGTGTTGGAAGGTCGGGCCGAAGATTTGGCTAAAAATGAAGCTATTCGTAAAGCTTATCTTGGAGAATAGTCTTTATCATACTAAGCGCTAGATGAGGTTTATCTTATAGGCAAAGGAGAGCGATGGATAGGGCATAGACCCACCCGTCGCTCTCCTCTATTTTGGGCACATTCAAAAAATAACCAGTCAGCAAAGACTATTGTAGAACCGATTACTATTAGCTGAGAAAATATGATAGACTTACTTACAACTTTTCAGACAACTCCGCCCCATTAAGCTTCGTACGTGAGTTAACTCAGAGAAAACAGTCATTCTTAACCTATGAGGAGCGATCAAGCATCATTAGAAAAGAAAGAAGGTCATTGAAATGAGAAGTATGTCGTATAGTTCTACTACTGATTACTACTGTGAATCGTTGGCAGTAATTGATGAGCGAATTTGTGAACTCCTTGCCAATCGAAAAGAGTGCGTGAGCGAAAGCGTATACGGCATTCTGATCTCGTCAGAATAATGGAGGAAAACGATTTGAAAAGGCAAATTAGTAAAGCTAACTTCTCCTTCGTCAGTTCAGAACTTGAACACTATAATAGTAATGGACTTATCACCGAGGAACAAAAAAACGGAATCCTTGAGATCTATGAAATTAAGGGCGGTCTTAACTTTATTCGGGTAGTGGTGACCATTGGCGCGCTATTGGTGGGGCTTGGAATCTTGAGCTTTATCGCCAGCAACTGGGATGGGATCAGTCATTTAGTCAAGCTCCTGATTATCTTCGGAGTTTTCGGCGGAGTAAATATGGCAGGATTTATGCTTTCTGAAAATTATCCTAAGACGGGCCGGAGCCTTGTCTATATGGGAGCTTTGGTTTACGGAGCAGGCATCTTTCTGATTGGACAGATGTATAACTTCGGAGGAGACTTTCCGACGGCGTTTCTTCTATGGTCTTTGGGAATAATGCCAATGGCCTTCCAACTTAAGGACAAATATCTAATGCTTTTTGCCAACATCCTGTTCGGTGTCTACCTTAACGGTTCGTATAATCTGGGTTTCCCTTACGCAGGATGGGCGGGGGTACCCATAGTGTATTTAACATTTAGCTATTTTGAAAAATCAAAACTCCTCTTATTTTTTGCCAATCTGACGACCTTAAGTTTTATCTTACAAATCACTCTGAGATATGAAGTGAAGGGCTTATATGTGGCAGTGATCTTTTTCTTGATAGGACTTTTGATGTATGGCATAAAACACAATTTAGGACCCGATATTTTTCGCGTTCAGGGGAATATCTTGTTTGGCGTAACAGGTATAATCCTGACTATTCCCGAAATTTGGGATGTCCTGGTGAGTGCCCAAACGACACGTCTGGTGAGCGTTGTTTTTGCCTTCGCGTTGATTGCCTTGCTGTTTGCACTCATTCGAAAGGGGAGTCTAATCAGTCTGATCTTTGTGTGCATTACCATCTTTAGATATTATACGGATACCTTTGCCTTTTTACCAAAATCCCTGTTCTTTATCGTTGGGGGCTTGCTGCTACTTGGTTTCGGTTACTATTTTGAACGGATGATGAAAACGTCAAAAGGAGGGACACTGGCATGACCAAGAAAAAAACGTTTTTACTTGCAGTGTTAATTCCTCTGCTAATTTTGTCGATGATGACTATTAAACCTCAAGCGACGTTGCTCTTCGGTCAACAAATAGCTCTGGAAACAAAGGCATTTGACCCTACAGACCTATTCAGGGGGGACTATGTTGCTATAAGCTTTGCAATTTCAGATATACCAAAGTCTAAGGTAACACTACCGAGTGACAAGGTGAATAATAAGACGCTTTATGTAAGCCTTAAACAAGAGGGCATTTATTATGTGATCGATCAAGTAAGTGAGAACAAACCTAAGCAGGGCGTTTATCTTAGAGGAAAGTTTCAGGATAGGTACAATCCGAACGGTGTGGTGGATCAATATAGCGTGGATTATAGTCTAGACAAGTATTTTTTGGAACAAGGAAGTGGGCAGGATCTACAACAGGAATCGAGTACGGGAGGACTTGTAGCTACGGTAAAGGTTCTTGGCGGGTATGGAGTTCTTACAGGAATTTCCAATAGATAGGTGAGCCTAGGGCCTGACGCAAGCAAGCCAGGTTTTTTCTTAACGTATCAGACCCCCATGCCGCTGTGCGGAGTCCACTGATGGATGAAATAATTCTTACTCCAGGGCAGAAAGCATAAGCTTTTAGATATCCGTAACTTTCGTAGGGGCACGATGCATCGTGCCCATTTTCCGTCGTGCCCCTACGAATACTGAATTTTGTGATATCCGCGAACAATAAAGGATCGAGGCGCAGAGAAGGTTTTTCTTGAAAAGCTTTTTTGTCTGTTTTACGGTTAAAGGTATAAAGAAAAAACTCTCCCAGGCATTATAAGCCTAGGAGAGTTTGGAATGATACGATTTACCAGTTGCTACGAGCGCGTGGTTGATAGCACTCACGGCAATAAACAGGTTTGTCGCCAGAAGGTTGGAAAGGAACCGTAGTTTCTTTTCCACAAGTAGCGCAAACAGCTGGGAACATTTCGCGTTGTTGACGAGAATATCCGCCACCGCCATCGTTACGGTTTTGTGCTTTTTTAGCTGCACGGCACTCAGGGCAACGTCCAGGCTCATTAGTGAACCCTTTTTCAGCATAGAACTCTTGTTCTGATGCTGTGAATTCGAAATCCCGACCACAGTCTTTGCAACTTAATACTTTGTCATTAAACATTATAAAAAAACCTCCACTATTATATTACCCGCGCTACATGGCAAGTTCACCAACTTCTTCCCGGAGCCTTAGGCAATAGAGAAGGTAAGCTTCAAATCCACTAGTTTTAACGAGCTACCACCAGTATATCTAGAATTTGGTAGGATGTCAAATGATTATTGTGTAGATAATTGGGAAAATAAGGTACTTAATACGTTAGTTATACATTGTTTCGAGTAACGTCTTTACGTCCTCGTTTTCGAGATATTCATCGAACGTCATTACCCGATCTAGTAGTCCTTTGGGCGTGATTTCAATGATCCGGTTAGCAATGGTTTGGACAAACTGGTGATCCTGGGATACGAAAAGTACATTTCCATCAAGGTTCGTCAAGGAATTATTGAGAGCTGTGATGGACTCCATATCCAGGTGATTAGTGGGCTCATCCAATATTTGAACGTTCGAACCACTGAGCATCATGCGAGAAAGCATGCATCGCACTTTTTCCCCACCGGAAAGAACACTCGCCTGTTTTAAGGATTCGTCTCCGGAGAAAAGCATTCTCCCTAGGAATCCTCGGACGAAGGATTCGTCTGGGTCTTTGGAGTACTGTCTCAGCCAATCCACTAGATTCAGATTAGTCTCGAAATAGGGCGAGTTATCCAACGGGAGATAGGCTTGCGTTGTTGTAATTCCCCAACTGAATTCTCCGCTATCTGGGGTAATTTCGCCCATTAAAACCTTAAACAAGGTTGTTTTAGCATTACCGTTGGGGCCAACGAAGGCAATCTTATCCCCTTTATTGACAATAAACGAGATATTATCAAGTATTTTTTCACCTGCAACGATGACAGTTAAGTCCTTTACGGTCAAGATATTGTTACCTGCTTCTCTGTCCGGGGTGAAAGCAATATAAGGATATTTACGGGAGGATGGCTTAATATCATCCAGTGTTAACTTATCGAGTTGTTTCTTACGGGAGGTTGCCTGCTTTGCTTTAGAAGCATTAGAGCTAAATCTCTGGATAAATCTCTGGAGTTCTTCGATTTTATCCTCTTTTTTCTTATTGGACTCTCTCATCAACCTCAGGGCTAATTGACTTGATTCATACCAAAAATCATAGTTTCCGACGTACAATTGGATCTTACCAAAATCGATGTCAGCAATGTGCGTACACACTTTGTTCAAGAAATGCCGGTCATGTGAGACCACAATAACGGTATTTTCATAGTTGTATAGGAAATTTTCGAGCCAAGCGATCGAGTGCAGGTCCAGATGGTTAGTAGGTTCATCGAGTAACAGGATATGGGGATTGCCAAAGAGAGCTTGAGCGAGTAAGACACGAACTTTTTCGCTCCCATTAAGGTCTTTCATTTTGTTACTCTGAAGGTCCTTACCAATACCTAAGCCCATTAACAATTCAGAGGCCTCAGCCTCAGCTTGCCATCCGTTGAGTTCAGCAAAATCTCCCTCCAGGATGGAGGCCTTAATTCCGTCCTCCTCAGAAAAGTCTGGTTTTGAGTAGAGGGCATCTTTTTCTTCCATAATTTCAAATAATCTGGAGTGCCCCATCATTACGGTATTCAGTACTTCAGACTCTTCGAATTCAAAGTGATCTTGCTTTAAAACGCCAATTCGTTCGCCGGGTGTCAGAATGACATCACCGCTGGTTGAGTCTACTTCACCAGAAAGTATTTTTAAAAACGTCGATTTTCCTGCGCCATTGGCCCCAATTAACCCATAACAGTTTCCCGGGAGAAATTTTACATTAACATCTTCAAATAATGCTCGCTTGCCGAATCTTAAAGTTATCCCACTGGTACTAATCATTATAAATCTTTCCTTTATTATGAATTTATTTTTACTTAAGAATATATTATATCATTTTATCACGAGAAGATATAGATGGCTAATTTAGAAAGACTTGATGTACAATTGGGAAACAATATATTCGAGATTCTAATCCCGATATAGTAATTTAGTGAATCGAATCGCCTTCTGTTCCTGCTAAAATACTTCTCAGAACCAAAATGCCAGACATAGTTTTAGGAAATCCTGCGCTGGGAGCGACCAAGAGAATGGCGTGTTCAATTTCCTCCTTAGTGCAACCGCTCTTTAAGGCTTTTAAAATATGAGTACTCAAAGCCCTAGAGTATTGACACTCGGTAGACAGAGCTACTTTTATTAGCCAACATGTCTTTTCGTCTAAGGGGCCACCTTCCTCATGTACTAATCGACCGTAGTTTTCATATGCATTATAGATAGTTTCGTGGTGTTCTGTGAAATATTTCAAGTTAATCTCTGTACTGTCTATGTTGTCAAAATAATCGTCCATGCAAGTTCCCCCTTTAGGCAGTTTGTTACATTATTATCCTAGCGGTTAATTGCTATTCACTTAATCTTCATTTTTGGATCCTTTTTCGCAATCCTTGCTCGGAGACGCCAGTAGTTTCGGCTTGACTCATTCTTAGGGTATAATTGTTATTGTGATATCCCTCTAGTGGCTAAACCGAAGTGTGATAGATCCAAACGATTTAAAGAGGAGTAAGGCGATAGATCGATTCCTATGCATCTATGGATGAACGAACCGAGGATTGCTCGGTTATGAGGTAGGGGGGAGTTACTTGAATCTGCTGACGTCATTTCAGCCCATCATTAACAAGCATTCACGTGTTTTAATACTTGGGTCTATGCCAGGGGTTGAATCGCTAAAATTACAACAGTATTATGCCAATCCAAGAAACCAATTCTGGAAAATAATCTATGCTCTATTCGATTCGGAACCCAACCCGGATTATGGGGAAAGGGTTTCCTTTATTAAAAGTAAGCAACTTGCAGTATGGGATGTCATCGAGAATTGTTATCGGGAAGGTAGTCTGGATTCTAAAATTCGAGAAGAGAAAGTTAATGATTTTCGTAGTTTGTATAAAGCTTTTCCCAACCTAGAATCTGTTTTGTTTAATGGTGGTAAAGCGTACGAAACGTATAAAAAGTGGCTTGGATTTAAAGAGATCCCAAATTTAACATTTCACAAGCTGACATCTTCTAGTCCAGCGAATACCAAAAAATATGAAGAAAAGCTCAGGGAGTGGGGTGTTATAGGGGATCTCTTAAATAGGGTTGCTGGCCGTTAAATTGACGGTGCCTCATGCCCCTCGATCCAATCGACAAATTGTCTGGCAGTTCTGGCTGAACGTCCGTTATACAAGAGCGCCCATTGCAGGGCCTCTTTGTGCAGTCGTTCTTGGTCAATGCCTAGATTTCTTTTGGCGGCAAGGCCAGTAACGATTTTTAAGTACTTAACCTGATTCGGCGAAGAAAACGCAACATTGATGCCGAAGCGATCCGCCAGTGAAAGCTTCTCCTGCATGCTGTCCCCGGCGTGAACTTCTTCATTATGGTTACCTGACTGCAGACCAGATCGCTCATGAAAATACTCTTTAACTAGGTGTCGCCGGTTGGAGGTAGCATAGATTAAGATGTTCGATGTCTTATTTTCTAAGCCACCCTCAAGTACGGCCTTAAGCGAAGTATAGTTCTCCTCATTATCACCGAAGACTAGATCATCAACGAAGATAATGAATTTCTGGGTCCGATTTTTTAAATGTCGAATAATCAGGGGAAAATCAGCCAGATAGGCCTTCGGAACCTCCAGCATGCGTAGTCCCTGCCTCTGATATTCGTTCAGTATTGCCTTGACTGTCGACGATTTCCCTGTACCTCGATCTCCATAAAGGAGCACATTATTGGAGGGAAAGCCTTTCAAAAACTGAAGCGTATTTTCTATGACCATTGAACGCTCTTTTTGATACTCCACTAGTTCATTTAAGGTAATTGGATCAGGGCTATCTATTCCTTTGAGGGAACCATGTCCATCAGATCTTTCCCAAACAAAAGCAATATAACGCGCAAATTTGCCGCAGCCATACTTTTTGTGGAAATTCTTAAGCTCCTCTAGACACTCATCCCAGTGGTTGCAAGTATTAAACGTTTCTTTTACTACTTCAATATGATCTGGACCGTTGCTAGGTTGGCTTTCTAAGACCCAATCTGGAAGTCCCGCTATCATGAATGCATAGGTATTGTCTTTAAATAGTTCGCTTATCTCGGCTTTAATCATTGTTGGATCAAGTCTTGAAACAAGTTGCAGACCTCTCAAATCATTTGCTACAGCTTTCTCAATGCCAACACCAGAGTCGCTCATCTGGACAGCTTGAGTCTTAAATGAAAATGGATTCTCATCAAAGATTATTTTGTCTATTATGTAATCTTGTAACGAAATCGTAGTGCTTTTAGCCAATTCAAAGTAAAAATCATTATATAAATTGATAACTTCTCTAAGCTCAATGTCTGCTTTGTCCAGGTACATAAGCAGTGACTGCAGCCGACTTAATACCCTATCCTCTAAAAGCCCTCTGTAAATAGAAAGAGAATCTAGCGCCAGTAAAGTAGGCTTCGATTTGTTTTGTCTCATGACAGGTCCTCCATTTATTGTTTCTTTTCATTCAATAGCCCCCTCAGACCAGAAGCGGCGAGGGGGCGGAAATGACTGTTGTTATTCTCAAGTATAGCATTCAAGAAATCATAAGGAAAGAACGGAAGCTATTTGTTGAAGAAAAACATTTGAGAGATAGGAAATCGAAGAAGGCGTTTGGTGATACTTGGTAGAATAAGGTATAGTAAGTTCAGACCTATTTTTGATATTACGTAGGGCCATATGGGATCGTATTGTCGATAGTAATGTGAGAGCTTACTAATTTTAAAGTAGAGGGGATAAACCACTTGAAAGGGCCAAAAGAACAGTATGAAAAGCGAAAGAAGTATTACGAGCGACGATTGATAAAATTAACCCAAACTAGTAACCGCTTAAGTAATGTAAGATTAGTCGCGTTCCTTGCAGGCTGTGGGCTGGCCATTCTCTTTTATATAACCCAAAGATCTTCTTGGGGCCTGGGGATGGTTGTCTTTACTGTGGTCTCTTTCTTAGCACTGGTTCTTTGGCACCAGAAGGTAAGGTCACGAAAGAACTATATTCAGGTGCTTTATGAAATCCATGATCAAGCGTTAAAACGTTTAGCCGGAGAGTGGAAAACTTTCTCTGATAATGGAGAAGACTTCAAAGACCCCGCTCACCCTTATTCAGAAGATCTTGACCTTTTTGGCCCCGGTTCACTCTTTCAATGGATCAATACTGCTAAGACCTTTAGGGGAAGAGAAAAGTTGAGAGAAGCCTTGAATGAGACTCCAGGCGAGATTAAAACGATTCAAAAGAAACAAGAGGCCATACAAGAGCTAGCGGAAAATCTTGCTTGGCGGCAGCGGTTTATAGCTGAGGCTGGAATGACGAAGAATTCAATGATCTCTCCAAGGGCAATTATTGAATGGGCGAAAACCTACGACCCTTCTTATCTGCGGCCCAAGATTGTTATTTTAGCCCGTGCACTTCCAATAATCACAATCACCTTTTTGCTGCTTTATTTTTTGACTGCGAGAGTTTCTTTTTGGTATCCACTCACGGGTCTTCTAATTCAGACAATCATAGTCTTTGCGGGCAAGCAGAGGGGCAAAGCGCTTAATGCGGTTTATACTTATAAGGAGAGTATTAAGACCTATGAGAAAATGCTAGAACGGTTTGAAAAACGAACCTTTCGCTCGGATTACCTGCAAGCTTTGAAAAAAGGCCTATATGATCGTGGCGGTAAGGCGGCCTTTGAACAGATCCGGCAGCTTACTGGTTTGGCTGACTTGATAGCGAACCGGGGCAATGCGATGTTTCTTGTTATTAATATCCTCACCCTCTGGGATATTCAATGCATGATCGCCTTAGAATCCTGGAAAGAGAAGTCGGGTCGTTCTCTTGGCTGCTGGGTGGATACCATTGCTGAACTAGAGTCCTTAAGTAGTTTGGCAATCATTCACATAGATCACCCAACCTGGGGTTTTCCAGAAATTACTGGAGAAGCAGGTATTGTGGCGTCCAAGATGGGGCATCCGCTCTTGGGAAATTCGGTAGACAATGATTTAGCCATGAAGAAGGGCTCCGGTATTTTGTTAATTACGGGTTCAAATATGTCCGGCAAAAGTACTTTACTTCGGACGGTGGGCATTAATCTTGTTTTGTCGTATGCGGGAGCTCCCGTGTGTGCCCAGCGTTTTAGCTGTCCGATTCTACGAATTCATACCTGCATGCGTGTGAGTGACAATCTAGGCGAAAGTATTTCTTCGTTCTACGCGGAATTACTGCGCATCAAACAGATTGTCAGCGCGTCCAAAACAGAAGGGCAGATTTTCTTCCTATTAGATGAGATTTTCAAAGGGACGAATTCCCAAGATCGACACGCTGGGGCCAAGGTCTTGATTCGGCAACTGAGTAAGCTCGGAGCTATGGGTTTGGTATCGACTCATGATTTAGAATTAGGGGATCTGGAGCGTGAAAGTGACCGCAAAATCCGAAACTATCATTTCCGGGAGTATTATAAAAATGATGAAATCCATTTTGACTACAAACTTCGGCCTGGGATTTCCACCACTCGTAATGCCATGTATCTGATCAAAATGGCAGGTATAGAGGTCGATGAAACGTTGTAGTCGAATGACTCAGAATATTAAAAATTTGAAGTAAGGGCTTGAATGGGTAGATTGATCGGAGAGTAGGAGCGATATCACTATGATTATTGTCAGCGCGTGTTTGCTTGGTCTCAATACGAAATATGATGGTACGAGCAATGCCCATGCCTTGATCAGGAAATACAGTTCTTGGGAAAAATTTATCCCGGTTTGCCCCGAACAATTGGGAGGCCTGCCCACTCCGCGGGTTCCGGTGGAGATTATTAATGGGACGGGTCAGGTAGTCCTGGCAGGGCGATGTGCGGTCCAGGGGGAACAGGGAGAAGTAGTCACTCCTCAATTTATCCAAGGGGCGAAAGAAGTTTTGGAAATTGTGAGGATGTTTAAGGTCACTGCGGCAATTCTTAAGGAACGTAGCCCTTCCTGTGGGGTGAATCATATTTATGATGGAAGCTTTACACATCGAGAAAAGTCTGGACAGGGGGTTACTGCTGCATTATTGAGAGAGCATCATATCTTAGTTTATTCCGAAGAAGATCTGGATGAGGAGAAATTATTAGAGCTACTTAAGTCTTGACGAACTGTGAACGAGGAATGTGGTTTGTGATGGTTATGTCAGTTGGGATGGTTGAATACCGTGGGAGAACAACAAGAGAGCTGCTGCTTAGTGGCTCTCTTGTTTATCCTATTGTAAAGAAGTAAGAATGATGGTATTCTCGATAAATGGATACACAGGTAAGGCGTTGTTTAGACAAACCTTAGAAACTTTGGAACAGGAACGAGGTATAAATGAAAATGGTGGAACCAATAATTAAAGCTTATATTAACCCCGAAAAATGTGACAGTTCACCTATGTGCCCGGCAAGAAGGTCTTGTCCAGAGAAGGCAATAACCCAAGAAAAGCTTGGCTTTCTCAAGCTCGGGTTTCTCAAGCGAGGTGTGGCAGTTGTTGATCCGGAAAAATGCGTTGCTTGTGAAAACTGTCTTAAGATGTGTCCTCATGGAGCGGTCGTGATGATCGGACCTTCGGTGGGCCAGAAGAAAACGAAAAAGAAACCCAAAAAGAAGAAATAGCCATCCTTCCCTCCAGAAATTTGAAGTTGGAATCCTAATCAGATATAATTAAGTAATACTTTTGTTCTCATAGGGTCTTAAACTAATTTTTGTAGCTTAATTTATCTGAAGGCTTATGCGAAGTTCGATATTCGAAGTTCGCGGTATTCGAACCTCGAACCTCGATTTAGAGGAGGGAAACTATGCAATTGGTAACAGTTAAGGAAGTTTTCAGAGAGATGGATCGGTTTCTCAATCAAAAGATAGAGCTATCCGGATGGGTTCGCACAGTGCGTTCGTCCAAAGCGTTTGGCTTTATTGAACTGAATGACGGAAGTTTCTTCGAAAACATTCAAGTAGTTTTTGAAGAAAATCTTGTCAACTTTGCGGAAATCGGAAAACTTACGATCAGTTCAGCGCTACGTATCCAAGGAGTGCTTGTCCCGTCACCTGGGGCCAAGCAGCCGTTTGAATTGAAAGCAGAACACATCGAAATTCTCTCGCTATCCACAGTAGATTATCCCCTGCAAAAGAAGCGGCATACGTTTGAGTACTTACGAACGATTGCCCATTTGCGTCCGCGAACGAATACGTTTGCTGCCGTCTTTCGCGTGCGTTCTGTGGTTGCCTATGCAATTCATAAGTTCTTTCAGGAAAAAGGGTATGTCTATGTGCATACTCCAATTATTACAGGCAGTGATGCTGAGGGTGCAGGGGAAATGTTTAGAGTAACAGCTCTGGATATGGAAAAGCCCCCCCAGGGCGAAGCTGGAAACGTTGATTTTACCAAAGATTTCTTTGGTCGAGAAACAAGCCTAACCGTCAGCGGTCAGCTCAATGTTGAGACGTACTGTATGGCTTTTCGCAATGTCTATACGTTTGGACCCACGTTTCGCGCAGAAAATTCGAATACGGCGAGGCATGCGGCCGAGTTTTGGATGATTGAACCGGAGATCGCCTTTGCGGATCTTAAGGACGATATGAACCTAGCCGAAGAGATGATGAAATTCATAATCCAGTATGCCATGGACAATGCCCCTGAGGAGATGGCGTTCTTTAATAACTTTGTCGATAAGACCTTGTTTGAGCGGCTAGAAAATATCTTGGGTTCTGAATTCGGGCATATTACGTATACGGAAGCCGTAGAGCTGCTGGAGAAAGAAAATGCCAACTTTGAGTATCCTGTGCACTGGGGCACGGATCTTCAAACCGAGCATGAGCGTTACCTGACCGAGAAAGTCTTCAAAAAACCAGTCTTTGTTTCGGATTATCCGAAAGGAATTAAGGCGTTTTATATGCGGCTTAATGAAGACAATAAGACCGTGGCAGCCATGGATCTTCTGGTTCCTGGGGTCGGAGAAATTATTGGAGGCAGCCAACGGGAAGAACGCCTGGAGGTATTGCAAAACCGAATGAAGGAATCTGGGCTAAATGAAGAGGATTATAAGTGGTACCTGGACATTCGCAAGTATGGCGGTGTAAAACATGCCGGGTACGGACTTGGTTTTGAACGGGTTATTATGTATCTGACGGGAATGTCAAATATCCGTGATGTGATCTCTTTTCCAAGAACGGCCAACTCTTGTGAGTTTTAAGGAGTATGTTGGGTCGAATATGTGAAAAACATTAGAGTGGCCTAGGCTGCTCTAATGTTTTTTTACACAACAAAATCACAAGTTACCATAATTATTTTGTATTACAACGACAAGCCCCAGTTATGTTATAATAAGTACAAGAATTGAGGTGGCAGTTTATGTATCGCTTGGACGATCTTAATCCAGTACAACGGGAAGCTGCTGAGCATAGAGAAGGGCCGCTTCTTATTCTTGCGGGTGCTGGATCGGGAAAGACCCGTGTGCTCACCTATCGAATTGCCCATTTAATTGCTCAGGGGATACAACCCAGTGCGATATTAGCTATTACGTTCACGAATAAAGCAGCCAAAGAGATGCGGGATCGAGTGGCAACTCTTGTGGGCAGTGAAGGGTACGGAATATGGGTTACCACGTTCCATTCAGCCTGCGTTCGGATACTGCGGCGTGAAATTGATACTTTGCCGGGGTATAATCGAAATTTCGTAATTTATGATTCCGGGGACCAACAGTCTTTGCTGAAAGCGTGCTTAAAGGAATGTGGTCTTGATGAAAAGAAATTTCCTGTGCGAAGTGTTGCGGCGGTCATCAGTGATGCCAAGAACAAACTGTTAGATCCGGAAGAATTTTCATATAAAAGTTCAGGCTATTTCGAAGAAAAAATTGTAGACGTCTATAAAGCATATCAGAAGAAATTAAAGAGTAATAATGCCTTGGATTTTGATGATATTATCATGCTTGCTGTGCAGCTTTTTCAGCAAAGCGAGCAAGTCTTTCAATATTACCAGGACAAATTCCGTTATATCATGGTTGATGAGTACCAAGACACCAATCATGCCCAATATATGCTGGTCAAACTTCTAGCCAGTAAGTATCGTAATCTCTGCGTCGTGGGGGATGATGATCAATCGGTCTATGGATGGCGCGGGGCGGATGTGCAAAATATACTCGATTTTGAACGAGATTATCCGGAAGCAAAGGTCATTAAACTTGAACAAAATTACCGTTCAACTCAGAAGATTCTCGAGGCAGCTAATGCCGTGGTGAAAAATAACGAATCGCGGAAAGAAAAATCGCTTTGGACGGAAAATTCTGAGGGGCAACCTTTAGTGTGCTATGTAGGGAATGATGAGCGAGATGAGGCCAGCTACGTTGTCGAACGCATTAAACGTTTACATGAGTTGGAAGGACGCCCTTTTAATGAGTTTGCTATTCTTTACCGGACGAATGCTCAGTCGCGAGCTCTTGAGGAGCGTTTAATGAAAGCGGCTACGCCTTACCGGGTTTTCTCGGGGTTGAAATTTTATCAGCGCATGGAAATTAAAGACATTTTAGCGTATTTAAGAGTCCTATATAATCCTGCTGATCAAGTGAGCTTTGCCCGTGTCCTAGGTGTACCTAAACGTGGACTTGGGGATAGTGCGCTAGAGAAGATCTTAGACTATGCGAATGAACAGGGAATGCCAGTGCTAGAAGCAATTTTAGAGGCAGAGTATATTCCAGATTTACCATCCCGAGCCAAGAAGCCTTTGGTCAGTTTTGCCCAGATGATGCAAGGATTAGTGACGTATTCTATGGCAGCTTCGGTTACAGATTTGGTGGAAGCAATTTTAACCAAAACTGGGTACAAAGCAATTCTGCAGGCGGATGATACACCTGAAGCAGAAACTCGTCTGCAAAACTTGTTGGAGTTTCTCTCGGTAACGGCTGAGTATGATACTAAAGCGGCTCAATATGCGCAAAACGCGCTGAACGAGGGAGAAGACGCAGAGGAGGCCGTTGTAGGTCTGAGTGGATTTTTAGAACAGGTTTCCTTGGTTGCAGATATTGATGACCTGGACCAGGCGGAAGAAGCTGTGGCTTTAATGACGATGCATAGTGCCAAGGGTTTGGAATTTCCAGTAGTCTTCGTGGTCGGACTGGAGGAAGGGATTTTCCCCAGCAGTCGCTCGCTCATGGAGCCGAGCGTTTTAGAGGAAGAACGGCGACTCTGCTATGTGGCGATAACCCGGGCGAGGGAGAAACTTTATCTGTGTAATGCCGAAATGCGCATGCTTTATGGCAAGACCCAGTACAATCAGCCCTCACGCTTCTTAGAGGAGATTCCGTCGGCCTTGATGATCGATATTGACCCTCTTGACCCGCCAAAACGTCGTCCCAGCACTCCGCTCAAACCGACCCGGAAACGGGAGCTCACGTCAGATCGAACGATTCCCTTAGGTTCAGGTTCGTGGGAAAAGAGTTTGGGAAGTACGCCAATAGTGAAAGGGGGTGAGGCGCATCATATAGGAGAAAAAGTTGAACATGCGAAGTTTGGTAAAGGTATTATTGTCTCCATTAAGGGGGAAGGTAATCTTGCTGAACTAACCATTGTTTTCGACGGTGCAATTAAAAAACTTATAGCTGAGTATGCCAAGTTAACGAAACTATAACCTAATAACCTAGTGAAATTTAAAAAGTTCAAACAAAGAAAGGCTTAGGTGTTAATTATTATGAAAAACATTACTTACATTGTGGGGCATAAAAGTCCGGATACAGATTCAGTTTGTTCAGCGATTGGTTTAGCTCGTTTGAAGGAACTGACTGGCGATAAAAATGTTGTTGCTTGTTCAGCAGGAAAACTCAATAAAGAGACCGAATTTGTACTTAATTACTATGGAGTTCCTGCTCCGATGGTATTGGAGGATTTACACATAAGAGTCCAAGACCTTATGGGTGCAGAGTTTCATACTGTAGTGGCTTCAACCTCTCTGCGCGATGCATGGCAGATCATGAAAGACAAAGAACAGAAAAAGACTCTTCCTGTTGTAGATGATGCTGGCAAAATGATCGGCGTTATTACAATCGGAGATATCGGTATGGCTTTTGCTGAACGAGTCATCTGCGAAGCAGATGATAACTGCCCGATCACCAACGTGTTTCCGACGAGTGTATCCGTCGAAAGCGTTATGCACACTGAAGGACTTGTCTCATTTCAACAAGACGACTTAGTTGCTGACGTAAAGAAAAAAATGGTGGAAACACGTTTCTATAACTATCCGGTTTTAGATGAAGCTGGACGAGTTGTTGGACTCATCGGCCGTTATGATTTACTCAGCATTACTCCTAAGAAAGTAATCTTAGTTGACCACAATGAGTTCGGACAAGCAGTGACAGGCGCAGATACAGCTCAACTCATCGCAGTCGTTGACCATCACAAAGTTGGTGGCATTATTACCGCAGATCCTATTTATATTCGTGTAGAGCCGGTTGGTTCCACATGTACCATCGTGACGCAGTGTTACAAAGAAAAAGGCTTAACTCCTGAAAAAGGGATTGCTGGAATTCTACTCTCAGCCATTCTTTCGGATACAGTCATTTTCAAGTCGCCTACTTGCACTGACCTGGACAAAGAAACTGCTGCTTACCTCGCTGATATTTGTGGCGTTGATGCTAAGGCATTCGGCATCGAAATGTTCCAAGCTTCTTCCAACATAGCTGATCGTACACCGCAAAGCATGATCGAAGAAGACCTTAAGGCCTTCACAATGGCTGGGAAAAAAGTCGGCATTGGACAAGTCAGTCTCATGGGTATGGCTGGTTTTGAAGACGTTCGGGCAGAATTAACAGCAGCAATTGAGGCACACCGTGTCGCCGAGGGAATGACCTATCTCTGCCTGATGATTACAGATATCTTGGTAGACACCACAGAGTTGATCGTTACTGGCGAAAACCCTGAAGAAGTCGCTAAAGCCTTCGGTAAAGAAATTGTCAATGGCAGCGTTGATCTTCCAGGGGTTCTGTCTCGTAAAAAGCAAGTCGTTCCACAAATGACCAAATACTTCGCTTAATATATAGCACCTAGGTGATGTGACGGAGATCGGAGGGATTTCAGTGAAGGATGAACTTGAGCGCGCTTTAACGCTGCGTAAAGAAATCGAAGATGCGAACAAGCAGTATTATGGGCTAGACCAGCCCCGTATAACGGACGCGGAGTACGATGCTCTCCTGCGAGAGTTGCTGAACTTGGAAGCAGACCATCCCAACTGGGTTACTTCAGATTCTCCGACCCAACGTGTCGGAGGAGAGGTGGCCAAAGAGTACACTAAAGTACGGCATTTGGACCCTCTCCTCAGTTTAGGCAATGCGTTTGCCCCTGGCGATTTACGAGAGTTTGACCGACGTGTACGTCAGGTGGCCCCCTTGGTGGACTATGTTGTCGAACTCAAGATAGATGGACTAACAGTTGCCTTAACCTATGATGAGGGACTTATGGTGCGTGGGGCAACCCGTGGCGATGGCGAAGTTGGAGAGGATATAACTGCCAATGTCAAAACGGTGGGATCCATTCCTCTGCGTTTGAACGAATTGGTTCCGAAGTTAAGTGTCCGGGGAGAAGGGTACATGCCCAAAGCCTCGTTTGCTCGTTTGAATCAAGAGCGAGAAGAAGAAGGGCAACCGACGTTTGCCAATCCCCGCAATGCAGCAGCCGGATCATTACGGCAACTGAACTCCCGAATCACAGCCCAGCGCAAGCTGGACTACTTTGCGTACCAAGTGTTGGCGGCGAAAGAATTGGGCTTACATAAGCAAACAGAAGTACTTACATATTTACAAAAGCAGGGATTTGTCGTAAATCCTGAGTATAAAGTTTTTAATGACATAGAAGAGATCATTGATTATTGTGAAGGGATGGCTTCTGAGCGGCATCGTTTCCCCTATGATATTGACGGTCTGGTCATCAAAGTGGACGAATTCGCTCTTCAACAGGAACTGGGCTTTACCGCGAAAAGTCCTCGTTGGGCGATTGCCTATAAATTTCCGGCAGAGCAGGTCGAAACGGTGGTCGAGGATATCGTCATTCGAGTGGGACGTACGGGGGTTTTGACACCCACCGCCGTCCTAAAAGCAGTTACCGTTGCAGGCTCCACAGTGAGCCGCGCAACACTACATAATCTGGATAACATCAGGGAAAAGGATATCCGGATCGGAGATTATGTGCTCTTGCAAAAAGCAGGGGACGTGATTCCGGAGGTTGTCCGGGTGTCACCCGGAAAACGTACTGGCGAGGAACGGGTCTTTGAAATGCCAGACCTTTGCCCGGAATGCCAAAACCCAGTCGTGCAAGACGAAGGCGAAGTCGCGTATCGTTGCCATAGCATCACTTGTCCAGCTAGGCAGCGTGAGGGGATTATTCACTTTGTCTCTCGCGATGCTATGGCTATTGATGGGTTAGGTCCTGCTGTCATTCAACAACTCCTTGATGCTGACTTAATCAAGGACGCTGCTGATCTCTATTCTTTGACGTTTGACGATTTAACCCCTGTAGAACGAATGGGGAAAAAATCGGCTGAGAATCTACTTAAGGCGATTCAGGATAGCAAAGAGCGCGGACTGGCTCCGCTGATTTTTGCGTTGGGAATTCGCCATACTGGAGAAAAGTCCGGGAAGATTTTAGCCCAATCGTTTGGCTCTATGGATAAATTATTATGGGCGACGCTGGAAGAATTGCAAGCGATTCCGGATGTCGGACCGACCATGGCGGAGAGTCTGGTGCAGTTTTTCAGTCTGGAAAGTACCGGACAGTTTCTTGCTAAATTGCGGGAAGCCGGCGTATCGATGACTGCGGAAGAATCATCTAAGCCACAAATCTTTGTAGGAAAAAGTATTGTAGTGACTGGTTCTCTAGAGCATTGGGAGCGGCGGGAAATTGAGAAAATTATCGAAGAGCATGGCGGGAAAGCAGCAAGCAGCGTCAGTAAGAAGACGGCTTTCGTCATTGCCGGAGAGAAAGCCGGCTCGAAGCTGGTCAAAGCGCAGGGATTGGGTGTGCCAGTGTTAACCGAAGAAGAATTTGAACAGTTGCTTAACCCATAAAGGATAAACGATTAATGACTAAAAGCCAGTTTCTCCATAACATAGAAAAACTGGCTTTTGCTGTGAAATATTATATTTACATACTATTGAGTTGCTTTGTCATTTGTTGAGTTTGTAACTTGATTAACTCATCTAACTTATGTAATAACTCTTTATCAAATGCGATTTTACGATTAAAAAACCGTATAGTACTTACCATTAAGTAAATGGCGAACAAAAAGAATACAAAGTAAAAGAGCATAGGTAACATAGCTGTCAATAAAACAGAGTAATCGAATTGTATCGGGTTGCCCCCCATTAACAATCACCTCCATATAAAAAGTATATCATTTCTTTCCTGAAGATGGAAAATAATATTTGACGTAATGTTTAACTAGGTGATATTATGTTTCCGTACAAGAAACTTAATGGATTCAAGTAATTAATTGCCTTGGGCTAAATGGGGAAATGAAAGCGCAATGGAAGAACTGCTTATTAGCAAACAACTTAAAAGGGTGCGTCTGGAAAAAGAGTTTACTCTAGAAGAGTTAGCCCAGCGAACCGGTCTTACCAAAGGGCTTTTATCCAAAATCGAAAACAATAAAGTATCTCCGCCACTTAGCACGCTGATGAAAATAACCCGTGCCCTTGATGTCTCCTTAAGCGACCTTTTTCGGGCCGCCGAGGCGGCGAGGCGAATCAAAGTAGTGCGACAGAAAAGACATAAAGCTTACTTGGGAACGTCGCCAGCTGGTCAAGTTATGGAGAGCCTCGTGCAGGAGTTTCCTGACCAGAAGTTTGAACCGGTACTGGTGACGATTGAAAACCCGAATACATATCAGGTAAAGATGTATGAGCACCCTGGACAGGAATTTATATACGTATTGACTGGAAAAATGAAGTATCTGTTTGGTGACGAAGAATATATAGTAGAAGCAGGGGACTCTCTTTATTTTAATGCTAGCATGCCCCATGGTGCGGTTCCAATACTGGACGAGAAAGTAAGGTATCTTTCTATTTTAAGTCTTTGATTGATCCCTATGAAAGAAACATATGGGACTTTTGGTGTCAACAAGCCGTGGTTTGTTCTTAATGTAGCGAAAGGAAGAATATAATTGTCACTTTAAGCATAGGAAGAAACATGTCCTATTAGTTTCATAGTATGATACAAAGTATCAAAAAGTGAAACTAAAAATAATAAAACTAAAATAATAAAGTTATCAAACTTCTTGTGGATAAAAAACTGATGATCTGACGGGCATCTCTGGCATGAATGTAGAATACGGCTAGTTAAGCAGCATTAAAGAGGAGGACTTTGAAATGAGTAATAGCGATATTCGAATGAAGTTTGACCATATTTCTCTGAACTATGACCGGCAAAGGAAACAACTAATTCCGTGTTTTGAAGATTTTTACGGCATTGCAGTCTCATTAATTGAGTCGGTTGCTGAAAGGCCTGCTGTTTTAGACATCGGCGCCGGAACTGGACTCTTTTCTTCATATTTATTAAGTAAAATTCCTGACGCTAGATTAACCTTAATCGATATTTCTGAAAAGATGCTTAATGTTGCCAAGGAAAGATTTAGCGACGTTAGCGGTGTAGAGTACATAGTTGGGGATTATACTCATTACGATTCATTCCAGAAGTATGATATCATTATTTCTGCATTATCTATACATCATCTTAGTCACCTACAGAAACACGAGTTGTTCAAGCAGTGTCTCTCAATGCTCAAACCAAACGGGCTATTCATAAACGCTGATCAAGTGCTAGGAAACACACAATACACTGACACCCTCTTCAAAAAGCATTGGAAATCAGGTGTTGAAAACAGTGGACTATCACAAGACGAGATAGCTTCTGCCTATGAGAGAATCAAGCTGGACAAGGAAGCTACCCTTTCCCAACAACTGAGTTGGCTAAGAGACGTTGGTTTTGCTGATGTTGACTGTGCATATAAATACTATCATTTTGCGGTTATGTTCGGACGAAAGCCAGTCTAACTTCATGGCTCTGATGATTTATAATAAAACCATGTTCGGAATAATTCACCGTAGCGAAAACGATTAGGGACTAAATAACAGGAGCAAGGGGGCTTAAGGCTTTTCTTGCTTTTTCCCATATATTGCCCCATTCATTCATTTTTGTTATGATAGAGGATAAAGTAACAAATTTTCCAAAGGGAAGGTGAATAAGTTGACAATTTCACGTGAAGACGTTGAATACGTGGCAGCATTGGCGCGCCTGGAGTTGACCGAAGAGGAGACTCTAGAGTATACCGAACAGCTCAACTCCATTTTAGGTTATGCCGCCATGTTGGAGCGCTTAGACACGGATGATGTGGTGCCTACGGCTCATGCAGTACCGCTGCACAATGTTATGCGCGAGGATCAAGTGAGTCCATCGATCAATCATGAAAAAGCACTAAGGAATGCCCCAGATGGGGAAGATGGTTTCTTTAGGGTACCAAGAATAAGTCTCACTTAGAAAGGAGGCCTTTGTTAAGAATGGGCGTTGCGGAAAAATCAGTCAGTGAACTGCAGGAGCTTCTCGTTCATAAAGACCTAAGCTCCACAGAGTTGACTAAAGCATACATAGAGCGGATTCAGACAGTGGATCCGGAGTTGAAAGCATATTTAACGGTCTTGGAAGATCAGGCGTTGATTCAAGCGGCTGAGGTTGATCGAAAGATCGCTCAGGGCGAGGAGTTAGGATCTTTAGAAGGAATTCCAATGGCCTTGAAGGATAACATGTGTACAGAAGGGGTTCGCACAAGCTGCGCTTCAAAGATGTTGAAAAATTTCATTCCCCCGTATAATGCCACAGTGACGGATCGTCTGCGGGCTGCGGGAACGATTTTACTCGGGAAACTTAATATGGATGAGTTTGCTATGGGTTCATCAACTGAAAATTCCTTTTTTGCGAAAACTCGCAATCCTTGGAATTTAGAGTGTGTTCCGGGAGGGTCTTCAGGGGGTTCTGCCGTAGCGGTAGCAGCGGATGAGACTGCTTTTGCCCTGGGTTCAGACACGGGGGGATCCATTCGTCAACCGGCTGCGTTCTGTGGAGTGGTTGGAATGAAGCCAACTTACGGCGCAGTTTCACGATATGGCCTGATTGCGTTCGCTTCTTCACTTGATCAGATCGGTCCGTTGACCAAAACTGTGCAGGACAATGCAATGGTGATGAATGCCATCGCCGGATATGATGCCATGGACTCGACGTCTGTTGCTTATGAGAAACCGGATTATACTAAATTTCTAGTCAATAACATCAAAGGTATGAAGATTGGGATTCCTCGGGAGTATTACGGCGCAGGGATTGACCCGGAGGTTGCGAAAGGAATACAGGCCGGGATCCAAACCCTGATCGATTTAGGCGCAGAAGTTGCCGAATGTTCTCTCCCGCATACGGAGTACGCTATACCCGCATATTACCTGATTGCTACTGCCGAGGCGAGTTCAAATCTGGCTCGGTATGATGGCGTGCGCTACGGGTATCGGGCGGAGGCGGAGGATGTCTTGGGTATGTTTAAAAAGACCCGGGCGGAAGGATTTGGGCAAGAAGTAAAACGCAGGATTATGCTCGGAACCTACGCTTTAAGTTCAGGGTATTATGATGCCTATTATTTGAAAGCCCAAAAGGTCAGAACTCTGATCAAGCAGGATTTTGATAAGGCCTTTGAGAAATTTGATGTCTTGCTCTCCCCGACAGCTCCAACGGCGGCATTTAAGTTTGGGGAAAAATCGGCGGACCCTTTAGCCATGTACTTATCGGATATTACGACCGTTCCGATTAATCTTGCAGGTATTCCGGCGATTTCTATTCCCGCAGGATTTGTGAATGGTTTGCCTATCGGCATGCAATTCATGGGTAAAGCGTTTGATGAAGGGACGTTGTATCGAGCAGCCTATTCTTTTGAACAAAACACGAATTATCACACGTTGAAACCGAATCTTTCAGGGGAGGTGCTGGCTTGTGGTAGTCGCTGATAAATATGAAATGGTCTGCGGGCTGGAGGTCCATGTCGAGCTCCAGACCAAGACGAAGATCTTCTGTGGATGTACAACAGAGTTTGGGGGAGAGCAAAACACGCACGTTTGCCCAGTCTGCCTCGGTATGCCAGGAGCGCTCCCTGTTCTGAACCGTGAAGTTGTCAATTATGCGATTAAAGCTGGTTTAGCGTTAGATTGTGAGATTGCGGAGTTTTCCAAGTTTGACCGTAAAAACTACTTCTACCCGGATTTGTCGAAGAATTATCAGACTTCCCAATTTGATTTGCCAATTTGCGGCAAGGGAGGATTGGAAATTGAGGTCGATGGGGAGAAGAAGTGGATTGGGATTACACGGGCCCATATGGAAGAAGATGCCGGGAAGCTTGTGCATAGCGGGGAAACGATCTCAACCTCTAATGAGTCTTCTGTCGACTATAACCGAGCTGGGGTGCCACTTCTGGAAATCGTTTCCGAGCCCGACCTACGCTCGATTCCGGAAGTTCTTGCTTATCTGGAACAATTGGTTCAAATTCTCGAGTATACAGAAATATCGGACTGCCGTTTGGAGCAAGGCTCAGTTCGGTTTGATGTCAACGTTTCCCTTCGGCTCCTCGGAGAGACGACCTTGGGAACTCGCACGGAAACGAAGAACTTGAATTCCTTCAGTTCTGTTCGGCGGTGTATGGAGTATGAAGTGGCTCGTCAAGCGCGTGTGTTAGATGCCGGTGAAAGGGTAGTGCAGGAGACACGTACTTGGGATGAGGGGCAGGGAATTACCTTAACGCTCCGTTCTAAAGAAGAAGCGCATGATTACCGCTATTTCCCTGAACCTGATCTGGCCCCTTTGCTCATAGACCGGGACTGGGTGAATAAAATCCGTAAAACCCTCCCCGAGCTTCCCGCAGCCCGCCGTGTCCGGTTACAGTCATTAGGGCTGTCAGTCTATGATGCAGCTCTCATAACGCAAGCCAAAGCCATGGCGGACTTCTTTGATGAGGCCTTGTCCTTCTATGGAGATGCTAAGACCTTGGCGAACTGGGTCATGGGAGATGTTACGCGTTTGCTCAACACTCATCAGTGCAGTGTGGCCGATTCTCCGATTTCGGCTAAGCAATTAGCGGAACTCCTTGCCCTTATGGACAAAGGAACCCTCAGCGGCAAGATTGCTAAAAGTGTTCTTGAAGAAATGTATAGCACGAGTAAGGATGCTAGTGTCATAGTCAAGGAGAAAGGGCTCGCGCAAATCAGCGACGAGGGGGCATTACTTGGGATTATTGACAGCGTAATTGCTGCCAATCCCCAATCGGTTGAGGACTACCGAGCTGGAAAAGATAAAGCAATTGGGTTCCTCGTCGGGCAAATCATGAAGGCTACCAAGGGTCAGGCCAATCCAGGCCTTGTCAATCAGTTGCTTAAGGAAAAGTTAGCGTAAAGCTTAGGGGCTTCTCTGGAAAGGGAAGCCCTTTGGCATTCTCGCATGTTCACCAAGTATACTGTATAAAGAGATGGACATCCTTCAAACTCAAGGGGGATTGTGTTAGTATAAAGAGTAAGTGTAATCTAAGTGATATTAAACTTCCAGTTAAGAAGAGGGGGTGTGTCTGAGTGAAACATTTAACGATTGTCGATACCACCTTACGTGATGGAGAACAAACGGCAGGTGTTGTTTTTGCGAATCAAGAAAAATTGCGCATCGCTCGACTGCTGGATGAGCTTGGCGTTCATCAGATTGAAGCAGGGGTTGCAATCATGGGTGGCGATGAAAAGAAAGCGATTAGTGATATTGTAAAATTAGGTTTAAAAGCGAGTATTATGGGCTGGAATCGCGCGGTAATTTCGGATATTGAAGCCTCTTTGGCTTGCGGTGTGGATGCTGTGGCAATTTCTATTTCCACTTCAGATATTCATATTGAGCATAAACTAATGACGACTCGCGAGGATGTCTTGGAACGGATGGTGAAAGCAACAACCTTTGCAAAACGTGAAGGAATGTATATTTCCGTCAATGCTGAGGACGCCTCTCGAACTGATATGGACTTTTTGGTTGAATTTGCTAAAGAGGCCAAAAAAGCGGGTGCGAATCGCTTGCGCTATTGTGATACCGTGGGAATCCTGGATCCGTTCAAAACGTATGACAATATCAAAACCCTGATTGAAAAAACTGGTATCGACGTGGAAATGCATACTCATGATGATTTTGGTATGGCGACGGCCAATGCGCTAGCCGGAGTAAAAGCCGGAGCGACGCATGTTGGGGTAACGGTTAATGGCTTGGGAGAACGGGCGGGGAATGCTGCCTTAGAGGAAGTGGTTATGGCCTTAAAACACCTACTGGACACAGATTTATCCTTTGCGACGGAACGTTTTGTTGAGGTATCTGAATATGTCGCCCGGGCTTCGGGACGGATGCTTCCCCCTTGGAAGTCGATTGTGGGCAGTAATATGTTTGCGCATGAATCGGGAATTCACGCAGATGGTGCCTTAAAGAACCCTTCAACATATGAAGCCTTCAGCCCAGAGGATGTAGGACTCGAACGGCAAATTGTCATTGGAAAACACTCAGGGACAGCATCCATCAAGGCCAAATTCCTCATTGAGTATGGTAAAGAGATGTCGGATGAAGATGCTAAAGAAATGTTGAAGCGAGTGAGGGCGCTGGCTGTCGATATGAAGCGTTCGCTCTTTGACAAAGAATTAGTCTATATATATGGAGATATGCTCAAGCAACGAAGTTAGTTTTTTGAAAAAGAACAAAATACTAAAAGGCGGCGAAAAGCCGTTTTTTTGTTTAGTGAAAGGGAGTATTTCTTAATGTCTATTAAAGTAACCCTAATCCCAGGAGACGGAATCGGCCCAGAAGTTAGTAAAGCTAGCCAGGATGTGATCACCGCTAGTGGAGCCCCAATCGAATGGGACATCGTAGAAGCAGGCGCAGGCTGTATCGCCCAGTACGGTACTCCTTTGCCGGAGCATGTTCTAGAAACGATTCGTCGCAATAAGGTGGCGTTAAAAGGACCCGTCACGACCCCGGTAGGGAAGGGCTTTCGCAGTGTCAATGTCTCCTTGCGCCAACAATTGGAGCTTTATGCCAATGTGCGTCATTTGCGGAACTTACCGAATGTCGCATCGAAGTATGATGATGTTGATATTGTGGTTGTCCGGGAAAATACAGAGGACCTCTACGCAGGAATTGAGCACATGGTGGGTCGAGATGCGGCGGAAAGTATCAAGATTATTACACGTGAAGCCTCAGAGCGTATCGGGAGGTATGGCTTTGAATTAGCCCGTCGTGAAGGGCGTAAACGAGTCACTATTGTGCATAAAGCCAATATTATGAAATTAAGTGATGGTCTTTTTCTGGAAAGCGTACGATCAGTGGCCCGCGATTATCCGGAGATTGTGTGTGACGACCGAATCGTCGATGCGATGTGTATGAATTTAGTTCAAACACCCGAACAATTTGATGTGTTGGTTTTACCTAATCTCTATGGAGACATTGTTTCAGATCTAGTCGCTGGATTAGTCGGCGGACTTGGAGTTGCGCCGGGGGCTAATATCGGAGAAATGTATGCTGTCTTTGAGGCGGCCCATGGAAGTGCTCCTGAGATTGCTGGCAAAAATATAGCTAATCCTATCGCTATGATTCTCTCGGGTATTGAGATGCTTAAATATCTTGGATTCGTGGAAGAAGCCCAGCGGGTTGAGAAAGGGATTGAGCAAGTTCTAAGGCAAAAAGACTATATTACCCCGGATTTGGGCGGCAAGTCCGGTACTATGGAGATGGCAGCCGCTATTATTAAAGCCATGGCTTAAATTCCCTATCAGTAAAAACGACCATACAGAGGAACTTTTCTATTTATAGATAGCAAAAGGTGACTAGATTAGCCAATAATCTAGTCACCTTTTTAGCTCGTTTCTGGACAATGTTTCATCTAGTCGTTAAAATTGGAAAGGAAGGGAACGATGCTTAGGTTTTTAGTGAGTTCAAAGATAGAGGATGAATGAGATGGGTAAAAAAAATGACCAGCGAATTCCACCGCGCCAACCGATCTGGAATATTTGGCAAGGCTTGTTTCTGATTGCACTTGTGACGATAATTGAGTTTCCTTTCGGATGGTTGGATACTCCGAAGGATTTAGATTCGATGCGTGGTATTCTTTACTTTATCGGGGTTGGCTTAGGGGATGCTCTGATCTATATTAGCGTAATCTGGGTATTTATGCGTCTTATACGTCGGCCGTTTACTGACCTAGGGTTTATTAAGCCACTTAAACAATATGTTGGGTTAGGGTTCGTGGTAGGAATTTTATTATTTGTAGGTATTGGTTTTTTAGGGAACGCTTTGACGCATTTATTAGGAACGCCAGCTCCGCAAAGTTTTGCCGTAGCGGTAAAAGGGGTAGACTACAAATGGGAGTTTGGTCTGCTCGCTATTTTAGGGGGAGTAGTGGCTCCAATTAAGGAAGAGATGCTCTTTCGTGGCTTAATGTACCCACCGCTTCGTCAAGCTTTGGGCAAGAGTAAAGGGATGCTGTTGACAGGTCTGTTTTTTGCGGCGCTTCATTTTGATGTAGTTCGGTTTTTACCACTGTTTATTGGTGGGGTTGTGCTCAGTTGGTTATATGAGCGTTCCTCAAGTATTTGGCCTTCCATTATTGCCCACGGAACCTGGAATGTCTTAATGGCCGCTGCCCTGTGGATTCAGCGTTATTAAAATGATTTAAGAAGGAGACTTTATTATTATGAACGAGAAGACATTGAATAACAATGCCGTGGACGAGAAGTCAACCTTAGAATGTCTTCGACTCCTCTCAGACGGCTCAGGTATAGGGTATATGAACGGTATCGCAACGTTCGTACCGGGACTCCTTCCTGGAGAAACCGGTGAGGTCGAAGTGTATGAAGCTAAAAAGAAATGGCAGAGGGCGCGGCTTCTGAAAATTATTAAGAGTTCTCCTGAACGCAGCGACGCTCCGTGTTCTGTCTTTGAAGGGTGCGGTGGTTGCCAACTTCAGCACACGACATACGCAGAGACCCTAGTATGGAAGCAACGCTGGGTAGAGGATGCACTCTCTAGAATTGGAAAGATTAGCATTGAAGTTAAGCCCATTATGGGGATGTCTAGCCCATGGCGTTATCGCAATAAGGCGCGCCTTCACCGTGAATCAACCGGTAAATTGGGATATTACAAGGAAAAATCGAAGGAACTTGTTCAATTCTCAGATTGTCTTCTATTAAGTGAGCGTATGAATCGCTGGATTCGACTAACCGAGGAATTCTTGACTGATGGGTTTGAGGAAATTCACACCTTAACATTTCGGGAGAACACAATGGGAGAAGGATTCTTACTCTTAGAGGGACCGCCTACCAAGGTCTTATCTGCCGATGATAATCCGGAATTCTTTGAGGCTCTATTTAAAGAAGGGGTTCGCTCTGTTTGGGGAACCGATTCGGAAGGCGGTTTAGCACTGGTGTGGGGGGACGAAGCCTTTAGCCAAACGATTCTCGACATGACCTTTGACGTTTCGCCGTTATCGTTTTTGCAGGTGAATCCACTTCAAACGGACGTCCTTTACTCACATGTCTTGGAGAGTGCCGCTCTGAGCGGCGACGAAATCGTCTGGGATCTTTATTCTGGGATTGGGACCCTCGCTTTAGCTCTGGCCTCAAAGGCCCAGAAGGTAACGGGCATCGAGGAAAATCCATACGCAGTTGAGGATGCCATCCAAAACGCAGTCAACAATAATGCGGTCGGTCATGTGGAATTTCTGAAGGGGAAAGTCGAGTCGCGGATGATGAAGTTAGATGAGCAGCCCGATGTCGTTGTCTTAGATCCACCCAGAACTGGAATGCATCCGATCGTTGTGCAACGCTTACTTGAGCTGAAGCCTCAGAGCATTATTTATGTGTCTTGTGATCCAGGTACCCTGGCTCGGGATCTCGGTGTCTTAACGCAGGGGGGATACGGAGTTGATAGTGTACAGCCAGTGGATATGTTTCCGTGGACGCAGCACGTCGAGACGGTGACTTGTCTGCAAAAGAAAGACAGCTAGGATGGGCTTGTGGTGCGGGTTTGAGAATTGGGAGAGAATTGTGTAGCAAATCTAATAGGACCACCTACGACCACGGAAACATGTCGAAGGGTTTTGGTAGATAGTTTTGGCGTATGGTACGAACACGGAAACATGTTCGATATGTAAATTTTGCCAATGTTATTGGTAATTTTTGCTTTGGGTATTTGTTTTCGGGAAAGGGAGCCAGTGGACAAGTAAATGATTAAAGAGTATTGCCAGGTCGTCTTTTGGACGGTCTGGCCTTTCTGTTTTCTCTTGGGTTATTTTTGCTATCTTGGGAGGATATGAAGGAAAGACGTAGAAATACTTTAGAAATGCGTAGCGAGCCTTCCACAAACTAACAGAAGCGTGTCAAAGAAAAGTCGTGGAAAAAGATTTTCGAGGTTTCCCCACCACTCGACACAGAGTGGAACAGGATAGAGGTTCGTTGGGAATCCTCGGGGACGGGTTGTTGTGTGTGAGGGATGTTCGGGCTGAACGACGCAAGGAAAATCATTACAAGGGGGTGCAATACGCGATGAAAATCAAAAAAGTTGTTGTCATTATATTGGCACTTACGTTAATTACCGGTGGAGGCTTATTTGGTATTATGACACATCCCATTTCTGTTTTAGCTGCGGATACGGCAGACCTAGGTATGTATGACATGCCAGTCAAAGAAAACGTATTACCAGAAAAAATCTGGACTATTAAGTTTAAGGTAGCTATAGATCCTCCTCTATCGAGTCAGGCTTTGAGCAATTATATATACGTAAATGATTCAAGTGGCAATCAAGTAGACCTTTCAGTGACTCCTGGGAATGATAGTCAATCAGTTTTGGTAAAACCGCCAATGAATGGATATAAATCATCAAATACTTATTATTTATATATTAAAAAAGGACTAAAGCTTAAGGGTGATCAATCTCTTCAACAAACAGTCAGAATGAAGTTCACTATAGTTAGCGATGTTTCTGGAAACCTAAAAATACCTACCGTAGGTAAAACTCAAATTGCAGCAGGATGGGATACGGCCTATTATTTGGATTCATCTGGGCATGTTTGGGATTGGGGGGGATACGGAGAAATATCTAGTGGGTTTGTGATTACTAGTTCCCCTAAAATAAATTCCGTTTGTTCGACTGTACCTGTTCAAGTATCCAACCTCACGGACGTGGTTTCTATTGCTGCGGGAAATAGCAGTGGCTACGCTCTCGATAGTTCTGGTAATGTCTGGGCATGGGGTTCTAATTATTCAGGACAACTCGGAAATGGAACAACAAATGACTCAAGCACTCCGGTCAAAGTCTCGAATCTGTCAAATATAGTTGCAATAGCTGCAAAAGGTGTTACTAATTACGCTCTAGACAGTTCTGAGCATGTTTGGACATGGGGTTCTAATTATTATGGTCAACTTGGTAACGGGACATCGGGAGGAAAGGATATTTCAACAACCCCAGTTCAAGTTTCTAAACTAACAGATATCGTGGCTATAGCTGCAGGCCCGGTAACAGGTTACGCCCTTGACAGCTCAGGTCATGTATGGGCTTGGGGAGATGGAATCTATGGTGAACTTGGTAACGGGACGAGTAGTGATTCAAAAGGTCCCGTTCAAGTTCCTAATCTACCTAAAATATTGGCGGTAGATGGGGGAGTCAATGGTTATGCGCTCGACAATTACGGTTATGTCTGGGTATGGGGAGAAAATTTGGATGGTTCACTAGGTAATGGGACAACAAATAACTTATCAATAACTAGTCCTGTAAAAGTTTCAAACCTATCAAATATCGTCGCAATCGCTGCAGGGGGTGATACTCAGTATGCTCTTGACGGTTCAGGCCATGTCTGGTCATGGGGGCATAATTATGGTGGACAACTTGGAAATAATTATGTTACGAACAACTCAACTGTTCCTGTTCAAGTCTCCAACCTGAAGAATATTGTTTCCATCGCAGGTGGATTTGTTACTGGCTATGCCCTTGATAGTTCTGGTCATATATGGGCATGGGGGGAAGGGGAATACGGTCAATACGGTAACGGAACATCGGGTACTTTTTCAATTACCCCAGTCCAAGTATCTAACATCCCGCCTAAATGAATCAAATTATTGGACATAAAATCCGAACCAAAGGACCATCATTACCGATTCTCTAGCTTCACAGAGCCTAAGCCCCTTCCACACTTCGCCCACGAACCGTGCTCGAAAGCACATATCTGGCGTACCCCGAGGGGGGTGCCGTCTTGCTTAACAGGAACGTATGGATATATGAGGGTGACTTGCATTTCCAACCATAGACAAGGGGATAGAAAGTGGGATTTAGGTGGCAAAAAGAAAATGGACAAAAGAAGAAATTGAAGAATACAGAAAAACACAAGGTGCTTTTTTCTACTGTAACAAGGAAGATTCCAATTTTCTTGTTACAAAAGCATACGGAATAGGGAGGACACTTAACTGGGCAAACCCAATTTCGTGGGTTTTTATTTTGGCAATCATATGTTTGATCGTTTGGCGTGGATTTTTTAAGTGAATCAAGTAAACGCACTGGATACTCAGGCGATATGGAGTGGTCGCCATCCATGCCAGACCTCTGATTTCGTGGGGCTAACCGTACTCCATGCCCCTTGCGTCCTCGTCATCGAACCGAGCTTGAAGCATAATCTGTGTGTACCGTAGGCTAAGGGCCTTGCGGCCCTCGCCCCCGAACCGTGCTTGCATCTTATAGAAGCACACGGCTCTCCATCAGTAATTAGCATATTTTCTTTACTCATGAATTGCCCCATGGCAATCCTCGCAT